>JGI24133J20442_1000616_pt1 | contig 11045 bp, 16 predicted proteins | sample BarGraNGADG00311_2_FD_20442 | JGI IMG/M metagenome (IMG submission 20442)
CGGTCAGGCGCAGCCATGCGGCTGCAGCTGCAGCCCCGCCGCTCCGGTCGCCCCCCAGGACGAATTGGCGCGGGGCCTGTACGCCGTGGACGAGACCAGCGACCTGCCGACCGAGGCCGTGCTCGCGAGCCTGGGTTGTGGCAACCCCACGGCGCTCGCCGACCTGCAGCCCGGCGAGGTCGTGCTCGACCTGGGCAGCGGCGGCGGCATCGACGTGCTGCTGTCGGCCCGCCGCGTCGGCCCCACCGGCAAGGCCTTCGGCCTCGATATGACCGACGAGATGCTCGCCCTGGCGCGCGAGAANCAGCGCAAGGCGGGCGTGGACAACGTCGAGTTCCTCAAGGGCGAGATCGAGCACGTGCCGCTNCCCGANGCCAGCGTCGACGTGATCATCAGCAACTGCGTGGTCAACCTCTCCACCGACAAGGACCNCGTGCTGGCCGAGGCCTTACGGGTGCTCAGGCCCGGCGGCCGTTTCGCGGTTTCCGACATCCTCTTCCAGGGCGACATGAGCCGCGTTCCACAGGACCTGCTGGCCGACGTCGAGGCGTGGTCGGGCTGCGTCGCCGGCGCGCTCGAAGAGCAAGATTTCCTGGCGCGCCTGCGCCGGGCAGGCTTCGACGACCCGAGCGTCGAGGTGACCAACGTCTACGACGGGTCGGCGAGCAACTCGATGTGTGGAGCCCCGGCGCTGCCCGACGGCGTGCGCCTGATCAGCGGGTTCGTGCGCGCGACCAAGCCGCGCGGCTGAGGCGTCGGCCTCGCCAGACAGAAGCGGGCATCATGGTCCGGCAGGTCCGACGCATCTGGCCCTGGCTACTCGCTGGGTGACTTGCCGGCTGCGATCATGGCTTCCTTGACGTGCTTCCAGATGTGATGGTCACGGTAGGTCTTCCGCAGGTCACCGAGCAGGGGGAACGTGATCGCGCTGCCCTGGCACAGGTTCGCGCAGGTCATGCAGCCGCTCACGCAGTCGTCACGCCGCTCGACTCGGGACTTGCCTTGGACCTATGCGAACAGGCGTGAACTCCCGGCGCCGCGACACCTCTAGTGTTGCGTATCAGAAATAGCTTGACATGTGGGATGGCGTCACGATAGTTTCTGGGCCATGGAGTCGAGCGCTTCCAGAACGAGTGTCTCCGAGGAGCAGCGCCTCGTCCTGGAGCGCTGGGTCGCCGCCCACGGCACCCCGCAGAGCGTGGCCATGCGGGCGCGCATCGTGCTCCTGGCTGCCGCCGGTGAGTCGAACAGCGCGATCGCTCGCCAGCTGTCCGTCAGTCGCCCGACGGTGATCATGTGGCGGGCGCGCTTCGCTGCCGGCGGGCCGGCGGCTCTCACCGAGGTGAGGCCGGGCCGGGGGCGCAAGCGCACGATCTCCGCCGCCAAGGTCAAGGCGATCGTCGCCGCCACCACGCAGACCGTGCCTCCCGGCGCGACGCACTGGAGCTGCCGCACCATGGCGAGGGCCCAGGGCGTGAGCGCGGCCACGGTGCAGCGCATCTGGGACGCTCACGGCCTGCAGCCGCACCGCACCCGGGCGTTCAAGCTCTCGAACGACCCGCTCTTTTCCGAGAAGCTCACCGACGTGGTCGGGCTCTACCTGAACCCGCCTGAGAAGGCGCTCGTGCTGTGCGTCGACGAGAAGAGCCAGATCCAGGCGCTCGACCGCACGCAGCCGAGCCTGCCCATGAAGCGCGGCCGCGCCACCGCCACCAGGAGTTCCTCAAGTTCCTGCGCACCCTGGACCGCGAGTTCTCAGGCGATCTCGAGCTGCACCTGATCCTCGACAACTACCAGACCCACAAACATGCGAACGTCGCTGCCTGGCTTCAGAAGCATCCGCGCTTCCATCTGCACTTCACGCCCACGAGCAGCTCCTGGCTGAACCTCGTCGAGCGCTGGTTCCGCGAGCTCACCGACAAGGCTCTGCGCCGCGGCGTCTTCCCCAGCGTGCCCGACCTCGTCGCCGCCATCGGGGAGTTCCTCGAGGCCCACAACGCAGACCCCAAGCCGTTCGTCTGGACGGCCTCTGTCGAGGCCATCCTCGAGAAGGTCGGACGCTGTAAAGCCGTTTTGGAGACGGTGCACTAGCAGGCTGCTGAAATAGTCGCCGGCTGACTCGTCCGGCGCGGGTCCGCAGCCTCGGCTGTGCTACCTCGCGCTGCCCGTCTCTGATAGAATAATCCCTGCAAATCACGTATAGGGAGGACGCTGTGCGCGGAGACGAGCAGATGCAGGCCGGGTTCATCGTCATGACGACTCTCGAGGACGTCGTGCCTGCGGATCATCCGCTGCGCGCGATCCGCACGATGGTCGACGCCGCCCTTGCCGAGATGAGCCCGGCGCTTGCCGACCTCTACGCCTCCGGCGGCCGCCCGTCGATCGCCCCCGAGTATCTGCTGCGCGCCCAGCTCATCCAGATCCTCTACGCGATCCCCTCCGAACGACGCCTCGTCGAGCAGCTGCGCTACAACTTGCTGCTGCGCTGGTTCGTGGGCCTGCCCCTCGATGAGCCGGTCTTCCATGCGACCAGCTTCACCAAGAACCGCGACCGCCTGCTCACGACCGAGATCGCGGAGGCCTTCTTCGCCGCCATCCGCGACCAGGCCGAGGCGCATAAGCTGCTGTCCCGCGAGCACTTCAGCGTCGACGGCACCCTGATCGAGGCGGCCGCCGCGCTCAAGAGCCTGCGGCCCCGGGGCGAGGACGAGAGCGAGGAGCCGCCAGCAAGCGGCGGCGGGCGTAACCCCGACATCGACTTCCACGGCGAGCGCCGCGGCAACGCTAGCCACCGCTCCACCACGGACCCTGAGGCCAGGCTGGCGCGCAAGGGGAATGGCAAGGAGGCCAAGCTCTGCTACGCCGGCCACACCCTCACCGAGAACCGCCACGGACTCATCGTCGAGGTCGAGCTCACGCAGGCTACGGGGACCGCCGAGCGTGAGGCCGGTCTGCGGCTGCTTCGCAAGGAGCGCGCCCGGCGCCGCGGGCGCCTCAGCGTGGGCGCCGACAAGGGCTACGACACGAGGAGCTTCGTGGCCGGCGTGCGTGAGCTTGGCGTCACCCCGCACGTAGCCGCCAAGGATCGCTTCAGCGCCATCGATGGGCGCACCACCCGCCACGGGAGCTACGCCCTGAGCCAGCGCCGACGCAAGCTCGTCGAGGCTTACGTCGCACGATTGGCGCGGGGGAGTCCGCCGCTACGGGCAGCGGATGAGCCCGCGCGCCCAGAGGCAGTCGCCGCAAGCCGGGAACGTGTTGCCGAAGCAGTCCTCATCGTTGGTCTCGGACCAGTCGCAGCCACTGCAGTCGGTGCACGGCGAGAAGTCGAAATCGCGTACGCGCTGGCGGAAGTCCGCGTACTCCTTGCGGTTCCAAATCTCGAGAAGGCTCTGCTCGGGCAGCCTGCCCACCTCGTAGGCGTGCATCGTCTTGTGGCGCCCCATGATGTAGCACTCATAGTCGTTGAGCAGCGAGGGGCAGGGGCTCACGCGACCGTCGCACCCAACAGCGATCGCATCGTCCATGATGAACGGGCAGTAGCTGTTGCGCGACTGCGAATCGAGGTCGAGCAGGTTCACCCTCCATTCGCGCCGGTGAACCTGAGAGAGAAGGGCTGCCGTCTCGTTGGTCATGTCCATGCGCGGCAGCGACCATTGTGGGAGCCCTGGCATGCCCTCGTTGCTCAACGCGGCGTGCGCGTGATCGTAGAGGATGTCGTCCGCGTGCTCGATCGAGTAGGGGAGCAGATTGCTGACGAGCACAAACGATGCGCCTATCCGACTCGCGATCGCGCTGAGCGACGGCAGCTCATGGATGTTGCTCTTTCGTGCGACGAACGCGATGCCGAGGCGCAACCAGGGGACGTACCTGAGCGGGCTTGGATCGAAACGCTTCAGAGCGCTCAGATTGTCGACGATTGTCGCCAAGTTCGCGCCGGTGCGCGTGCGATCGATGGTTTCCTGGGTTGTGCCGTCGAGCGACACCGCCATTTGATCGAGCCCGGCGAGATTCAGCTTGTTGGCAAGCTCGCGGGTGAGCAGCATCGCGTTCGTCGTCATCTCGGTACGCAGGCCCAGCTCATGGGCAGCGGCGACCATCTTCGGGAACTCCGGGTGAAGCAGTGGCTCGCCAACACCGGCGAACGATACGGTCTCGAGCGCGGGGAAACGTGCGAATCCGTCGAGAAGTGCCTCGAACACCGTCCACTCCATGAGGGAGCCCTGGTTGTCTCGGCCCGTGCGCATGCACCCTGGGCACGAGAGATTGCAGGCAGAGGTCGGCTCGACGTAGACCTTGCGAATCGTGTCGTCCACGCGCGCCTTTGGCATCTCTGTGAGCATATGCATCTCGTCCAATTCGGTAATTGGCGTGGTGCTCTGACTCACAACCTTCCTCTTTCTGGTAACTGATCGCCGAAATGCATGTTCGTCGTTGCCCCGGATCCCCTCACCACCACGACGCAATCGGCGCGCTCGCGGATTAGACCGACGCACCGATAGCTTCGTCAGTCGCTCTGCTCGAGCAGAGCGGTGGTGATGAGCGAGGCAACCTCTGGCTTCGTGGGGATTCTGCCGCTGACCACGACTTTCCCGTCAATGGCCAGGGCGGGCGTGGCCATGACGCCGTAGGCCATCATCTGAGCGAAGTCCTCGACTTTCGACACTTCAACATCGTCTAACGCCAAGTCGGACACGGCTTCATCTGTAATGGCCTTCAGCTTGGCACAGTTGGCGCAGCCGGGGCCGAGTATCTCGAGCTTCATTTCGGACCTCCTGTTTCCAGTTCGCGAAGTAGACCTCAATTGGCTGATGGGAAAATACCTCTCGCTCAAGCAGCCGGTTCCTGCAGCATGACCGTGTGTCCGAGCGCTTCCAGCTGACGCACGAGCCGTCGGGTCTGGCGCTCGGGGTCGCGGCTCAGGAAGTAGTCGCCGCCGAGGTCACGGTAGAGCTCGCCGCTTGAGAGCATGTGCCAGCAGGCGCAGATCATCGAGTGCTTGACGGCGCCGAGCGCCCGGCTGTGCCCCACGCGCGGGCGCAGACGCCTGTCGAACCGCCCGTCTCGGTCTCGGCGCACCCGGTGTCGACCAACAGCTGCAGCCCGGCGACAAGGTGATCGAATTGCCGCCAGTCGATGCTGTAGTAGGTTCTCGCACCATCTCCTCGCCTGTGCACCAAGCTCGCCTCACGGAGCAGGCTCAAATGGTGCGAGACAAGCGGCTGGCTCAACCCCAGCTCAGCGGTGATCTCGCACACGCAGCGCTCACCCTGCGTCAGCAGGTCGATGACGCGAATGCGCGTCTCACTTGAAAGCGCTTTGAAAAGGGCGCCGAACTCATCGAAGAAAGACGGCTGAACCATGCTTAGGCTGCTCCTTCCGCGGGCATTTCAGCCAAGCGCACCGTTGCAGACTGCAGCCAATGTGCGATAAGGATAGATTGACGGGGCTTTATTGTCAAGGTACCTTTATATAAACTCATCGAGATACGTGATGAGCGCGGGTGACCGGTATGATAGGCGGCGGCTGAAGTGGGAACGACGGGACGTGGGCCGCTACCTGGGCCAACTCCCAACGGTCAGAGCATCCTCATCGGGAATGGGTCATGACTCGCTTGCTGGCTGCTGAGTTCCCTGGCCAAGCTCCATTCTTCCAAGGTCAGTTCCCCGACCGCCAGGTCCACGCCGAGGGTGCAAGCCAGGCCCGCCTGGAGGGCGGTCCTTAGGGTGTTGAGATCGATGCTGTACCCCAGAATCTCGCGGAGGGAGGTCAGCCGGCCCGTGAGTGCGGTGGGCAATTCGCCGCTGCCGGGGGCGCCGCCCCAGAGTTTGAGCAACACCTCTTCTTGCGGCCAAAGCATGATGGAGCCGTGCTGCAGCATGCTGGAGGCTTGCCAGGTCTGGGCGCTCCCTACGAGCTTCTTCCCCTGGTGCACGATGGCGCCGACGGCGCTCCGCAGAAAGCAGATGTCAGTCTGGGGCGACTTCCCGGTCTCTCGGCCCATCCTGGCTTCAATCCCCAAGCCACGGAAACCGGCTAACAATCCTGCGCAAACGAGACGGTACGCCGCGGNTACACTCGAAGGGATACCGTCCCCAGTCCCCGCGACGACCGCATAGGTCAAGTCACCAAGATGCAGCACTGCTCTGCCACCAGTGGGCCGCCGCACCACCTCGATCCCGCATTGTTGGCAGGCAACCAGATCGAGATTGTGCCGCTTCTGAAAATAGCCTAGGGACACCGCAGCAGGTTGCCACTGGTAGAACCGCAGAGTCGGCGGCGCCTGGCCATTGGCGTGCAGAGCCAGGATGGCCCGGTCGATGGCCATATTCAAAGAGGGCGACATTGCTCCGCTATCCAAGAGGCGCCAGACAGTCATTGCGCCGCCTGGAAGAACCTGGAGGCTCTGTAGGAACTGCGCACCAAGGACCCCGCAGCCACGCTGCTGAAGCCGAGAGCACGAGCCTGCTGCCGCCAGGCAGCGAATTCCTCCGGGTTCACGTAGCGGGCCATCGGGACATGGTGGAGCGAGGGAGAGAGATACTGTCCCAGAGTGAGCATGTCGCATTGCACGGTACGCAAATCGTTGAGAACCTTTTCAACTTCTCTCGCGTCTTCCCCTAGCCCCAGCATCAGACCGGACTTGGTAACGGTTTTCGGGGCAAGCTGTTTGGCCCACTCCAGGACCTTCAGGGAGCGCCGGTAATCAGCACCCCGCCGCACTTCAGGATAAAGCCGGGGCACGGTTTCCAGGTTATGGGCTAGGACGTCGGGTTGAGCGGCCAACACCGTTGCGAGCGCTTCTTGGGATCCGGCGAAGTCGGGCACCAAGAGCTCAACGCGCGCGCCGGAGCAGTGCTCCCGCAAGGCTACCACCACCCGCGCGTAGTGGGCCGCGCCGCCGTCCGGGAGATCGTCCCGGGTCACCGAGGTGATGACCACGTGGCGCAGGTCCAACTCGGCCACCGCCCGGGCCAGACGCCACGGTTCGTCGGCCTCCAGCGGCAAAGGCTTGCCCCTCTTCAGCGCGCAAAAAGCGCACCCCCGGGTGCAGCTATCACCCAGGATCAGGAAGGTGACGGTATGAAGTGAGAAGCACTCNCCCCGGTTGGGGCAGCGGGCGCTCTCGCACACCGTAGGCAAATGGAAGCGATCCAACAAATCGCGGGTTTGCGCCACCATCTCTTNGCCCCGGCCTTGCTTGGCGCGACGCACTTCGGACATCAGCCACTGCGGCGCGGGCAAGGAGCTCACGCACCTCCTGGCGGCATGTGAATAGCCTGGCCGTGCAGGGCCTGGGCCACCTCCAACACCGCCTCGGACAGGGTGGGATGGGCGTGGATAGTTTCCATGATTACCCGGCTGGGGAGGCCACCCCGCATGGCCACGGCGAGCTCGTGGATCATGTCCGCGGCATGGGGCCCGATGATGTGGGCGCCCAGGATCTGGTCGGTCTTGGCGTGCGCGATGATCTTCACCAGCCCTTCCAGCTCCCCCAGGCACTGGCCCATGCCCAAAGACTTAAAGGGAAAGCGGGCCACATTGACGGGGTGTTTGGCCTCGGCTTCCGCTTCCGAAACCCCCACGGCGGCATACTCCGGCAGGGTGAAGGTGCAGCGAGGGACGACCTGGTAATCCATGGTGCTTCCCAGACCGAGGGCATGTTCCGCGGCGCAGATGCCCTCGGCAAAGGCCACGTGGGCCAGCAGCCACCCGCCGATAACATCGCCTGCGGCATAGAGGCCCGGTACGTTTGTCATCAGATGCTCGTCCACCAGGATGCGCCCTTTGTTCAGGTCAACGCCCAATTCCTCCAGGCCCAGGCCTGCAGTGTTGAACCATCGGCCCGTGGCCAGGAGAATAGTATCCGGGGCCAGCTCGGTGCCGTCGGTAAGCCGGACTGTGAATCCTTCGGCCTCGTCTTGCACCTCGCTCACCTGCACGCCGCACTTGACTGCGATCTTGCGACGCCTGAACATGCTCGCCAGATACCCGGCCATCTCCAGATCGTCGGAGGGCAGGAGGCGGTCCATGACCTCCACCAGGGTAATCTCACAGCCCAGTTCTCGGAAGATGGCGGCCATCTCCACCCCGTTAGTGCCGCCNCCCACCACCATCAGGTGCTTGGGGAGGTAGTCGATGGTGAGCATCTCGTCAGCGAGGAAGAGGCGGGGGCTCTGGGGAAACAGGGGCAGGCGGGCCGGGCGGGAGCCGGTGGCGAGAACCACGTTGGCCGCTTCCACCAGGCTTAAGTGACCGTCCTTTTCCACTTCGATGCGAGTGGGGGAAAGGAATCGGCCACGGCCTTCCCAAAGGTCGATGCGCCGGGCCTGGAAAAGTCCGGCGATGCTGCGGCGCAGTCCCTGCACCACCCGCTCCTTCCGGGCGATGATGGCCTTGATGTCGGGGTTTGCTTCCACGGGCTGAAAGCCGTATTCCCGCGCCCGGCGCAGGGCCCTGCCCATCTCGGCGGAGGCTCGCACCGCCTTGGTGGGGATGCATCCCCAGTTGAGACAGACGCCGCCCAGATACTCCTCTTCAATCACCGCTACGCGGGCCCCCAACTGGGCCGCCCGGATCGCTCCCTGGTAGCCCGCTGGACCGCCCCCCAGAAAGGCGATGTCATATTGTTCCGGCATGACACTCCTTTACTGGATCACGATGTCCGGTTTGATGAGGAGTTCGGACTTGAAGGACTGGTTTATGGTGGAGTACTTGATGGCCATTTCCAGGGCTCGCTGTACCACCTCTTTGGAGCTGTCCTTGACCACGATTCTGGGGTAGAAGGTTACCCGCTTGAACCAGGAGGTGCGGTCCAGGTGCTCCTCCACCTCGCCTTCGGCTTCCATTTCCAAGGAAACCACGTCCATCTTGAAGCGCTCCGCGGCCCAGACCACCATCATGAAGTAACAGGTGTTGGCTGCGGCCACAAAGGCGTCCTCGGGAGTGAGCACCCCCGCCTTGCCGAAGAGATCGGGGGGGGCGGAGAACTCCATCTCCACGCCGTTCTGCAACCAGGTGTAGCCCAGATGCTGGCCTCGCCATTCCACTTTGTTCCTGTACACCGGCATGATTCTCCTAGCTATTCCTCTTCCAGCACGTCATCCACCGCTTTGGAGACGTCTTCGGCCACGGCCTTGACCATGGCTTCATCCTCCGGCCCAAAGTGGCGCAGCTTGGTGGGAGGTGTCAGCCCGCGGTCTTTCAGAATCTCAGGGATGGAGAGCGATCTGGCAGGCTTGCCCGACAGCATCTCCGTGGCCTTCGCGGCGCACCTCTTGTCGCAGCCGTCCACCGTGATAGTGGGATAGTTGCTGGCAAAGGTGCGTTCTTCTTCCCCGCCGGCGATGAACAAGGGCAGACAAATAGTGACGGTCTCGCCGCGGCGCTCATCCAGCACCTTGCGACAGGCCAGGCGGCTTAGGGTGCCCTCTGGCATTTCCTCGCCGCTGCAGGAGACGACTCCCACAGTCTGGACCCGGATATCCATCAGGTCTCCTCCCCGGCGACAAGTTCGTCAACCTCTTCAGCCAACTCCCGGGCCGCAATTCCGGCCAGCCTCCGGCCGGTCTCGTCCACCTCCGCTACGCCCCCCGGCTTCAGATCCCTGTGCTCTTTGTATGATTCGATAACCTCATGGGCCTTGGCCACTTGCCCCCCCACCGCTTCCACACTCTTCCGGGCGCACTCCTTGGGGCAGCCGTCGATGGTGATCACAGGGTTATCTGTCACCAAGGCCACGGCCTTTGGATCCCTGATCACCAGGAGGGGCAGGCAGGTCAGGGTTGCCACCCCGGGCCGCACCTTTTCCACCAGCTCGTAGGCGGTCTCCAGGGCCAGGGCGCCATAGACCTTTCCGATGCCGCCGCAGGGGAGCACCACCACTTTCTTGTGCTTCTTAGCCATAGAGTTTCTTCGCCTCCTCGGCGACCTTGTCTTTCATCACTTCGAAGTACTCCTTTGCCTCCATGAGCTGGGCCTTGTCACCCTCTGGGTCGCTGAGCTCGATGCGATAGATCCAGCCGGCGCCATACGGCTCCTGGTTGATCAGGAAAGGGCTCGCGTCGATCTCGGGGTTGACCTCCGCCACCTTGCCCGACACCGGCGACAGGATTCCGAAGGTCGCCTTAATCGTTTCAATCGTCCCGATCTCGCCGCCCTGCTTAACCTCAACGCCCGGCTCCACGGTCTCCAGAAAAGCCACGTCGCCTTTGGCCTGCTGCGCGAAGTCGGTCAATCCCACGGTAGCCATGCCATCCTGAGTGTCTGTCCAAAAGTCCTCGTGACTGTACAAGCAACCAACCTTCACCTTAAAGATGAATTTCTCAAAGGTGGTTTCCAGGAACTCTACCATTACTCGCTCCTTCATACTTATCCTTACATGGCTCCAACTTCCTTCACGATCATCTTCCCAACTTCCTTCACGATCCTCTTCACCTGGATAAACCCAGCAAACCCTGGCTCACCATCGATAACTACAAGGGGGCCAGGATATTGCCTGGTAACCAAGAGTTGGCCGATGTCACTCTCTCTTTCTGTCGGATTGTCCTTAAGGTTGACATACTCCACTTTAGTCCGGCCGGGATACGCCTCCTCCAAAGCCGCCCGCAGTTCATCCACTTTCCGTTCGAGTAGGGCGGCCATTTCGGGAGAGCACGGAAGACTGCCGCAGGAGCATCCCCCTGAGACACCCGGAAGCTCGAGAATCCTCACGAGAACCACATTATTTTGTGACATTTCCATCGTCTCCATCAAAATAGGATATATCTACCGTACACAACAATTGACTGTCTCTTATCTATAATGTTTACTGATGTGGCACACACCTTCTTTCAGCGAATGCAAAATCACCAATGCTTCTGCCCTATCAGTGACCCTTAATGGCGCATACGCAAGCCGATAAGTCTGTCGCGCAAACGCCCATCAAGCTCCGGCGCTACCGCTGATCGCGAGTCGCTTCGTCGTTCTCGCCACCCTCGGGTCCCATGATTGGCGCGGGCTCATTCGCCGCTATGGGCAGCGGATGAGCCCGCGCGCCCAGAGGC
>JGI24133J20442_1000619_pt1 | contig 10997 bp, 12 predicted proteins | sample BarGraNGADG00311_2_FD_20442 | JGI IMG/M metagenome (IMG submission 20442)
GAGGCGGTGTCTGACAATCCCAAATCAGCACAATTTTCAGTCTCCCAAGACAACTCGTCACCAGATCGGTTGAGCCACCCTGGGAGTGCTGCGGCCAACGGGTAGTCTCGCATCTATGAGGGACCTTGGCGAGAGGCTGAGGGCCAGGGGCATGCGGCTGACCCGGCAGCGGGAGCGAATCATCGATGCGGTCCGTGAGCTCGGCCACGCCACACCGGATCGACTCGCTGCGGCCGTCGCTCAAGACGGCGGGCCGGCCCTGTCCCTGTCCACCATCTATCGCAACCTCGAGGCGCTCGAAGAGGTGGGCGTGGTCTCGCACACCCACCTCGACCACCGCTCGCCGACCTACCACCTCTCCGATCACGCCGACCATCTACACCTCGTGTGCTTGTCATGTGGAGCCGTCATCGAGAGCCCGGAGACGACGGCTGATCCGTTCGTGGGGAATCTTTTGGCCCGCCACGGCTTTGTGGCGGATGTGAAACACATGGCCATACACGGATGGTGCGCAGCATGTTCGGCTCCGGCAAGCCCACCCCCGACAACTTCACTGAGAGCCCGGTGAACGACGTGACCGAACTTCAATCGGGCGTCGACCCCGACGGCGCACCTGCGGTTATCTGGCCCAGCCCATTATTGAGCCGGCCCGGAGCGGTGGCCGGTGAGGGCGTTGATGCCGCGGTTGCCGCGCACTACGGCGATCCCCTGCGCGAGCAGCGGCTTCTGGTGGAGGGTTTGGCCGCGGTCGACCTGTCCCACCGTGGGGTTCTGACGATCGCCGGCCCGGACCGCCTTTCCTGGTTGCATTCGATCACCACCCAGATGCTGACCGGGCTGGCTCCGCACACGTCCGTGGAGACGCTGGTCCTCACCCCCAAAGGACACATCGAGCATGACCTGCACCTTGTGGACGACGGCCAGACCGCATGGGTAACCGTCGAGCCCGGGACGGCGGGCGCGCTCGCGACCTGGCTGGACTCGATGCGTTTCATGCTGCGCGTCGAGGTCCGCGACGTCAGCGCGCAATACGCCGTGCTCGGTGAGCCGGTGCGGTCCGAGACCACTGCGGTGGAGCTTCTGGCCTGGAGTGACCCGTGGCCGTTCCTGGTCGGTGACACCGCGGCGTACAGCGCAGTGACCGACCCTGCCATGCACCCGGGAAGCGAGCGACCCTGGCGTGAGCTGATCGTTCCCCGTGGTCAGCTTGAGGTAGTGCTCGGGGACCGGCCGTTGGCGGGAATGTGGGCTGCCGAAGCCCTGCGTGTTGCCGCCTGGCGTCCGCGGCTGGGTTTTGAGACCGACCAGCGCACGATCGTTCACGAGGTTGACTGGTTGCGCACGGCCGTTCACCTGCACAAGGGGTGCTACCGCGGGCAGGAGACCGTGGCTCGCGTTCACAACCTGGGGCGGCCGCCGCGCCGGCTGGTGTTCCTGCATCTTGACGGCTCCGGTCACACCCTGCCCGAGCGCGGGGCCGGGGTCGAGGTCGGCGGCAGGGTCGTCGGCCGCCTGACGTCGGTGGCGCGTCACCACGAGCTGGGCCCGATCGCGCTGGCCGTCATCAAGCGCAACACCCTCCTGGATGCCGTGTGCATGACGGCCGGGCTCAGTGCCAGCCAGGAGGAGATCGTCCAGCGATAGACCTGGGCGAGTCGAGTCACCCGAGTCAAGGTCAGGAAGCGGCCTTCTCGCGCTCCTTCGCGCGTTGGCGTGGTGATTCGGGGGCAAAACCGTCGTGGTAGTTGTAGTAGGCGTCGGTGCCCTTGGCCGGGGTCAGATTGAGAACCAGTCCCAGCAGATGACCGTTGACGGCCTCCAGGGACTTCAGCGATCTGGTCAGGTGGTCGCGGTCCACCCGTCCTGTGCCGACCACCACGACGGTCCCGCCGGCGATCGTGCTCAGGATGGCGGCGTCTGTCACGGCCAGCAGCGGAGGCGAGTCGATGATCACGACGTCGAAGCGGGACTCTAGCTCACGCAGGGTCTCGATCATTGCGGCCGAGCCGAGCAGCTCGCTGGGGTTGGGCGGAACCGAACCGGCACCGAGGACATGGACGCTGCTTTCGGCGAACTGTTGCAGCGCGTCGCTGAGCTCGGCCTGGCCGATCAGGACGTTGGTGAGGCCGAGAGAGCCATCCATTCCCATGTAGTCCAGCAGGCGCGGGCGCCGCAGGTCGCCCTCGACGACGCAGATGCGAGCGCCGCTGGCGGCCATGGTGAGCGCGAGGTTTGCCGTCGTCGTCGTCTTGCCCTCAGCGGGAACGGACGAGGTGAAGACGATGGAGCGCGGGTGGTTGGCAGCGTCCACGAACTGAAGGTTCGTTCGCAGCGTGCGGAACGCCTCGGCGCGGCGGCTGTGGGGGCCGGCGTGGACGATGAGTGGGTTCTTGGTGGCGTCGGGGTCGAAGGCGATGCCGCCGATGACCGTCGCGTCGGTGAGTTCGGCGCAGTCCTTCTCGTTCTTGATGGTCGTGTCGAGCAGATCCCGCAGGAGCGCCAGGCCGAGGCCGAGCAGCAGGCCGAGGACCACGCCCAGGGCCAGGTTACGGGTCGGTTTGGGGCTGATCGGCGTGGTGGGCACGGTCGGGGTGCTGACGATGGTCACCTTGACCGGGCTGGACTTGCCTGAGGTGGTGTTTTCCAGGGCGGCGACGGTCTGGGTGAACTGTTTGCCGACGGCGTCGGCGATCTCGGCGGCCAGGCGCGGGTCGGTGTTGGTGACGGCGACCTCAATCAGGACGGTGTCCAGCGGGACCGTTGCNGTGATCTCGCCGCCGAGCTTGGCCGGTGTCGTCTTGAGCTGCAGCGTCTCGANGACCGGGTCCAGGACGCTGGGGGTCGTGATGACGTCCGCGTAGGACTTGACGCGTTGCTGGGTGAAGTTGCTCCCCGACAGGAGTGCGTTGCTGTCGCTGCTACCCGAGGTCGAGACGAAGAGTTTGGTGTCCGCTTCGTAGATCTTGGGGCTGAGGGCGGTCGCCAAAGCGGCGCCCGCCACGACCACGAGCATGACTGCCACGATGATCAGCCATCGTTTCCGGATGACGTGGATGTAGTCCTTGAGCTCCACAAACGTCTCTATTCTCTGGCCCACAGATGCGGGGTTTTGCCCGGTGGGCACAGGATAATGCAGCCCACGCTCCAGTCGCCGTTTTGACGACAAGCCGCCGCTGACAGTATGTCAGGCATGACCAACGACGCACCCCGGATCATGCGAGCCACCGCCCCCGCTGCCGGAACTCTCATCGCTGTAGCGCCCACCGGAGCCGAGACCGCCAAGGGCGACTTCCCTCAGCTGCCGACGACGTTGGCCGAGCTGGTCGAGACGGCTGTCGCCTGCCAGGCCGCAGGCGCCTCCCTGATCCACATCCACATCCGCGACGCCGATCACCGGCCCAGCCTGGATGCCGGTCTTCTTCGCGAGACCGTCCAGGCCGTGCGCGAGCGGACGTCGTTGGTCATCCAGCTCTCCACCGGTGGCAGCATTCACGATCCGCTTGAGAGGAGACTCACGGTCCTGGACGCCGAGCCTGACTCCTGCAGCCTGACGTGCGGCACGACCAACTTCGGCGATGACGTCTTCCTCAACCCCTACCCGTTCATGTCCCAGCTCTACCGTCTGGCTCAGGAGCGCGAGATCGTCCCCGAGTTCGAGCTGTTCGACCTTGGGCACGTGGCGGCGCTGCGGCGTCTGATCGACGCCTACGGGCTGCCCTTTGGGGGCAAGGTCCACGTCGACTTCGTCACCGGAGTGCCGGGCGGTATGCCGGGCACGCCAGCGGCGCTGCTGGCCGGCATACAGGCTCTGCCGCAGGAGGTGACTTCTTGGGCGGCGACAGGTGTAGGTCGCAGCCACCTGCCGATCGCGGCGGTGGCACTCGCATCCGGGGGGCACCTGCGGGTCGGTATGGAGGACAACTTGATCTATGCCAAGGGACAGCCGGTGCAGCGAAACGACGAGCTGGTGTCACGGGCGGCGGATCTGGCCCGGTTGATGCAGCGGCCGCCGTTGACCACCGACGAGGCACGAGCTCTGTTGTCCATCAAGGAACGGCGCACCGCCTGACCCCGATCGACCCTCACGGGCCTGCTTTCTTGCGCCGGGACCACCGTCTGCGGGTCTGAACCAGTTTGAGACGGTGGCTTCCGCACAGCATGAGGAGACGGTGGCCTCCGCCGCAACATGAGGACGTCTGGGGTTGCGCAAGCCTACTCAGGTTCGTGCTTGCCAGGGCTTGCATTGTGCTAACTAGAGTTAGCACAATGCAGTTATGCCGAAGTTCACGCCGATCTCCGTTCACGATCTTGGCGAGTACCTGCGAGAGCAGCGCCAGTCAGCGCAACTTTCGATGCGACAGTTGTCCGAGGTGGCGGGCATCAGCAACCCGTACATCTCCCAGATCGAGCGCGGTCTGAAGAAGCCCAGCGCCGAGATCTTGCAGGCCCTGGCCAAGGGCCTGCGTATCTCAGCCGAGTCCCTCTACGTTCGCGCAGGCATCCTTGATGAGCGCACCGACCTTGGCGGGGTCCCTGCCGTGGATGTCGCCGGCGCCATCCTGGCTGATCCCAAGCTGAACGACCGACAGCGCGCTGTCCTGCTGGACGTCTACGAGTCGTTCGCGGGTGAGACGGCAGCCGCTAGGTCTCCCAGGGCTTCGACGCCCACGAATTCCACGAGGGTCACGAAGGCCGCGAAGCCGCGCCGCACACCGAGCCCAGCGCAGAAGCCGAGCCCAGCGCGGAAGCCGAGCCCAGCGCGGAAGGCGAGCCCAGCGCGGAAGGCGAGCCCAGCGCGGAAGGCGAGCCCAGCGCAGAAGACCCCAGCACAGACGAAGACCCAGCAGTCATCGAACAAGGAGAAGAAGCCATGACCCTCGCCCACGACATCCGGAAGACCGTCACCGACGCCAACCCCGTCTACGTCGTCGTCGGCGTCACCGACCTGGCCGTCGAGAGGCTGCGCGACGCCCGCACTCGCGCGGCTGCCGTTCATCTGGATCTCGACGTCAGCGTGATGCAGGACAGGGCCGCCAAGCGCTTCGAGAAGGTAGCGGAGCAGGCTCAGCAGATTCCCGCACAGGTCCGGTGCCAGACCGTCGAGGTCGCCGGCAAGGCGCGTGAGACTTACTCCGGCCTCGCCGTGCGCGGAGAGAAGCTGGTCAAGCGCATCCGCAACCAGAAGTCCACCAAGGACCTGTTTGCTCAGGCCGGCCACACCGTGTCCCTCGGCAAGGGCGCGGTCACAACCGTCCGCAAGGCCGCACATGAAACCCAACACGCCGCCATGGCCACGCTGGCCAACGGTCGCCGTGAGGCTGAGTCCATTGCTGCGTCCGTCCACGACGGCGTCAGGGTCACCGGGCGCACAGGTGGCAAGGCCACCACCGCCACCCGCACCGCGGCCGAAGGCACCGTCACCACTGCCAAGAAGAGCACCGCCTCGGCGCAGCGCGCCGCCAGGTCCGTTGCCGCGCGCGCTCGCAAGGCGGCCACCACGGCCACCACGGCCACCACGGACGCCAAGACCGCCACCCCCAAGGTCGACGACTGATCACCAACCAGCACCGACTTTGCTCAGTTCAGGCCGTTCGGAGACCGCGTTCTCGGCCTAAGAACCGGCTTGAACTGAGCAAACCGGCTTGAACTGAGCAGCAAACCGGCTTGAAATGAGCAGTAGAGTCGCCGCCGTGACTGAGCAACGCGTATCCCTGTATGACGCGCCCGTGGTGGCCCATGTGGTCCGCTCCGGCTTCGTTGAGTCGGTGCATCACGGCAGCGTGGTGGCCTTGGACGCGAACGGTTCGACGCTGCTGGCGGTCGGTGATGTCGCCGGTCCGATATTCTCGCGGTCGTCCAGCAAGCCCATCCAGGCGTTGGCCATGCTGCGCGGCGGTCTGGACCTTGACGGCGAGCTGCTCGCGCTCGCGGCTGGGAGTCACTCGGGAGAGCCGTTCCACCTCGAGGGAGTCCGGCGGATCCTTGCCGGGGCCGGGCTCAGCGAGCAGGACCTACAGAACACCCCCGACCTGCCGTATGACGAGTCTGAGCGCAATTCCTGGATCGCCTCCGGGCGTGGCGCGACCTCGCTCGCGCAGAACTGCTCCGGCAAGCACTCCGCCATGCTCGCTACCTGTGTCGCCGCCGGGTGGGACACCGCGACCTACCGCGAGCCGCTGCACCCGCTGCAGCAGCTCATCGCGCAGACGCTGGCCGACCTTTCTGGTGAGCCCGCGGCGGCCACCGGAGTGGATGGCTGCGGGGCCCCGGTCATGGCCGTGTCCCTGACCGGCTTGGCGCGGGCGTTCTCACGATTTTCCATTGCTCCCGAGGGCACCGATGAGGCCCGGGTGGCGGCCGCGATGAGGGCGTTTCCACAGTGGCTGGGCGGGACGCGACGTGACGTCACCGCACTGATCCGAGGTGTGCCCGGCCTGATCGCCAAGGACGGCGCGGAGTCGGTCTATTGCGTGGGCCTGGCCGACGGTCGCGCGATCGCACTCAAGGTCGCCGATGGTGGGCAGCGCGCCCGGCCCGTCGTGATGGCAGCAGCGTTGCGGCGACTGGGGATCGACGCAGAGGTTCTCGACGAGCTGGCCCACGCTCCGGTGCTTGGCCACGGCCAGCAGGTCGGGTCGATCCACGCCGTCGGGTTCTGAGCTCGAGCGCTGGAATCGTCGACCTGTGATCCTGGGCCGGCACCGTAGGCTGGGTGCATGTTCGACATCTTCGGAAGCCTCCAGTGGCTCATCGAGCTCGCCTTCGCGCTCGCAGCTCCGGTGTTGTCGGTCTTCGGGCTCGTCGATGCTCTGCGACACCGTCCCGACGCCTTCACCGCTGCCGGCAAGGCCTCAAAAAACATCTGGTTGGCCGTGCTCGGGGTTGCTGTCGCCTTGAGCTTTCTCTGCATCTATCCGGGCCCCCAACCGTTTTCGCTGCCTTGGATCCTCGCCGTGGTCGGCGCGGGTGTCTATGCCGCGGACGTACGCCCGGCGCTGCGCAAGGTGATGGGGCGCGGGTCCTCGAACAACGGCCCATACGGTCGCTGACGCTCGTGCATCCAGCTGGCCCGACCACGTCACTCCTCGAGGGTCCGAATGGTTCGCTTGAGTTCATCACCACCGGATCAGGTTTGCCCGCAACGGTATTCGCTCACGGCCTGGCCGGGTCCATCGCGACGACGCGACCGTTCGGGTCGGGGGTCAGGGGCAGTCGCACGTTCCTGCACTTCCGGGGTCACGGCGCCTCCGCGGCTCCGGAGACTCCCTGGACCTATGCGGCCCTCGCTGACGAGCTGAGGGCGGTCGCCGACCATGTCGGGGCGACGCAGGCCCTTGCGGTGAGCATGGGCGCCGGCGCATTGTGCAGCCTGCTGGCGGCCACCCCGCTCCGGTTCGAGCGGCTGGTGTTCGTCATGCCGGCTGTCCTGGACCGGCCCCGCACCGATGACGCCCTGGATCGAGTGGTGGAGATGGCGCGGTGTGTCGACAGTGGCGATGTGGAGTCTCTGACGGCGCTCCTGCTCGAGGGAGAGTCTGTCTCGGTGAGGACCCAGCCTGCGGTTCAGCTCTGGTGCAGACATCAGGCCGCCGCGATGGTCGGAACACAGGTCTCGCGGGCTTTGCGGGCGTTACCGACCGCGGTGCCCCTGACTGACCGTGGGGTTCTCGCGGCGGTCGCCGCGCCGGTTCTGGTCATCGCACAGGAACAGGACCCGGCACACCCGGTGTGGGTTGCCGAGCAGCTCGCCGCCTCCCTTCCGGACGCCCGTCTTGAGGTCATGGCGCCAGGCGGCATCATGTGGCGCCACCGAGCCCTGATGCGGGAGCTGATCGGGGGATTTCTGTCCGGAGAACTTCGTGAACGGTTCACCCGACCGAGTGAGGCCATCGGGGGTCGACGAGACTGAAGGGCGAAATACCTGGAGGCGCCGCTGCGTTGGGACTGAAGATTCCATCACCGGAGACGCTCCCTAGGTTTGTGGTCGCAAGAGGAGCACAGTCCCTAGGTTTGTGGTCGCAAGAGGAGCACAGTCCCTAGGTTTGCCAATGCATGGTAGTGGTCAGTTGCCAGGTGCCAGGAGGGACCGATGTCGGCAGTGCCGCAGGTTCGTCGGGTGGCCATGCTCAGCGTCCACACCTCACCGCTCGATCAGCCAGGAACCGGCGATGCGGGCGGCCTGAACGTCTACGTCGTCGAGGTCTCCAAACGGCTCGCACAGCGTGGTATCGAGGTCGAGATCTTCACCCGGATGACTGATGGTGGTCTGCCGATTCAGTCCGAGATCGCGCCCGGGGTCCACGTCCGCAACGTCATCGCCGGGCCGTTCGAGGGCTTGGGCAAGGGAGACCTGCCCGGCCAGCTGTGTGCGTTCGCCCAGGGGGTCATGAGTGCGGAGGCAGCCCGACCCGAGGGCTGGTATGACCTTGTGCATTCCCACTACTGGCTCTCCGGGCAGGTGGGCTGGTTGGCGGCTGACCGTTGGCGGGTTCCGTTGGTGCACACCATGCACACGATGGCTCGTGTCAAGGATTCCCGGCTGGCCGAAGGGGACACCCCGGAGCCGCCCGGTCGCGAGATCGGTGAGGCGCAGGTCGTGGAGGCTGCCGACCGCCTTGTGGCAAACACCCTGGGCGAGGCAGGAGAGCTGATCGAGTTGTATGGCGCGGATCCCGGCAAGGTGCGGGTTGTGTCGCCCGGCGTCGACCTCGACCTGTTCACCGTCGGGGATGTGGTGGCGGCGCGCGTCCAGCTGGGGCTGCCCCTGAATGCGCACGTGCTGCTCTTTGTGGGCCGGATTCAACCGCTCAAGGCTCCTGACGTGTTGCTCAAGGCCGCGGCTGATCTACTGGCCCGCCGGCCCGAGCTGCGCCAGAGACTGGTCGTTGTCGTCGTCGGTGGCCCGAGTGGCTCTGGCCTGGGCAGGCCCCGCGCACTGCAGGAGCTGGCCTACCAGCTCGGCATTCAGGAGCAGGTGCGCTTCGTGCCTCCGGTTGATCGAGCGACCCTCGCCCTGTGGTATCGCGCCGCCGACCTGGTCACCGTCCCGTCCTACAGCGAGTCGTTCGGTCTCGTGGCCGTCGAGGCCCAGGCTTGCGGGACTCCGGTCGTTGCCGCTGCGGTGGGCGGCCTGCCCTGTGCGATAGGTGACGGCGGCTTGCTCATCGAAGGGCATCGGACGATCGACTGGAGTACTGGGCTGGAGGGTCTGCTCGATGATCCTGCTCGCCGGGAGCTGTTGAGCCGCAAGGCTGTTGAGCACGCCTCGTACTTCAGCTGGGAACGGACGACTGACCGGCTGCTCGAGGTCTACACCGAGTCCATGATCGCTGCGGCGAGCTCGCCCCTTGACGACACGGTCTCGCCGATTGACGACGCGGCAGAGCTCAGCGGTGTCCCGGCGGCGGTCATCCCGTGACGGGGCGACGACCGTCAGGGGCAAGCGCACCGTCCCTAGGTTTGTCCGCTGTCAGGCGCACCGTCCCTAGGTTTGTCCGCTGTCAGGCGCACCGTCCCCAGGTTTGCCTGTTGTCAGTGGACAGGGCGGCGGTGATCCGGTGACTGGGAGCACCCCCAGCAATGCCGCCGCCGGTTCCGCCGCCTCTGATGTGCAGGAGTCCGTGCGCCGGTTCCTCGACGAGGCCGGCATCGAGTGGGAGCTCGGGCGCCGCGCAGGGGAGTTCATCGTCACGTTGCCGGGGGAGAAGAAGCTCACAACGCTGTGCTCGGTGCTGGTGGGCGAGCAGTCCTTGTCGATCTCTGCCTTCGTCGTGCGCAACCCGGACGAGAACCACGAGGCCGTCTACGCCTACCTGCTGCGACGCAACCTGAGGCTGCCCGGACTTGCCTACGGAATCGACAAGTCCGGCGACGTCTATGTCACTGGGCGCGTTCCACTCCAGGGGGTGAGTGCGGCATACCTCGACCAGATCTTCGGTGTGGTCCTGGATGCCGCGGACGGCGCCTTCAACGAGCTTCTCGCGATGGGATTCCTGGAGTCGATGAAGAAGGAGTGGGCCTGGCGCACGTCGCGGGGCGAGTCCACCCGTAACCTCGACGTTTTCCGCCACCTGCTGGAGACGCCCCCCGACGGGCCGGCGTCCTCCACATAGACTGGCGCTATGACCACAGCCGAACCGTTCACTCTCATTCTCCTGCGACACGGCGAGAGCGAGTGGAACGCCAAGAACCAGTTCACCGGCTGGGTTGACGTCGACCTGACCGACAAGGGCCGGGCCGAGGCCGTGAGCGGCGGCCAGCAGCTCAAGGAGGCTGGTCTGCTCCCCGACGTCGTGCACACCTCGCTGCAGCGTCGTGCCATCAACACCGCCAACCTGTCGCTGGACGCCGCCGACCGCCACTGGATCCCGGTGAAACGTTCGTGGCGCCTGAACGAGCGCCACTACGGCGCGCTGCAGGGCAAGAACAAGAAGCAGACGCTCGAGGAGTATGGCGAGGAGCTGTTCATGACCTGGCGCCGTTCCTTCGACGTCCCGCCGCCGCCGCAGCCGGTCGACGACGAGTTCAGCCAGGCCCACGACCCGCGATACGTCGACATCGAGGGCGGTCCGCCGAAGACCGAGTGCCTCAAGGACGTCATCGCCCGGATGCTGCCCTACTGGGAGAGCGCGATCGTGCCCGACCTGCGTGCCGGCAAGACCGTGCTGGTCGCCGCGCACGGCAACAGCCTGCGCGGGATCGTCAAGCATCTGGACGGCATCAGCGACGAGGCCATCTCTGGGCTCAACATCCCCACCGGGATGCCGCTGATCTACCGCCTCGACAATGACCTCAAGCCGCTCATCGCGGGCGGGGAGTACCTCGACCCCGAGGCAGCCAAGGCGGCTGCCGCGGCCGTCGCCAACCAGGGCCGCTGAGCCGCCTCACAAGCCCCAGGCGGGGCTCAGCCACCCTACAAACTTCAGGCCGACTGAGCCGCCTCACAAGCCCGAGGCCGACTGGGCCGCCTCACAAGCCCNAGGCCGACTGGGCCGCCT
>JGI24133J20442_1000620_pt1 | contig 10995 bp, 10 predicted proteins | sample BarGraNGADG00311_2_FD_20442 | JGI IMG/M metagenome (IMG submission 20442)
GAGTCCGCCGGCGACCAGGAGCATGCGTAGTCGGTAGTTGTGGCGGTTGCGGTAGCCGCGGGCGAGGCGTCTGTGCAGCTCGATGATCCTGTTGATCGCTTCGGTGCCGCCGTTGGAGGACCGGTCGGTGGTGAAGTAGCCCAGGAACTGCTCACGCCAGCGGCGCAGGGTCCGGCCCAGGCGGGCGACCTCGGGGATCGGGCAGGTGTGGAACGTCTGAAGGACCCGTTCGGCGATCTTCTTGCCGGTGGTCAGGTCGGACGCGTGGTAGGCCGAGCGCAGCTGCTGGTAGCACTGCCAGGCGATCAGGACCTCGTCGTCGGGGTCGCCGTCCTGCAGGCTGGTGGTCAGTCGGTCCCACTGGCGGGCGGTGAGGTGTTCGGCGCCGCGGCGCAGCAGGTTGCGGACCCGGAACAGCGNGTCCCCGGCGTGGCCGCGGTGGCCCAGGGTGTCTTGCTGGACGTGTCCNGCGNCNGACNTNGTGGCAGGGCCCGTTGCTTGTGGGCCTGACCTGCTGAAGGAGTCTGATCATCATGGCGAGACCACCGGTGTTCCCGGTCAGCGAGGCGGACAGGTCTAGCAGGTCGGTGAGCCCGGCGACCCACGCTCCGTCGCGGACGGCGTCGTGGGCGTCCAACGCCTCGGCCCACCCGCGGGCGGGGCCAGCGGCCGGGCAGCTGGGCCAGGGACGCCTTGATCAAGGTGATGTGGTCGGCGGCGGTGGTCGGCGGCGGTGGCGGTGCCCGAGCGCAGCAACATCGCGAGCGGTTCACCGGTGCCGTCGGGCCCGTGACCGGTGAACGAGCACAACAGGTGGAACGCGAACCCGCGCTTGAACGTCGGGGCAGCGTGCTCCTGGTCGGAGTGGGAGGTCACCGGCGTGGCGTCCAGCTCCACGATCAGCGGGTTCTTCGCGTCGGTGCCGGCATCGGGGGCGTGCACCCCGGCCATCGCCCAGGCCCGCTTGCGCGCCGCGGCGCGGGCAGCGTTGATCGCCCTCACCGCCGCCGGTGCGTTCTTCGCGAGGGCGGCGATGGTCCGGGACACCGTCGCATCGCAGGACACCAACCCCAAGACGCCCGGCTCGCCGCGCAGCAGCGCGACGTCCGCCCGGTGGTCCCCACCCGGCGCGAGGGTGACCGCGAGGTCGGCGGGGACCTTGACCGGGTCATGGACCGCCAGCGGTTTGCGCCACGGGGCCAATCCCGCCGACAGCTCCCGCCCCAGAGCCGTCGCGGTCACGGTCTCGGTCAGCAGCACCCCACCGGCCTGCCCCACCGCCCCCGGCGCAGACGTGCCGCCCTTGACGTGGGGGTCAGACCCGGCAGCCTTCATCACCTGGACGGTGCTCCGCGAACCGGCTGACGTTGACCCTGGACACGTCACATCATCCCAGGTCAGACTCACTTTTNACGTCAACGACACAACCCCGCAGCCANCCCACCACCAAAGCGCGAGGCTAGTGCGCCATGTCGACGAAGCGTGCNTAGTGCCCCTGGAACGCCACGACGATCGTGTCGGTGGGGCCGTTGCGGTGCTTCGCCACAATGAGGTCGGCCTCGCCGGCGCGGGGGGACTCGCGCTCGTAGAAGTCCTCGCGGTGCAGCAGGATCACCATGTCGGCGTCCTGCTCGATCGAGCCGGACTCACGGAGGTCGCTCATCTGCGGCTTCTTGTCGGTCCGCAGCTCCGGACCACGGTTCAGCTGCGAGATCGCGATGACCGGGACCTCGAGCTCCTTGGCGAGCAGCTTGAGCGCGCGGGAGAACTCCGAGACCTCCTGCTGGCGCGACTCCACCCGCTTGCCCGAGCTCATCAGCTGCAGGTAGTCGATCACCACGAGCCTGAGGTCATGGCGCTGCTTGAGCCGGCGGCACTTCGCCCGGATCTCCATCAGGGACATGTTCGGGGAGTCGTCGATGAACAGCGGGGCGTCCGAGACCCGGCCCATGGTGGCCGCGAGCTTCTGCCAGTCCTCGTCCCGCATGGTGCCCTTGCGCATGTTCTGCAGCGGCACCTTGGCCTCCGCGGCGAGCATCCGCATGGTGATCTCGCTGCGACTCATCTCGAGCGAGAAGATCACCGAGGTTAGGCCGTGCTTGATGGACGCCGAGCGGGCCAGGTCCAGACCCAGGGTGGACTTGCCGATCGCCGGCCGCGCCGCGAGCACGATCATCTGACCGGGGTGCAGCCCGTTGGTGAGCCGATCGAGGTCCGCGAAGCCGGTGGGCACGCCCACCATGCCCTCGCCGCGGTGCCCCGCCGCTTCGATCTCCTCCATGGTGCCGTTGATGATGTCCGCGAGCGGCAGGTAGTCCTCGCTCGTCTTGTTCTCGGTGACCGCGTACACCTCAGCCTGGGCCGCGTTGACGATGTCNTCGACGTCGCCGCCCTCGGTCGAGTAGCCGAGCTGCACGATGCGNGTGCCGGCCTCGACCAGGCGGCGCAGCACCGCGCGCTCCCGGACNATTCGCGCGTAGTAGCCGGCGTTGGCCGCCGTCGGCACCATCGAGATGAGCGTGTGCAGGTACGGGGCGCCGCCGATCCGCGAGATCTCGCCGCGCTTGGTCAGCTCGGCGGAGACGGTGACGGCGTCGGCGGGCTCACCGCGCCCATAGAGGTCGAGGATCGCCTCGTAGACCAGCTCGTGCGAGGGGCGGTAGAAATCCGGCCCGCGGAGCGTCTCGACGACGTCGGCGATCGCGTCCTTGGACAGCATCATGCCGCCGAGCACGCTCTGCTCGGCAGCGATGTCCTGGGGCGGGGTGCGGTCGAAACCGTCGCTCATACGGCGCGGGCTGAGGCTGGCCTCAAGCTCCTCGACCGTCACGCGAGCCTCCCTGATAACCGGTGGTTCCATACTCCCGTTGTACGGCCTACCACCGACACGCGATTCGGAGATCGCGCGTTTCGGGCGTCATTGCCGGAGTCCGTGCGTGACACTAGGCCCCAGCGCGGACCAGGCCAAACGGCCCTGTAGACGATGCTGTGGACAACGTGTGGACAGTGCGGCGAGCCACTGTGCACAGGCCGTGGAAAGGCCTGTGGATACGGACTCTCTTTGATGCAGAATGGCGTCCTGAACCGCACAAACGCCGTGCACCCCCTGTGGACAGGAAGAGATTGTGCCAGTGTCCAAGAGGTGGACAGACAGTCCAGAACGTGGACCGACAGATCCTTGCTCGGGCGCTGACCACCGGGCTGCGGGCGCGCCGCACCCACTGAATGTTCACCGGCGCCTGAGAACAGCGAAGCGCCCGAGCCCACCAGGGGCTCGGGCGCTTCCGGGTCCTGCTCGCGTTGCGCGAAGGCGTCATCCGCCTTCAGCGCGCAGCGGGTCAGGCCTCCGGGACGACCCGCACGTCGAGCGTCGCAGCGACGTCGGCGTGCAGACGGACCTTCACCTGGTACTCGCCCAGCGCCTTGATCGGCTGGTCGATCTCGATCTTGCGCTTGTCGAGCGACGGGCCGCCGGCCGCCGAAACGGCGTCGGCGATGTCGCCCGTCGTCACGGCGCCGAACAGACGACCGGACGCGCCGGCCCTCGCCGCCACCACGATCACGTTCGACTGCAGCGAGTCGCGCGCCGCAGAGGCACCCTCGACGGTCGCGATCTCGCGCGACTTGCGGGCCTTGCGGATCGACGCGATGTCCTTCTCCGCGCCCTTGGACCAACCGGTCGCCAGGCCACGCGGAACCAGGTAGTTGCGTGCGTATCCGTCCTTGACGTCGACGACGTCGCCCGGGGCACCGAGGCCGGTGACCTCCTGGGTCAGGATGAGCTTTGCCATCAGTCGCCTCCTTCTCAGCGCGCCGAGCTGGCGTACGGCAGGAGTGCCATCTCACGGGCGTTCTTCACGGCCCGTGCGATCGCACGCTGCTCCTGGACGGTGACACCCGTCACCCGGCGAGCGCGGATCTTCCCGCGGTCGGAGATGAACTTGCGCAGCAGCGCGGTGTCCTTGTAGTCGATCGCCTTGATCTTTGCGATCTTCAGCGGGTTCTGCTTCTTCTTCGGCTTACGAAGAACGGGCTTCGCCATCGTGGTGCTCCTTCACTAGCGGCTCTTGGGAGCCGGAGCCCGGGTCGTTGCCGTGCGGCCCGGGATGGGTGGTCAGTGGTCTGGTGCTCTTAGAACGGGGGCTCGTCGGAGACCGACTCGCCACTCGACGGGGACGTCGCCCACGGGTCTTCCGCGGCTCCGCCTCCACCGCCACCGCCGAAGCCGCCGCCGCTGCGCTGTGCGCGAGTGACCTTGGCGCTGGCGTACTTCAGCGACGGACCGACTTCGTCTACCTGAAGCTCGACCACGGTGCGCTTCTCGCCCTCGCGGGTTTCGTAGGAGCGCTGTACGAGCCGACCGGAGGCGATGACGCGCATGCCCTTGGTCAGCGACTCGGCGACGTTCTCCGCCGCCTCACGCCAGATCGAGCAGCGGAGGAACAGCGTGTCGCCGTCCTTCCAATCGTTCGACTGGCGGTCGAAGGACCGCGGAGTCGAGGCAACCGTGAAGTTGGCCACGGCCGCGCCCGAGGAGGTGAAGCGCAACTCCGGGTCACCGGTCAGGTTGCCGATCACCGTGATGGTCGTGTCACCAGCCATGCTTGCTCCTTCGGTCGCTACGTCGTCGTGCGGTGCTGACTACCGGGCCCGCGTTCAGTGGGCGTCGGGACGGATGAGTTTGGTACGCAGCACGGCCTCGTTGAGACCCAGCTGACGGTCCAGCTCCTGAGCGACGTCTGGCGTCGTCGTCATGTCGACGACGGCGTAGATTCCCTCAGACTTCTTCAGGATGGGGTAGGCGAGGCGACGACGTCCCCAGATGTCGATCTTGTCGACAGTGCCGCCCGCGTTGGCCACGACGGACAGGTACTTGTCGAGCGAGGGGGCGACGGTCTTCTCTTCGATCTCGGGATCGAGGATCACCATCAGCTCATAGTGACGCACGTGATTACCCACCTCCTATGGACTCGGCGGCCACGGAATCTCCGTGACAGGAGGGTTCTGCGTCGCAGCATGCTCGGCGACCTCGATCTGCGAGGAGCCGGAACGCACACAGCAATCTGCAAGGCTACCGGGCGGCGCAGCGCGAGGGAAATCCCTGGGGACAACGACCCGCCGGTAGGGTGACCTTGTGTCGGCCAACAGCCTGGGAGGAGACGTGCCCAGCCACCTCAAGGCCGTGACGGACCCCGAGTTCCTCGCCCTCGCCGAGCGCTCCCCGCACCCGCTGCCGATCGAACAGGCACCCCGCTGGGACGCCTACGACCGCGCCACCGTGGGCCGAACCCGGTGGGGCCGCTACGCCGTCCTCGACGACGCCGATCAGGCCCTCGCCATCATCGCCCTCACCGAGTTCGCCGGTCGCGGCTTCCGCTACCTCTGGGCCAAGCACGGGCCGGTCTGGCTGCAGGCCGAGCCGCCGACCGCCGCGCAAGAGGCCGCACTTCGTGAGGCCCTGCTGGCCGAGGTGCGTCGTCGGGACCCGGGCATCGCCTTCGTCCGGCTGCACGCCGAGCACCGCGCGCCCGAGCTGCACGAGCTCCTGCAGACCGTCACCTACGACCGCACCGTGATCCTCGACCCGCGCCGCACCGAGGACGAGCTCTTCGCCGAGATGAAGAAGGGCGACCGGTACTCGGTCCGCAAGGCGGTCAAGGACGAGACGATGACGGTCGCAGAGGAGACCGGCCGCGGCCCGGCGGCCTTCGACGAGCTGTATGCGGTGCTGCGCGAGACCGCCGAGCGGGACTCCTTCGGCATCTACCCCGCGAGCGTCTACCGCACCATGCTCGACACGCTCGGCGATGCCGCACGGGTGTTCGTCGCCCGCCGCGACGGACGAGTCCTCGCCTGGGCGATCGTGACCGTGTACGACGGCGGGGCCACCTACTACTACGGCGCCGGCACCGCGGAGGGCCGCAAGGCGCTCGCCGCGTACCGGGTGCAGTGGGAGGTGCTGCGGGTGCTGCGCGTCGAGGGCGTCCGGCACTACGACCTGATGGGTGTCGCCTCGGACCGCGCGCCGCAGCTGGCCGGCGTCTCCGACTTCAAGNCCAAGTTCGCGGCCGGGACGACGGCGGTGCCGGGCGCCTGGGATGTTCCGGCACGTCCGGGCCGTTACGCCCTGCTGGTCCGCGCGCTACGCGCGAAGCGGGCGCTCGGTGGGTTGCGCGCGAAGCGGGCGCTCGGTGGGTTGCTCGGGCGCGTTCGCTCCGGCTCACGCTGAGCGTCGGAGCGCCCGGTCTGCCCAAGGGTGCCGGGCCTGACCCAGCCTCTCGCCCCGCGGTCTGCCCGAACGTCCCCGCAAGGAGGCACGATCGACTGTCCGACCCTGACGCCGGACCTGCGAGGTCCGATCAGGGCGCCACTTAGGGCGTCGGCGTCGCCGACGGCGACGTCACGGTCGGCTTCGGCGTCACCGTGGGTGTCGGCGTCACCGCCAGCGTCGGCGTAGGCGTAGGCGTCGGCGTAGGCGTAGGCGTCGGCGAAGGCGTCGACGAAGGCGTCGACGTCGCGAAGGCGCGACCGGAAACCCGACATTCGCGCGCGGCGGGAACTGCACGATCGGCATCGGCGCGAAGACCGGCCTCATGAACGCGGTCCAGATGTCCGTTGGCACGGAGCCGCCGGTGATCTGGCTGTAACCGCCGAACGCGGTGATGCTCTCGGCCGTGCCGTCCTTGCCCTCCTGATAGAGCGCGACGGCCGCGACGATCTGGGGGGTGAAGCCGATGAACCAGGCGGACTTGTTGTCGTTCGAGCTGCCGGTCTTGCCCGCGATCGGGCGGTTCAGCGACCTGGCCGTCTTGCCCGAGCCCAGCTGCACGACCTGCGTCATCGCGTAGGTCGTGTCGGCGATGACGTCCGGCTGGAAGACCCGCGCGCCCTGGCCCGCGCCCGAGTACTTGCTCTTGCCATCGAGGGACACCAAGGAGCGGACCAGGAAGGTCTGGTGGCGCACGCCGCCGGAGGCGATCGTCGCGTAGGCCTCGGCCATGTCGATCGGGTGCGGTGAGGCGCTGCCAAACACGAAGGATGGGACGGCGTCCAGGCCGCGTGTCTTCTCCGGGATGCCTGCCTGGATGGCGACCTCGCGCGACTTATCCGGGCCGATCTTGACGTTGAGCTGGGCGAAGACCGTGTTGACCGAGAACGCGGTCGCCCTCACCAGGTCGATCACGCCGGGGTTGTAGTTGGCGAAGTTCGTCACGGGCTTGTCGAAGCCCGGGACCGTCATGTGGTTCCTGCCGCTGAACCGCGACTGCAACGACTCGCCGTTCTGGAGCGCGGCGATCAGGGTGAACGGCTTGAACGTCGAGGCCGCTTGCGCCTCGTCCTGCGTCACGGCGTTGCGCGGGCGCTTGATGTAGTCGGGGCCGCCATACATCGCCAGGATCGCGCCGTCGGCCGGATCGACCGCGACGATCGCCGTCCGCAGGTTCTTGGGCGCGTCCTTCGGCATGGTGGCGGCGGCGGCAACGGCGGCCTGCTGGGTCGCCGCGTTGATCGTGGTGACGATCTTGAAGCCCTGGACGTCGAGCTCCTCCTCGGAGATCGCGGTCCGGGTCGTGATCTCGCGGCGCACCGCGTCGAGGATGTAGCCGGTCGGGCCGCCGTACGTGTCGCGGCGCGCGTACTCGATGGTCTTCGGGAACACCTGTGCGGCGCTCTCCGCCTGGGTGAGCGTGCCGCCGAGCACCATGTAGTCCAGCACGCGCTGCCACCGGATCTTGGCCTCCGCCGGGTCCTTGCGCGGGTCCCAGTTGTTCGGCGACGGGATGATCCCGGCAAGCAGGGCGGACTGGGAGACCGTGAGGTTCTTCGCCGACACGCCGAAGTACGCCTTCGCGGCGGCCTCGATGCCGTACGAGTCGCGGCCGAAGTAGATCGTGTTGAGGTAGTTCTCGAGGATCTGCTTCTTGTCCTGCTGCTGGTCGATCTTCAGCGCGAGCAGCGCCTCCTTGAACTTCCCCGTGTAGCTCGTGGTGGTGCCGAGGTAGTAGCGCTCCGCGTACTGCTGGGTGATCGTCGAGCCGCCCTGCTGGCGCCCGCCGCGCACGTTGTTCAGCAGCGCTCGGCCGATGCCGGTGAACGAGACACCCGAGTTCTTCCAGAACGTGCGGTCCTCGGACGCGACCACGGCGTTGCCCACGTGGTCCGGGAGGTCGGCAATCTTGATGAGTTCCCGCTTCACGCCGAACGTGCCCATCACGGTCTTGCTGTCCGAGTAGTAGACGGTCGTCGTCTGGGCCTTGGCGAAGTCGTCCGGCTTAGGGATCTGGGTCGTCAGGTAGGCGGCGGCGACGACGCCGAAACCGAGCGCGCCAACCGCGAGAACCGAACCGAGCACCAGTCGCCACGAGGGCAGCCAGCGCCGGATCCCGGCCTTTCCGCTGCGCGGGTAGTCGAACAGGCGACGCTTGCCGGCGTTCGCGCGCGAACCGGCACCGCGCCCGCCGCGCGAACCGGCACCGCGCCCGCCGCGCGAGCCAGGTCCGGTCGAGGCGCGCACCGACGCGCGGGTCGGCGCGGCGGACCGGGAGAGATTCGGGATCTGTGCCCCGCCGGGGCTGCGCGACGAGGCCGCGGCGCGGGTCGAGGTCCGGCGCGGCGTCGGTGCGCCAGAAGGTGCACCCCTGCGATCCGGCGTCGGACCCTGTCCGCTACCGCGCCCCTGAGAACCCGTCACACTCTGCCTCTCCCGTCGGTCCGCACTCGTGGAGCGCGTGCCCGCAGTCTTCCGATCGGGCCCGTTGCCGTTCGGCACCGAGCAGCCAGCACGGCCCAGCGTGGGCCGCATCAGCCACCCAGTATGCGTGACGTCGCTGTTTCGGCCCGCAGCGCACCTCGCAGCAGCACAGAACTTGCACCGATGGCTCACATAGTCCTAACATCGCGATGTATCGAGTCGATACATCTAATGTTCGACCAGCGGCCGCCAAGGCAACTGTAGGGAAGGGAGAGGCCAGTGCGCGCACGCTCCGACGTGTTGTCGATGGCCATCCTTGGCCTACTGCACGAGTCCCCGATGCACGGGTACGAGCTGCGCAAGCGGCTCAACCTGCTCCTCGGATCGTTCCGTGCATTCTCCTACGGCTCGCTCTACCCGTGCCTCAAGTCGCTCGTCGCCCAGGGCTGGATCGCGGGCGCCGACGCCCCGGCCAGCACCGTTCCCGCACTCACGGCGAAGCGCGCCAAGATCGTCTACGAGCTGACCGCTGACGGCAAGGAACACTTCCAGTCGATCCTGGCCACTGCCGGCCCGGCCGCCTGGGAGGACGAGAACTTCGACGTCCGCTTCGCGTTCTTCGCGCAGACCGACGCCGAGACCCGGCTACGCATCCTCGAAGGACGCCGTACCCGGTTGACGGAACGGCTCGAGACCGTGCGCCAGTCGGTGGCACGTGCCCGGGAGCGGCTCGACGAGTACACCCTCGAACTGCAGCAGCACGGCCTGGAACAGGTCGAGCACGAGGTTCGGTGGCTGGACAACCTGATTGACAGCGAGCGCGGCACCCGCCGTGCGCGTACCCCTGGCTTCGGTCGACCGACCGCCGCCAACCCCGCCGACGGCGCTAGTGCGCCCCGGCTCTGACACACCTAGGAGCGAGGATGAGTGAGATCCGCGTCGCCATCGTGGGCGTCGGGAACTGCGCCGCATCTCTAGTGCAGGGCGTCCACTACTACGCGGACGCCGACCCGAACAGCACGGTGCCAGGCCTCATGCACGTGCGGTTCGGCGACTACCACGTCTCCGACATCAAGTTCGTCGCGGCGTTCGACGTCGATGCGAAGAAGGTCGGCTTCGACCTCTCGGAAGCGATCGGCGCCAGCGAGAACAACACGATCAAGATCGCGGACGTGCCGCCCCTCGGCGTCAACGTCCAGCGCGGCCACACCCTGGACGGCCTCGGCAAGTACTACACCGAGACGATCCAGGAGTCGGACGCTGCGCCGGTCAACATCGTCCAGGTGCTCAAGGACGAGCGCGTCGACGTGATGATCTGCTACCTGCCGGTCGGATCCGAGAAGGCCGACAAGTACTACGCGCAGTGCGCGCTCGACGCGGGCGTCGCCTACGTCAACGCTCTGCCGGTCTTCATCGCGAGCGACCCGGTGTGGGCCGCCAAGTTCGAGGCTGCCGGCGTCCCGATCATCGGTGACGACGTCAAGTCGCAGGTGGGCGCCACCATCACGCACCGCGTGCTGGCGAAGCTCTTCGAAGACCGTGGCGTGATCCTGGACCGTACGTTCCAGCTGAACGTCGGCGGCAACATGGACTTCAAGAACATGCTCGAGCGCGAGCGTCTCGAGTCCAAGAAGATCTCGAAGACCCAGTCGGTCACCTCGAACATGTCGCACGACATCGGTGCCCGCAACGTGCACATCGGTCCGTCGGACTACATCCAGTGGCTCGACGACCGCAAGTGGGCGTACGTGCGCCTCGAAGGTCGTGCCTTCGGCGAGGTCCCGCTGAACATGGAGTACAAGCTCGAGGTCTGGGACTCCCCGAACTCGGCGGGCATCATCATCGACGCGCTTCGCGCGGTGAAGATCGCCAAGGACCGTGGCATCGGTGGCGCGATCACCTCGCCCGCGGCGTACTTCATGAAGTCGCCACCCATCCAGATGGCCGACGACATCGCGCGAGCGAAGGTCGAGGCCTACATCCGCGGCGAGCTCGAGCGCTGATCGCCGCGCACTGACCGCGGTACGCAGGCATACGATCGCGTATCGTTACGGACGAAGGGTCGGGCTCCCGCCAGAGTCCGGCCCTTCTTCGTGCCCGAGCGACACCGGCTAGCCACCCACGAACCTGGTCCGGGCGCCGCGCCGGGTCGCCCTGTNGCCTCGATCGCCCGCCCTGTCGCCTCGATCGCCCGCGTCTTCCCTTGGTCGTCCGGCCACGACGCTAGCCTGACGCCGTGCGTGCTCTCAGAGAGCTCAGGGTCCTGCTTCGGCTGCAGGACTTCCGCCGCCTGTTCACGATCC
>JGI24133J20442_1000624_pt1 | contig 10970 bp, 10 predicted proteins | sample BarGraNGADG00311_2_FD_20442 | JGI IMG/M metagenome (IMG submission 20442)
GCCCCGCCGAGGGATCGGCCGGGACTCGATGCCGAGCATCGCGATCGGATAACCACCGAGGTGGGCGTCCAGGACGACCGTCGTGTCGGCGTCGGCCATGCCTGCCCAGCGCTCCAGCACGGCATGGTCCTGGTCGACCACGGCACGCATGACAGTGCGGATGTCGAACGGCTTCTTGCGCTCCTTGTTGGCCTCGTCGGAGAAGATGTCTCCCACGGTCGTGAAGTCGCTGCACGGATGGACGTGCGGGTAGCTGCGCACATCGCGGTCGTGTGGGTCGCTGCTCACCGCTCGACGCCCGACGTGCTCCCCCGGCGCGATATAGGTGTGCTCGTAATGGGCGAACAGCGTCCTGCACGCCGCCCTCAGGTTGGGCGCCCAGTACTGCGCCTGTCCGTTCGGTCCCATGACCCGGTCATATCCACCGATACCGAAGTTGTCTTCGGCTGACACCCCGCCCGAGTAGTCCAGCGAGTGCTTGCCGGTCAGGACCATCGCACTGTCGGGTGTCATGACCAGGATGCCCTTGGTGTGCAACAGCATGGTCGCTTCAGCGTTCCAGTACGGCTGCGCCCCCACATTGATCCCGGCCACGATCACGTTCACCTCGCCGCCCGCCTGGGTGAAGGTGATCAACCGGCGCAGCGCCCGGGCGACCCAGTCCATGTTCTCGGTGCCACTGTCCATCGAGATCATGGCGCCGGAGGACAGGGCGAACCACTCGAGCGGCACCGCCGTCTCCTCGGCGAGGTCCAGAGCCGCCATGATCCGCACGCACTCCGGCTCGGCAACCGAACCCAGCGACTTGGTCGGGTCACCGAAGAGAGCGACCCGCACCATACCCTCGGGGTAGCGGGCCGAAGGCGTCGACACCACACCTGCGACGATCCCCGCCCGGTTGTGCCCCCGAGGCCGGTCAACGGGCACAAGCCGACCAGCCTCATCCAAGTCGTGCTCGGTGAACGTGCCGCCGCCCGCGGTGAGCATCGGCACGATCTCGTAGGGGTAGACGGTGCCACGGGCACGCGAGCGCCGCACCTTCTGGGTGTACTCGTCCAATGGCGCCAGCGGCTCCGTCGGCGGCTTGGTCACGATGACGCCGACACCCGCCCCGGGCCGGTAGGAGAAGATCACCGCGACTTCTCTGGGCTCTGCCTCCGGCTGGGCCCTGTGTCGGACCCGCATCATGATCTCCTCCAGCCCCGCCCCCAGCGTCATGGGTGCCACCGCACGGGCGAAGCCGCTCAGCTCATTCAGGGGGACATCGACCGGAGGCCATACGTGCAGAACGATGCGGTTGGCGTCGAGCCGCCGTGTGGCCCCCCGCTCGGCCTGGGCAGCGCGAATGCTCTCCAGACAGGCGGCGAGCTTGCGCTCGGCGGCGGGGAATCCGACCACCCGGCCTGACCCGTCCCGCAGCGGCGTCACGTCGTAGATCTCCGCAAACGCCACGAGGCGCTCATCGGCAGGGTTGTCGAGAGCGGCGCAGTGGAAGAGGTATGTGCCCTCGGTTGAGGGAAGCGGAGTGCCTTTGAACTTCTTCAACCGCCACAGGTCAAACCGCTGACCAGTCAGGGGATGCATGCCGCGGATGACGCGCTCCTCCTGCATACGCCCCTTCGATGGACGGAACGTGAACTGCATATGCGCGCCGGTGCTGTTGCACACCGTGACCGTCACGCGCCGGCCGACGACCAGGACCGGCACATCGGTGAGGATGTCCNCGAGCGTCGAGGCGACCGAGTCCGGATCGGCCATCGGGTCGCCCGACGAAAGGTAGAGGTCGACGACGAGGTTCGTCGGATCGGCGACCGCGGCGGCCAGACCGGCAACACTGACGAGGCAGGCGGGCAGCCCGAAGAGCGAACCCATGGTCGCGATGAGGTGGAGGCGCTTGCCACCCAGCTCGTACTCCCCCGTCACGAACTGTTGACCCTCCTGCTGGAAGGCACGGACGTCCTCCAGGGAACGGATCTTGTAGTAGCGCCGGGTGAGCACCTCCAGCATTGGCTCCAGACCTGAGCTGTCGACTCCGATGCGCTTGGCGAGCAGCCCGATCAGGGGCTCGGGACACGCCGTCATGGTCTCGATCCGTTGCGCACAGTCGGCTGCGCCCGGATGCTCATCGAGGTACTGAAGCTGTTCGCGGACTCCCGCGTAGACCAGCTCCCGGGCGGCCAGGATGACGGGGTTGTCGAAGAACCGGAACCGGATGCTCCGGGCGAGGTCACCAACCGTGGGGTAGCGAAGCTGAGTGGCGACGATCAACCTGTCGAGAACCTGTTTCATCTCGTCGCGGGCAGGACCCTTCGGCGCCTCTCCCTCGACCAGCCACCGCTCGAGCAGGGCAGCCACCGCCGGGATCTGATCGGCCGCCCCCTGCTGGGCCAGGAACGCCCGGTAGACCGCTTCCTCCAGCTCGGGGCTCCGCTCCAGATCTGCAACGCCATAGTGGCGAAGCACTCGCGACAACCTCGTCCGGAACTCACCCGGCAGGCGCTCCTGCTCGACATCGAGGGAGTGCAGGTAGGTGTGGAAGTATTCCCGTGGACTGTGGACGCGCTCGTCCGAGTCTTCCTCGGCAGTGGTGGGCCGGTTGCGCGACAGCTCGCACAGGTCGGCGAACGTGGTGAGCAACGCGAGCTCCTCGCGCCTCAGCTCGACGTCCTGGGCGAGCTCGTTGCGGAGCGCGCCGTACTCGGCAACCAGGGTGCCGGCCCGCTTCGCGCTCACGTCATAGCCGGTGATCATGGCCCGCAGCGCGTCAAGGTGCGCACGAGCCCGCGTACGTGCGTCCGACGCGGATACCTGCGCCGTGAAGCTAACGGCCGGGACGTCCGACACTGGGGCCTCGCCGGCGGGGCGATCAAGCCGCAACAGCGGCGCGCCGGCGTCCACCTGGGAGTTGACGCGGGCAAGGACCTCTCGCACCCGTCCCGAGCGGGGAGCCCGCACCGAGGTCTGCAGCTTCATGCTTTCGAGTACGACAATCGTCGCTCCGGCCTCTATGTCCTCGCCTGCCGTGACGTTAACCGCCACCACCACTGCCGGTGCAGGGGCGCGAACCAGTCCGGACTCGTCCCCGGCGATCCGGTGGCTGACGCCGTCGACCTCAACCAGATGACCGCCGGGTCCGGCCACGGACACGATGTGGAAGGGTGCTCCACCGAGCCCGAGCCGGCGCTCGAAGGGGCTCAGCCGGTCAACGTCCACGTCCATGAGTCCCCCATCCACCTCCACCCGGTATCGGTGGGGACCGACCTGGGCTACGACCACCCGATGGGTCTGGCCCTGGTAGCGGAGCTCGATCTTGCGGCCGACGGCGTGCCTGGCCCGCGGTCGACCGCCGCGGGCGGAGCCGAGGAAAGCGCGTCGCTCAAGCGCCTCCTCGGCGTCATACTCATCGATGGCGACGCTGAGCAGGGCGACGCCGGCGTGACGAGACGGTGCCGGCGTTGCAGAGTCCCGGGCGCGGTCCACCCAGCCTGTGTCCGCCTGCCCGGACACGACCTCGGGACGAGCCAGCAGGTCCAGCAAGAACGACTTGTTCGTCGTGCCACCCCGGAGCACGACCGTGGTCTCACGTACGGCACAACGCAACCGGGACAAGGCCTCGGGGCGGTCCTGCCCCCAGGCGATGATCTTGGCGACCATCGAGTCGTAACCAGGGGGAACCACGTCGCCGGAGGCAATCCCGGTGTCAACCCGGATGCCTGGACCGGACGGCAGATTAAGCAGCACCACGGTGCCAGGCGCCGGCGCAAAGCCTTGATCGGCATCCTCGACATTGAGACGGGCCTCGATGGCGTGCCCGACGTGCGGCGGTGCTTCCCCGACCAGGCGGGCGCCGTCAGCCACGAGCAGCTGCAGCTTGACCAGGTCGAGCCCGGTGGTGGCTTCGGTGACCGGATGATCACTCTGCAACCGGGCGTTCACCCCGACGAAGGCGAAAGTGCCGTCGGTCGGCTGGTAGACGAACTCGACCGTCCCTGCCCCCTGGTACCCGGCGGCCGCCGCGAGCGCGACTGCCGCGGCCCGGAGCCCGGCCTCCTGCTCGTCACTGAGGGCAGGTGAACGAGACTCCTCGACCAGTTTCCAGTTATTGCGCCGCTGGATGGAGCAGTCGCGGACCCCAGGCGCCCAGACCGTGCCATGCGCATCGGCGATGATCTGCACCTCGACGTTGCGGCCATCGCTGACCACCTTCTCCATGAAGACGACCGGATCGCCGAACGTGTTCGCGGCCTCGGTCCGGGCGCGTTCGAAGGCAACCGCCAGCTCATCGACAGACCGGACGACCCGGATGCCCCGACCGCCCCGACCGCCCCTGGCCTTGATGAAGAGGGGGTATCCGATCATGTCGCCATGTCGAGCTGCATCCTGCGGGCTCGACACCGGTCCACCGCTCCAGGGTGCTACCGGAACACCGGTCCTCTCGGCCAGGAGCCTGGCCTCGACCCTGTCGCAGAGCTGCCGCATGGCGCGGGCCGGTGGACCGATGAATACCAGCCCCAGCCGCTCGCAGAGGTCCGCGAAGGCCGGGTCCTCGGCCACGAAGCCCCAACCCACCCATACCGCATCGGCCCGGCTGACCTGTAGTGCCCGCTCGAGCTCCTCGTGGTCGAGGTAGGGGCCGCTGCGCGAAGCGACCTCGCGAAGGCAGACCGACTCGTCGGCCGAACGTACGAAGAGCGTTCGCTGCTCAGCCTCGGTATGCAGGGCGATGACTCTGATGCCGTAGCCGTGTTCCTCGTTCAGCTCCCGCACAGCGCGGATGAGCCTGACAGCAGGCTCACCCCGGTTGACCACGGCAATACGAGTGAACATGGTGTGAGCCTCCGTTGCCGAGCTCGTACGTCATGCGCGACGGGGCAACGGGTCGGGCACTCTCGAGCTATGCACAGAGTCTAACGATCCGCTTGCGCAGATCTTGTCCAGTCCCCGGTGGCCATGCCGGGGGTCCAAGAGGTCCTAGAAGCCACCATCTTTGGGCAGCTCGAGCTCGCTCTTGGCAAGCTCTTCGACGTTGACGTCCTTGAAGGTGACGACCCGCACGTTCTTGACGAACCGCGCCGGCCGGTAGACATCCCAGACCCAGGCGTCGGACATCGTCACGTCGAAGTAGACCTCCCCACCCTGGCTGCGAACCTTCACGTCAACGGAGTTGGCCAGGTAGAAACGACGCTCGGTCTCAACGACGTGAGAGAACAGCCCAACAACGTCGCGATACTCGCGATAGAGCTGAAGCTCCATCTCGGTCTCGTACTTCTCCAGCTCCTCTGAGCTCATTGACTGCCTCGCTCATTGACTGCGCTCATTGCTCGCCTCCGCGTTCGGTCCGCACGCCACCATCATCATGCATCACCGCGTCCTCAGGAACACCGATCCCGGTCACCCCAAAGCGACCCGCGTCGGCTACCCCGTTCACTCCGGGCAACCGCCACGATCGGCGATGATGCACGCTCGGGCCGTGAGACTCCAGCGCTGCGAAGTGCTCGGGCGCGGAATACCCCTTGTTCAGCTCCCAGGCATAGCCCGGCACCTCGACCGCTAGTGCGACCATCATCGCGTCACGCTCGACCTTGGCCAGCACGCTTGCGGCCGCGACAGATGAGCAGAACATATCGGCCTTCACCATTGTCCTGACCGGGACACAGGGGGCGCGCGGGGCGCTGAGGACATCGGGAACACAGCCGAGCTCATCCTGGAGCAAGCCCAACAGCCCGACCCGCCCCGGGTCGGTCAGCCAGTCATGGTTGCCGTCGAGAATGATGAGGTCCGGTATGACGGACAGCGCGGCGAGCGCGCGGGTGCCGGCAAGACGCAGGGCCACCATGATGCCGTAGCGATCGATCTCGCCCGGCGAGGCGTGCCCGACCGCATAAGCCGTCGCCCACCCCTGGATCTTGGGCACCAGTCGCTCGCGCATCTGGTGCGAGAGCAGCTTGGAGTCCTTCACGCCGACCGGCGCCGAGCGGCATACCTCGTCGATCACCACTACGCCGACCGACACCGGACCCGCCAGGGCCCCACGACCGACCTCGTCCATGCCGGCCACCAGCCGGTGACCCGCGCGCTGCAGCTCCCGCTCGACCCTCAGCGAGGGTTTGCGGGACGTGGCGCGCGCAGTCATCTCGCTGTTGCCGTCGGGACCTTGGCGAACGTCTCAGGGTAGTTGGACAGCCAGGCCCAGTGCTCAATAGGCCAGACGATGGTGATGGCACGACCCACAATCAGGCTCTCCGGAACGGAGCCCTTGACACCGTTTGAGTTCTGGTCGTGCGGGCGGGAGTCGGCTGAGTCGGAGCGGTGGTCGCCCATCACCCAGACCCGACCTGCCGGGACGGTGATCTTGAAGGACTCCTGGCTCGGCGGGTCGCCGGGAAAGAGATACGGCTCGTTCAGCGCCACGCCATTTACGGTGAGCCGCTTCTTCTGGTCGCAGCAGACGACGTGGTCCCCCGGCAGACCAATGACCCGCTTGATGAGGTGATTGCCCTCGTCGCTGGGCAGCAACCCGACAAAGGTCAAGGTCGTGTTCAGTGCGCCGGTAAGCGGGGAACGCTGGACCGGAACCGGCGCCGGCAACCAGTGATCGGGATCCTCGAACACGATGACGTCGCCGCGCTGCAGGGAGACGGGCGAAGGAACCAGCTTGTTGACGATCACCCGATCACCCACGAGCAGGGTGTTCTCCATCGACTCCGAAGGGATGTAGAACGCCTGCATCAGCCAGGTCTTGACGATCAGCGACAAGAGCAACGCCAAGCCGATGACGATCACGGACTCGCGCAGCATCGGCGACAGTATGGCTCGCCGATGCTGGACGTCTCGCCGATTCTCGACGTCTCCCCGGTGCTGGGCGTCTCGACGTGGCTCGACGTCTGGCTCGTGCTCGGCGTCTCGCCGGTGCTCGCCCTGACCTGTCTCGGGCACGCTCACGTATGCCTCCCCCCCAGGATGCCGACTCGGCTGAGCGGCCAGTAGATCATCCCAGCCCTGCCGATCACGTCGTCGAGTCGCACCATTCCTCCTCCAGGATCCCCTAGATGGGCACGTGAGTCGGCCGAGTCGCTGCGATGGTCGCCCATCACCCAGATCCGTTCGGCCGGAACCGTGACATCGAAGGTCAGGTCGCTGGGTCTGTCACCGGGATAGAGGTAAGGCTCCTCGACTGCGATGTCGTTGATGATCAGGAGACCTCTGGCATCACAGCACACCACGTGGTCTCCGGGAAGTCCGACGACACGCTTGACGTAGTCGCTCTCGTTGAGATGGATGGACAACCTCGAGGCCATCGAACCCACGATCCTGCCCGCCGCCGAGCTCTGGCCCGAACCAGGTCCCGCAGCACGATCGGCGAAGGTGTGAGTGCCGTCGAAGACGACAAGGTCCCCCCGTTGCAGTGATGAGGCGCCTCCGATCTTGTTGACGAGAATACGGTCCTGCGGCGTCAGCGTGGGCTCCATCGACCGCGANGGGATGTAGAAGGACTCCACGAGCAAGCCCCGAACCAGCATCATAAGCACGAGCCCGGCGCCGAGCATGACCAACCACCCATAACTTGAGTGCGGCTGGTCGGTCTCTGGGACCAGGGGTAAAGGAGCCTTGGGAGTCGAACGGACAAGTCGCCTCAGCGGGCGGGCGTCACGTTGCGCTTCTCCTTGATCTTGGCAGCCTTGCCGCGCAGGTCGCGCAGGTAGTACAGCTTGGCACGGCGCACATCGCCGCGGGTCACGACCTCGATCTTCTCGATGACCGGGCTGTGCAGCGGGAAGGTGCGCTCGACGCCAACACCGAAGCTGACCTTGCGAACCGTGTAGGTCTCGCCGATGCCGCCACCGTGACGACGGATGACCACACCCTGGAAGACCTGGACGCGCGAGCGCGTGCCTTCAATGACCTTGACGTGAACCTTGACGTTGTCACCAGCGCGGAACGCCGGGATGTCGTCGCGCAGGCTGGCCTTGTCGACGTCGTCGAGCTTTTGCATGTTCGCTTCGCTTTCTCGTCAGCGCCACAGGTCGCTCACGGTTCTGATGCACGCCACGGCGTGGTGCCGGGTGGGCGATTGGTATGGGGTGCTCCTGCGATCCGTCACTCGCTGCTCTCCCCCTGTGGCAGGGGCACGACATCGGTGCAAGACGCGAGAAGTCAGTCTGCCACAGCCGGGGGGTCAGCCTGAAATTGGGTGTCTTGGGTCTCGCTGCCCCCGCTCGCCTGCACCTCAGCGACCTCGGCGAGCACCTCACGGTCCCGGGCATCCAGGTCAGCCGGATCCAGGAGCGCGATCATGTCCGGTCTGCGCAACGCCGTGCGCCGCAGTCGCTCATCCCGCCTCCATCGCGCAATCTGTCCATGGTGTCCCGAGAGCAGCACCTCGGGTATGCCGCGTCCGCGCCACTGCGGCGGTTTGGTGAACACCGGGTACTCCAGCAGGCCATCCTCGTGGGACTCCTCGACCAGGGAGTCCGCGTTGCCGATGACGCCGGGAAGCAGTCGTGCGATGGCCTCAACCATGACAAGCACAGCGACCTCACCGCCGCCCAGGACGTAGTCACCAACCGAGACCACGGTCACCGGCATGTGGCAGCGCGCCTCGTCGATGACGCGCTCATCGATGCCCTCATAACGACCACAGGCGAATGCCAGCCAGGGCTCAACTGCCAGCTCACGCGCCATGGCCTGGGTGAACCGAACACCGCCCGGTCCCGGGACCAGCAGATGCGGAACCGCGCCATGCTCCCCCGCGCCCATGACGTGGGCAAGCGCCTCTCCCCACGGTTCCGGACGCATGACCATACCGGCACCGCCGCCATACGGGGTGTCGTCGACCGTGCGATGACGATCGTGGGTGAAGTCACGCAGGTCGTGGACAGCCACGTCGATCAGGCCCTCCCTGCGAGCCTTGCCGATCAGCGAGAGATCCAGCGGGGAAAGGTACTCCGGGAAGATCGTGACGACGTCCAGTCTCATGACTGCTGCACCCTCACGACTCGTCCAGGTCCAGCAGACCGGGGGGTGGGTCGAGCACCACGCAACCACCCTCGATGTCGACCTCGGGCACGATCGCCGTCACGAACGGGACCAGGGCCTCCCTGCCATCGGTCAACCGAAGAACCAACAGGTCCTGAGCGGGCCGGGACTCCAAGGCAGTCACCTCACCGACCTCGGCGCCGCCGACCGTCACGACCTTGAGCCCGATCAGATCCCTTTCATACCAGGTTTCTTCGTCACCGTCGTCGACCAGGACGTCAGCCAGGAGCTTGATGCCGCGCAGCGCTTCGGCACCGCTGCGGTCATCTGTGTGCTCAAAGCCAAGCAGAAGGATGCCGCTGTTGTCGCGAACGCTGCGCAGAACCAGCGGACCGGCTTCCGGGGGCTCGGTCACGAAGGTTGCGCCAGGAACGAAGCGCTCGTCCGGGGCGCCGGTGAGAACCTGCACGGTCACTTCCCCACGCAGTCCGTGCGCCTTGCCAATACGAGCGACGACAACCTGCATAGGCCAGTCCTTCAGAAGGTGATGCGGAGACTTTCGATAAAGACCAAGGGGTATGCCGGAAGGTGACCCTCCGGCATACCCCTGTCAGGCATGGCCAGCGGGGCTGTCGCACAACTCAATCGATGTGCGCTACTGCCCGCTGAATACGATGTGCGCTATCGCACGTGCCCGATGTGCGCTATCGCACACGGTCCGTGTCGACGATGTCGACCCGTACCGGCTGGCCACCCGCGAGGGCGCCCATCACGGTGCGAAGGGCCCGGGCCGTGCGGCCTGAACGACCGATGACCCGACCGAGATCATCGGGATGAACCCGGACCTCGAGGACCTCGCCGCGACGCAGATCCTTGCGCCGGACAGCCACGTCCTCATCGTGGTCGACGATCCCCTTGACCAGGTGCTCCAACGCCTCGTCGAGCACGATCAGACCTCAGGCTTGGCGACGTCAGATGCCTCGACAGCAGTGTGGTCCGCCTTCGGCTCAGCCTTCTCGACCTTGTCCGCCTTCGGCTCAGCCTTCTCGACCTTCTCAGCCTTCGGCTCGGCCTTCTCGACCTTCTCAGCCTTCGGCTCAGCCTTCTTCCGCTTCGCCGTGGTAGCGCCGACCTTGGGCTCTGCCATGGCGGACTTGGTAGCCGCCTCGTACAGCGCCGTCTTGTCGGCCTTCGGCTCGGCAAAGCGCATGGTGCCCTCAGCGCCCGGAAGGCCCTTGAACTTCTGCCAGTCACCCGTGATCTTCAGTAGAGCCGCGACCTGCTCGGTCGGCTGCGCGCCGACCCCGAGCCAGTACTGCACGCGCTCTGAGTTGATCTCGATGATCGAGGGCTCATGGGTCGGGTGGTACTTGCCGATCTCTTCGATCGCCCGGCCATCGCGCTTGGTGCGCGAGTTCATGACGACGACACGGTAGAACGGTGCATGGATCTTGCCTATGCGCTTCAAACGAATCTTGACGGCCACGTTGGTGGTGACTCCTGTTTCTTGTCTGGGTTGAGTCGGCACGACATCCGCGTGGGGACACAGCTCGTGACGCTCGGATGGACACGTCCGAAGCGGAGAGAGGGGCCGCAGACAGACGAGTACGCCCGCTAGTCTGCCAGATGAAGCGCCGTCCTTCGAACTGGCTCATCGTTGTCTCGCAGGACTCATCGTTGAGTCTCGGATACTGGAGCCAGCCAGGCGCCCACCTGCAGCGCGATCCGAACGACGTCCGCGCGCCCAAGGCCCTGGCTCATGTCGACAGCCAACGTCGGCCCCAACCCCACCGGCCGCGCCGCCGCCTCGACCTGCGCTGAGAAGCACCAGACCTCGGGGACCGCCGCCGGATCCAGCCCGCAACGCTGCAACCCCTCGACCACGTACCGTGCATCGTCGGGCCGGAAGCAGCTCTCAACCACCCCGCCGACCGGCGAGTCCGCCAGAAGCGCCCACAGCATGTCAGCGGAACCGGCGACATGCCTGGAGAACA
>JGI24133J20442_1000635_pt1 | contig 10917 bp, 5 predicted proteins | sample BarGraNGADG00311_2_FD_20442 | JGI IMG/M metagenome (IMG submission 20442)
AGTCTCACTTCTGATCTTCTGGAAAATACTTTTTCTCCAGCCTGTTGCGAATATTCTTTTATTCCCTCTTCCCTTGCTGGAAAATACAACTTATAAAGCAAATTTCTTCATCCTAACTGCTTATATAGTTTTTTACCCTTTCATCAGTAAGATTGTTTTCTACAGAAAAAACAACTTGCTCAATAAAAGGCTTTTCTCTTTTATGTCAATTATACTTGCCTTTGGGGTTTCCATAATCTTATTATTTAAAATCTATAATCCTCAGACAGCAAGAGTTGTTGAACTTGAGAGGTTAATATTCGGAGAGAAATGGGATGAGGCTGTAAAGTACCAGGAAAAGAAACCTTCAAGGAATCTTATTGGAGAATATTTTTACAATATTGCTCTCTCAGAATCCAACCAGCTTTGCGATGGATTATTTTTTACAGATCAGGACTTTGGAGCCAGTTCACTTGTCTTGCCATGGGGTGATGAACACCTGAACAGAGGGGCCTATTTTTATTATACTATTGGATTGGCAAATGAGGCTCATCGATGGGCTTATGAAGAGATGGTAGTGTACGGATATCGTCCCCAAAACATCAAATTGCTGGCAAAGACAAGCCTTATAAATGGCGATTTCAGGATGGCCAGAAAATATATAGACATTCTGAAAAGGACCATTTATTACAGAGAGCTGGCAAAAAAACTTGAGACTATGGCTGACAATCCGACTCTTATCAGTTCTGATCCTGAACTGGGGCCGAAATTAAAGATAAATCCAAAAAGCAGTTTTTTCATTCAGTTCAATGAACCTCAAAATAATCTGCCATTATTGCTTGAATCACAACCTGATAACAAAAGAGCTTTTGAATATTATCTGGCAGGGCTCCTTCTGACTAAGAATGTGGAAGTTGCCATGAATAATATCAGCAAAATGAAGGATGCAGGTTATTCCAGGATTCCCCGTGGTATAGAAGAAGCAATATTGATTTACTACAACAGCACCAAAGTCTATCCTAATCTGGGAGGTTTAAATATTAGTATTGACACACAGGACAGATTCAAACAGTATTTTTCAGCTTATGTCGACGCCCGTAAAAATCCTTCCACACTAAAAGCAAAGATGCAGGCAAGATTTGGCAATACATTCTGGTTCTATTATCACTTTAAATAAAGAAGATTAACCCACTTCCAAGTAATTAACTTTGGTTCATTAACTGAACATTAGTAAGTTAAACTATCCCCTCCTTTTTTCAACTACCCTTTATACACATCGTGTCATCTTAGCTTTTTTGGGGGTGAGGGTGAGTTCATCATGTTTCTCTATAAAAAAAGAGAGGTTGTCCTTTTGGAACAACCTCTCTTATAAATTTATTATTCAGTTAACCTGATTAGTAAGAACCATCTTGTATAAGAACATCTTTCTGAAGGTCGATCTGATCTTGTGGAAGTGGCCAGTAATCATTTTTTGTTGGATTATAGACCGAACCTTTCATGAAATTCCTGAATTTTGAATCATTGGTAATATAAGTATTCAGTACCGTATTAGATAAACCCCAGCGCCTCAGGTCGAAGAAACGAAGGTTTTCAGTTGCGAATTCAAGTCTCATTTCCTCGCGGACAGCTTTTATTGCGTCAGCAGGTGTAGCGAAAGCCGGAGCTCCTACTGGATAAGGTTCTACCTTATAGTTGGCTGCAGGTTTTGTGTAGTCAACTGTTGGTGTAACTGTACCAAGGTTTACAGTTGAAGAGCAAAGGCCCATTACAGGTGTGCTGATTTTAGCCCTGTCACGGATCTGGTTAACCAGAAGACGGGCACCTTCAAGGTCATTTTCTGAAACTGCAACTTCGGCTCTCCATAATAGGATATGAGCATACCTGTACATTCTGTAATTCTTACCATTATCAAAGCCAGTTCCGTTACCATTTAATCCCTGTTCTTCCTTTTTGTGCATGTACTTTTTTGTCATGTAAGGACCGCCATTGTTCTGTTCACGTATCCATGAGTTTCCCGGGTGTATGCCCCAGCCCAGATAATCAACGCCACGACGTGCAATTGTCCAGTCAACACGTGGATCAAGTAATGCAGTTGTCGGTACGAATACGTCACCGCTACCTTTTCCCATATCATTGGCCAGTGGTACGCGTGCAGTAGGATCAAGAATTGGCAATCCGTTAGCGTCAACCTGGTAAGCTTCAAAAAGATCTTCTGATGGTTGGAAGAATCCCCAGCCGCCACAGCTTGCCGGACCTGCCTGGTGCATTGTAGGACCTGCCAGCTGCATTGCCTGTTGGCTTGTTCCTGTTGAAGCACACTGCAGTTCGAAAATTGACTCTGCATTGTTTTCATGAGTCATATCGAAATTCCAGTACCAATCAACAAGACTGAATTTATTGCTGGAGATAATATCAACGAGTAACAGTTTCGCAGCGCTGAATTTATTCTGGCTCATGAGTACATGAGCTTTAATAGCTTCAGCTGCATATTTAGTTGCCCGTCCAGGTTCATTAGGGAATTTTGTGGTTGGGAGATTATCGATAGCATACTGCAGGTCCTCTTCAATCCCGGTCCATCCCGGATCAGTGTTTTTAACCTGTTCAGGAGCAGTTGTTCCCAATTCAGTTACTGTTTTGATATACGGGATGTTCTCGAATATCTTGTTTGCTTCGAAGTGGAACCAGGCCCTCAGCATTTTGGCTTCTGCTTCGATCTGAGTTGCCCTGACAGGATCAATAGGGGTTGTAGTTTTCTGTGTAGCCCAGAGTTGTGTAAGAGTCACGTTTGCACGGGCAACACCGTTATAGCAGTCTCTCCATCTTTCACGCAAATATGGATTACTGGGAAGAGCTTCATATCTCGATATTTCGTTAAAAGCGCTCTGGTCACCTGCTGAAGTGCCTTTATAAGCATCATCAGAAGCACCGCTAGCCCAAGTCCAGTCAGTACCCATAGCTCCTCCGAACCTTCCGGTTCCTTTAGTAGCCTGATAGGTAGAAATCAGGAGAGCTTCAACGCCATCCTTCGTGGTCATCTGTGCAGTGTTAGCTACTCCCGGGGGTTCCTTTGTAAGGAATTCTTTTTTGCAGGAGTATGTCATCATCATACTTGCGATGAACAGGAAAGCAAATAAATAATTGAATATTTTCTTCATATCTCTTTCTTTTAATGATTAAACAATCTAGTTACAAACCAAAGGTAATACCAAACATAAACTGTTTCGCTGTTGGCCATGCACCAGAGTCAACACCCATATTGATACCCAAATTGCTATTGAAGCTTCCGATTTCGGGATCAAGTCCGGTATATTTGGTCAAAGTAAACAGGTTGGAACCCTGGAAATAAATCTGAAGAGAATTTAATTTATTTTTCAGAAGTTTGTTCAAATCATATCCAACTCTNAGTGTCTTCATACGAAGGAAGGAACCATCTTCAATGAAAGCAGTAGATGGCTGCTGGTGTGGGGTGTCATTGGATAAGATCATAGGCATTGTAGCTTTTGAGTTGTCACCATTTAGGTATGGACTTCCCCATGATTCATAAAGCCTTCTGTGGCTCTTTCCTGATTCAAACTGGGTATAATCAATAAACCTGCTGGTATAATTAACTATATCGTTTCCTACACTTGCATAAAGAGTAGTAGATACGAAAAATCCTTTGTAGTCAATATTCAGCGACAAACCTGCTGTGAAATCAGGGTGAGGCGATCCGATATAAGTCCTGTCATTGGCATCAATATAGCCGTTACCATCGACATCTTTATATTTAAAGTATCCCGGTTTGTTATATGTTCCGGTTGCACCGAAGGCTTTTGGCCATGCATCAACTTCATCCTGGGTCTGGAAAATACCTTCAACTACATAGCCGAAAAATTCAGGAAATGCTCTCCCTGTTTGAGTTCTGGTATAAATCATCTCACGAAAGGTTGAGCCTGCGTAAAAGTCACCGGCATTGTCGGTAAGTTTTGTCACCTCGTTTTTATAATGAGAGAACACAACGTCAGCACCAAATGTCAGGTCACCATTTAATAAAGTTTTTGAATAGCCCAGTGTGATATCAAAACCGGTATTTTTCATTTCCCCGATATTGATAGATGGGGTAGATGCAGTACCATAGATTAATGGGAGCTGTTTCGGATAAAGCATATCACTTGTAATACGCTGCCAAAGGTCTAAATTAACCGAAAAGTTTTTAAATACAGTTGCATCGATACCAATATTGGTAGTTGCTGTGGTTTCCCATTTTACATCAGGGTTACCAAATGTAGTCTGGGCAAATCCTGTCGTTCCTGTTGTAGTGTTTGAACCGTTTATCGGATACATTTGAGTATTGAAGGCAACTGCATATTGAGAGTAACTGTTGTAGTTACCCATGCGGTCGTTTCCAACAACGCCATAACCAAGGCGGAGTTTTAATTCATCCAGCCAGGTCTTTGTTGAAAACATGAAATTTTCCTGAGAAATTCTCCATCCAAGAGATACTGCAGGGAAGAGGCCATATTTCTGGTTTCCAAAACGTGAAGAACCGTCACGGCGAAGAACTGCTTCCAACATGTATTTATCAGCAAATGTGTAATTCAAACGTCCAAATACTGAAAATAAGCTGTACTTGGCTACTCCACTTCCGGAGTTGTTAATTGAACGGAGACCTGTATTTAAGTTCATGTAGTTGACATCCAACAGTGAATACTCTGACCTGTTAGCTCCAATACTTTCTGATTCGTTAGCATAAGCCTCACTACCAATGATTGCCTTAAAGTTATGCTGATCTGAAGTAATGTTATATTCAGCTGTATTGGTCCATGTCCAGTCGATTCCAAAACCGGCACCTTTGGCGAAATAATCATAAGTTCCTCTTTCAGCAGCGGCTACTTCAACAAAGTTGATATCCTGTGAGTTATAGCTATAATAGTTTACCCCAACACGTGTCTGAAGGGATAATCCTTTCATTAAATTGAGCTTCAGATAAGCATTACCTGATATGTTCATCCGCTTTGTATAGTCGTACTGGTTCGTATTAAGAAGGAAGACAGGGTTCTGGGCATTTCCCATACCGGCTGATCTGGAACCTCCATAAGTTTTTCCCGATATATCATAAAGCGGAACCATTGTCGGCAGACGGTAGGTCCATGATACGATTGAACTCTCTGAGTTATCGTTTGCCTGATATCCATAGTCATTCGTATAGTTACCAGAAAGGTTTGTGCCTATGTCAATCCATTTTGCGGGTGATGAGTTAATATTTGCACGGAAACTATATCTGTCAAATCCGGTCCATTTAAAAACGCCGTCTTCTTTTATATAGCCAAGAAGAAATGCATAAGTAGTATTTGAACTACCACCGGTGACATCAATAGTATAGTCTTTAAAATCAGCATTACGCTCAGATTCTTTCATCCAGTCTGTACCCTTGCTTGATTTAGCTATAAGGTAGGTGTCAGTTCCATCAACAACAGCAAGTTTATTGTCATAAAGTATGGGATCAACAAGAGGTGAGCCTTCAGCTGTTTTTGTTGGAAAGATATAATCAGGAATTACAGGAGTAGCCCCGTTGCCAAACTGGACATGGCTATAATTGGTAATACCTGCGTTTTTAGCTTCCAGCCACAACATTTCGCCCCACTCCTGAGTATTCAACAGGTTATAATGTGTTGAATTCTTAGAGATACCCTGACGGATATTAACAGTCACATTAATTTTCTGGTTTTTCTTACCAGCTTTTGTTGTGATAAGCACAACTCCGTTGGCAGCTCTTGCTCCATAAATAGACTGGGCAGCAGCATCTTTCAGAATTGTGATTGATTCAACATCATTAGGTGAGTAGTTTCCACCTGGAATTCCATCAACAACGAAAAGTGGGTTGGCATCGTTAATGGTCGTCATACCTCGGATCCTTAATGTTGAGCCTTCACCTGGTGTATGCTGGTTCAAAACAGAAACCCCGGCTACTTTTCCCTGAAGACGTTGTACTGGGTTAGAAGCGGAACTCTCAGCAAGTGAAGCAGCACCAACTGTAGATACAGCCCCGGTAAGCGATTTCCTTGTCTGAGTTGAATAACCGACAACAACAATTTCATCAATCGCTAAAAGGGTTTCTGCGAGAACAACGTTAACAACAGTCTGATCTCCTACTGTTATTTCCTGTGTGAGATATCCGATGAAAGAGATACTCAGAACGGATTGAGCAGAGGCGACAGTAAGTGAAAAATTACCATTGACATCTGACATAACTCCATTAGTGGTACCTTTTTCAACAATGTTTACCCCGGCTAAAGCGCTACCGTGTCCATCTGAGATTTTGCCGGTAACTTGTTTTTGCTGAAGATCACTCCCCGCAGCCGACAGGTCTGGTGCAGCAGCTGTAAGGATAGTTCCAATTAATAATAGCATAGTTAAAAGTTTCATGGCTACCTTAAGCTTATTTAAGATCTCCTGAAATGAAACAACCAGCGTAATTTTTTTTGTCATACTAGATTAGTTAAATGGTTTAAGATTTATTTTTCTGGATGAAAGAGTCAGATAGGATTGGTTTTGCTCCTGCCTGCAGTTAGGTTAGGTAGGGTTTTCCATAGGCATCAGGATATTTTAAAAGTTACAACAGAAATATATTGATGATCACAAAAAATTCTCTTCGACGACCACATTGCTACTGATAAACTTTAAAAAATCAACACCTCATTCCGGTTAGCTAAATAAGCCGCAACAAAATCAACCGTCAATTTTAAGACGGATACTTACAGTTGTCCTTCGGGACGAAATCAGAAATAGTCAAATTGTAAGGTTAGTACGCTAATATAAACAAGTTTGTTTAATTATCCAAAAAATATTAATGATTTTTTTTTAAAATGTCGATATCAGACTTTCCGGGCATTCTGTTTATTTTTGTCTTGACATACATGTTGAATTATAATACATAAACTCAAAAACTTAACATCAGATCAAAAATATTGCATTATTCATTGAGGTTACTTAAATCTGTAAGGAGAATGTGAAACAAATCAGCCTGATAATTTTCAACAATAAATATTAAATGGTTTGGTCCAGGCTAATATTGTCCCGGAACGATATAGACCCTGAAGAAATTTGAGAAAATAAAGTATCTTTATTGCTGTGTCAAAAACTACAATTATTCTGGCAGACGGAATTTTTCCGGCACATGAAATCCCCCTTGGTTATCTCAGGGGCGATTATGTTATTGTATGTTGTGATGGCAGCGTTGAAAACTTAGTAAATGCAGGAATCCAACCTGGTGCTGTTGTAGGGGATATGGATTCAATAAGTCCTGAACTGAAAGACAGGTTTGCTGACAGGATTTACATTGATGAGAGTCAGGATACTAATGATTTGACAAAAGCCGTTTTGTGGTGCAGCGAAATGGGCTATAAAGATATTGTAATCGTTGGCGCTACTGGGAAACGGGAGGATCATACAATCGGGAATATTTCCCTTCTGGCGGAGTATATTAAAGATATGAATGTACTGATGGTGACTGATACTGGAATACTGCGACCCTTTTTGACAAGTTCTGAAATATCATCCTTTCCGGGTCAGCAGGTTTCGATCTTTTCCCTTGACCCTGAAACGGAAATCACGTCACATGGATTGCGATATCCGCTCCGTAGGGCAAAACTAAAGAATTGGTGGTTTGCTACACTAAATGAGGCACTTGGCGAAAGTTTTTCTCTTGAATTCAATACGGGGAGGGTGATTGTTTATCTGAAATTTCTCTGATCATCGACTATATTATCTTCAATTCTTTAACCAGATATATAAGCTGAACGCGGCTTTTTACATTGGTTTTAATATAAATTCTGTGTGTATGATCTTTCACAGTCTGCAGGCTGATAAACAGTTTTTCAGATATTTCTTTATTGCTTAATCCATTGCATATTTCACGCACAATGTCAGTTTCACGCGGAGATATTTCGAATTTCTTACAGAACTCTTCAAATGAAAGGTCCTTTACCGGCTCAGTAGTAAAGACTGTAAGTAGTGTTCCATAATTCAGATATATGGGGAGAAAAGTATTGCCTGCAAAGAATGTAAAAATAAAAATTACAGCAATATATGGTTGTGAGGTATAAAACAGAAGTGGTACACACTGTAAGATCATGACCAGCAGAATTCCCATAGTAATCCTCTTACGATCATAATCGTGGATTATCGGTCTCCCTTTCCCGGGGAATGCGATCAGCATAGAAGAAAGGAGCGAATAAATAAAGTTCATGGAAATGAAGTAATACTTTATAAGTACTGCTGGTTTTAACGCACTTGTTTTCGCTATTAAATATCCAACAATAACAATGACAGAGAAATTCAGTAACAGGAACCAGAATACAAACCAGTTACTGTTCTTTTTTCCTGATATTCCAAATGAAAACTGAATAAGCATTAACCATGCAAAAACCAGGAATGGCAATCCAAGCAGCATTGCAATATCTGAAAACCTGGTTAGCAGTTCAACTGAAATATAAGTTGACAGAAAAGCTTTGATTACTACTTGTCCCCATATCCCATAGAATCCGAAAGTAAATATGAAAACCTGAAAATATAGCAACATTGATAAAATTTCGTGCCGGTAAGTATTCCTGAGTTTTGATGAAAGGACTACGCCTCCTGCAGCCAGGGCAACAGACAAAATAAAAATTAAATATCCTATGTACTGCAACATTTTATAAAGATATAAAGTTCCTGCAAATCCGAAAGATTAAAAATAGCCACTACCTAAGTATTGTGATACATACTTAAGTAGGAAAATTTAAAATCACTACTAAGGTATGAAGTCTGAAAATTTTCAGTGAGCTACATTTGTTTCATATAAGTACAAAGGATTTTTTATTTAATAATTGTATATATGGAAACAAATAATGAATACAAATTAGTCCCTGATTTTGGCTATTGTTTCGGAACAGGCTGGAGGGTTATGATGGATAATTTTCTCAGGTTATTCCTGGTAGTTATTATCCTCGCCATTGTAACTGCACCTTTTAAAATGTTCAACTACCATTTTGATCTGTCTGATCTTCACAGAGTCCCCTGGAATTGGGGAAACGATTGGGGGCATAACCTTTTCAGATTTGGGACATTTGGAATATTTGCAGCTTTTTTCGGATTGTTGGCGATGCTCTATGCATTCCTGGTTGCTCCAATATTTGAATACGGCGGAAATATGATTTTTGTTCAGGCCGTCAGGAAGATAAAACCTGATTTTGAGTACCTGATCAAAGGATTTATGGAGAACTATCTTCATATAGTACTCGCAAACCTGCTTGTATTTGCGCTTGTAGTTCTTGGATTATTTGCTCTCATTATTCCGGGTATAATAATTGGTTGCAGATTGGCCTTCGTCTCCTATATAATAATGGATAAAAAGCTCGATCCGATTGAAGCTGTCGAGTTAAGCTGGAAACTTACAAGAGGACACGGGTGGCAAATATTTCTGATGGGTTTTGTATCTATTTTCATATTTATCTTCGGACTTTTATTGTTAATTGTTGGGGTCTTCCCGGCAATGATATGGATATGCAGTTCCTTTGCCTCACTCTATGAATCGGTTCTTAGGGAGAAAGAGAAACCGGCTGAAGCAGTTGTGGCATAAAGAGGATTATTTAATTTCATATTCAGCAGTATAGCATTATTGTCGAGACAGGTCTCANACCTGTCTCGACGTTTTAATTCAGANCTGTCTCTTTAANTTAAATCANGCATAAACGAGATTCAGGTCTTAAAGTTTAGCATTAATTATAGATAGTTTATCAAAAAGAAATATTCACCCGTGTAAAAAAAGCAAGGGTATATGTTTTATGATAATAGTTTATTAATTTTAGGTTTCAACTNTTTAACCTGGCAATTCAACTCAAATGATTAATAAGTTAGGTCCTTCCCATTCGATCTCGTCTCAGGAAAATCAACTTTCATATATTATACTCATATTAACATTATTAACAAAAAAGGCATATAAAATGAAACAATTTTTTACATTTTCCATTGTAGCTGTTATGCTCATATTGTCTGCCAAGGTGAACTGTCAGGTCAAGATCGATCTTAAGAAACAAGTAATAACAATTGACAAGAATGCAAAAGCAAATGTCAGGAAAGATGCTCCGAAGGATCAGGGAAAGGATGTCAAACAAAACCAGGGAACGCAGGATAAGCAGGTCACTTCTGAAAAGAAGGATAACAAGTCCAATGAAGAATTAAAAACAAATACTGATAGCAAATCTGCAACTCAGGAGCAACAGTCGATGCAATCCTTTTCAAAATATGACTTCATCCCCGGCGAAAAGATGATTTTATACGATGATTTCAGCCAGGATGCTGTTGGCGATTTTCCGGCATTGTGGACTGCAAATGCCGCCGGAGAGATCAATACATTGAATATTGCGCCAGGGAAATGGCTCAATCTTAATAGTACAGACGGAAATTATTTCATTTTAAAAAGTATTGATTTTCCCAAGAATTTCATCATTGAATTTGATATAGTCCCTAAAAAAACCGGTGGCCGTATTGCTGCAGGCCTTATATTGTACGGAGAAGATAAACCTAAGGAAATGGACAATAGCCCTCATCCTGGTAATAGTGGTATAATTATCTCAATTGAAAAAGAACGTTGGAACACTATGGGATACAAAACAAGCGAAAATAGTCAAATTACCGGATCGTCAGCTGTGAATCCCGTTGAACCGGAAAAAGTGAATCATGTCATTATCTGGGTACAGAACAGAAGATTTCGGATTTATCACAAACAGGCAAAAGTGTTGGATATGCCAACTAATGTTTTTGATGGAACAAAGTTTAATCGCTTAAGTCTCAGATTATCAAGAGGTGCTTCCTGCGGCGCGTACATATCCAATATCAGAATCACCGATGCATCACCCGATATGCGTAGCAAACTTCTTACAGATGGTAAACTGGTTACCTATGGTATCTATTTCGATG
>JGI24133J20442_1000638_pt1 | contig 10893 bp, 13 predicted proteins | sample BarGraNGADG00311_2_FD_20442 | JGI IMG/M metagenome (IMG submission 20442)
CCGGGCAGTGCGGGCCGTGTCTCAACGGCCTGCCCCTGATCGCGGCCACCCTCTCGCAGCTGGCCGACCACCGGTCCGCCCCATCTGCCCGGGACGACCTGCAGCGCTGGTCCAGGCTGGTCGAGCGCCGCGGCGCCTGTCACCACCCTGATGGCACCGTGCGCTTCCTGCGCAGCGCGCTGACCGTGTTCGCCAAGGAGGTCGTGCTGCACGAGGCCGGACGGTGCAGCGCCGGCACCTACGAGCCGTTTCTGCCCATCCCGGCCGCTTCACCTGAGCACAAAGACGACTGGAGCTGACCGATGGACGAGCGACTGCGCGTCAACCCCATCCTTTGCACCGGACACGGCCTGTGCGCGGAACTGCTCCCTGAGCAGATCGACCTGGACGAGTGGGGGTACCCCCTGATGTCCGACGAGCCGGTTCCCAAGGGCCTGCGCCCACTGGCCCGGCGTGCGGTGAAGGACTGTCCCGTGCTTGCCCTCATGCTCGTCCCAGACCGCTGAGCTCGAGACCGCCGAGCCCGAGAACACCGAGCTCGAGAACGCCGAGTTGCCACGCGCCTACTCTCAGAGGAACCTCAGAGGAACGTCTCAGAGAGTCCTGAGCCGGCACGACGATCCTTGAAGAATGAGCCTGATGACCGAACGCGAGAACGCCGCCCAGTCCATCGCCCAGTCAGGCGCCCTGAGCCGCCCGGACGGTACGCCGATACGCGTCCTGGTCGTGGACGACGAACCGAACCTCGCCGAGGTCCTCTCAAGCGTGCTGCGGCACGAGGGATGGGATGTGCAAAGCGCAGGTACGGGGATGAGCGCGGTCCGTACCGGTCGCGAGTTCCGGCCGGACGCAGTCGTGCTCGACATGATGCTGCCGGACTTCGACGGCCTTGAGGTGATGCGCCGACTGCGCGAGGACAACCCCAGGGTGGGCGTGCTCTTCCTCACAGCCCGCGACTCGGTCGAGGACCGGATCGCCGGGATCACCGCCGGGGGCGATGACTACGTGACCAAACCATTCAGCCTCGAGGAGGTGCTGGCCCGCCTTCGCGGCATGCTGCGCCGCGCCGGCATGAGCCACAACAACGCAGACACCCGGCTGGCCTTTGCCGACCTGACGATGGACGAGGAAGCCCGCGAGGTACGCCGGGCCGGTGAGCTGGTCGACCTGACCGCCACCGAGTTCGAGCTGCTGCGCTTCCTGATGCGCAACCCGCGCCGGGTGTTGAGCAAGGCACAGATCCTCGACCGCGTCTGGAACTACGACTTCGGCGGCCAGGCCCACGTCGTCGAGCTCTACATCAGCTACCTACGCAAGAAGGTCGACGCAGGGCGTGAGCCGCTCATCCATACCGTGCGCGGCGTGGGGTACGTCCTCAAGACCGCGACGTGAGCATGCGCGGCTGGCTAGCCGGCCGGACCCTGCGGACCAGGCTCACCGCCGGCATCCTGGTTCTCCTGGTCGTGTCCTGTGCAGGGATCGGGATTGCCACGAGCATCACCCTGCAAGGCTTCCTGGTCACCCGGCTGGACCAGCAGCTCAAGGAAGCCGGCAGCCGCCTTGACGTCAGCCTTGAGCACCCTGGTGGCCCCGGGCCCGCCCCGTCCGGTGGCGACCCCGGCGTCCAGGGGCAGGTGGTGGGAACGCTGGCCGCCCGGACTGCCAACGGATCAATCGCCCAGGCCGTCGTCGTCCACGACAAGGCCGGCGAGGTCAGCCTCACCAACGTGGCCATGACCCCCGCGGACCGCTCAGTCCTCCTGCACCTGGCGCCCGGCGGTGCGCCCAAGACCGCCCATTTGTCCTCGCTCGGCGACTATCGGCTGCAAGCCACCCGGGGCCAGGATGAAGATACTCACATCACCGGCCTTCCGTTGCAGGACATCGAGTCGACGGTGCACCGGCTCCAGGCCACCGAGCTCGTCGTCTTCGCCGTGGCACTGCTGCTGACCGGGCTGGCCGGCGCCGGCTGGGTCACGCTTTCGCTGCGTCCACTGCGCCGGGTCACGATAACGGCCCGCCAGGTCACCTCATTGCCGCTGGGAAGTGGCGCCGTCGACCTCCCCCACCGAGTGCCAGAAACGTATCCGCGCACTGAGGTGGGTCAGCTCAGCGCGGCCTTCAACCAGATGCTCGGACACGTGGAGACCGCACTCGAACAGCGCGAGGGCAGCGAGGCCCGCCTGCGCCGCTTCGTAGCGGACGCGAGCCACGAGCTGCGCACCCCTCTGGCCGGCATACGCAGCTATGCGGAGCTGGCCCGGCGCAGCACCGAGGCCGTCCCGGACGAGGTGAGTCACGCCCTGAGCCGGGTCGAGTCCGAGGCTCAGCGGATGAGCCTGCTGGTGGACGACCTGCTGTTGCTTGCCCGGCTCGACGCCGGCCGCCCGCTGGAGCAGGAGGACGTCGACCTGTCGCGGCTGATCATCGAAGTCACCAACGATGCGCGGGTCGCCGGCCCTGAACACCGATGGTCGCTCGACCTGCCCGATGAGCCCCTCGTCGTGCGTGGTGACGAGCAACGTCTCCACCAGGTGGTGGGCAACCTGCTCTCCAACGCGCGCCTCCACACCCCGGCCGGGACCTCTGTCGTCGTCCGGCTCACCGCCGATCAGGACGCAGACCACCACGTCCTGCTGTCGGTGAGCGATGACGGCCCGGGGATCCCCCCAGAGCTGCAGGCCAATGTCTTCGAACGCTTCGTGCGTGCCGACGACTCGCGTTCACGGGTCAAGGGCAGCACGGGTCTGGGCCTGGCTATCGCGCACGCCGTGGTGAAGGCCCACGGCGGGTCGCTGACGTTGATCAGCGACAGGAGCGGCACGGAGTTTCGCATCTCCCTACCAGCCGGAAACGGCTCGTAGCGTCATCCCCCGGATAACCGGTGGTCGGCCTAGAGTCGACAGGTGACCGCTCCTCTGCCCTACGGCCCCGCCATGACGGCCGTGCTCGACCCGCTCCGCACAGCGTTCCGGGTGCTCAACCGCTGGGTAGCCGCTCCGCTGATCCGCGCCGGCGGTGGGCCGATGCTCACCACTACGGTCGCCGGCTCGATCCTGCTGTTGTGGACCACCGGGCGCACAAGCGGTCTGGTCCGGGAGACACCGCTGGGATACACGGTGATCGACGGTCGGGTGGTCGTGGTTGCCGGCTACGGCCGCAGCGCACACTGGTTCCGCAACGCGCTGGCCGATCCTGAGGTCGAGGTGCTCCTGCCGGGAGCCCTGATCGCCGGCCGGGCAGAGGAGATCACCGAACCAACAGAGCGACGGGCCGCCTTCCGGACCCTCATCCAGTCCATGGGCGTCGTCGGCAGGCTCACGCTCGGTGATGTCCGTGGCAAGAGCGACACCGAGGTGGACACGCTCGCGGTGGCTTTCCCGATTCTTGCCATCACCCCGACCGCCGTCCGCGCCGGCCCGTTCGACCCCGGCGGTATTGGCACCCGGATCAACACCGCCCTGTCGGTGCTCCTTACGGCGGCCGGCCTTGCCTTCGCGCTGTCGCGCCGCAAGCGCAACTGATCAAGACTGGGTGAGGGCGTCGCAGCGAGAGGGATTGCGGGCCAAATCGACACCATCACGTGCCACTGTATGGCGTTCTTTAGTGGTTCCGGCATACATATGGGAAGGCTGTGCGTCTGTGATGGGTGAAGAGCTTCTTCGCATCGGTGAGATAGCCTCCCGCGCCGGTGTCAGCAGGCGAACCGTGGACTTCTACACAGGTCTGGGACTGCTGACTCCCGCCTGCCGAAGCGGTGGGAACTTCCGTCTGTATCAGCCAACAGACGTCCAGCGCATCGCTGCGGTCCGCCGACTGGAGGCCCAAGGGATCCGGCTGGATGAGATCGCCCACCTGCTGGCTGATCGCGCTCTGGAGGACCACACCCGATGTGCGACCCACTCCGAGAGTCCCTGCCCGGCCGAGCCGGTCGCCCTCAGGGAGTACCTCACCTCGCTGGACGCACAGGTGCGGGCCTTGCGTGATCTGCCAGAAGTCGCCGACCACGGGACTCGCCGAGTCCTGGCCACCCTCGTCGCGCGAGCGCAGATGCTCATCGCGACGGCGCTGATCCTGAGTGAGGAGGTCCTCCCGGGGGCCGAGTTCCTTCCTCCCCTCTAGTCGCCCGCCGCGTCAAACCCGCTCACAGCCCTCGCTCAAGCATCCTCGCTGAACCGAGATCCGCATTCCAACCTCAAGGAGCCTCCCATGTGGGAAACAATCAAGAACGCCCTCATCAGCGTGAAGGACGCTACGGGGATCGAGATCCCCGGGCTGCCCGCCGACCTGAGCTCCATCGGTGAGTCGGCGACGACCGCCGTGCAGACAGTCACCGAATCAGCCACCGGTCTCATCGACGGCGCTGCCCCTGCCATCGACGCGGTGACCGGTGGCGTTGCGAGCGTGAGCGAGACGGCTGCAGGCGTGAGCGAGACCGCGGCGACTGCCGTCGACTCAGCAACCCAGGCCCTGCCTGACATCACCGGCGGGCTCATCGGCGGCAGCCCACAGAACTAGCCCCGACGCCCCGCATGACCGGTCGTCAGGCGCTCGTCAGACTCCGATGAGCGCCTGACGTCTGCGCTGAAGGAGGTCGCGCTCAGGCGTTGGCGGACCCGCTGTCGGTTCGGCTGCTGCGACAGCACGGCGTCGCCGCTGCCGGAAGCAGGGCCAGCTCGCCGGCGGGCCAGGTGAATGGGTCGGGACCGAGGGTGTTCAGCTGCTCCACCTGCTGCACGCACCACGAAGACAGCCGGTCCGTTCCGTCGACCTGGGCGGCGAACTCCGCCCATGGCACCCACCAGGCTTCATAAACCTCTGGTGGGTGCACGGTAACCTGCACATCTGTGGTGGTAAGCGCCCGATAGACGGGGCACAGCTCGTTCTCGACAGTCCCGTCGGCGGCAGTTGCCCGGTAGCGGAACGTGGGCAGGATCAGCTCCAGCTCCGAAGGCACGATCCCGAGCTCTTTCCACAAACGGCGCAGCACGGCGATGCGCATCCCCTCGCCGGGTGCAGGATGACCGCAGCAGCTATTGGTGCGAACGCCCGGAAACGTCCGCTTGCCATATGCCCGGCGGGTCACCAGGACTCGGCCGGCGGGATCGAACACGTAGCAGGAGAAGGCAAGATGCAGCGGGGTGTCGCGGTGGTGCACCGTCGACTTCGGTGCCGTCCCGGCGGCGGAGCCGTCCGGGGCACAGAGCACCACCCATTCCTCGAGCTCGGTCATCTCAGTACGCCAACCAGGTCTGCTCTGCCCGCGTGTATCGGTGCGGCGGCAAACCGGCCTGGACGCCAGCCAAGGTGATCACGCAGTCAACCCTAAGGTGACAGGCCTGATCCGGCACCCCGCCGCTCTAGCATCGCGTCATGTCCTCATCGCCGCCGGCGCGAGCGCTGGCCCTGTCCTGCCATCCGATCCCCTCAGTGGCAGTCACCGCACTGACTGCCGGGCTGGCTGCGTTGGCCAACCTTCCCCTCGACCGCGGGGTCATGGTGACGGCGGCGGTCTTCACCGGCCAGCTGTCGATCGGCTGGTCCAACGACTACCTTGACGCCGAGCGGGATCGGGCGGTGCGACGGTCCGACAAACCCGTCGCGTCAGGGGCAGTGACACCCCGCGTCGTCGGTATCGCTGCCGCAGTCGCGCTCTTCGGGACCGTGACGCTGTCGGCAGCGCTCGGCTGGCCCGGCGGTGCAGCTGTACTGGTCACCACAGCGTGCGGCTGGCTCTACAACCTGGGCCTGAAGGGGACAGTCCTGTCATGGCTGCCGTACGCGATCGCGTTCGGGATGCTCCCGGCGGTCGCGACCCTCTCGGCTTCGCCCGCGCGGTGGCCGGCGGCCTGGGCACTGACCGCCGGCGCATTGCTCGGCGTGGCCGCTCATCTGGCCAACGTGCTTCCGGACCTGCGCGAGGACGACGCCACCGGGGTCCGGGGACTGCCCCACCGACTGGGCGCGAAAGCCACCGCACTCGCCGGCGCAGGGATCCTGCTGGCCGCGTCGGCGGTGATCCTCTTCGGTCCTCGCGGCCAGCCCGGTTGGTGGCGCTGGGGTGGCTTCATGGCAGCGCTGCTGGTGGCTGGTGCGGCTGCGGCCAGCGCCTACCGCGACCCGTCGTCGCAGCGGTTCTTCCGGGCCACAATCCTGATCGCCGCGATGGACCTGGCCTTCTTCGCGCTGTCCGGCGCCAGCCTGTGATCCGGTACCCGGCACCGGACACCAGGCACCTCACAGCGCCGACATTCACCAGAAGCCCTCGACCGGTCAGCCAGCCTCCACTACCGTACAGACGACTGTGGCCGCGCTGCCTCCGAAGTTCAGGGTGGCAAAGCGCCTGGCGCCGGCGACCTGGTACCCGGCCGCCTGCCCGGTCACCTGCAGATAGCTGTCCAGCAGCATCCGCACTCCGGTCGCCCCGACCGGGTGACCACCACCGATCAGGCCACCACCGGGATTCATCGGCAACGCCCCGCCACGCTCGGTGACGCCGCTGTCGACCGCATCACCACTGCACCCGGGCTTGGTGAGGCCGAAGTGGTCGATGGCCATGTACTGCGAGATGGTGAAACAGTCATGGGTTTCGATGCCGTCCAAAGCAAAGACATCCTCGATCCCAGCCCTTGAGAACGCATCAGTGATGGCGTCCCGAACATGCGGGAACACGTACTCGGCGTGGGCGCTGGCATCGAACTTGTCCTGCAGGCTCAACGACGCGTTGCGGTGCCCCCACCCCGCGATCCGCGCGATGGGCCCATCAAGGGACGCACGATTCTCACGCAGCCACCGGTCAGAGACCAGCACGATGCCGGCCCCGCCATCGGTGACCTGGCTGCAGTCATAACGCCGCACCCGCCCGACAACCAGCGGGTTAGCCGTGTCATCGGCGGTGAAACACTCCGGCGGCGTCGCCCACCCGCGGGTCTGCGCCTTCGAATTGGTCCTGGCATTGGCGAAGTTCGACGCCGCGATACGACGCAGATGCTCATCACGCAGCCCATACCGCCGGTCATACTCCTGCGCGATCTCCGAGAACGTGTACGGGAAGACGAAGTCCTGTCCCTGCCCCTCGTGACCGACCCACGCCGCCGAGGCCAGATACCCCGCGCCCACCGCCCCCGACACGTTCCGCTCGATCTCCACACCCAGCACCAAAGCCACGTCGTACCGGCCCGACTCCAGATCAGCCATCGCGGCCAGGACCGCCACGCCGCCCGACGCACAAGCCGCCTCATGCCTGGTCGAGGGTATGCCGGACAGCTCCGGGACGACGCTGGCCACCATAGAGCCCAAATGGCCCTGCTTGACGTAGAACTCCCCCATCGCGTTTGCCACGTGAATGACCTCGATCTGCGCGGTGGAGATACCGGCGTGGGTCAGGGTTCCGGTGGCCGTCTCCTTGACGAGGTCGCCGATCTCCAGCGACTCCTTGGTGAAGTTGCGAGCGAAGTCGCTCTGGTAGCCGCCAATGATCCAGACAGGTTGCTGCGTTGTCATATTCGGTCCTTAACTGAAAGCAGGGCAGTATTCATGCCGGGTTCATGCAGGTTCACGCCAGGCCGCAGATGAGGTCCGGCTCAGTCGCCGCGCGGACCTCGGCTTCGGTGACGCCGGGCGCACACTCCACGAGACGCAGGCCTTCGTCTGTGACATCCAGGACGGCCAGGTCGGTGATGATGCGGTCGACGACGCGCTCCCCGGTGAGCGGCAAGGAGCATTCCTTGACGATCTTGAAGTCCCCATTCTTGGCAACGTGCTCCATGAGGATAATGACCCGTCGCGCACCGTGCACGAGGTCCATGGCCCCGCCCATGCCCTTGATCATCTTGCCGGGGATCGTCCAGTTGGCGAGGTCGCCGGAAGCGGAGACCTGCATGGCGCCCAGAATCGCTGCGTCGATCTTGCCCGAGCGGATCATCCCGAAGCTCGCGGCCGAATCGAAGAAGCTGGCACCTGCCAGGACAGTCACGGTCTCCTTGCCGGCGTTGATCAGGTCTGGATCCTGGTCCCCCTCGAAGGGGTACCGACCCGTGCCGAGGATGCCGTTCTCGGACTGCAGGACGAGCTCGATGTCGGCGTCGACGTAGTCGGGTACGAGGGTCGGCAGGCCGATGCCGAGGTTGACATAGTCCCCGTTACTCAGCTCTCGGGCCGCGCGGGCGGCCATCTGCTCCCTGTTCAGTGCCATCGTCACTCCCCTGCGTTCGTGTGCTGTTGCGGTCTGGTTGTCAGCCGCTCGANTCCCTTGTCCACGGCCTGCGCCGGGGTCAGCGCCACGACGCGGTCGATGTAGACCCCCGGCAGGTGGATCGCATCCGGGTCGAGCTCGCCGGGCTCGACCAGATGTTCCACCTCCGCGATGGCAATCCCGGCGGCCATCGCGCAGACCGGGTTGAAGTTGCGGGCCGCCTTGCGGAAGATGAGGTTTCCGTGCCGGTCGCCCTTCCAGGCGCGCACGAAGGCGAAGTCCGCGGGAAGTGCTCGCTCGAGCAGGTAGGTCCTGCCGTCGAACTCCGAGGTGAGCTTCGCCGGGGACTCAACCGCGACCGAGCCGTCGGAGCCATACAGCCAGGGCAGACCGCCCATCGCGACCTGGGTTCCCATTCCGGTCAGGGTGTAGAAGGCCGGCATGCCGACGCCGGCGGCCCGCAACCGTTCGGCCAGGGTGCCCTGTGGGGCGAGCTCCACCTCGAGCTCACCACTGAGGTACTGATGCGCGAACTCCTTGTTCTCGCCGACGTAGGACGCGACGATCCGCCGAATCTGCTTGTTCTCCAGCAGCCTCCCGAGCCCCACTCCGTCGATCCCGCAGTTGTTGGAGATGATCTCCAGGTCGGTGACCCCACGTTCGACCAGAGCGTCGATGAGGACCGTTGGTATGCCGCAGATCCCAAAGCCGCCGGCGGCGATCACCGCACCCGCGGGGATGTCGGCCACGGCCTCGGCCGCCGTGTCGATCACCTTGTCCAAGCTCTTTCGGGTCATATCTAGCGCCGTGCCAGAGCGTGGACGTAATGGTCGATGTCGCCAAGGATCGCTGGACTCACCCGCGACCAGGTAGCGGCGGGCCGACCCTTTTCAAGGATATTCAGGGCGCCTTGATGAGTGACTTCATAACCGGAGGTGTAACCGCAAGAGGCACTTGTCCGACGGTTCAGGGATGCGTTACTGAGTTTCATGGCTTGTCCTTTTATTGGGACCCGATGGTTCTGGTGGACGTGATGACACGTCCATGTTTCTTCTGCTTCTCAGATCAGTTTCGCCAGCTGCGACAGCACCGTCTCCGGCACCGCGTCAGCAGGGATCTCCGCGAACAGGAAGTCTCCCGTGGACGCGCTCGTGCCATCGGACAGCCAGTACTCCGGCGGCACCAGTGCCCCGGTCACCGAAGACCCGAGGATGTTCACCCCTTCGCTCGTGCGCCGCGCGAGCTCCCACCGATAGTTGAGGGTGACGTTGGAGACCGGGGTGTACGCCGAGCTGTCCACCAGCGGCAGGAAGCCCTCACCCGTCCACCGTTCGTCGAGCAGGAGCATGGACACCGGCAGCATCGACATCCGCCGCAGCCAGCCCGCGACGTGCATTGCCGCATTCTCGGCATCGTCGATGGTCAGATCAGACACGGTGCCGGCGCCGCTGAGCTCGTGGGTGAGTGCCAGCCAGAGCATCGGCGAGGGAATCTGCAACACCAGCGGGGCCGCGGAGGTCTGGGACACCACGGTGGCCAGCTCCAGAGCCATTGACGCGGTGGTCTCGTTTGCCAGGAGGGTCTTGAGTGCGTATCCGGTACGCGACCTGGTGGACAGAGATGCCCGCAGGCCGTCGTTGGTGGCTAACGCGTTGGCGTACAGCGTGCCCAGGTCGAGCAGCGCAACATCCGGCTTGAGCAGCCCCTGGGCCTGTCCGAAGAAGTTCGAGTATGCCGTCGGCTGCTGCCAGGGGACGTCGCGACCTTGAAGAATGACCGACTGCGCATACTCATGGAAATCGAGCACCACGGCCCGGGTCCGGCCCGACTGGGGCTGGGTGATCACTTCTGCGAGCGTAATTGTCATGAGAGGCCTTTCAGAGTGTGGAGGGGCGATCAGGGATGGTGTTCCCCGTCCGTACCGGCTGCTGTCGGGCGGGGAACACCGCTGTGGGGTAAGGCGGCCGAAAGGGGTGGAACGGCCGAGCAGATCAGGACTTGTGAGTCACTTCTTCGCCGTATTTCTTTTCGAGCTCGAGAATCCGTTGCTGGAGCTTGTTGATCTTCAGCACGCGGCGATCTGGCACCATGATCAACGGCAGCTCACTGAGCTTTCCCTTCACCCGCTCGGGTTCCATTTTTCCCCAGTGGGTCGCGATGAGCTCCTCATCGTTGTCCTGGCCCCAGGAGCCGTAGTAGAGCAGCTCTTTCGGCGGTTCGGGCTTGACGAACTCCTTGATGAACTCGTGATAGGGCGTGCCCCGGGCAATACGATCCTGGCGGCGTTTGTCCCTCAGCGCCTTCGTCGCTTCTTCGTCGACCACGTAGGTCTCCGGTGTCCAGACGACCCCGTAGATGTCGGTGGCCACCTGGGCAGAGATGCGGTTCAGCTGGAGATCGTCGACCACCATCTCCGGATCGCGTTCCAGGACATCTCCGTAGCCGCCGCCCGCACCCTGGGCGATCATGTACAGCTCACCCTGTTTGGCGACGTCGAACTGAAGGCCCATGTGAGCCGTCTCGTAGACACCGTCCTCGTAGGGCCGGTCGTTCATCACACGCTCCATCGACAGGTCGAACTTGGTGGGATCCTCACGGATGATGTCGTAGATGTTGATGCCCTTGACCGTGGCCAGCGGATAGACCGGGCAGCCGTAGCCGCCGAACAGTCCGGCGACCGGGGAGAACTTCGACCCGGA
>JGI24133J20442_1000639_pt1 | contig 10892 bp, 7 predicted proteins | sample BarGraNGADG00311_2_FD_20442 | JGI IMG/M metagenome (IMG submission 20442)
GATGGAATTTATGCTGATCTTAATACAAATAAGGGAAGAATATCCGTTCTTCTCGATTATAAAAAGGCTCCGATGACGGTAGCAAATTTTATAGGACTTGCAGAGGGAACCATAACAAATGCTTCTTATCCTTTAGGAACACCATTTTTCAAAGGATCAATATGGCACAGGGTCGTTAAAGGACATGTAATACAGGGTGGTGAACCGGCAATAGTTAAAGATCCTGCAAACACAGAGGTCAACTCAACAGGTTATGAAATTCCTAATGAGATCAGCGATCTGAGTCATAACAAAGCCGGGATGATAGGTATGGCTAACAGTGGTCCAAATACAAATACGTGTGAGTATTATATTACACTGGCAGACAGATCATACCTCGATGGAAATTATACGCTTTTTGGTGAAGTAGTTGATGGTATGGATATTGTAAATAAAATAGTTCAGGGCGACACAACTTTTTCTGCCAATATTGTAAGGGCAGGAACGGAAGCTGAAAAGTTCATTGTGAATGATGAGATTTTTAAAGAGATGGTGGATAAGCAATGGAGAAAGGTCAATTATGAAAAGGAACTGCGAAAACAGAGGGAGGAGAAGTTTATTGCTGAAAACTATAAGGGTTTGACAGCGCTCCCTGATGGGCTCAGATATAAAATCCTGGTGCCGGGAAAAGGTAACAGCCCTGTTGAAGGTTCTGTACTTAACTTAATGTACAGTGGAAGATTAATTAACGGTTTAAGTTTTGTGAGTTCAGCAGACAACGGGAAACCTGTACCGGGTTCAAAACCCATTGCATTTTCTCATACAATCGGAAAGGATGGATTGGCTAAAGGGTTACTGGAGGCAATAATGGATATGAAACCAGGGGAGAAGAGACTCCTGGTAATACCACCTGTTTTGGCTTATGGAATAAACAGCGGATATTATGGGAAAGAGATCCAGGGTCAGAAGCGGTTTGTAATCTCACCGGGTGAAACTCTGATACTTGAAGTTACATTGGTAAAAATCACCCCGTGAGATCTTTTTTGTTTAGCAACAAAGTGACGGCTTAACTATTGTTTATTATATTGGTAACAAAATTCTGGTTAAAACTTTAGGCACACCAAACTCCAAACTTAAAACTTATGATAATAGGCATCCTCAAAGAAACAGGTACTGAAAACAGGGTAGCTATCCTTCCCGGAGAAGTTGTTGCTCTGAAGAAGATGGGTATCAATGTATTAGTTGAAACGGGTGCCGGTGAGAGGGCTTTTGCTACCGACATTGTTTATCAGACGGCCGGTGCGCGTATAGCTGACCGTAAAGGAGTTATATCTGAAGCCGAAATGCTGCTTTCTATAAATCCCCCGGTTGAAGATGATATCAATTCTTTCAGGGAAGGGCAGGTCTTATGCTCAGTTCTTAATCCTGTAGTGAACAGCGAGTGGCTTGAAAAAGCACGTATTAAAGGATTATCAGTACTGGCACTCGACCTGGTACCAAGGACAACCAGAGCCCAGTCCATGGATATTCTCTCATCGATGGCTACAGTTTCCGGGTATAAAGCTGTTCTGGATGCAGCATCACTGTTGCCAAGATTCTTCCCAATGTTCATGTCAGCAGCCGGAACTATAAAACCCTCACGTGTGCTTATTTTGGGAGCAGGAGTAGCAGGATTGCAGGCTTTGGCAATTGCAAGGAAACTCGGTGCTATAGTTGAAGTGTTCGATGTAAGAGCTGCTGTAAAAGAAGAAGTTAAAAGTCTCGGTGGTAAGTTTGTTGAAGTTGAAGGTGCGAGGGAAGACGTTGCTGCAGGTGGTTATGCCGTTGAACAAACCGAAGAATTTAAAATGAAACAGCAGGAACTTATACAACAGCGTTCAATTGCTGCTGATGTTGTTATTGCCACTGCTCAGATACCAGGTAAGAAAGCCCCGGTGCTTCTCCTTAAAGAGACAGTCAGTTTAATGAAACCCGGTTCAGTTATTGTTGACCTTGCTGCTTCAACAGGAGGCAACTGCGAATTGACAGAAAACGGTAAAAACATTGTAGTTAACGGAATACACATTATCGGGAAATCCGACTATCCGTCCGATATGTCGTCTGATGCCAGCAAGATGTTCGGCTGCAATATTATTAACCTGCTAAAGATAATGATCGACAAAGATGCTAACCTGATTCTTAATTTGCAGGATGACATTATAAAAGGAACAACTGCAATACATGGCAAAGAATATATCAGTCAGAGAGTTAAGCTAATGCTAAATATAAAATAACATGTCATGGAAAATATACTTGGATTTTTCTTATTACACAGGGAGGCTATTTTTATCGTGATCCTCTCAATCTTTCTTGGTATCGAAGTTATTAGCCATGTTCCTGCCATTTTACATACTCCGCTGATGTCGGGAGCTAATGCAATCCATGGTGTAGTAATTATTGGTGCTATCATAGTTATGGGACATGCTGATACAACCGGATCACTGGTACTTGGATTTCTGGCTGTTGTACTCGGTACACTAAATGTTGTCGGCGGATTTGTAGTTACCGACCGGATGCTTGAGATGTTTAAAAAGAAGAAGTAGTAACCTGAGTAATTATCGAAAAAGATTAACCCTATGAACCAGCTATCTCAATTAAATACCGGGATCTCAATATTGGAGATAACTTATATAATTGCCTCGGTACTATTCATTCTGGGATTGAAAATGTTAAGTCACCCGCTTACAGCACGCAGGGGAAATACCCTTGCAGCTATTGGAATGGGGCTGGCAATAATAACGACTATCCTTTTTCATCAGAAGGATGGCAAACCAATCGGGAATATCGGACTCATNCTTATTGCAATAGGAATTGGTACNGCCATCGGATGGGTTATTGCAAAACGGGTCAAAATGACCGCCATGCCCCAACTCGTATCTTTCTTTAATGGTATGGGAGGTGCAGCTGCGGCGCTAATCTCAATGATGGAATTTCCACATGTAAGCCCGGAGTTGATAGCAAAAAGTGGAATGGCAAACGGGCACGTACTGGCCATCCTTCTAGGTCTGATGATTGGTACTGTATCATGGGCGGGAAGTATGATTGCATTTGGTAAACTTGATGGGCGGATCGGTGATATGCGGATAAAAGCAATGAAGTATGTGAATCTGACAATTCTTGCTGTACTCATTGGTTTTATTGTATATATATAATGACGCGTCATGTGCAGGCCAGCAGTGAACTGACCCCTTTAATTTATATCATGTTCGTCATTGCAGTTATATACGGTGTATTGTTTGTTATGCCAATCGGTGGAGCTGACATGCCTGTGGTTATTTCCCTTCTGAACTCATTTACCGGAGTTGCTGCTGCAATGGGAGGATTCCTTTATAACAACCAGGTCATGCTTACAGGAGGAATACTCGTTGGTTCAGCAGGCACAATTCTGACTATTCTTATGTGCAGGGCAATGAACAGATCTTTGCTCAATGTAATTGTCGGAGTTTTCGGAGGAGGTGGCCAGACGAATGTTGCAGTAACCGGTTCTGTGAAAGAGATTTCAATTTCTGATGCAGCAGTTCTTTTAAGCTATTCAAAAAAGGTGGTTATAGTTCCCGGTTACGGACTTGCTGTTGCCCAGGCTCAGCATATCTGCCATGAGCTGGATAAGCTCCTGGAAGAGAAAGGAGTGGAGGTTAAATATGCTATTCACCCGGTTGCCGGACGTATGCCCGGACATATGAATGTATTGCTTGCTGAAGCTGATGTGCCTTATGAACAGCTTATTGAGAGTGATGAGATCAATCCTGACCTTCCTAATACTGATGTTCTCGTTGTGATAGGGGCAAACGATGTCGTAAATCCGGCGGCTGAAGATGATCCTTCAAGCCCTATTTATGGTATGCCAATTATCAAAGCACGTGATGCTAAAAACATCATAGTAATGAAGCGTGGAATGGGTAAAGGTTATGCAGCTATCGAAAACATGTTGTTTTTTAATGAGAAGACAAGAATGTTGTTTGGTGATGCAAAGAGTACCCTTCAGAATCTGGTTAATGAAGTAAAAAGCTTATGACCTCTTTCATAGAAAAACTTGCTCTTCTCAGAGCAGAGATGAAAGAACAAAATATTGACGCTTATATAATTCCTTCGACAGATCCTCATCTTGGAGAATACATCCCGGATCATTGGCGTATAATTGGCTGGCTCACAGGTTTTACAGGTTCAGCTGCATCAGTCGTCGTAACAGAATCCTTTGCCGCCTTATGGACCGACTCACGCTATTTTGCCCAGGCTGAAGATCAACTCCGTGATTCGGGTTTTAATCTTATGAGACCTGTTCCTCCAGATAAAACGGACTTGATTGGATGGATAGCTGAAAACATTGACACCGGAAGTAAAATCGGGCTTGACGGACGGATCTTTTCAGTTGAACAGACAAGGAAATTTGAACAATCATTGGGAAATAAAAGCGCGGTATTCAATTTTGAATGTGACCTGATCTTCGGACTATGGCCAGACCGTCCTCTGATGCCCGACTCACCTGCATTTGATCATTCTACACGCTTTTGCGGAAAGGATCGATCCGTCAAGATAGTTGAAGTCAGAGAACAAATGAGAATCAGGGGAGTTGATTATCACCTTCTTACCTCAGTTGATGATATTATGTGGTTGCTTAATATAAGGGGGAATGATATTAAATACAGTCCATTGCTGATATCATTCGCAATTGTTGGTTATGACCAGATCATGTTATTTACAGATACGAATAAAATTCCATTAAAACTTTCTACAGAATTCGACAAACTTGGTATCGTTGTTTTTTCATATGAAGAAATAGTTTCAATATTATCAGCTTTGCAGCCAGATTCCAAAATTATTATCAATGCATTTACAACATCATGGACATTATTTAATTCAATCCCTGTGGGAATAAAAATAATTGAAGATTTATCAATACCGACTTGTTTAAAAGCAGTAAAAAACGGAGTTGAGATTGAAAACATCGGAAAAGTAATGGTCAAAGATGGCGTGGTTTTGACAAGGTTTTTCTACTGGCTGGAACGGAATTCCGGCTCTGAACAATTAACAGAACTTTCATTGGCTGAAAAGCTTAATGTTTTAAGATCCGAACAGGAGAACTATCTAGGACCCAGCTTTTCGACAATAGTTGCCTTTAATGAACATGGAGCATTGCCACATTATTCAGCAAGCCCTGAATCGGACATTGTTATCGGAACTGAAGGGATTCTCCTTGTCGACTCAGGTGGTCAGTACCTTGATGGCACCACCGATATAACAAGGACTATTGCTTTCGGAAAACCAACTACACAACAGATAAGAGACTTTACTTATGTGATGAAAGGAACAATAAACCTCTCTCTTGCAAAATTTCCGGCAGGAACCAGAGGATACCAGCTTGATATACTTGCACGTGAAGCTTTGTGGGAGAAGGGCCTTAATTATGGCCATGGTACAGGTCATGGTGTTGGCTTTTGCCTTAATGTACACGAAGGTCCGCAGAATATAGGCCAGGGATCAGGATCGGCTATCATTATCGAACCGGGTATGCTCATTTCCGATGAACCCGCAATCTACCGGGAAGGTGAATACGGTATCAGAATTGAAAACCTGGTACTGTGTTATGAAGATGAGGAGACAGAATTCGGGCGCTTTCTTAAATTTGATACCCTATCACTTTGTTATATTGATAAATCGCTGATTGACATTTCCTTACTTGATAAGAAGGAGATTGACTGGCTAAATTTCTATCATGCTGAAGTTTACGATAAACTAAACCTATATCTGACAGCTGAAGAAAAAATTTGGTTAAAAGATAAAACAGAACCGCTTTGAAGGTTAGCCCCCATCCCCCTAAAGGGGAGCCAACCAAGACGAATTATTTTGTTGGTCTCATCATGTCCTCCATAAGGATAATATCCATTACCGGAAATTCAGTGATCCGTAACCGTGCACATCCATAAGGAACAAGGGTTATAATTTCCGGATCTCCTTCAGGTTTTACCGGACTTAAAGGAGGGACATCGGCAGAGTTATTCTTTATCGTCCATTCCGGAATTTTCATTCCTCTTGCCTTAATCGTTACGGGTGCATCCTGCACTGATAAAACATATTTGTTGGAATCAGCTGACCATATCAAGTCACCCCTGTCTGAAAATGGGTATTTGCTAACAGGATTTTCCGTTACTTTCATTCCCCGTGAGATATTTCTCCTGTCAATAAGTAATCCATAGTTCCAGGCGCTATTTGGATAAATCTCCCAATCCACGCTTCCCTTGTAGCTAAAATTGTCGTAATTGATTCTGACACTTTTATATTCTTTATCTATTCGTAATGAATAATAGACCGGACCACGCAATATGGCCAATGAATTATTGTACCTCTTCTCGATACGCAACTGCATAGGCAATTCAATAAAGATCTGATCCCCGTTCTTCCATCTCTCTCTGATTTTATAAACAGAAATGTTCTTTACTTTAACTAATTTGTTTTTGAATTTTATTGTAACCGAATCGGCCCATCCGGGAATTCTAAGATCAATCGGAAACCTAACTGCCTTTTCTGTATTTATTGTAAGTTTAACAGTTCCGTTGAATGGATAGTTTGTATCTTCAGTGATTGTCACCTCTTTAGCGTTGCCCACCCTGGCTTTGACAACTGATGGTCCATAAGCTACTAAAACAAGGCCATTGTCATTTGTTGCCATCCACATGCTCACTGTAAATTTGGGCCAGCCCTGGTGCATATTAGCCAGACAGCAGGCAAAGTTTGGCATGAGGCCGTATATATTTGAATAATCACCATTGGTGCTCCAATCTCTTTTAGCTCCTGAACTGATCACCTGGTTTGACTGCTGGTCATATTGATGAGCCCAGAAGTCGGGAGTGGTTGTTCCGGGCAGAGAATTGTATGCAAGAAGTTCAAGTCTGTCAGCCAGAGTGTTGTCTCCAAAAATCTCATAAAGCTCTTCAAGTGAAAACATATACTCCACTACTGAGCATAACTCGGTTCCCCGGCGGGGACTCTTTCCTGCTAAATGTTCATCCCCTGAAAATCTTCCACCTGCCTGACCATGATTGAGGTCATATTTTTCAATCCCTGAAAAAACTGCTTTTTTAAATTTCTCATCCTTTGATTGCTGATACCATAACCCGGGATATTTTATTGCCATAGCATTATTTACAACATGAGCTGTCAAACCGTCAGGTCCCCAGTTGAGAGGTATTTTTTTATCGGCTGACGCAGCCGAATCCCACGGAAACTTTTCATAGTAGGTTGTCCAGTCTGAGCTGTTTTGCTCAATCGATTTTATTGTCTCAAGAATCCATGATTCTCCTGTTTGCCTGTATAACCAGTAGCCTGTTACTGCATTTTCCATCGCACGGACTCCTCTCCATTCCTTATCGGGCCAATCAGGTTTTGAGTCGTGCAGGTACCTGAAATATTTAGTCAAAACACTGATCGCACGTTTATCGCCCGTCGCTTCATAATACTGCATAAGAACTTTGTTTGCTACAGCCAGTGGCCAGCGATCAGTGTTTTTGGCAGGTCCATACCAGCCTGTATCCCTGCTGCTTGCAAGTATGGGTTCAATCCAGGTTTTTACTTTGTTGATAAGACGGTCATCATTCAGAAGATATGCAAGCGGAACAAGTCCATCGAGGAAATACGGACCTCTTTCCCATGCTTCGCCATCACCTCCGCGCCATGATGAGTTTACAAGGTCAGGCCAGAAATCGTCAAGATTTCCGGTAAGACCAGCTGCCTGGGCTTCTAACTGTGACTTTAACCAGCCAGCAGGTATTACCGTTCCGAGTGGTAATTTTATATAAGCATTAGGAAGTAATGGTTCAGGATTACCCTTATAATTTGTATTTATCTCCTGTTTTCCGCATGCGGAGAAAATAAGTGTTAAGAGGATGAAATAAGTGGGAAAGTACTTCTTCATTTTGTACAAATTGATCAAATGGATGTAAAAAAAATATTCTAAAAACATGAAAATATCCTCTTATTCCGTCTTCAGAGCACTTGCCGGATTCATGATTGCGGCCTGGTATGCTTTATAACTTATTGTGATGAAGGTGATAACTATCGTCAGTAGAGCGGCAACCACAAATATTGGTACACCTATCTTCATTCTGTAAACATAATTCTCAAGCCAGCTATGCATAAAATAATATGCTACCGGGACTGCTATTACGATTCCGATCAAAATGAGTATTAGGAAATCTTTCGAAATTAATCCGAGTATTGTACTCTCGTTTGCACCGAATACCTTCCTTATGCCAATTTCTTTGGTCCGTTGTTCCACCATATAAGATGCTAATCCAAATAATCCCAGGCAGGCAATAAGAATTGCAAGTATAGTAAATATCGTAAATATCAATCCGCGTTTTTCATCAGCTTCAAATTGTCTGTTAAACCTTTGCGAAAGATAAGTATAAACAAATGGCTGTTCAGGAAATATTTCCTTCCATTTCGTTTCAATAAAGCTTAAGGTCTGAGCTGTTTCTGCGCCGCTCAGTTTTAAGTAGACATTATTGTTCAGTGGGCGGTAAATGAGCATTAGAGATTCAATACCGTTATACATTCCCGTCTGATGATAGTCCTGCATTACACCTACCACCCTTGCTTTGATAAAGTTTCCACCGAATACTTCAACTTTTTTACCGATAGGTTCTGACCATGCCATCCGTTTTACAAATGTCTCATTTACTATAACGCCTGATAATGTATCTGACGGCATATCACGCTGAAAATCACGTCCTTTTACAATTTTGATTCCCATGGTCCTTATAAAATCATAATCAACTACAGCAAAATTTACACCCCGGTTAGACATTCCCTGGTCAGTTTCCACGCTGAAGATGACCTTTCCGGAGCCTTCACCCACCGCTGTATTTGTCGATGTTACATATTTTATATTCTGATTTTCCTGAAGAACTTGTTTCAGAACTGAAAACTTCCTGATCATTGGTCCGTTTAACTGCAGTCCGATAACATTTTTCTGATCAAATCCCTGGTCCATGGTCTTCATATAATTTAACTGTCTGAAGACAATCAGCGTACAGATTATCATAATTACTGAAACAGCAAATTGTATCACTACCAGTATTTTGCGGAATAAACTTCCTGCTGATCCCTGTGTAATCTCTCCTTTAAGCACTGTAACCGGACTGAACCGTGATAGGAAAAAAGCCGGGTAACTTCCTCCTAAAATGCCAACTATAATTATTACGGCCAGTATGCTCAGAATCACTTCAGGACTATAAATTACATGGAAAGTAAATGACTTGCCAGCGAGAAGGTTGAACCTGGGTAATAATACAATTATTAAAACAACACTGATTATAAGGGAAATGACAGTAAAAACCATCGATTCAGATAAGAACTGTAATACAAGAGGGCCTCGTCGTGAACCGACAACTTTTCTCAGACCTACTTCTCGGGCACGTCTGGTCGAACGGGCTGTAGCCAGGTTCATATAATTCATAGATGCTATCAGAACCAGGAAAATTGCAACAATGGCAAAAATATAGACGTAATTGATACTGCCTGTCGGTTCCGGTTCACCGGCATTTGTCGAATATAGATGGATCCTGGTAAGTGGCTCAAGATGGTATGTAATAGAAATTTTTAATGGTCCGAATAATGTTTTCATATAAGCGTCGTACATTCCCTGCATCTTTGTTTCGAATGGCTTAACGTCGAAATTTTTGGGAAATAAAAGATAGGTAAATACCCCGAAATTGCCCCAGTTACCCAGTTGCTTCGGTAGGTTATTCCTTGATGCAACCGCATCAAACCGGAAATGAGAATTAGCAGGCACATTCTCTATAACACCTGTAACTTCAAAAGTATTGTTTCCGGTAGTAAGCGTTTTACCTATTGGATCGGTCTTCCCGAAGTATTTGTTGGCAATCTTTTCTGTCAGAATGATTTTTCTGGGTTCCAGAAGAGCTGTTTTAACTTCTCCTTTTAATACTTTATATGTAAAAATATCAAACAGCGTGGAATCGACATAATTGAAGTTCTCTTCATTGAATTCTTTGTCTTCATACTTATACAGTGCACGCCCCATAGGTATAAACCTGACAAATGATTCAACCTCAGGATAATCATGAACAACCTGGGGTCCGAATGGAATCTGTGCAGAAATCCATGTAAATTGATCATCCGGTTCTTTTATAGTGGTTGAAACACGATAGATCCGGTCAGCCTTCACATGATAACTATCGTAGCTCACTTCGTCAGCTACATAAATTATCAGGAATAAAGCACTGGTGATGCCTAATGTAAGTCCAATTATATTCAGGATACTATACCCAACGTGTTTCAGTATATGCCTGATAGCAGTTTTAATAAGATTTTTTAACATTTGAAGGATATTAATATTTGGAAAATAAGTTAAAATTATATTTGAAAACTCACCTGCGCCTCACGCCTCACGCCTCATGCCTCACGCTTTTTTATTTATCCTCCCTCACCTTCACCTGATCAAACCATGCTACACCCTGTCCCGGCATCTTCAGAATAAGGTTCGTCTTAAACAGAGCCGTAGTATCATTTGGAACCGAAACAAATGTTACATACTCTCTCCATTCTTTATCAGGAATAAATCTTGCCCGTCCAAATTCACCAAATAAAACCTCCACATATTGCGGCATCTCATTTTTCACATATAGACGTGATTTTTCCTGTTTCGTTGCAAAGAAAAATCTTTGTTCCGGATCAGATTTTGCCCAGATCGAAATTGTATAGGATGCACCGGCCCTGACTGAACATGGAAAGAACCTGATAGCCAGGCTTTTATTTTCTTCAGGGGTTATTATCCTGAGAGAATGATTACCCTCGTTATGTTCTCTTGTATCAAGAAAATATGTTGCTCCCCTGTCACCACCGGGCCGCGCATA
>JGI24133J20442_1000640_pt1 | contig 10872 bp, 10 predicted proteins | sample BarGraNGADG00311_2_FD_20442 | JGI IMG/M metagenome (IMG submission 20442)
CCCTTTATAGCCACTGATGTACATCGCCACAGCCATGCCTAATACTTCGTCTGCGATCAAGCAAGTCAAGTCGTCTTCGTAAGCGGCATGATCGAGTTTGGGAATACGGCCCGCCTGTGCATCTCGTTCTAGCGCCACCCCCACGTGTAAAAGAACCCATAAATTTGGATCAGTGAGCGCTCGCCTGAGCTCGCTCGAGAAGACTTCTCTTGCACGTGTTTCGGTCTCGACCCCAGGATGTGGTACCCAAAGCAACATAGCTGTATCAACTATATCTTGGCGCGTAATTCCGGTCTGTTTAAAAAAATCGTCTGTCATCTTTTCGAAGCCCTATGCCCCCTTTATTGCTTGAATTGATAATTTACAAAGAATGTACGCTGTCTACATTCGTTTAAGAGAATCGCTGCAAGCATCACCCAAGCTTTGAGACGCCGTTTTGACCACTACGGTCCAGTTCGTCACATCATTTGCGACCGATGTTAAAAAATGCGACATTTGGACAAGGGAGTTATTTTGCGATTTCGATCTGATCACCATTATATTGAACTTGTATCCCTCGTTTCGAAATAGCGCCGACCTGTCTGGCGCCTTTACTGAGGCTTTTGATGCGTGTTGCTTCGCTTTCAGGTGCAATTATGGCAAAACCCATTCCCATATTAAAGGTTTTGTACATCTCCCCAATGTCGACGCCCTCAGCTTGGATCATTTTGAATATCTCTTGAGGAACAAGCGGATCTGATAAATTGAAACCGAGATGTGTGAGTCTCTTGAGATTTAGAAGTCCCCCTCCCGTGATGTGCGCCATCCCATGCACGTCGCAATTCCTGTTAATGTCAAGCACCTCTGAGTAGATCCGTGTGGGCACGAGCAGCTCTTCACCCAGTGTCTGCTCCATACTTCCGTAACGCGTATGAAAGCTGTATTTGGCCAACAGTTTGCGCGCGAGAGTAAGTCCGTTGCTATGGATACCGCTGCTTGGAATGCCGACAATGGCATCCCCCTCTTCTATTTTGTGGCCGGAGACAAGCTTCTCTTTAGTCGCAATTCCAATGCAGCTGCCTGCTAAGTCGAAACCCCTGATGATATCCGGCAAGCTTGCGGTTTCGCCGCCTAAAATGGATACGTTAGCTATCTTTGCCCCTTTTGCGAGTCCTTGGCCGATTTGATCGGCAATAGAAGGTTCCACGCTCTCCATCGCTAGATAATCGACAAACGCGATTGGCTCCAGTCCCATTGCATAAAGATCGTTGACGTTCATTGCCATACAGTCTATTCCGATAGTCCGCCAGTTGCCCATTTCTGTCGCGACGAGAACCTTCGATCCGACCCCATCAGTGGTTATGCCTAAGATGAAATCGCCCATATCCAATAGACCGGCATAAGCACCCTCTATATTGATAGGGCTGCCTCGGCCCTTTTTTTTGGCAGTGAAATGCCTTGTTAGGGCTTTTATTGCCTCTCCTTCGACTGATATGTCGACTCCAGATTCCGCGTAAGTGTGGCGGTGCTGCGAATTCATTTATCGCTCATCAGTATAGTAGGTCTTTTACGNNTGTTCACGTGACAAAAATGCATATAGGTCGCACCTCTCGCACACCATTCTAAATTTATTCGTGCTTATCGANGCTTGTGCGCTCGGCTAAAAGCAATGGGGGCTTTTACCTTAAAAAAAGATCGTTCACAGTTCTGCGCAAGTAGTCTTACTTACTAACTGCTATATTAGCCCGTTTTTCGCTATTGGAGTTCTGAAAGAGAAAACTCATCATGCAGACTCTGTACAGCACGACGCACTATATCTCGTCTTAAAACAAATGAGACGTTATGCTCGGTTGATCCCTGGCTTATCATAATAANGCTGACGTTGANACCCCCGATACACCTGAAAATCCTGCCGACTATGCCGGGCTTTCCCGCCATTCGAGAGCCGACAACTGCTATTGCACTCACGTCCTCGTTGCAGTAGATCTCTTTGATGATATTGCCATTAAACTCACCCTTGAGGCTGTGAAGAGCGTTTAAAGCGCTGCTTAAATGCTCTTCTTCTATAAGCACGGATATATTCGCTTCACTGGATCCTTGGCTTATCATAATAATGTTTACTCCCACGTTCGCAAGTTTCGAAAACACTTGGGCTGCGACGCCGATAGTTCCGGCCATTCCCGCACCTGAGAGGGTAATGAGGGCAACGCTACTAACCGCTGTTACTGCTTTCACGAGATTTTGGTCATTAGTGACGGTGTCGACGATAGTCGTACCTGCGCCGCTTGGATTAAAAGTGTTCTTCACCCGTACAGGGATCCCCTTAGTTACAGCTGGTTCTATTGTTTTTGGATGTATGACCTTCGCTCCAAAGTACGAAATTTCCATCGCTTCAACGTAAGATATCTGCGGTATTGTGCGGGCGTTGGAAACGAGCTTAGGATCTGCAGTCATGATGCCATCTACGTCAGTCCAAATCCAAATTTCGTCTGCGTCGACGGCGCTGCCAATAATTGACGCTGTGTAGTCGGAACCGCCCCTTCCCAGTGTTGTGATGATGTTATGTATGTTGTATGCAATAAAACCGGTGATAACGGGCACAATGCCAACTTTTAGAAGTGGATCAACACGCTCGTTAACGCGCCTTTCTGTGATCTCTGTTGGGCGTGCGCCACGATGTTTGCTGTCAGTTATGATGCCTGCTTCACCACCCATCAAAAAGACTGATTGGACTTTAAGCGATTTTAGCGCACCAGAGACGATTGGCGCAGATAACCGTTCACCAAAAGAAGAAATATAGTCATAAGATCTATCAGTTAGCTCTCCGAGATGATATATGCCGGTAAGGGCGTTTTTAAGTTCTTCGAGTCTCGTTTCGATTTCTGATATCACCTCCGTGACGATCATCTCGTCTTCGATTGCTGTATAGGTGGCATCGAAATGTCTCTTACCTACCTGATTAACAAATTCTGAGACCTCAGTAACCTCGGCGTCTTCACTCGTCATCCGTTCTGCGATGGTTTGAAGTTCGTCCGTCAAGCCGGACATGGCAGAAACGACCACGGCAATCTCATTTCCTTGGTCATAATAGCTTCGGACGAGTTCTCCGACCTGTTTGATTCTCGTCCCATCTCCCACAGAGGTGCCGCCGAATTTCATTACATATCTCATTTTATCTTGACCTAATTGGCTGTCTTTGAAGCAGTTTATCCAGATTGATGGTATTAAAGCCTTCTTACAGACATTAGAGCTTTTAGATAAGATAAAATCACTTTAGCGATAGAAAAAGGCTGATACTCGTCGTCTCTCCTCTTGGAGAAGTCAAGGAATTTGTGATGGGGGTGCAGGATACAAAGAGTGCTCTGTCCAACTCGCCCTCTCCTCGGTTGATTGGAATTGGCCTAGCGATCGCCGTACTTTTCATCGTCTGGATGGAATTTCGGAGAGGATAAGGAGCTGAATGCCGCCGGATCAGTTCAAGGATTGAGCATACACTCGCTCTGAATAGGTAGCTACGCTCTGCTTGGATGAAAGTATTAATCCGATGCCCGCTTTCGCACTAGGGGCATGGTCGCTGGCCTGATTCCCTTTTCGGCTTTTGGCCTAGCTGGCAGTCATATCTCCATATCCAGCGAACCCATCAGCTCTAGGTTGAAGCGATCGGCAATCTCTTCGAAAATCCGCTTGTAGGCTAGGCAGTGAGGATCAACCCCCGTGATTTCACCGTCGCTCCGCGCTAAAGCATTGTAGGGGCAGCCTCCCCGGCAGTAGCGGATGTGTCTGCAATCCTTGCATTCCCGGTCTACATGCTCCTTGAAGCTTTGCATGCGAACTCCTGCCGTCGACTGGATTAGATCCTCTTGGCTGGGGCGGTCGCGGACGTGGCCCATGACATACTCGAGCATTCCCACGAACCGGTAGCAGGGATAAATGCTGCCATCAGGGCCCACGGCAAAGGTGTTCTCCATGCAGTCTACGAAAGTGCAGACCGTACCCCTGCCGGTCAAGACGCATCGGGCATAGTCGTTGATGTTTCGCACCTCTATCTGGTCCATATTCTCCAGATACTTGTCCAGCAGATAGACCAAGAGGTCTCCGTATTTCTCAGGGGAAAGGGCCCACGTGTCCGGCCCGTAACTTTTTAGAGAGGGCAGCGCCGGGTGCAGCTTGAGGGTGAGATGATTATCCATGAAAAATTTGAGTATATCCTCCTTGAACTGCACGGAGTGGGAGGTGAAGGTGCAAATGAACTGCACCTGAAGTCCATGTTTTTTGGCCAACTCATGCCCTCTCATGGTCCTTTCATAGTAGCCCTCTGACCTCTGCAGGTCGTTTAGCTCCTGCGGGCCGTCCAGGCTGGAGCCGATAGGAATTTTGTATTTGGCCAGAATCTCAGCCAGATCGGGAGTGAGCTTCCAGAGGTTGGTCTGCAAGGCGAAGTTGGGTTCGATATCCTGAAGTTCAAGGGTTAGCAGGGACAGAGCCTGCTGGTAGAATCAGCCCCGGCCAGGAGGGGTTCTCCGCCATGAAACGTGAATGTGACCGGATCGTTTCTGAAGTCCTTGAGCCAGGCTACAATATCCTTTACCGTCTCTATGCTCATGACGGTTGAACCTATCTCAGAACTCCAGCAATAGGCGCATTTGGAGGGACAGCCGAGGGTGGGTATGATCATGACGTGAAAAGGTCTCTTTTGTTTCATCTTCTGTTGCATATTTTGCCTCATAATTTTCCGCCCTTCTTTTTACTACTAATAGTTTGTCGCAAACCAACTATTCTTTGCAGCTTCCGATTTCTCGGAGCCCTTTATTAAGTCACGCCCTTGGTTCGAGACCGCGCAATCGAAGATAAGGTTCGCCAAAACCGTTTAGAGCACGTGAAAAACGTTGATAGCAACGAAGATAGCCGCTAAAAAAGGCACAGCTGCTATCGCTACGAATTGAGGGATGCCCCAATCAAGCACTTTTTTTCCGTCAAGGGGGCCTATCGGCAACAAGTTGAAGGCAGAGAACCAAACGTTGATTACAAAACCGTACCACCCCAAGTCTCTGAGCACGCCTCCCATCGGCGAGAGGAGATAGAGTAGCAAGAACAGTCCGCCTAAAGCTAGATTCAGAATGGGTCCAGCGGCAGATATGATTCCATTTTGTCGCTTGGTAATAGCAGGGGCGTAAATCATCGTCGCGCCGGGAGCCGCGAACACGATTCCCGCAAGTGCGGCAAACAGGATCGCAAACACAAGCATGGTATAGCTGGCTCTAAATTCAGACCAGAAACCAAAATGCTGAGCCGTGAACTTGTGCAAAAGCTCGTGTAAGACAAAACTTGAGCCTACGACGACTAGTGTGATAATCAGTGAAGGAAGGACGTACTCGACCGACGCGTGAGACAAGTTAGGCCGGAGGAATAATACGAGATAGAAGGCGAATGAAACGCCCAGCCAAGCTATGAGGAGGTCAATTACTTCTTTGCTGCTTGTTGTGTGTCGCACCATTACGCTATACCATCCCCGTTATATGTGAGAGCGCAGTATGCAAGATATCATACGGGTTAACGCCAGTCATAGGAAATATAACGAGCAGAGCGATGAACGTGGCTAGGGAGCTGCCTACGTTAACCGCGACGGCAACCACGAGTATTCTAAAAAGCTTATTCGAAAGAAGCTCTCGGACTGAAGCAGCTTTGGTGATTGCTGAAAAATCTTCGGTTCTTGGTGGTCGCTTTGCTGCTTCAATTAATCCGGCAATGACGCCAACCTTGAGAAATGGAATCGGGATAAAGGGGCTAAAGCCAGCGTAGCCCGCAGACGCAGCAATGGCAAGCGGATGGCTTCTGCTCGCTGTAGCAAAACCAGCTGCAAAAACAGCGTGAAGGGCAAACCAGTACCCAAAGGCAAGCAACACGACGGCAAGCGGGGCGCCAGAAAGAACTATGAGCGCGAATAATCCTATTATAACTGCTAAAAAAGCAATTCCCACAATTTTTGTGAAGTTGAAGCGTTTCTTCGGAACAGTATTAAGCTCTTCAAGCGACGGAACGAGCTTTGGGTGCTCAAGATAGTGTTTTATTCCCTCTTTATGACCCGCGCCGACGACTGCTACGATCTTTCCGTGCAGTTTGAGCAAATTTCCTGCTAAATACGCGTCCCGCTCGTCGACGAGCACTTGCGCTGCGTTTGGTGAGAATTGCCGCAGTTCAGTAACAAGCTGTGAGATAGTATCATCGTTCGTGATCTCTTTGATGTCGATTTCCTCGTCACTTGTGGTAAGCCCGAGAAGCGCGATAAGCATTCTCAACTTTTCAACTAAACGCATCTTAGCCCAGAATCGGGCAATGGTTACGTTAATATCCCGATCGACGAACGCTATGCTCGCACCGACGCTTTTAGCTGCGTCGATTGCGGACAACATCTCACTCCCTGGCTTCACTCCGACTTCTGACCCGAGCTTATTCTGCACGTATGCAAGCAGCCAGTGAACTAAGAACTGGTAAAGTTTCCCGCTCGAGAGGATCTCCTTAATCGACGCTTCTTGTTGTTCTGGGTGTACTAATGCTTGGTACCGTCCGGGGTCCAACTCAACAGCAACAACGTCAGGTCGTTCAGCTTCAATGGTCCGCTGCACTTCCGCTATACTCTCTTCTGAGATGTGCGCTGTGCCGACAACGATAATCTGTGCTGGCTGATCGGGGCTCTCGTTCATTCGGTCCTGCTTCCACTAAGTTTTGATCACGGTGCCGTCAGGGCGCACGATCTGTTCGCGCGCCTCCCCCGCGCCTCCCCGAGCAGAGTCATGGCGCTTGTTACGTCTTTTTGTGTGACGATCCCGACCACGTTGCCATCCTGCACGACTGGAATCGACCCCAGCTTCTGTTGCGCGAGCTTGATGAATGCCTCAGAAGCGTCATCATCAGGCTTTGCGGGCTCAACGTTGCGCGTCATGACGTTGCCCACCATGATGTCATCTCGACGGTCTGCGGGCACATGATGTACGTTACCAAAGGTAATAAGACCCACAAGTGTTCCATTGTCGACGACAGGATAACTCGCATGTTTGCTCTGAAACATCAGTTCGATCAGCTGGGTAATAGGCATCGACGGAGGGACGGTCAGCACCTCCCCCGTCATGATATCCCGCACTTTAATTCCCGCAAGCGTTTGCGTAATCGTCGTCTGTCGCTCCTCATCAGACGCCGCGATATAGATAAAGAAAGCAATGATGATGATAAATGGACCTAGATAAAACAATCCGGCGATGCCCATTGCAATTGCAAAAATCTTGCCAACTTGCACGGCGGTGTGCGTCGCCTTCAAGTAAGGCTGCCGACTGGCAAGCCATGCCCGGAACACGCGTCCGCCATCCATAGGAAACGCTGGAAGGATATTGAACCCACCGAGAACAAGGTTAATATACGCAAAGTTCTGCAAAAACAGGTTTGGCACGGTTGCGGTCACTGCAAGGCTCAATCCGAAAAAGAGCGCGCCGAGGCCCAAGCTGACCAATGGCCCGACTAACGCAGTTCTGAACTCGAGTTTTGGATCTTTCGGGATTTCGATTGCAGAAACCCCTCCGATGAGGTAAAGAGTTATGCTTTTTACTTCGATGCCGTAGCGCAAGGCCAGAAGAGAGTGCCCAAGCTCGTGGAGCAGCACGAAAACAAAGATCATAATGCCCGCTATTGTCCCGTAAACGAATGAGTTGGGAACGTTTCCAAATCCGAATGGAGGAGGACTGACCGAAAATAAGAAGGCAAAGAGGGGAATAATCAGAATAAGTGTGATATTGAGGAGAATCGGGATTCCACGAACGGTAGCGATTCTAAAAGACCAAGCCATAGAATAATCCTGATTTAGCCTTTATTTAATAAACTATATATCACTTTAGTCGATAGTGAAAGGAGGAGCTTTTACACGAAACTGGAAAGGGAGGTCAACATGCGAATCGAGCTGACACAGGTAATGGATCTTAACGTGTACACTGATAACGGAGATTACGTGGGAAAAGTGGAGGATATCAAGATCGATACGAACGACAAGAGGGTGACGGGCCTCGTTATAGGCGACATCAACCATAATATTTTTGACATAAAGTACCGATTCGTAGTGATACCCTACCGGTTTGCAAAGTCTATAGCCGATATTATCCTCGTTAGTAGCGTCGTGAAAACGCTCATCAGTCGAGCTAAGCCCAAAGAAGAAGCGTAATGAAAGAGCGCGAGATCTACGCAGGCTTGCGCACAGTTGCTCCTTTTTTTGTTCGTGTTGACGGTAGGAATTTCCGGCACGCCCTTTCGGTGCTTCAAAGCGAACAACCGCACGACCTCACATTTGCGAAGGCTATGGGCGCTGCTTCGGAAGCCCTTATGCACCGAAGTGGCCTGCCGGTGCAGCTGATTTTCACGTTTTCTGACGAAGCAAATGCTCTCTTTCTTGAAGCTCCTTTTGACGGCAGGATCGAGAAGCTAAATTCTGTTATCGCTAGCTTCTTCGCGAGCGCAGTGACATTAAAGCTCGCGCCGAGTATTCCTTTAGCGTTCGATGCACGCGTCGTTCCCGTGAACAAGCTGGACGTACCCCCGTATCTTGAATGGCGACAAAATGAAGCTTGGCGAAATCACCTACACGCATACACCTACTATCACTTGAGACAAGAAGGCGAGACTGCGCGCGATGCGCACGCTAAACTGTTTGAGATGAACGCTAGCGAAATGCACGAGTTTATGTTTACCCATGGTATCAACCTTGCAAAGACTCCATCGTGGCAGCGGAAGGGGATTCTCGTTCATAAGCAGCTTTACGAAAAGCAGGGCATTGACAACGCAGGTCGGCCAAGCAGTGGACATCGGTCAAGAGTCGTTCAAAACTGGGACGTACCGCTTTTTAAATCGCGAAAGGGGCGAGAAATGCTCTTAGGACTTATTAACGAGAATGCAGATAAAAATCAATGATCATAAGCTTAAAAAATGCTTTTTAGTAACAGATCCAGAAAAATAGATGAACTGGCAAAAAGTTGGAAGAAATCGATTGCTGTGTGATCAAGGAATGTTGAGGGGAGGAAGATATCGTGGCCTTAGGTCTGTGGGGGGCTAAACCGAAGATAGCTAGGAACGAAGAGGTGTCCCTGCTTGAAATCAAAAAGGGGCCGTTCTATGTGGTGGCGTCCGTCGAAGTGGGTAACACCACGACCAAGAGTATCCTCACGGCCACGAACATGCGCGAAGGCAAGGCATATGTCGTTAACAAAGTCGTCAGTATGACGCGTGACGTGCGCGACCCGAAGCCAGGTGAAGAGATCTTTGGGCGTACACTTACCTACAAGCCGCTCACACGAAACAGCATCGCCGAAATGGTGAAGCGGACCCTAATTCAGTCGGTGAGAAACGCAAATCTCGAGCTTGCGGATGATCTTCACTTTGTCGTGCGCTCCACCGGCGTCGTCGCCGGCTTTGATCGGCCCGAAGACATTGGCGAGTTCATCAAGGCACTCGCCGATGGCTGTTTAATGGCGGGCGTTACAGCAAGAAAAATGACGCCAGCAATGAGTCTTCACCACCTTCCGAAGAAGTTTCGCGAATACAGTCTCCTCGATAAAGTCGCGTTTGACGGTTCGGTGAGTGGCGTCCTGCCTCCTATAGGCTCGACTGGCGTTGAAGTAGTTGCAAATGAGATGGAAGGAGAGCTAGCGACTGCGGGAATCAAGGAAGGGGCGAAATGGGCAGATGTTGACTTCCGAAATCCGTGCCTGTCGATGGATTTCGGAACGACCTTCAAGGGGCGCATTACCAACGACGTTCTTCCTTATGCAAATACGATTGCGAACTTTTGTGGTATCTCAGGTGAAGTCGTCGATTCAATTGGCCGCGGCACTGGTCTCGTAGATGAGACGAGCGGCACGACATTCGATCTGCCGAAGCCCAGCCGGTTAAAGGTCAACATTGGACGCGAACGGGACGCCAGAGCCCTCGCAAACGAGATCCACGAACATATCCGAATCGAGGAAGTTCCAAAAACATCGAAGCGATTTGGGAGCGTTCCCGTCAATCCACGCGCGGCAGAGCAAATAGGATTAACCCTTATCGGCGTTGATTCAGGTGAAAACGGCAGCGATCTTCACCGCATTTCGAAAGTTGGGGGCGAGATCTATCACGAGTTTGGGCTCGAAATGCTCTACGACGTGATTGACTGGGTCTCCACTGGCATCGCTGAAAGGATCATAAAGACGGCACTTACAAAGGGTCTGATCAATGACAAGGTAAGCATTGGGATAACGGGTCGCGCAGGCATCACTGGAAACAAGCCGAAGCATATTTTGAAAGCAGTCAAAGAGCTGGGCATCTACGCAAAGCCCGAGGAGTATATCGTGTTCGTTGATGATGGGCTTGCGCGAGGGGCTGCCATCATGGCGCGATGCATGAATTCACTCGGCACACCGAAAAACCCATTTGGGGGAATAAGGGGTGGGAAGTGCATACTAGGCCAACGGATACGACTACAGACCTACTAGGCAACCCTTAACGCGAAAATAGCGTTTCAGTCGTAAGCAAAGTTTTGGATGCTATGAACTGCTGCGCCGTGCGTCTTGGCTCTATGCGATAGTATTTAAACCACGGAGAACAAAAAAAATAACTATAAAAATAGTAAGATAAATAGGCTATTTGCAACTGAAGTAACAAAACCAATGTCAAAGATAGCTAAGTTTATGCGCGGGAAAACTATAGTCGCGTTTTCTATTATTCTTGCAGCTCTGGTGTGTGTTTCAGCGATCAGCTCGGTCGCTGCGCAGACGCCATCGCCTGAAAGTCCAACAGCCGTGGCGAGCGCCAAATATCCGCCTTACCCGGTAAATTTGTACGAATTCTACAGGAGTGACTGCCCTCATTGTGCGGCGCTAATGC
>JGI24133J20442_1000642_pt1 | contig 10837 bp, 10 predicted proteins | sample BarGraNGADG00311_2_FD_20442 | JGI IMG/M metagenome (IMG submission 20442)
CCGGGACCGCAACCTCGGCCATCTGAAAGACACTTCTTTCAGGAGAGCAAAGCGGTACAAGAAGAAGTCTCAGAAAGGGAAAGTATATTAAACGTGTTCTTAGGTTCAGTTGGTATCTTCAAGCCAGACTACTGACAGAATGTCGGCGGGCCACGTCCCGTCAAGTGGTGTAAGTTCTCACCGCACCAACCTTCTCCAGTCTACCAGCCAGCCTGGCTGGCCATCTGCAGCGCCGCTCTCGCCTCCTCGACTGGGAGCCCGAGGTTCCGTCTATCGAAGACCTCCACCGCAGGATAGACTGGCATTGATAGAAGAAAGATGTGGATGAGGTCGAGAACGTGCTGGCCGAAAGGCTGACAGAAAGATGACCGCAAAGGAGTGGCACCATGCTGCAGATCGTTGAGGAGACCGTGAGGGCGATAACGCCCCATGTGCTCGGCGTGGATGCCGTCGGGGAGTTGCCCGGCGCGGACCTGCAGGCCTCCGTTGACTTCCTGGCCGACTGGCACGAGAAAGGGATCCCGGAGTTCCGCGTCGTCTCCAACCTGGCCTTCCTCACCCTGAACCTATACTCGCTTGTGAGGAAGGGGCGGCTGTTCCCGCGGCTCGACTACGGCTCGCAGGCTGCCCTGCTCGAGCGCCTGTATAGAGCGAAGGGCGCGCTCGCCTACCAGTTCCTCTACTTCCTCGCCACGCCGGCGGTGAGCGCTTACTACTCCCGCGTCGACGTCCAGGGTCTCCTCGGGTTCGACATACAGGCGCTCAAAGAGGAATCCGAGCGGCGGCTCGTGACCAGGGACGGCGGGCCCCTGCCGCCCAGGGGCGCCGCGCCGGAGGCCGTGGAGCGATCCCGGGGGGAGGGAGAAAGATGATACACACCCGCGAGGAGATAACCGGTGACGTCAGGCTCTCGGTGGAGGTCGTGGTCGTAGGCTCGGGCGCGGGAGGCGCGACCATCGCCAAGGAGCTCTCCGAGGCCGGGCGCGAAGTCCTGGTCCTCGAGGCTGGCCGCCACTTCACCCGCGACGACTTCAACTTGAGGATGGACTACGCCTTCATGAACATGTACTGGTACGGCGGCCAGGTCATGACGATGGGGATGCCGATGTTCCTGCTTCCGCAGGGGAAGACCGTCGGCGGCACGACGACAATAAACTCGGGGACCTGTTTCCGCATGCCGCACCGGGTGCTCAAGAAATGGCACCTGGACTCGGGGTTGACGGATATAACAGAGGAGGAGATGGGCCTCTACTACAGCGCGGTCGAGGAGTACCTGTTCGTGCAGAAGGCTGACCCCGAGGTCACGGGCAGGAACGCGCTCCTCTTCCTCGAGGGCGCGAGGAAGCTCGGGCTGTCGGGCGGGATGCTCGCGCGAAACGCGAAGGACTGCGAGGGGTACGGGGTGTGCTGCTTCGGCTGCCCGTCGGACGCCAAGCAGAGCACCAACGTCTCCTACATACCGGATGCAGTGAAGGCGGGATGCGAGGTCTACCCGGGGTGCACGGTGGACGAGGTCGTGGTGAGGGGCGGCCGGGCCGTGGGCGTTAAGGGGCGGTTCCCCGACACTGAGCGGGACGTGCGCGGACCGGGGATAGAGGTCGAGGCGGACGTGGTCGTACTGGCGGCGGGCACGCTCCACACACCGCGCATGCTCCTGGTCCAGGGGCTGTGCAACTCCAGCGGGCAGGTGGGCAAGAACCTCACGATACATCCGTGCAACGGGACGGTGGCGCTCATGGACGAGGAGCTCGGCAACCCGAAGGGAATCCCGCAGGCGACCTGCGTGGACGAGTTCGCGGACGAAGGTGTCATGCTCGAGGGCGGCACGACGCCTCCCCTCGGCATCGTTATGGGCATGCCGTACAAGGGAAGGCGCCTCGCGGAGTTCATGTGGAAGTACCCGCACTTCGGGATATACGGGGGAATGCTCTCGGAGCACTGCTCCACGGGCAGGGTCGTCCCGCACCCGCGAGACCCCCAGCGGCACCTCGTCTTCTACGGCCTCAAGGGAGAAGACGTGAGGAAGTTCAAGTTCATGACCGAACTGCAGGCGGAGATATGGTTCAGCGTCGGGGCGAAAAGCGTGTTCACGCCGACCGCGAGCTTTCCGGAGATGCGCCCCCCGGACCTCGCGAAATTCAAGAAGCGGAAGGCGAAGGCCTCGGATTACAGGGCCGCGAGCGCATACCATCCACTGGGGACATGCCGCATGGGGAGCGACCCGGAGCAGTCCGTGGTAAGGCACACTGGAGAGACATGGGACGTCGAGAACCTCTTCATCTGCGACGGGAGCGTCGTGCCGACCTCACTCGGGGTCAACCCGCAGATGACGATATTCGCTCTCGCGATGAGGTGCGCGGGTTTCGTGGACGACAGGCTGGAGGCCCTCGCCGGGAGGGCGCCCGCGAACACAGGAGGGAAAAAGGCTTGAACAGTAACTGGCATTTCGGGGACGGGATACTGATGCTCGCGATGGAGCCTTTCGGCGCTGGAGCAGGTGCATGGGAATACCAGCCAGGGCTCATACTCGAGGGGAGAAATCATGGGGAAAAAACTCAATCCCGTAGCAGGGGCTGGCGCAATACTGTTGCTGATAGGTGTTGTGGTATGGCTGTTCGTAAGCATGGCGATAGGGATGGTTATAGGTGTAATTGGACTAGTTCTGGTGATTGTGGGGACGATTCTGTCTACAACTACTGGTGCGCGGAAACAGCCAACAATGCAACCGCCAGTCGCTCAACCGCCAGTAGTCAGCGCTGCCAGTGGAACGACCCCCAACCCTGTGACGACTCCTCCAGCAGGGCAGGCTGAATTCTGCACTGGCTGCGGTACTCAGATTGCTCTTGAGACAAGTTTCTGTGGTAAGTGCGGAAAAAAGAATCCGGCCTGATCAAGAACTGACCTGAGCTGTACAATCGACCTCCACGCAACCGAGCAGCGCTGCGTCGCACGGGTGACGCGCGAACGCGAGCATCACGATTGACCTTCCCTGCTATTCAAGCCCGAGGTCTTTCATCAAGGCGTCTGCCTCAGCGTCAAGCTTCTTGTAGTCCTCCTCCAGCGTGTTGAGCTCTGCCTCGTACTTGTTAGCGACATCGTTGAGCGCCTGGGTCACTGCCGCCTGGCTCGCCGGGGGAGCGGTTACCCACCCGCTGATTACTCCGCCGACTTCGTTCAGGAAAACCTTCAACTTGTTGCCGATCGCGATCAGGTCGTCGACCTCGTTGATCCTTATGTCCGCGTAAGCCTTGAAATCCTCAGCGCCTTCGAGTTTGGCAACGGCCTCGTAGTCGGCCTTGAGTTTGTTGGCTTTTACCAGGAAGGCGTCTATTTCGGCGGTGACCGTTTTCGACTTCTCTTTGAACTTTGTGTCGAGCTCCTGAAAACCTGTTATCCCGCTGAAATCGCTGAATGCACTAATTACATCGCTATTCAGTTTCTGGTACTCATCGATGAGCGATTGCAGCGTCTTGTCGGCGATTTTCAGGTCCTGCCTGGCGAATTCGCTCGCGAAGTTCTTCTGGCTGAGGAGCCACTTGCCGTCCTTCTTCACCACGTAGAACTCTTTACCGAAATCTTCACTGATAGAGCCTGTCTGCAACTTGCCGTCGGCACCCTTGTATTGGACTGTGCCGCCAGTCACTTTGACGGTCGCTGTATCACCGCTTATGGCGGTGCTGAACTTCGCATCCTTGAACTTGACGTTCGTATCCTTGATGCTCTTGGCCATGTCCGCCTTGAAGGAAGCCTCGAGGCCCGGCTTACTCTTGAAAGGCTCCATGTCGAGCAAGGCATAGAGGTTTTGAGCGTTCTTGCTTTCGAGTGCCTTGAACAAGCTCTCGACAGTTGCCGATGGGGACGGGCTCGCGAACACCACGAATACAAGCGCGAGGACCACAGCCGCAATCGCCAGGACGCACACGGTCGCAATCGCAGGGACGAGCCAGCGCTTCTTCTTTTTCGCGGCGGGCGGGCCCGGCTGTGCGGCGACCGGCGGTGGCGACATTGACGGTGGCGGCCCCACCGGTGCAACGGCTGTCGAAGTGGGGACGGGCGCAGGGGAAGGCGTTGCCTTGTCGGCAGCCTTTACGAGAGTGCCGCAGTGGGGGCAGAAAGCGTTATCGCCAACTTCTTTCCCACAGTTTGTGCAGAACATCGCTACCTCCTCTTGAGGGGCCTTGGTCGCGCTCTGACGGCAAGGACGCAGGCTGGTCCAGGATTTCACCCGGCCGCGGGCCGCCCTGCATCCGGATAGAAGCATTCTACCACCCGCGACAGACCCGACCACGCCTTCGTGTGTGTCGCGAGATATTAATTACCTCTTGAGCAGCCGCCCGGCCAGCACATCCTTGTTGCAGCCACCAGGCTCCACGACCAGCTTGCCGTTGACCATCACGTAGTCGACGCCGTCCGGGTATTGCTCGGGGTCGTCCCAGGTCGAGTTGTCGTGCAGGTTATCGAGATCGATGCAAACGAGGTCCGCTGCCTTTCCTTCCTTCACCACGCCACGGTCGTCGAGGCCGTACCGCGAAGCCGCAAGCCCGGTGCACCGTCGCACTGCGTCCTCGAGCGTATAGAGGCCGAGCTCCTTCGAGTAGTGCTCGATGACCCGCACGAAGCAGCCATAAGCCGACAGCGGCGGCGCGCCTTTCTCCGGGAACAGGGTGTCCGCGCCAACTGACAACTGCGGGTGCTTCTGGACCTTTGTGAAGACCTTCTCCGTCCACGGCCTCGGCGGCATCCCCATCAGGAACATCACCGCGCCATCCTCCTCCACTGTGAGGTCCGCCAGGAAGTCGAACGGGTCCTTGCCCGCCTCGCGCGCCAGCTCGACCACGCGCCGGCCTTCCATGCGATTGTTCTTCTCGCTTCCTACCGAGAGGATGCGGAACATCTTCCACCCGATGGACCGCAGGTAGTTGTCCGACCAGGCGCCTTCCACCCAGTTGGGCCAGGTCGGCTTGATCGTATGCACGTCATGCCTGATCTTCTCCCGCGCCGCGGGGTCGCGCAGCCTCTCGAGCAGGGCGTCCGTGCCCCCCATGTTCGCCCACGGCGGATAGAGCTGCGTGACAGTCGTGTTGCCGAGCACGTAGGGGATGAAGTCCATCCCGACGTCGATGCCCTCGTCCAGCGCACGGTCGACGTGGCCGATGGCTTTCGCAAGCGCGGCGTTGGGTATCCCCGGCAGCGGGACCACCTTGTTCACCGCTTCCAGCGCCCCGACGGCGTAGTAGATGACGTCGGACATCCGTCCCAGTTCCGGGGCCGCCATGAAGTGGGACACCTGCAGAGCGGACCCACTCCGGCGGGCCACCTCGACCGCCTCCTGCACCGCGCGGTCGAAGTTCTGCGAGAGGCCCCGCGTGTGCGTGGCGTACCTCCCGCCGTACTCGTTCGAGACCCTGGCGAGCTCGACCAGCTCGTCGGTGTGGGCGTACATCCCGGGGAAGTAGGTGAGGCCGGTTGAGAAGCCCCGGCAGCCCGCCTCCATGCTCTGGCGGAGGAGCGCCTTCATCGCTTCCAGCTCCTCGGGCGTGCTGAAGCGCGCCTGCTCCCCCATGACCGCCATGCGGATGGGGCCATGGGCCGCCTGCGGCACCATGTTCATAGGAAGGCCACGTCTCTCGAGCCACCCGTGGAAATCGGCCTGGGTCTCCCACTCCGGCACCAGGTCCTTCGAGACNCCCAGGCTGCGAAGGGTGGAACACATGAGGCCTGAGTGCTCGACCGGCCACGGCGCGACCGACCAGCCGCAGTTGTTGGCNACGCAGGTGGTTATGCCCTGCCGGAGGTAGGGCTCGAAGACGTCCTTGAAGTTGTCCCGGATCACGTAGAGGTCGTTGTGGGTATGGATGTCGATAAAGCCGGGGCAGAGAACTTTTCCTGAGGCATCAATGGTGGTGTCCGCCTTCGCATCGCCCAGCTTTCCCATCACGGCGATGAGGCCGTCCTTCACCCCGACATCCGCCTTGAACGCGGCGGCTCCCGTCCCATCCACGACCCTGGCTCCACGAAACAGGTAATCCAGCATGGCGCACCCCCGGTGTTGGTTTCCCATCACTATAACATCGGCAGGTTCTTTCCCGAGTGCCGCGCTGGTCGGTCAGGTGTGCCGTGAAGGCGCGACTGCTGATAGACTGTTGGCTTTGCAGGAAACATGCGGCTATACCGATCAGATCTCTGATCCCGATCCAGGAGAATCAATGTCTGAGATAATCGAAATCACCGGCAAAGTGCTGAGCAAGAAGGAGTTCCACAGCGCGCGCAGCAACCAGGAATACCTCCTCGTGGAGGACGCACAGTCCGGGAAAAAATACCCCGTCTATATCAGCCTCGACAGGTCCAGCTCGCTGCGCGCCAGGAAGTTCAGGAAGGAAACCTTCGAGGTCGGCGACGTGGTGGCGATAAAGGGCAAGACCCAGAAGCTCGTCGCGAAGACTGTCGCGGGGATGGACATCATCCAGGAGTCGGACCTCGACCACAAGGATGCCGGGCTCATGTCCTACGCAGTTGTCGTCGTTCCGCGCGAGATGACGAAGGAATCTCCCTGAGGTCCGCTTCGACGAAGATCCAGGAAGCCTGCTTGTGACTGCGTTCTGCCTGAAACTGGAGAAAGGCAAGCCGTTCCGGCTAGAAGTGTTGGGCGTGACGGGCGGGAGAAACGACGTTGACCACTTCACCCTCGGGGACGCGCCTTGAGCTGTAAGAGTAGCAGAGGAAGTCCTGGTGGTGTCGCAGAAAATAGATAATGCTCGAGAGATGATGCGGTATGACTGCTGAGGAGTAGCACATGCAATCGTTCAACGTGAAGACTTCCGCCCGCAATGACTTCAAGGACATCACGCGTGAAGTCATGCAAGCGGTCGCGGCCACCGGCGTCAGCGAGGGCATCTGCGTGGTCTACGTGCCGCACACGACCGCGGGTGTGACCATCAATGAGAACGCGGACCCCGCCGTTCGGGTTGACATCGAGGGCGCGCTGGACCGCATCATCCCGTGGAACGGGCCGTACAAACACTCCGAAGGCAACTCGGCGGCTCACGTCAAAGCCTCGCTTATGGGCTTCTCGGCGACGATCCCCGTGCGGGGCGGGATGCTCGTCCTGGGGACCTGGCAGGGCATCTACTTCTGCGAGTTCGACGGCCCACGCACCAGGACCGTCCACGTGCAGGCCATTCCTTCTTGAGGGGTCAGGCACCGTCCACTTTTTTGTCCACCAGGACGACCGGCCAGCAGGGCGCGCCACCGTACGGCGCGCGCGTCGTTCGGCCGATAAACCCATTGACGCAGGCTTTGCAGGGTGACTCGTACAATCGTGATAAATGCGCACACTTTGCAGTCTTGGAGTACGATAGTTGAAGGACCGCGCGGATTGCTCGAGGTGAGGTCATGAAGTGTCCTGATTGCAGCGCCGAGACGTCCGACATGCTCGCGACCTGTGAGTGGTGCGGGGCGCGACTCGTCCAGGGCGGGCCCTCGCAGGCCATTCCGTACGCCGGGCCGACTGACCCGCAAACCCAGTACCGGCAACCGGCTTACCAGCCGGCGCCGGGCGAGATACCGCCGCCTCCGAGCGACGCAAGCTACCACGGTTACAGTCAGAGGCCGACTGGACCCCAGCCGAAGCCGAAGAACCCCTGGTACGCGACTCCGGTGCCGTACGCCATAGCAATAGTGGCGGTGCTGGCGATCATCGCGTCGGTGGTCGTCCTGCACAAGGAAGCCAAGGGTAACACCGCGCTGCTGGTGAACAATCTGCCTACCATGATCGACCTCTACACCGATACGTGAGGCACCTGCCAGGCGATGACGCCCGTAGTTGACGGGCTCGAGCAGCAGTACCAGGGGAAGGTCGCCGTCCGCAGGATCAACGCCAATACCGACCCGACGGCGCAGACCTTCAACATCCGCGGCGTACCGACCTTCATATTCCTCGATATCGATGGCAAGGAGATCGGGCGGATTGAAGGCGGGAACCAGGTGGGGCTCGAGGCGGGGTTCCGGGCGGCCGCCAAGCAGTAGAATGCACCACTGGGGTCAGGCACCGGTGGTGCGTTTTCATTCCGCTAACGGTTCATACTCAAGAAATGCACCACTGGTGCCTGACCCCACTGGTGCATTTTGAGTCACATCAATAATTCTTGGCCCTTTTCTTGACGCTGGCGCGGTCTTCGATGTATCCCTTCACCATCTCGACCATCGCCTCCGCCGCGTTCATCTTCGGCTCGTAGCCCAGGAGCCGCCGCGCCTTGTCCACGCTGAAGGAGTAATCGCCCATCAGGTACTGGAGTTGCTCCTCGGGCATGTCCAGGATGCCGGTGCGGGCCGCGAACCTGATGCCCGGCCAGGCGATCCAGGGCGGGACGAAGCCTATCTTGTGCGTGTTGCCCGCGGTGTCCAGGATGGCCTGGATTATCTCGAGCGAGGTGGACGGCGCGGAGCAGCTTACGTTGAAGACCTCGCCGAGCGCCTCGGGCTTCGCGCCGAGGAGGAGGTAGGCGTCCACGCAGTCATCCACCCAGACGAAGTCGCCCTGGTACTGTCGGCCGCCGATCCAGAGGACGGGGCGGTTCGCGAGGACCCAGTCGAACGCGCGGAGCAGGTCGATCCGCACGTAGTACCCGCGGCCGCAGATGGTGGGCAGGCGCGCCATTGTGAGGGGCAGTCCGTGCTGCCAGTGATAGCGCCAGCACAGCTCCTCGCAGGCCTTCTTGTGGCGCCCGTACCAGCCGAACGGCTTGTCGGTGGGCGCGTCCTCGGGGCACGGGAAAGGCGGGAACGGCGAGTAGAGCTCGATGGTCGAGGTGTGGACGAAGCGCTCGACTCCCTCGTCCACCGCCGCACGCAGGAAGTTCTCGGTGCCTGAGAAGTTGATCTGCCACTTCTCGGACTCGGGGCGCTTGGAGAATGCCTGGACGAACGCCAGGTGGTAGACGACTTCGGCTCCGCGCACCGCCTCGCGTACCGCGTCGTAGTCGCGCATGTCGGCCTGGACGAACTCGACGCCGTCGGGGAGAAACTGGGTGCGCTCGATGTCGAAGACGCGCACGTCCCTGCCCATGTCTCTGAGGCGCCTCGCAAGGCACGCCCCGAAGAAACCCGCTCCACCGGTCACAAGGTCCACCGCTGCACCTCCTGAAAGAGACAACGCGTGGTACATGTGAATCATACAGCTCCCTCTTCCCGGAGGGAGAGGGCTGGGGTGAGGGGGACGTCGACAGACTGATATGATTGTGCGGTGGTGGACAAGAAGGTGGACGGTGCCTGACCCCTGAGCGGAGGAGCGCATCTTGGTAGTAGTGATAGTCATAGTTGCGGTGGTCGTGCTGGTGCTCGGGGTGTTCCTCTTCCTGTTCAACAGGCTGGTGCGCCTGCGCAACAAGGTCGACAACGCCTGGCACCAGATCGACGTGGAACTGAAGCGGCGCTATGACCTCGTGCCCGAGCTCGCGGAGGTGGTCAAAGGCTACGCGGGACACGAGAAGACGACGTTCGAGTCCGTCACCCGCGCGCGCACCGACGCCATGAACGCCGGCAGCGTCGGAGAGAAGGGCCCGGCGGAGGACGGGCTGACAGGCGCCATCGGGACGCTGTTCGCCGTCGCCGAGAGCTACCCGAACCTCAAAGCGAACGAGGAGTTCCTCAAGTTCCAGGCGGCGCTGTCATCGACCGAGACCCGGATCGCCGGCTCGAGGAAGTACTACAACGGCGCGGTAATGTACTACGACAACTCGCGCCAGGGGTTCCCCGGCAATATCGTCGCCGGGACGTTCAAGTCGAGCTTCGGCCCGCGTGAATACTTCGAGATAAAGGAGCCGGAGGACCGCCAGGTCCCTTCTGTGTAATATAGGGGTCAAACCTTTTTATTGCACGTGTTAGCACTACTCTGCTTGCAGATCCTTACGTGCAATAAAAAGGTTTGACCCCTATATTACATTAGCCGGCGCTCGAGCCGCCTCCGCCGAAACCGCCACCGGAGGACCCGCCACCGAAGCCGCCTCCCCCACCGCTGCTCGACTGCGGCGATGAGGTCAGCGTGCTCCCTACGCTGGTCTGCATCCGCGAGAGCGAGTCGTTGAGGTAGACCGTGCTGAAGACCATGCCCGGCGCGTAGCTTCGGTACCAGTCCGGCGGGCTCGTATAGATGTCCTTGAACTTCCCGGCCCACTTGTCAGCGACCCCCAGCACCATGGCGTACGGCAGGTTGGTCTGGAAGTTCTCGGGGGTCATGAACTTCATCTCTTCGCGCTCGGCGGTGGACATGTACTCCTGGAAGCCCTTCACGTACGAGAGCGCCTCCGAGCCCTTCGCGGTGCGCCTGGACATAAAGTGCCCGACTATCATGATCGCCAGGCCGCTCACTGCCAGCGCAGGTATCAGCACCAGCAGGTAGCCCGGGTCGAACCAGGCCCGCGAGAAGTACACCGGTATGATGAGCAGCAGGACGACGATCCCGATCCAGTAGTAGTGCCCCTTGACCTTGCCGGGGTCTCCATCGAAGAAGCCTTTGCTCAGCACCTGCTCCTTCAGCTTCGAATCGATCTCGGGGATGCGCGTATAGAACTTGTTCTTCAAGCCGTCCTCAGTGGCGAGGTCTCCGCTCTCGAAGAGCCCGCTCAACAGCTCCTGCTCGAAGGGCGCCAGGTCGTCGGTGTTCTTCTCCCAGCGCTGGAAGGTGAACTCTGTATGCTTGAGCATCCCGGAGCCTTCCTGCTCGTTGATCACCAACTTGTGCCGCACGGCGAGGTCTACTATGGTCGCGGTGATGTCGCTCGTCAGAGACATCTCGTTCTTCAGGAAGCCGATCTCCATGGGGCGCAGGTCCGGCGGTGGC
>JGI24133J20442_1000643_pt1 | contig 10832 bp, 9 predicted proteins | sample BarGraNGADG00311_2_FD_20442 | JGI IMG/M metagenome (IMG submission 20442)
ACCAGCGACGCCGACACCAGCGACACCGGCCGCGTCGGCCGCGTCGACCACCATCCGGACGCGNGCGTCTCACACTTCGGCACCAACCCCTAGGATGAGCCCATGACCGTGCGGGACATCCTGGGCGAAGCTCGCCTTCAGCGACCCACCGTGTCGTTCGAGCTGTTCCCGCCACGCACGGTCGAGACCCAGAACGCGCTCTGGTCCACCGTCAACGAGCTCGCCACCGCGTCCCCGGACTTCGTCTCCGTCACCTATGGCGCGAGCGGGTCCACCCGCACCTCGAGCCGCTCCGTCGTCCGCCGCCTGATCACCGAGACGAAGCTCCTTCCCGTCGCACACCTCACCTGCGTGGAGGCCACCCGCGACGAGGTGACCGCCGTCATCGACGAGTTCCTCGACGAGGGCGTGCGCGACTTCCTCGCCCTGCGCGGCGACCCGCCGGCCGGCGTCACCGACTGGCAGCCGCAACCCGACGGACTCCGCTTTGCGAGCGAGCTCGTCACGCACCTCCGCGACGTCGCCGATCGCCGCGGCATCGCGCCGGACCAGATCAGCATCGGGGTCGCCGCCTTCCCTGCCCTGCACGCGGCGCCCGGCGGCAAGCAGCAGGGCCTCGACGTGCTCGCCACCAAGCAGGCGGCCGGTGCCGACTTCGCGCTCACCCAGGTCTTCTTCGACCCGGAGAACTACCTCGCGCTCGTCGACGACGCTCGCGACGCCGGGATCACCATCCCGATCGTGCCCGGCGTCATCCCGCTGACGACGCCGCGCCGCGCCCACCGCATCGCGGAGCTGACCAAAGTTCCGCTGCCGCAACACCTCGTCTCGAGCCTCGAGCGAGCGGACGGCGAGGCCGCGCAGTACCGTGCGGGCGTCGCGGCCGCACGTGAGCTCGCCCTGGAGATCCTCGAAGGAGGCGCGCCGGGCCTGCACGTCTATACGTTCAACAAGCACGCCGCGGCCCTCGACCTTCTCGCGAGCCTCGGCTTGCACCGACAGAATGGAACCCGCCCGACAGAACTGAACCCGACCGGGCACGACCAGCACGGCCCGACCACACATCACGACGAGTAGGGACTCATGAGCACCCAGAGCGTCGCATTCCCCGCCGGCACGATCCTCGGCTACCCGCGCATCGGCCCGCGCCGTGAGCTGAAGAAGGCCGTCGAGTCCTTCTGGGCCGGCCGCTCCAGCGTCGCCGAGCTGGAGGCGACCGCCGCGGCGCTGCGCACCCGTACCCGCGCTCGCCTCGTGGAGCTCGGCCTGGATGCCGACAGCGCCGCGATCCCGTCCTCCTTCTCGTACTACGACCAGATGCTCGACGCCGTCGCCGTGCTCGGTGCCGTCCCGGCCCGGTTTGCGCACCTCGTCGACGACAAGGGCGCGCTCGACCTGTCCGGCTACTTCACCGTGGCCCGCGGCGTCGACGACCTCGCCCCGCTCGAGATGACCAAGTGGTTCGACACCAACTACCACTACCTGGTCCCCGAGATCGGGCCGGACACCCCGATCCGGTTCGCCGACGACCGCCCGCTCCGCGAGTTCGTCGAGGCCGGCGAGGAGGGCGTCCACACCCGCCCGGTGCTGGTCGGCCCGGTCACGTTCCTGCTGCTGAGCAAGGTCGCCGACGGCGCCCCCGAGGGCTTCCACCCGCTGGACCGGCTGCCCGAGGTCGTCGCCGTCTACTCGGCTCTGCTGCAGGACCTCGCCGCCGTGGGCGCCACCTGGGTCCAGCTCGACGAGCCGGCGCTGGTCTCCGACAGCATCGACGTACCGATCGAGCGGGTCCGCGAGGCCGTGGCCCTCGCCTACCACGCGCTGGCCACCGAGCTGGAGCAGCCGGCCCGCCCGGCGATCCTTCTCGCCGCCCCGTACGGCGGCCTCGGCGGACTCTTCGGCGCCGTCGCCGCGACCGACATCGAGGCGATCGCGCTCGACCTGGTCAAGGGCGGTGCCCCCGCAGTCACGCCGGCTGGCGGCCGCCACGTCGCCGGTCCGCTGGGTGCGCCGGTTCCCGAGGCCCCCTCGGGCCTGGGGACGAAGACCTTGGTGGCCGGCGTCGTCGACGGTCACAACATCTGGCGCACCGACCTGACCGCGGCGCTCGACCAGCTCGAGGCGCTCCGCTCGGTGGCCGGTTCGCTCGCCGTCGGTACCTCGACCTCGTTGCTGCACGTCCCGCACGACGTCGAGGACGAGCCCGACCTGCCGGCCGCGCTGAAGAGCTGGCTGGCGTTCGCGGACCAGAAGGTCGGCGAGGTCGCCATTCTCGCGAAGGGCTTGGCCCAGGGCCGCGCCGCCATCGCCGCCGAGCTGCAGGCGTCCGAGGATGTCAAGGCAGCCCGCGCCGCCGCCCCCGGCGTCAGCGTCCCTGCGGTCCGCGAGCGCCTTGCCGGGCTGAGCGAGTCGGACTTCCACCGGGTCGACTTCGCGGTGCGTCAGGCCGCGCAGGACGCGGTCCTGCACCTCCCGCCGCTGCCGACGACGACGATCGGCTCCTTCCCGCAGACGCCGGAGATCCGCCAGGCCCGCGCCAAGCTGCGCACCGGCGAGCTGACCGAAGCGCAGTACGAGGACGAGATGCGCGCCGAGATCCGCCGCGTCGTCGCGCTCCAGGAAGAGCTCGACATCGACGTGCTGGTGCACGGCGAGCCCGAGCGGAACGACATGGTGCAGTACTTCGCCGAGCTGCTCGACGGCTTCGCGGTCACTCAGAACGGTTGGGTGCAGTCCTACGGCTCGCGCTGCGTGCGCCCGCCCATCCTGTGGGGCGACGTCAGCCGCCCCGCGCCGATGACGGTCGCGTGGTCCACCTACACGGCGACGCTCACCGAGAAGCCGGTCAAGGGCATGCTCACCGGTCCGGTGACGATCCTGGCCTGGTCCTTCGTGCGCAACGACCAGATGCTCGGTGACACCGCTCGCCAGGTTGCGCTCGCGCTGCGCGACGAGCTGGCCGACCTCGAGGCCGCCGGCATCGGGATCATCCAGGTCGACGAGCCGGCGCTGCGCGAGCTGCTCCCGCTGCGCAAGGCGGACCAGGGCGTGTACCTCGACTGGTCGGTGGGCTCGTTCCGGCTGGCCACCGCAGGGGTTCGCGACGAGACCCAGGTGCACACGCACCTGTGCTACTCGGAGTTCGGCGAGGTCATCGACGCGATCGACGGCCTGGACGCCGACGTGACGTCGATCGAGGCGGCCCGCTCCAAGATGGAGATCCTGCCGGACATCAAGAGCTCCGGCTTCGGCCGCGGCATCGGCCCGGGTGTCTACGACATCCACTCGCCGCGGGTTCCGGCCGAGGCGGAGATCGAGGAGCTCTTGCGGGCGGCTGCCGCGTCGATCCCGGGTCGGCTGCTCTGGGTCAACCCGGACTGCGGCCTCAAGACCCGCGGCTACGCCGAGGTCAACCCGGCGCTGAAGGCCATGGTCGAGGCCGCCAAGGCAGTCCGCGCCACCCTCTGACGCTCAGGTCGAGCGTTCCGCCCTCAAGTGGAGCGGTCTGGCACACTCGCACGGCGAGTCTGTGCCAGACCGCTCCACTTTGCGTCTCTGAGTCGCTAGCAGCTTGGCCCGAGGCGTGCAGGAGCCCGGCCACCTGCATTGGCACCTCCACCGGTCAACGCAGCCACCCAAGTCGGCAACCCGACGCTGCTCACGCTGCACGTCAGGGATCGAGTACAGGTAATGTCCTCGATGGGCGGCACCCCTGATCTTCTGGTTTCTCCCCTTCGCCGTGCCAGTCGTTGTCGGTTACCAGCCGTACGTACGACGTCCAGGCCGCCCTGAACCTGTCCTCGGGCGCAGGGGTCGGTATTCACACCAGGTCGCGAGGGCGACCTCGTCACAGTGCAGAGGGGTACGGATGCGCGCAACCGACCTGCTGGACCGGCCACGGCCGACGGACGACGCCATCACGGCGCCAACACACGTCGGCGGAGGTGCCTGATGGCCGATATCCGCGCCTTCCCAGCCGACTTCGCCTGGGGGACCGCGACGGCGTCGTACCAGATCGAGGGCGCCACCCAGACCGACGGCCGTGGGCCGAGCATCTGGGACACGTTCGCGCGCAAGCCGGGTGCCATCCACGATGGCAGCACGGGAGACGTGGCGGTGGACCACTACCACCGCTACCCCGAGGACGTGCGGATCATGTCCGAGCTGGGCATGAACGCGTATCGGTTCTCCATCGCGTGGTCCCGCGTGCTGCCTACCGGCACCGGATCCATCAACCCGGCCGGCGTCGACTTCTACCGGCGGCTGTCCGAGGACCTGCTCGGGCACGGCATCACCCCGTTCGTGACGCTCTACCACTGGGACCTTCCCCAGCCGCTCGAGGACCGCGGCGGGTGGCTCGAGCGGGACACCGCCTACCGCTTCGCGGACTACGCGGCCACGGTTCAGGGGGCGCTCGGCGACCTGGTGAAGCACTGGACCACCCTCAACGAGCCGTGGTGCTCCTCGTTCGTCGGCTACGCGGCTGGTGACCACGCACCCGGGCTGACGCTGGGCTCCCGTTCGGCCCGCGCGGCCCACCACCTGCTGCTCGGGCACGGCTTGGCCATCGATGCCCTGCGCGCCGCCGACCCCGAGGCAAGCCTCGGCATCACGCTCAACCTCTACTCGGTCCAGCCGGCGTCCGACTCACCCGCCGACCGCGACGCGGCCCGGCGCATCGACGGCCTGCACAACCGGATCTTCCTGGACCCCGTGCTGACCGGGCAGTACCCGGCTGACGTGCTCAAGGACATGGGTGAGGAGGAGTGGTTCGCCGCGACCCCACCCGAGGACCTCGCGCAGATCGCCCGGCCGCTCGACTTCCTCGGGATCAACTACTACAGCCGCCACACGGTGGCCGCGCAGGCTCCCGTCGGCGGGTCACCCACGGCTGCTCACCNCGAGACCGGCCGGCTCTACCCCGGCAGCGAGCACCTGTGGATCGTCGACACGGGCGCCCCCCGCACNTNCATGGGGCCGATATGTCCCGAGGGACTGCTGGACGTCCTCGAGCTCGCCAACGGCATGGCCCCGGGCCTGGACCTGTACGTCACCGAGAACGGCGCGCCGTTCGACGACACGGTCGAGCCCGACGGGACCATCCAGGACCCGGGCCGGATCGACTACCTCGCGCAGCACGTCGATGCGTGTGCGGAGGCGATCGCGCGCGGGATCCCGCTCCGCGGGTACTTCGTGTGGAGCCTGATGGACAACTTCGAGTGGGCGTGGGGGTACAGCCGGCGGTTCGGGCTCGTGTACGTCGACTACGCAACGCAGGCTCGCACGATCAAGGCGAGCGGCCACTGGTTCAGGTCCTTCCTCGAGCGGCCCGCTGCGCAGGCCACCTAGGCTCAGCGCGTTCTTGCACGTCGGACGCTCACAGCTCAGGTGGACTCCCCATGCCGCCAGGCGCGGCGTCGGTGCTGGCGGGTCCCGGGCGACCGCTCGCGACAGCCGGATGCAGCACTGTCGGCAAGGCGACCTGTGTCACTCCCCAGCCCGGCACAGCGCCGCTCGGGTCGTCAGCGCCCCGCAACTTCCCAACGCCCGGCGGCAAGGTCGATCGGGCGCGGGACGTCGACGCCAGGCACGAGGCTCAGTCTAGGAAGGGTCGCGTCTCCACCAGTTCCGGAGCAGCGCCAGCCCGCACGGCATCGACGCCGCGGTTGGCGAGCTCGTCGGCGCGCTCGTTGCCCGGGTCGCCCGCATGCCCCTTGACCCAGAGCCACGCCACCTGGTGGCGCGCGAGCTCGGCCTCGAGCTCTTGCCACAGCTCTTGGTTCTTCACCGGCTTCTTCTCCCCGGTGAGCCAGCCGTTGCGCTTCCACCCGGCCAACCAGCGGGTGATGCCGTTCATCACGTAGCTGGAGTCGACGTGCAGCGTGACCGCGCACGGACGGGTCAGGGCGCGCAGACCCTCGATGACTGCGGTCAGCTCCATCCGGTTGTTTGTCGTGAGCACCTCGCCGCCGAACAGCTCGCGCTCGTGCGAACCGGTCCGCATCCAGGCACCCCAGCCACCCACGCCGGGGTTGCCCTTGCAGGCGCCGTCGGTCCACATGTCGACGCCGGTCAGCGGGGCGTCGGACACGGCGTCGGACACGGCGTCGGGCACGGCGGCGGCGGACGAGGTGGCGGCAGGCACGAGGTCACCCTACGGGCCGGTCCGGACGGCGGGCCGCCGGATGGGTGCGCGGGCCGCGCGGCGTAATGGAAGAATCAGGTATGCCCCTCACAGGAGAGTACGAACCCGGCACGGCCGACTGGGCTCGCAAGCAGCTCGACACGTACGAGGGATCGGGTGGGACCGAGGCGACGACGCTGCGCGGGATGCCCGTCATCCTCCTGACGTCGGTCGGCGCCAAGACCGGCAGGCTGCGGATGACCCTACTGGTGCGGGTGGAGCACGACGGCGAGTACGCCGTCGTCGCCTCCCTCGGCGGCGCCCCGAACCACCCCGTCTGGTACTTCAACCTGAAGAGGAACCCGCACGCGGAGCTGCAGGACGGCCCGGCCAAGGGCGACTACCTGGCCCGCGAGGTGGCCGGCGCGGAGAAGGCGCTCTGGTGGGAGCGCGCCGTCGCCGCCTACCCGGACTACGCGGACTACCGGGCCGGGACCGAACGCGAGATCCCCGTCTTCGTGCTCGCCGCGATGCGGGAGCCGTAGGGGCACGGTCGTCGTCCCGCATCGCCCGCGCGGCGACAACCAATCATGCCCCCGGTATACCGGCGGTATACTGCGGCGGTGGCAACGACGACGATCAAGCTCGACTCCGCCCTGCGGGACCGGCTGAATGCCGAAGCCCGCCGGCGGGACCAGACCGCCGGCAGCTTCGTCGAGGACCTGCTGGAGACATGGCTGCGCGAGCAGCGGTTCGCGCAGATCCGCCGCTCCATGGCGAACACCCCGGGTACGGAGATCGAGTCCTATCGCGCCGAGACGGCCGACCTGGACGCGCTAGCCAGCGACGGCCTCGACGAGCAGCCGACCTCCCTGTGAGCGCCGGGCTGCCGCTATGGCGCGGCTCGGTCGCGTGGGCGGACCTGAGCCCGACGCGTGGGCGCGAGCAGGCTGGACGACGCCCCGTCCTCGTGGTCGCCTCGCGCGGCTACCTGGAGACCATCACGACGCTCGTCGTTGTGCTCCCCGTCACAGGCGTGGACCGCGGTTGGCCCAACCACGTGCAGCTGCGCGGCCCGCACGGGCTGGACCGAGCGAGCTGGGCCATCACCGAACAGATCCGCACGATCGCGCGCGACCGGCTCACCGACGTCGCCGGTCTGGTCGACGACGCCACGCTCGGCGACGTCGACGTCTACCTGCGCGACTTCCTTGGCCTCTAGCGGAGGGCGGCGCCGGTGCCTCGTCGGACTAGGGTGAGAGCCACCGCTCGGCTGCGTCGCCGGCGAACCTACCTTTCGCTGCAGAATCGAGCCCGAGCATGACCACCCCGGCCTATCCCACCCCACTGCACAACCTCGAGCCGGCGGGGCAGGGACCGGGGGTCATCACGCCCCAGGCGCTGCAGGGACTCGCGCGGTCCTTCGCGGCCGATCCCGAGGCCGTCCGGATGCAGAACGCTGTCACCCGCACCGGTGTGGACCAGGTCGCCGTCAACCACGCCCGCCAGGTGAGCCTGTCCACGACGATGTCGCACCGGCTGGACAACTGGGCCGTCGCCAACCAGAAGAAGTCCGGACGCTGCTGGCTGTTCGCCGCGCTCAACCTGTTCCGGTTCGGCACCCGGGACAAGCTGGGACTCAAGCAGTTCGAGTTCTCCCAGAACCACGCGATGTTCTGGGACAAGCTCGAGCGAGTCAACTACTTCCTGGCCGATGTCGTCGCCACCGCCGACCAGGGGGTCGACGACCGCCTGGTGTCGTTCCTGCTGGCGGAGGTCATGGGCGACGGTGGGCAGTGGAACATGGCCATGAACGTCTTCCGCAAGCACGGCGTCGTGCCCAAGGAGGCCATGCCGGAGACGGAGTCCTCCTCCAACACGACGCTGATGAACAGTTCGCTGCGCACCCTGCTGCGCCGGGCCGCCCGCACGCTGCGGGGCATGGTGGCCGACGGCGCCGACGAGCAGTCGCTGGCCGAGACGCGCCAGGCAGTGGTCGCCGATGCCTACCGGGTGCTCGCCATCCACCTGGGCACCCCGCCGGCGTCATTCGACTGGGAGTGGCGCGACGACGAGGACACGTTCCACCGCGACGGGCAGGTCACACCGCAGGAGTTCTTCGCCCGCTACGTCACGATCCCGGTCGACGAGTACGTCTGCCTGGTCGACGACCCGCGCCCCGAGCACCCCAAGGGTGGGACGCTCACCGTCGAGCACCTGGGCAACGTCGTCGGCGGCCAGCCCGTGCTCTACCTCAACACCGAGGTCGCGCTGATGAAGAAGCTGGCCATGGACGCGATCGTCGCCGGGGAGCCGGTGTGGTTCGGCTGCGACGTCGCCCCGCAGATGCTGCGCAAGGACGGTATCTGGGCCGCCGACCTGCTCGACTTCAACGGCGTGTACGGGACCGACCTGTCCATGGACAAGGAGAACCGGGTCCGGTTCGGCGAGTCGATGATGACCCACGCGATGCTGCTGACCGGGGTCGACGTAGTCGACGGCGCACCGCGGCGCTGGCGGGTGGAGAACTCCTGGGGCGACGAGAACGGCGACAAGGGCTTCTACACGATGGACGACTCCTGGTTCGACGAGTACGTCTTCGAGGTCGCCGTGCGCAAGGAGGCGCTGCCGGCCGAGTACCGGGCGGCGCTCGACACCGAGCCGCTGGCCCTGCCGGCCTGGGACCCGATGGGGGCGCTTGCCTGAGGCGAGCCGGCCCCAGCGAATCGACGAGCTACTCCCAGCGAATCCACGAGCTACCCTCAGCGAATCTACGAGCACGCCGCAGCGGACCCACGACCCCGCCCCAGCAGATCTACGACCCCTTTCGACCAACCACCGCCGCGTCGCCGCTGGAACCCGCGCCCCGCGCCGCTACCCTGGCCCGGTGACCACGCCGTCGGGAGGGCTCCGCCGCTCGATCACCCCACGCATCCACGAGGCCCTCGACGACACCCGCATCGTCATGGTCCAGGGCGCGCGCCAGGTCGGGAAGTCCACGCTCGCGAAGACCATCGTCGACGAGCGCGGCGGCCTGCTCGTCACCCTCGACGACCGCCTCGCCCAGGAGACCGCCGAGGCCGACCCGCACGGATTCGTCGCACAGAACCCCGGCGGCCTGCTCGCGATCGACGAGGTCCAGCGCGCCCCGCGCCTGGTCACCGCGCTCAAGCTCGCCGTCGACCAGGACCCCACGCCCGGCCGCTTCCTGCTCACCGGCTCCGCCAACCTGCTCCACCTGCCCGCCGCGCAGGACAGCCTCGCCGGCCGCGCCGAGACCATCGAGCTCTACGGGCTGAGCCAGGGCGAGCTCGCGGGCCGGGTCGAGACCTTCATCGACTTCCTGTTCTCCGGCCAACGGCTCACCGGTCACCGCAGCATGCTCGGCCGCGCCGACTACCTCGAGCGCGCGTGCGCCGGCGGCTACCCGGAGGCCCTGCAGCGCGCCGTCGGCCGACGCCGTTCCGCCTGGTTCCGCAACTACGTCGCCCGGCTGGTCGAGCGCGACGCGCAGGACGTCTCCGGCCTGCAACGCCTCGCCGAGCTGCCCCAGCTCGTCACCCTGATCGCGGCGCGCAACGCCACCGAGCTGGTCAAGGCGAGCCTGGCCGACGACGCCGGGATCCCCGCCAACACGTTGCCGCCCTACCTCCGGCTGCTCGAGACGCTGTACCTGACGCACCGGCTGCCGGCCTGGTCGACGAACCTGTCGCGGCGCACCGTCAGCCGGCCGAAGCTCGCGATGCTCGATACCGGGCTCGCGGCCAGCCTGGTCAACGTGTCCGCGACCGGCGCCGGACCGGAGGGCAACCCGCAGTACGCGGGGCAGCTGCTCGAGGGCTTCGTCGCGGGGGAGCTGCGCAAGCAGCTCGGCTGGTCCGAGGAGACGCCGGCGATGTTCCACTACCGGGACCGCAACGGGCCGTGCGTCGACATCGTGCTCGAGACGCCCGACGGGCGGGTGGCCGGGATCCAGGTCAAGGCCGGTTCGACCGTGACNAGCACGGACACCCGTTGGCTGACGATGCTGCGCGAGGAGCTCGGCGACCGGTTCGTCGCNGGCGTCGTGCTNCACACCGGTCAGACCGCGGTCTCGGTCAGCGACCGGGTCTGGGCNGCGCCGATCGAGATCATCTGGACCACCTGAGGGCTGCCGATGCGGCGCCGGCTCAACGTCGTCCGCGCCCCCTGGTCGCCAGGGACGGGGCAGGCATGGTCAGGCGAACGGCGTCAGGTGCGGCAGAGGTGTTCGCGGCGATGTCCACGATGCGCCGGCAGTCGGGCAGGTCCGCGCGCACGTCGTCGGCGCTCTGCGGCTTGTCCTCGCCCCGGTGGTCGCCCGCGTTGCGGGCCCGGCGCACCCGGGAATAGGCGGCCGACTCGGGCGCGAAGGAGCAGCCCGGCGTCGGCCAGGCGCGACGCCTCGCGGTGCACCGTCGGCTCGGGGGCGTCCAGGAACCGGGCCAGTTCGCTGGCAGTGTGCGGCTCCTCGTCCGTGAGCACGCGCAACAGCAGCCGTCCCTGCAGATCGGAACGGAATATCGGGATCAGCGCCGGCGCCTCGGTTCTCATATGGTGACGGCTATCCCTCATCAAACGAGAACACAAGGACGATCGCGCTGCGGCGCTCTCCTGCAGCGGCTGCTCCTCTCGCATTCCTGACGTTGCCGTAACGTCAACTTTCGCGGCAGCCGCTCCCCCGGCGCCC
>JGI24133J20442_1000648_pt1 | contig 10775 bp, 7 predicted proteins | sample BarGraNGADG00311_2_FD_20442 | JGI IMG/M metagenome (IMG submission 20442)
AGCTTGTACGACCCGTCTTCAAAATAAGGACCCAGTACAACAGACTTGTCTCCTGACCCGGCAAGGCCGCGCAGACTCTCAGGCAATGCTGACAGTGTCCGGTAGACCCCGGTATGGCGTGTATCGGCTGTAAGATTTATATACTGAACAAGATCTGTGGCAGCAGCAAAGTTTTCCTTTTCATTCGTTGCCCATATCTCAGCCTCTTTCATATCTGACTCTGAGGGAGCAATATCGAACACCATGTATTCCATGTCTCTCTGAGCGGTACGTTTGTAAGTATCCTTGTGAGCATCATAATAATCCTTTATCTCATCTGAGGAGACCTTTACAGTGCTGTCGGCGATGGCGGAAAAGTTTTGAGTCATATAACTGAAGCCAACTGTCTGCTTTGCCAGACCTGCTTCATACTCTGATTGCTGTTTGGTCACATAGAGGCCCTTCGACATCAGATTAACCAGTTTTGTATTCAGCCTGTCGTTTATTATCTGATCCTCGAAGAAGAGCCAGTATTTCTTTGTGGCTTCGTCAGTCTCCGTTGCCTTGAGGAAGTTAACCAGAAAAGATTCGTTGAACGCGCCGGTCTGCGGATCGGTAAAGAGCTGTCTGACGATAGGATGAGGGTCATCACCGAAAACAAGCATCTCAACCTCATCAGGACTAACACTCAGGCCTGTCTTCTTATAGGTAGAGCCCATTACCTTGTCAGAGACCATCTGCTGCCACACCTGGTCCCTGAGGTTCTGTGTCATCTGCTCATCAATCTCATTTGACCCTGACATCTTATAGATTTCTGTCAGGTCCTGGACCTTGGCCTCAAAATCCTGGTATGTTATTGACTCGCCGCCTATGGTGGCAAGCTGATAATATTTTTGCTGTTTCCGACGCTGTGAATTGCTGTTTCCGAAGAAATCGCTGATAACAAAAATAAACAACGATAACCCAATTGCACCTGCTACGAAGACACCTGCCTTCTCTCTCAAAGTTTGAAGTATTGCCATTTAAATACTGTTTATATAATTGAATGTACCTCTTGAAAAATACAGGCGACAAATATAACAAAATTCAGTAAAACAAAAGTCCGTGGCCATTCTCATTTCAAACGTGCTGAATGTCTGTCAGACTTAAGAAAATCATTAATTTTGAAGTTGGCCCCATTTATTTAGGGGTTCATATCCAAAATATATATAAAATATCAAAAAAACATATAAAAATATAGGGGTGTATTTCAAAATGATCTATTTTAGCGGAAAAATAAGATCATGGCAGAATTACGTTTCAGTGCATTGAAGGAAGTATTCTCAAGAGGACCTGTTGAGGTCGACCTTCCGAAAGGGCCCGTCTCTTCATATTTTTCCGAAAACGTCTTCGACAAGCTGAAGATGGAGCGGTATCTCTCCCGCGAAGCCTACAGGGCAGTCGTTACAGCAATCGATGAGGGAACACCCATAACGAGGCCTATAGCTGACCAGGTAGCCACAGGAATGCAGGCATGGGCTATGGAGCGCGGTGTCACACATTTTACCCACTGGTTTCATCCTCTCACTGATGCTACTGCCGAGAAGCATGATTCTTTTGTAGGCAGGGGTGAAAGGGGAACTTTCATTGAGGTTTTTTCCGGCTCGGTACTCGTCCAGCAGGAGCCTGATGCCTCCAGCTTCCCGAGCGGAGGCATACGAAACACCTTTGAAGCACGTGGCTACACGGCATGGGATGTTTCATCACCCGCATTCATTGTTGACCATACCCTTTGTATCCCCACTGTCTTTATTTCATGGACAGGAGAAGCACTTGATTATAAGACACCGCTCCTCCGGTCTCTCTCCGCTCTTGACCATGCCGCTGTTGAAGTATGCCGTTTCTTTGACAAGGATGTGAAGAAGGTTATCGGAACACTGGGATGGGAACAGGAGTATTTTCTCATTGATGAGGCACTGTATTATGCCCGTCCTGACCTGGTGCTGGCCGACCGTACGCTGATGGGTCATCCATCGGCCAAAGACCAGCAGCTCTCTGACCATTATTTTGGTTCCATCCCTGACAGGGTAAAATCATTCATGAGGGAATTCGAGTTTGAAGCATATAAGCTTGGGATTCCCGTCAAGACACGTCATAACGAGGTGGCTCCCAACCAGTTTGAATGTGCACCTGTCTACGAGGAAACAAACCTTGCCGTTGATCATAACCAGCTTATAATGGATGTGATGCGCAGGGTTGCCCGAAAGCATAAGTTCAGGGTGCTCTTCCATGAAAAGCCTTTTGCTGATATAAACGGCTCAGGAAAGCACAACAACTGGTCCATGGCCACCGACACCGGTGTTAACCTGCTGTCGCCCGGAAAGAATCCGAAAAGCATATGCAGTTCCTGACCTTCCTTGTAAATGTGGTCAAGGCTGTCAATGACAATCAGGAGTTACTGCGCGCCAGTGTCACAAATGAGAATAACTCATGGAGGCTCGGAGGTCACGAAGCTCCACCGTCAATCATCTCAGTCTTCCTTGGAAGCTATATTTCAAATATTCTTGAAGATATTACAAGCAAGGTGAAAGACAAGAAGATGACTCCCCAGGAAAAGACCGAGATCAAGCTTGGTCTTGGTAAAATACCCGGGATCTTCCTCGACAACACCGACCGTAACCGCACTTCGCCTTTTGCCTTTACCGGGAACAGGTTCGAATTCAGAGCTGTGGGCTCATCAGCCAACTGCAGCTCAGCCATGATCGTACTTAACGCCGCCGTGGCCCGTCAGCTGACGGTCTTTGCCCGTGAGGTAAATACCCTTGTCGGAAAGGGAAGGAAAAAGGATGAAGCAATCTTCCAGGTGCTCAAGAAGGCCATAATTGATTCTGAGCGCATCAGATTTGAAGGTGACGGATATAGCGAGGAATGGCACCGCGAAGCAGCCCGAAGGGGCCTCTCCTCTGATGAGAGTGTTCCGAGAACAATAAAAACCTATCTGACTGATACAGCACGGGAAACCCTGGTTGGCACCGGCACTCTTAGTGAACGTGAGCTTGAGAGCCGNGTTGAGGTNGAGCTTGAAAAGTTTACGAAGAAGGTACAGATTGAAGGACGTGTACTGGGCGACCTGGCCATTAACCATATTGTACCGACTGCAGTAGTCTATATGACAACACTTGTTGAAAATGTGAAGGGATTGAGAGACATCTTTGATGAAAATGAATATATGAGGCTGGCAGGGGCACGTAAAGATCTTATTGTCTCCATCTCAGATCATATATCGATGATCAAGAAGCTGGTGAATGATATGATCAGTGAAAGGAGAAAGGCCAATATGATTGACGATGAGTACAAAAAAGCTCTTGTCTATGAAAGCAAGGTGAAGCCATACCTTGATGAAATCAGGAACCATATTGACCGGCTTGAACTGGTAGTGGACAATGAGATATGGCCATTACCCAAGTACCGTGAGCTTCTTTTTACGAGGTAGAATACGCAAACATCGGTTACATTCGTTATTTTTGCAGTATAACGAATGCTGCCTGTATGAAAAAGAGTTTTATCCTGTCTTTGATTCTTTTGCTGCTGCTTCCGGCTGCCCTTGACGCGCAGAAACAGAAAACGGAACGTGCCCGCGCAGCATTTGAATCAGGCAACTATTATGAAGCTATTGACCTGTTCAAGGATGTATATTCAAAGACCCGTGAAAAGCAGCTCAAGTCTGATATGGTTTTTATGGTGTCTGAATGTTATCGTCTTATCAACGATCCGAAGAATGCCGAGCTGTGGTATAAAAAAGCAGTAAAATCAGCTTTCCCGAAACCTGAAGCACAGTATTGGCTGGCTGAAAGTATTAAAAAGCTGGGGCGTTACCCTGAGGCTATCGAAGAGTTCAGGAGATACAGACAGCTTGTTCCGGGTGACCCCCGTACTGAACAGCAGATACGTGCCTGCGAGCTTGCCATGGAATGGCTGGCTTCGCCGGAGGCTTATAATGTCGAAGAGCTGAAGGACATCAACTCAAAAGACTCTGATTTCAGTCCTGCCTTCGCCCGAGATGATTATGGTCTGGTGTGGTTCACATCGTCACGTGACGATGCCCAGGGCAAAAATGAACACGGGGCTACCGGACAGAATTTCACGGATATTTTCGAGACAAGACTTGACAAGAAAGGCAAATGGAGCACCCCGGTGCCCATTGACTATCTGAACAGTGAATTCGAGGACGGAACACCTTCTTTCTCGGCTGACTATACTGAGGTCTATTTCACCCGTTGTGAAGCAGGAAAACGTGAGGAAAAGGGTTGCGTTATAATGTATTCGAGACGTGAGGGCACGCAATGGTCCGACCCGGAAAAGCTGGAGTTGCTTCCCGATTCACTCGTTGCAGCTCATCCTGCCATCTCGCCCGACGGTATGACCCTCTACTTCGTTTCTGACATCCCCGGTGGCCAGGGCGGAAAGGATATTTACCGCTCAGCACGCAGCTCTCACGGCGGCGGATGGTCCCGTCCCGAGAACCTTGGAACCGACATCAATACCAGGGGAAATGAAGTCTTTCCATTCATGCGTGATAACGGAACTCTTTATTTTTCCTCTGACGGTCATATAGGTATGGGTGGGCTTGATATTTTCAGGGCTGTCCCCCAGACCGGTGACAGGTGGCTGGTAGAGAACATGAAGCCACCCATTAACAGCTATGCTGACGACTTCGGCATAACCTTTGAAAACGGGGCCGAAAAAGGCATCTTCAGCTCAACACGCAAGGGAAAAGGCGATGACGACCTCTTCTTCTTTGAGATGCCTCCGCTGCTTTTCAGCATCACGGGACTTGTCAAGGACGAAAAGACCGGACAGCCTGTCAAGGGTGCCACCGTACAGCTTATAGCCAGCGATGGCGCCAATATGCAGGCCGAGACAGGCAATGTCGGCGACTTCAAGTTCAGCCTGAGACCAGAAGTAGACTATATCTTCCTGGCTTCAAAGACAGGATATCTTAACGGCAAGGAGAAGGAAACTACAAGAGGGCAGGACAAGAGTCGTGAATTCATGTCAACCATAGTAATTACACCGATTGACAGGCCTATTGAGCTGCCGAATATTTTCTACGATTTCGGCAAATGGGACCTCCGTCCTGAATCAATGGTCTCTCTCGATAAACTTATCGAGACCCTCAATGATAACCCCAACGTGACCATCGAACTTATGTCTCACACTGACTCGCGTGACACGGAAGAGTATAATATTGATCTCTCGCAGAAAAGAGCCCAGGCTGTTGTAGACTATCTCATTGGCAAAGGTATCGCCAGAGACAGGCTGACGGCAAAAGGCTATGGCGAAAGCAGTCCCAAAATGGTTGATGCCTCTATCATTCAGGATTCTCCCTTCCTGCGTTCCGGGGTGACACTCACGGAGCAGTATATCAACACCCTGGCAAATGATGAACAGAAGGAGATCGCCCATCAGATCAACCGCCGGACAGAGTTCAGGGTATTGAAGACTGATTACGTACCTGCAAAATAGAGAAGGTGGCAGAACAAACGTTAACACCATGACTGACCGGTCGCGATACTCCAGGAGAGGTGTCTCGGCTGGGAAGGAGGATGTGCACGAGGCTGTCGGCCGCATTGACAAAGGCCTCTTCCCCGGAGCTTTCTGCAAGATTATCCCGGATATACTGGGCGGCGATCCTGAGTACTGCAATATCATGCATGCTGACGGTGCAGGCACCAAATCATCACTGGCATACGTTTACTGGCGGGAGACAGGAGATCTTTCAGTCTGGAAAGGTATAGCCCGCGATGCCGTCGTTATGAACCTTGACGACCTGTTGTGTGCCGGTGCGACGGACAACATACTTATTTCATCAACAATAGGACGTAATAAGAATCTTATTCCCGGAGAAGTCATTACAGCCATTATCAATGGCTCTGAAGAATTCCTGAGTGAGCTGCGTGAACTGGGTGTAGGTATCTGGTCGACGGGAGGGGAGACTGCCGATGTTGGTGATATTGTCAGGACAATTATCGTCGATTCAACAGTCACGGCGCGCATGCGCAGGGCGGAGGTGATAGACAACAGTAATATCAGGCCGGGTGATGTGATCATTGGTCTGGCCTCCTTCGGGCAGACGACCTACGAGAGTGAATATAACGGTGGCATGGGCAGCAACGGGCTCACTTCGGCACGGCATGATGTCTTTGAGAAGTACCTTGCCGCCCTCTACCCGGAAAGCTACGATCATTCAGTGCCCGAGGCACTGGTTTATTCCGGGGCGATGAAGCTCACGGGACCTACGGCCGTTGCGGATGTAAATGCCGGCAGGCTGGTGCTCTCACCCACACGCACCTACTCTCCCGTCATCAGAAAAGTTCTTGAGACAATGCGTCGCCGGGTACATGGCATGGTGCACTGCACTGGCGGCGGGCAGACCAAGATATTGCATTTTATTGACAGGATGCATGTTATAAAAGACAACCTTTTCCCGGTACCGCCCCTGTTTGATCTCATTCAGAAGAGCTCTTCCACTCCATGGGTGGAGATGTACCGTGTCTTCAACATGGGTCACCGCATGGAGCTGTATGTCGCACCCGGTGATGCACAGGCCATCATTGACATCGCAGCCGTCTTCAGTCTTGAAGCACGTGTTGTGGGGCGCTGCGAGGCTTCTCTCTCCAGAAAACTTACTATAAAGAGTCAGTTTGGAGAGTTCAATTATCAGGCAGCAGGTAATAGCCAGTAGTGGAGCTCTAATAAATTTATATTCAGTAGTTTGTATAAAGTATATTTCACTATTGCCTATTTCACTATTGCCTATTGCCTCTCTTTCACTACCTTTGTCCCCGAAAATTTTTACAGTAATGGCAAACTATCTTATACTTGAGAAGCTTGAAGGGGTGAAAAACCGTTTTATTGAGGTGGGTGAGCTGCTTAACGGGCGCGACGTGATGTCGGATATGAAGCGTTTCATTAAGCTTAACAAGGAATATAAAGAACTGAAACCTGTTGTTGCAGCTTATGAGAGATACAAAAGTGCCCTTGATAACCTCGAGAGCTCAAAGGAGCTTCTGGCCAATGAGAAGGATGCTGAGATGCGCGAGATGGCAAAGGCGGAGATAGACAACCTTCTGAATACGATACCGGATATGGAAGAGGATATCAGATTTCTCCTGCTCCCTGTCGACCCCGAAGATGACAAGAATGCAGTGATGGAGATACGAGCAGGGACAGGCGGCGATGAGGCCAGCATCTTTGCCGGCGACCTCTTCCGGATGTATTCCAAATATGTAGAGGCCCGCGGATGGAAGATTGACATGAACTATTTCACCGAAGGCACTGCCGGAGGCTTCAAGGAGATAGTATTTAATGTCATAGGTGAGGGCGTTTACGGTATAATGAAATACGAGTCAGGCGTTCACCGTGTACAGCGGGTGCCGCAGACAGAGACACAGGGACGCCTTCATACCTCGGCCGCCACAGTGGCCGTTCTGCCCGAAGCAAGTGAATTTGATGTCGAAATCAAGAACGAGGATATACGCAAGGATACCTATTGTTCATCAGGGCCGGGCGGACAGAGTGTCAACACCACATATTCGGCAATAAGACTCACACATGTTCCGACGGGTATCGTTGTCACGTGCCAGGATGAGAAGTCCCAGATCAAGAACCTCGAGAAGGCTATGAAGGAGCTGCGCACACGTCTTTATAACCTGGAGTACCAGAAGTACCTTGACGATATCTCGCGCAAGCGCAAGACAATGGTTTCAACGGGTGACCGTTCGGCCAAGATACGCACATACAACTATCCTCAGAGCAGGGTCACTGACCACCGTATCAACACGACTCTTTACAACCTGCCTGTGGTGATGGACGGAAATATACAGGAACTCCTCGACAAGCTGCAGATGGCGGAGAACGCTGAGCGGCTCAAGGAAAGCTCATACTGATCCCATAACAATGAATTCGCAAGAACTCTTTCAGAACATACTTAAGAAAAAGTCTTTCCTGTGCGTGGGGCTTGATCCCGAGATTACAAAGCTGCCAGCATCGGTCGCCAGGGCTGATGACCCGATCTTCGAGTTTAACAGGAGGATCATTGATGCTACGCACATGTATACAGCGGCTTACAAGCCTAACTTTGCCTTTTATGAGTCTTACGGCCAGAAGGGGATGGCTGCGCTTGACAAGACAGTGCGGTACATTAACAAGCTTGATACGAACATCTTCATTATTGCAGACGCCAAGCGCGGTGACATCGGCAACACTTCCAAGATGTATGCCAGGGCGGTCTTTGGAGAGATGCCTTTTGATGCGGTCACAGTTGCCCCGTACATGGGGGAAGATTCGGTGACACCGTTCCTCTCTTATCCGGGCAAATGGGCGATAATACTTGCACTGACCTCAAACAAGGGTGCTGAAGATTTTCAGTACTATACTGAAAAGGGGCAGAGGCTGTTTGAAAGAGTGCTAAGTCTTTCCCAGAGATGGGGGAACACTGATAATATCATGTATGTCGTTGGAGCCACCCGTGCCGAGATGCTGGCTGACATCAGGAAGATCGTTCCGGATCATTTTCTTCTAGTACCGGGTGTAGGTGCACAGGGTGGCAGCCTTGCCGAGGTAGCACAATATGGCATGAACCGGCACTGTGGACTTCTGGTCAATTCATCGCGCGGCATCATCTATGCCGACAGCTCTGAGCACTTTGCAGAAACAGCTGGTGAAAAAGCCCGCGAGATGCAGCAAGAGATGGCCATCTACCTGGCAAAACGGTTCTAGTTCAGGGATTACAAATGTGTGAATAATGTAAACTTTTACGAGAATTATGTAACGGCTACCAGAAGGAATAGTCTGACATTTGATGTGTAATCTGAGAAGCTGTGTGATGAAAATGAATCATGACTTATACTGTAAGGATCCCAGGACCAATTTCAGGTTATCAATTGCAATCCTGGCAACTTATGGGATACTGTTAGGCGGATTTCTGGTCATCATTTTCGGAATTTACGGGATTACTCATTTGATTATCAGATGAAACTAATGGATGTATAAAAAATAACGAAGCAAATTTATAAGATCACGCGATACGCCAAGGAATAATTCAGAATTAAAGCTACGGGCAAAAGAGTTTCAGGGTTTTAGGTTATAGGGTTTCAATGCTCAGGGCAGAAAGCGTAAAGCGTTACAGCGCAGGGAAGTTCTTTCTCTGCGCTTTTTTCAATCTTCCAACGCCAGCTTATATTTAGCAATCAGCGGAAAGGATTCCTGTTTTATACCTACCTCTTCTGGATCATCTCTGCCATTCTTTCAACAGGCATGGCATTGGTAAATAGGCCAGTGTAATCATATGCATTGTTGTTTCTTTGACAGAAATCCTCCAGATCAGTTTCTGACCGTGGCTGATATGCCATTGAAACAAATTGCACAGCTGACTGAGGAATTGTGCGGTCCCAGCATTCGGGATTGAACCTCATCACCGGCCATCCTTTTTCATTNGCGTTAATGCAGGAGATGGTCCCATCACCGCTGGAGTAGTATGCCCGGCTGTTCAGTTCTTCAGAAGTGAAATTCTCATATTCTTTTTTAATTGCATCATATACCGAAACTTTAAAACTGCTCGCCGCTACAAAACCAAGCTTTGCCCACTCCTGAACAGCCCTGGCGTCATTGGCATCATCTATTTCTTTCTTTACCTTATAGTAGGCCAGTTTTGCTTCCATCACTTCCTTTACAGTCACCGGAACCCAGAAGTCCGGACGGTCTGGATTGAAAACAACAATGTACCCATTTGCATAAATTCTGACACCCGGGGCAATTTCTTTTTCCACAGGCGACACATTATAATATCGCTTAAGATTCTCAAGCGCTTCTTCAAGGGGTTGTTTCAGCCGAAGGGGATTGCCGGTCTTAAATCCTGCTTCATCGTACTGACTGGAGATGGCAGATATCGGTTGGTTAACCGCAATACTAATATTGGGACAATAATTATCCCAGCTATCTTCTTTACCCGTATTAATATTGATGAAAAAGAGCTGAAAATGAATGGTGAACTCGCCCTGATAGCCATAGCCCCTGTAAGCAGAGTTGCTTACAATATCACTGCATGGCTGGGTGAAGCTGACTTTTGCATCAAACCCTGTGGGTTTTGTCACGACTGAATTATTCCGGTGCACCCATTCGGCGACAGACATCATATTTGCCAGATAAGCTGATTTTTCAGCCAGGTATGTACAGTTATCATTACTAAACTTATTAACCGGCTTCCATTCGCCGGGTTTGTCAGGGAGATAATGATCCACCTGAGCGTATGACAANCAGCTCAGCAGCAGNAANGCGGAAANAAATAGTATTTTTTTCATTTTCAGAAGTTTGTGAAAGCGAGTCAAGATTATTTTCCGATCAGTGGTACCAGTCTCCTGATATCATCCATGTCATACGATTCCTCAAACCGCTTAACATTATAGCTGGTGCTGTTATTCTGAAGATATTCTTCCTTTATTTTCCTCAGGTATTCCTTATTCTGAATTGAATGGCAGTTTATTATCTGGATTGCTGATTTGGGCAGCTCCCTGTTCCAGTATTCGGGATTCACTTTTACTATATACGGGAATATGCTGTCCTGGCCATCGAAACCTGGCTTATAAGTCACCCTGGAGATACCTCCACCGAAATAAGCAGGTTTGTCACGGTATTCTTCAGGTATTTCAGCCCATTCCTTTTCGATGAACTCGTTTTGATATTGCGCAGCTATCTCATCCTTCTCATTTTTAGCAGATTCTCTTACGGCTGCGAAAGCTTCACTGATTGTGACAGTG
>JGI24133J20442_1000651_pt1 | contig 10762 bp, 11 predicted proteins | sample BarGraNGADG00311_2_FD_20442 | JGI IMG/M metagenome (IMG submission 20442)
GCCTAACTCGAAAATGAATGGTGAGCGGGCAGGCGACAGCGTCCCGGTGGAGCGAAGCGGAGCCGGGACTGGGTTGTAGCGGTGAGGTCGAGTGCTTGGGTGGGTCAGGCGGCGGGTTGCAGGGTGACTTTGTAGCCGAGGGCCTCGAGCTCGCGGATGTGGTTGCGCTTCTTACGTTCTGGGTTGATCCGGGAGTCGTAGTAGCCGGAGCCCAGGTCGTGGAAACCGGCCTCGGGATCGGACAGGAGGTACCAGGTGATGACCAGGATGGAACGGCCGACCGCGACGATGGCTTTCTTCTTGCCTCGTCGGCGGGCGATGCGTCGGTAGCGTTCGCCCAGGAACGTGTCGGTCTTGGCTGCCGACACGGCGGCCTCGCCCAGGGCCCGGGCCAGGTAGCGGTCGCCGTGACCGGTGGAGCCGGTGCCCTTCTTGCGGCCGGCAGATTCTTTGACTCCTGGGGCGAACCGGGCCCAGGACGAGAGGTGGGCCGGGGTCGGGAAGCGGGTCATGTCCACGCCGACTTCGGCGATGATCACCGCGGCCGCGGTGGCACCGACTCCGGGGATCTCGTCCAGGCGGGCCACCGCGTCAGCGAAAGGGGCGATCTGGGCCTCTATCTGGGTTTCGACGTCGGCGATGTCCGCGTCCAGGGCGTCGATGCGGGCGAGCATCTTGGCCAGCAGGAAGCGGTGGTGGTCGGTGAAGTACCCGACGAAGGCCTCTTCGAGCTGTGGAATCTTCGTGCGCATCCGTGAGCGGGCCATCTGAGCCAGAACCTGGGGGTTGCGTTCACCCTTGATCAGGGCGGCCATCATGTCCCGCCCGGAGATCCCGAAGATGTCACTGGCCACGACTGAAAGCTTGATCTGGGCGTCCTCGAGCAGCTTCTCGACCCGGTTCTTCTCCCTGCCCTGGTCGGAAACCAACGCGATCCGGTACCTGGTCAGATCACGAAGGCGGCGGATCGGGACCGGTGGCACGAAACTGGGCCGCAGCATCTGGCGTTCGGCGACCTTGCACAACCACACAGCGTCTAACCGGTCGGTTTTGGGCCTTCCGGGCAGGTTCTTGACGTCCCTGGCGTTGACCAGCCATGTCTGGAACCCGTGTGCCTCCAGCAGGTAGAACGGTGGTTTCCAGTAGCTCGAGGTTGCTTCCATCACGACCCGTGTCACGCCCAGGTCCAGCAACCGGTCGGCCATCACCTGCAGTGAGCGGGTCATCGTGGAGTACGTCGTGACCTCCTGGACCCGCCGCGAGCCACCCTTGGGGTCGGGAACCCGCACGCAGCACACCAACTCGGCCTTGCCGATATCCAGGGCCGCGACCCGGGCGATAATCTCCTGTTCGTCCTGCGTCTCTTCCAACACGACCTTCCCCTCCTCACGGTAATAACCAGTAACCGAAGGTGGCTGCCCGCAGGAGCTGCAGGGACAGTAACGAATCTAACTCGCGTGCTCAAGGCAACACTGAAGGGCCCAAAAGCGCAGCTCCCCGTGCCCGACTAACGGACGGCCTGAAGGAACCAAGGAACAACGACATCGGCGGGCAACCACGACCCCATTTTCAGCCCGGAACGGGCGGCCCGGAAGGGCATCAAGGACTAACGGGCGATGCGACTGTCTGCTACGACGTGGTGGTCGAAACCTGCGCGAAGGTTCTGGGGATGGCGCCGTTGCTGCCCCATGGCGGACTCGATTCGGTGGTCCCGAAATGCAAGGACGTGAGCCACCGAGGTTCGCGCCTAGCACGAGGATCAGCCGACGCCACCAAGGTCTATTCGGGCCACGGGGATCGAGGCGCGGGCGCTACTCGATTCCGAGTTCGTGGCGCGCAAGTGCGTACTTGGCCTCGAGCCGGGTGCGCACTCGGGGCCTGATCAGCTCGGACGAGACATCCCGTCGGTGGAGGCTCAGCCTTTGGCGACCGCAGGGGTCTTGCTCATGTCTTCGGACCAGACGGCAGTCGCGCCGCTGTGGCCTATGCGGATGGCCTGCACGGTGGTGCCGGTGGTCGCGAACACAGCGGCGACGGCCAGCCCCAGTGCGACCCATCGCGGTGCCCGCGGCGTGGCTGCCTTGCGCTCGTTACGGTTCCACCACAGCAGTACGGCCGCGACGACGACCAGGCCGAAGACCCAGGGCAGCAGGCCCTCGGCGAGGTTCGAGTGGGTCTGGATCAACGGCGATTTCCCAACTCGTTTCTCCAGGGCCTCCCCGGATTGGGTGGACAGCGGCACCAACGCGAGCGAGGCGAGGGCCAGGGCCAGGGGCAGGTAGCCGGCCCGCTGGCGGAACAGTGGCCACAGTGCCGCGAGGGTGACCACGATGGCGGTGACGGGAACGATGACTTCAGTCGCATGGACGACTAGCGGGTGCAGGGGTAGGCCGGCAATGGTGTCAAACACAGGGTTCTCCTTGAGTTCGGGACTGGCCGGATCAGCCGGTGAAACAGGCGATCGGCCACGGGAATTGGCAATCTGGTCGAGTCCACGGTCGTGGCGTGTGTGATGCGGTTACCTCGGGTCCCGGCGTCAGCGGTGGTTGACCAGAGTCTGGCTTCGGGCTGAGTCGCAGTCAGGGCAAGGCGGTGTCTTTGCGCAGGAATGAGGGCTCCGGGAGCAGGTCGGCGCCAAGGAAGAATGCAGGTTGATGCCAAGCACCGTGACCGGCGCCGTATTGTCGCCGGGCCCGGAGGGCTGGCGCAGCGTCACGATCTGCGCGATGTCCGGCCAAGCTGGTCCTGCTCGCGTTGGTGGTTGTCCTGGGGGCGTTGGTCAGTTTGCGCCGTGGAAGCTACAGACGTCAGGGCCGTCATGGACAGGGCGGTGCACGTTGCAGCAGCGGCGAACAATCTGGTGGAAATCAACCGAGAGTAGGTCATGTCGGCAACTGAATACGGCTCAGATGTCCACCCGGTGGCGCCCGCATGAACGGCGCGGGCTCTGGGGTTGACCCCGGCAGGTGGACATCTCGTTGGCGGGACCGAACGGTTGCGCGTGCAGAACGCCGAGCTGCGGATGGACCATGAGTTCCTGAAGAGGGCGGTGGCGTTCTTGGTGACCGAGCAGCAGAGCCGGTTGAGACCTACCACGTCGCACGCCATTGACCAGTACCTGGACCTAGGCCGCCGGGTCGGCTGAACAGTTCCTTCACCCTGCGATCCTTCGGAAGGCCCAGTAGGGGCCAAGTCTGAACATAGCCGTGGATGACCGCACCATTGCCGTGCTCCGCGCGACCGGGTTCAGCCAGTGCGGGCCACCCGCTCAGCGCTTGGGGGTAGGAGCCTGGCGATGTTCGCCGCGTGCCTCGTGTGACGCCCGAGCCTCATCGTCAATGGCATCGGGCGAAGACATCGCGTCGGGCGAGGCGAGAAAGAAGTTGACCTTGCCGTCCTCGACCTGGGCGTCCAGGGTCTGCTCATCGAGCAGCTGCGCGGCCTGGGGCTCGACGAACACCCGCGCACCCCCGTCGTCGATGAGGGCATCACCGGCCACCGGCTCAGCGACGAGCATGAGCTCGAGCCCCTCGTTACCTGGCGTTATGCGCAGTCCGGCGCCCTCAGGGGCCTGGGGATCCTGCGTCAGGGTGCGGACTGCGGTCTGGGCGTGGTCGGTCAAGGTAAGCAAGGTTGCTCCTGTCTGGTGGGGTCCTTCGGAAGCCATCAACCCTCTGACGAGCCGCGAACCATGTCAAACCGGCAGCACGGCCGTTGGCATGTCGTGACCGCAGGCCCAACCGCAAGCAGCACTGTCCCAACGTCCGCTTCGACGTCGGCCTGCGAGCGATCAGTCGCAAATGACGATCCGTGACTGGAGATCGATCCAACGTCGAGCCGGCACGCTCGGAACACTGTCGTGGCGGCGGATGATGAGCGGGTGAGCACTCCAGCCGCGTACTGGATAGCCGTCTCGATCGGCACCATGATCTGCGTGAGCCTCTGCGTCGCCTGCCGACGGTGGCCCGGGCCCTGGGTCGGGTGGGCCGGGCGCGCGATCTCGGTCGTCCTGGTCGCCGACGCCGTCTTGTTCGTGAGCGTCCCGCTGGCAGAGGGCCGCTGGTCGGTGCAGGCCTCGCTACCGCTGGCGCTTTGTGACGTCGCGTTGATCGTGGCCGCTATCGCCTGCTGGTGGCCGCGGTGGTTGCTGGCCGTGGAGCTTACCTACTTCTGGGGACTCGCCGGCACGCTGCAGGCGGTGGTCACGCCGGATCTGTCCGCCGGCTTCCCCCAACTCGAGTTCTTCATGTTCGTCGTCGGCCACCTCGGGATCGTGATCGCGGCCCTGTTCCTCGTGGTCGGCCTCCGGCTGACGCCACGTCGTGGCTCGGTGATGCGCGTGTTCGCGATCACGGCGGCCTACACGGCGTCCGTCGGCTGTTTCAACTGGCTCACCGGCTCCAACTACATGTACCTCGCGGCGGTCCCGACGCATGGCTCGCTACTGTCCGTGCTCGGTCCCTGGCCGTGGTACATCCTCAGTGCCACCGGTGTCGCTTTTGTCCTGTTGCTGATCCTGGATGCGCCGTTTCACCGCCGCGGGCTCGTCAGATCGAACTGGGCCGAGAATCGGCAGAGGACCCGCTCGGGCGCGAATCGCGAAACGGCGGGAGAGAAGGACACTGCAGACAAGAACGGGTCGAACGAGAATGCCTGAATGATGGGGTGTCCGGACGGATTCGAGTCGATCCGCCCGCTTGACGCCCGGGATTGGGCGCCACGCCCGGCGTTCCAGTTCGTCGACCCGGCGTCCGGAAGCCACAGTGCGGATGCGAACTCCGGTTTGTCCGTGCCCGGTCGTCGTGCTTCCGACGCGGGCGGCGTCTTTCAGTAGTTAGCCGCGAGCCCCGGCGCGGAGGGCGCCACCGCCGAGAGCAGGTCTTGCTCGTCCACGACCTGTTGCCTCCGCCCACTCCCGGCGGCTACGTCACGGCGGACCCGGGGACGAGGATGCCGCGGCCGCGCAGCCGACCGGCGTCGAGGTCGTCCATCGCTTCGTTCACCGCGTCCAGCGGGTAGGTATGGGTGAGCATCGTGACATGTCCGGCGGCGTTGAGCGCCATGAGCTCGACGAGGTCGTTGTAGCTGCCTACGAGGTTCCCGACGACGTTGCGCTCGGTCGAGATCACGTCGATGGTTGGGATGTCGACGGTCCCGCCGTACCCGATCACGAAGTCGCTCCCGGCCCGCCTGGTCATCGCCCAGCTGTCTCGCTCGGCGCCCTTTTCCCCGACGAAGTCCAGCACCACCTCGGCGCCCATACCGTCGGTCATCTCGAGGACCCGGTCGACGTGCTTGCCGTCCACGACGACGGTCTCGTCCGCTCCCCAGCCGCGGGTGAGGGCAAGGGCCTCCTCGTTGGGATCGAGCACGATGATGCGGGTGGCGCTCATCGCCCGCAGGCACTGGATGCCGAGGTGTCCCAGGCCCCCAGCCCCCATGACGACGCACGTGCTGCCCGGGTACAGCAGCGGGACCGCTTTCTTCACCGCGTGGTACGCCGTGAGACCGGCGTCGGCCAACGCGGCCACCGCGGCGGGCTCGATGCCCGGGGCGAGCTTGACCACCGAACGCGCAGAAGTCTTGATAAAGTCCGCCATTCCGCCGTCGGTGTCGATGCCCGGGAAGCCGCTGGCCTCGCAGTGCACGTCATCACCGGCACGGCAGGCCCGACACAAGCCACAGGTCAGCAGCGGGTGCAGGATCACCGCGTCGCCCGTCTTCAGGTGCTCCACCGCGGAGCCGACCGAGTGGATCCAGCCGGCGTTCTCGTGGCCCAGCGTGTACGGCAGCGCGACGTTGCTCTTGTCTGCCCACTGACCCTCGACGATGTGCAGGTCGGTGCGACACAGACCCGCGCCTCCGACCCTGACGACGACGTCGAGCGGTCCCGTGGCCTGTGGCTCGGGAACATCCTCGACAACCGGGCGCTCCTCATATCGATGCAGCCGAACCGCCTTCATCACGCCTCCCAGACTGAACGCGAACGACCCCGGTGGCCTTCCCTGCTCTGCACCGTAGGGCAAGCCGGACGAGTACGCACGGGATAAGGCCCGAGACCCTTCCGGCAACGGCCGGTTCGGCGTAAGTTCCGAGGTTCATACCACGAAAGGGACGACCATGACACGCACGCCTGAAGAGGTCTTCGCCCACCACGGACAGGAACTGGGGGCCGGAAACCTTGAGGGGATCGTCGAGGACTACACCGAAGACGCGATCCTCATCGTGAACAAGAAGGTCTATCGCGGCAAGGACGGCGCCCGGCAGGTCTTCACCCAGCTGCTCAGCGATCTCCCCTCGGCCGCCTGGCAGCTCGACACGGTGTTCGCCGACGATGTGCTCTATCTGGAGTGGTCAGCGGTCGGAGGCGGCCGCAAGGCGGAGCACGCCGTCGACACGTTCATCTTCCAGGACGGCATGTGCCGCGTGCAGACAGTTGACTACACCATCCAGCCAGCCTGAGCTGTCTCTCGGCATCCAAGGGTGGGTGGTGCCTGTCCCACTCGGCGCCTTCACCTCGCCTACCGGGGCCTGACGTGGGCTGACGTGCGTTGACGTGCGAAGGTACGCACGCAGTTGGTCGGACGCGGCCGATCCATGCTTGGGGTGCCGTATGACGAACGGTCTACGGGTGCGTGTTTGCCGAGGTCCTCAGCTCGGGTTGGCGCTGACCGGATCTTCGTTTGGGGATCCGCTTGCGAAGATCCCGCCTGCGCTTCCCGGACCTGTCCGCTCTGTGCTTGCACCAAGCCACGATCTCACCCGGCCGACCCGTGGCTGAGGCAGCGGTAACGTCCCCAGCAGGATGACTCTAAAGCGATGCTCGCAGCAGTTCGTGATTGGCGATCGTCTGGAGGACAGCAGCCAGATGACGGATCGCCGGGCTCTGGCTCATGGTCCGGCGCCAGATCAGCTGGATGTTTCGGGTAGGAACCGGGTCGACGACGCGAACCGCCACGACCGACTCGGGAAGCAACGGCCTGCCCAGCCTGGGGAGAAGCCCTACTGCCACGCCCTGCTCCACCAAGGCGATGTGGGTTGCGAACTCGCTGTCATAGAACGGGATGTTGGGATCGGCGCCGATATCGGCAAACATACGCACCAACCAGTCGTGGCAGATGCTTCCGGCGGTGCTGCTCACCCAACACTCGTCCACCAGATCCCGTGGCGTGACCTCGCTCCGACTCGCCAGCCTGTGACTGCGGTGCACCAGGACATCGGCCACATCCACGCACAGGTCCAGAGTCTGGATGTGCGTCGGGATGCGCAGCGGCTGGGTGTTCCAGTTGTGGACAACGGCGAGGTCCACCTGACCGGTGGCCACGAGATCGACCGAGACCCACGGATCATTCTCGACGAACGTCACCGTCACCGCAGAATCGGCGGCCTCGAGCTCGGCAAGCATCGGGGCGAGCAGGCCGCGGCATGCAGTCGAATGCGCTGAGATCCTCACTGCCCCTGAAGGCTTGCCGCCCTCGGCCTGCACCCCGGCCTCCAGGAGCTCGACCTGGGCCAGGAGGGATGCGCCCTGTTCAGCCAGGCGCCGGCCGTGCTCCGTGAGCATGATGCCCCGGCCGAACTTCTCTAGCGACGGAAGGCCGAAGTGCTTGTCGAGTCTCTTGATCTGCTGGGAGATCGCCGAAGGGCTGTAGCCCAGGGCCTGTGCCGCACCTACCACGGACCCGTGGACGTCGATGGCCTTCAGCGAGCGAAGTGCGACAAGATCAATCATGAAGCGACTCTACATAGTAGAGCCATGAAACGTTCGCTGGTAGTTCCGGGTCTGGGCTGACAGTGTTGGCGACATGAAGCCCAAAGACACCGCCTTGGCCATCCTTGTGGCGATTATCTGGGGCTCCAACTTCGTGGTCATCGACGCCGGCCTGGCCGACATCCCCCCGCTGCTGTTCACCGCAATGCGGTTCGTTCTCGTTGCACTCCCGGCCGTGTTCCTCGTCCGCCCCCCGGGAATCGGGTGGAGGAACGTGGTCCTCATCGGAGTGTTCATGTCCGTCGGCCAGTTCTCGCTCGTCTACCTCGCACTGCACCTCGGAATGCCGCCCGGCCTCACCTCCCTGGTCCTGCAAGCCCAGGTGCTGCTCACAGTTCTGCTCTCCTCGGCCTTCCTGGGCGAAAAGCCCTCTCGCAAACAACTTCTTGGTGTCGGGGTCGGAGTCATCGGCATGATCATCGTCGCGGTTGGGCACAGCGCCATCGCCCCGATCCTGCCCCTGACCCTGGTACTCGGTGCAGCCCTGTCGTGGTCCATCGGCAACGTCCTGGCCCGCAAGGTCCGGGCCCGTTCAGGCCTTTCACTGGTGGTCTGGTCGGGCCTGGTCGTCCCGGTGCCGCTGCTGCTGCTCTCGCTGGTCGTTGAGGGACCCGACGCCATCGGCAGCGCACTGGGGCACCTATCCCCGATGGCCATCGCCAGCACCATGTTCACGGCATACATCTCTTCCCTGTTGGGCTACGGGATCTGGAACACCCTGCTGGTCAGGTACCCCGTGAGTCGTGTAACGCCCTTCGCCCTGCTGGTCCCAGTCGCAGGACTCCTCGCGGCATGGATCGCCCAGGGCGAGATCCCTACCCCCGTCGAGGCCGTCGGCGGAGGACTGCTCCTGGCAGGAGTCGCGATCACAACCCTTCGCCGCAGGACGCAGCCTGCATCACATGGCGCGGGAGGGCGCACATACACGCGCCAGAGCGACAGCAGTATGCCGGCCACGGCCAGCCCCAGCGCCAGCATCAGTGAGTCGCTGGGTCACCATGGCGCCAGCTCAGCCCACGTCCTGCGAGGGACCGCCCGCGTGACTGCGGATGACCTGAATGCGTCCGAGAAACCTCGCGCAACAGTTCCGTAAAGCGAACGGCTCTCGGAATTTGCGGGTGAGCCAGCGCGGCCTCGGCCAAGGGCAGGGCCGCCCGGTCGGCGCTCGGGGAACCCATGAGGCTGAGGGTGTCCGCGGCGTGGCGACGGACATCCGCGCTGGGACCACTGCGCAGGGCATCGACGAGCACGGGGACCGCCGCCTCCCCGAACTCCGCGAGCGCCACGGTCAGCGAGTTGCGGTGTTCGGAGTCCCCGCGGGACAGCTGTCCGACCAGCGCTGGGACGACCGACGGGTTGTGCGTCTGCGCTGCCGCCCAGTACGCGTGGGAGGCGACGGCGTCCACCTCGTCACCGATCAGCGGAACCAGCCGATCGGCATCCTCGTAGCGGCCCATCTTGCTCAGCACGTGCATGGCCTGCATACGGGCCGGCCACCGCGTGCTCGACAAAGCCTGGTGCAGGTAAGGCATGGCCCCTCCACCCTTCAAGCCATCGCACCGCTCAGGGTAGGTAAGGCAAACCAAACTCTTGACGGGCGCTGCCCCGACCACGACTCTGGGAAGTAGTTGACGACGGCAGCGTCACACCTTATGAGCGCGGCCGAACCAACTAGGCACATAACACGCGTCAGTGCCTCCCGTTGGTCGCTTGGCTCTTTACCGCCCTAAGGACAGCGCAATGCCCGACGTCTTCCCTGTCTGGGGTCGCACCCCCATCGCCCAGCCGCATCTGCCTCCCGCCGCCGGGCTGTCCGGATTGAAGTACCGAACCGCAGGCGAGGTTGCGCTGGAGCCTGAGCCACCCGCGGTACACCGGGTCGGATGGGGCTTCATCTCGCTGTACACGTTGGCGTTCATGAGCACCAGCCTGGTGTTCCTCGCGCCGCTGCTGGTCACCTTGGCATTGAAGGTCAACTCGCTCGTGGGGATCAAACAGGCACCGAACAGCTTGGCCCTTGTCGCCGGGATCGGCGCCCTGCTGTCCATCTTCGCCAATCCGTTCTTCGGCAAGTTGAGCGACCGGACCTCGTCGCAGCTCGGCATGCGACGGCCATGGATGGTCATCGGCCTGGTGGTCGGTTCCCTCGGCATCCTCATGGTCGCGTTGGCACCCAACATCCCGGTCGTCCTGCTCGGATGGTGCATCGCCCAGCTGTTCTTCAACGCACTGCTCGCCGCCATGGTGGCGGTGCTGCCAGACCAGGTCCCCGCCGCTCAACGCGGCCTGGTCGCCGGTGTCCTGGGTGTCTGTGTGCCCATCGCGTCGGTGAGCGGCACCTTCGTGGTCAAGATCTTCACCGGCAACCAGCTCGCCATGTTCCTGGCCCCGTGCGCGATCGGCGGATTCTTCATCCTCCTCTTCGCGGCCACGCTGAACGATCGCCGGCTTGCCAAGGCGGACAAGCCGACCTGGTCGATGCGGGAGTTCGCCAACACGTTCTATGTCAACCCGCGGAAGAGCCCGGACTTCGCGTGGGCTTTCGCCAGCCGCTTCATGTTCGTTCTGGCCTACGCCTTCCTGATCACCTACCAGGCCTACTACCTGCTGGACAAGATCGGCAGCGCCGAGGCCGATGTGCCGCAACAGATATTCCTCGGCACCCTCGCGCAGTCCGTCGTCCTCGTCGCCGCGTCCCTCATCGGTGGCAGGCTCTCTGACCGGTCGGGCCGGCGGAAGCCCTTCGTCCTCACAGCGTCGATCGTGTACGGCCTGGCGTTGTTCGTGGTCGCCATCGCCAGCAACTTCAACGGTTTCCTCGTTGGCATGGCCATCAGCGGACTCGGCTTCGGCATGTACGTGGCCGTCGACCTCGCGCTGGTTGTCGACGTGCTGCCGGACAAGGACAACGCCGCCAAGGATCTCGGCGTGTTCAACATCGCCGGCGCCCTTCCCTTTTCCATCGCGCCGGCGATCGCGCCGGCCATCCTG
>JGI24133J20442_1000653_pt1 | contig 10756 bp, 13 predicted proteins | sample BarGraNGADG00311_2_FD_20442 | JGI IMG/M metagenome (IMG submission 20442)
CACGGCATGGCTGATTGCTGCCAACGTCGGCCCTTCGTTGTTCCACACTCACCTCGCCAGTGCCAACGTCGGAGCAACAGCTGCCCAGATCGCACACACCGAGATGGCCTACCAGAGCGCCAACGCCATCTCGTTGTCCTTGGCGCTGTTGGCAGCCCTGGTGGCGGCGTTGGCAGTAAGCGTGTACCAGACCCGCAGGATCGGCAGATCCGTGGCCACCATCGCCGCAGCGGCCAGCAATGTTGCCGGTGGCCACTACGACATCAGAGTCCCCGGCCCGGGGCTAGGCCCGGAGTTCGACGCGCTCGCCTCAGCGTTCAACCAGATGGCCGACCGGCTGGGCTCGGTCGAGCGAACCCGCCGCAGACTGCTGGCCGACCTGGGACACGAGATGCGCACACCGGTGGCAACGTTGGAGGCCTACCTCGAGGCGTTGGAGGACGGCGTCGCGACGCTGGACGCCGGAACCGCACAGCTCCTGCGCTCACAGACCAGGCGCCTGGCCCGGTTGTCGGAGGACATCAGCACCGTCTCCCGCGCCGAAGAGGGACAGGTCCGGCTGGATACGGACACGGTGCACCCAGAGCTGGTGGTTGCGGCCGCGGTCAACGCGGCAGCCGAGGCCTACGAGGCGAAGGACGTTCGACTGGTCTCGGACATCGCCGACGGGCTACCAGAGTTGTCGCTGGATCCGGAACGCATCGGACAGGTCCTGGGCAATCTGCTGGACAATGCCTTGCGGCACACCCCCGCGGGTGGGACAGTCACGGTTTCGGCCGCGATATCCCGAACGGGTGGGGTGGCGCTGTCTGTAGCGGACACCGGCGACGGCATCCCGGCCGAACACCTGCCGCACGTGTTCGAACGCTTCTACCGGGTCGACACCGCCCGGGACCGGACGCACGGAGGATCAGGCATCGGCCTGGCCATCGCCAAGGCCCTCGTTGAGGCCCATGGCGGCCAGCTCACCGTAACCAGCCCGGGGACCCGGCAGGGATCAACCTTCCTGATACTCCTGCCCCGCCAATGAACCTGCTGTCGCGCCCACCAGCTCAGCCCCGTCCATACGTGTAGGGCGTCCAGCCGTGAAGGTAGAGCTCCCCGGCCGCGGTTGCGGAGTGTGGTTGGGATCGGTGATGGCGGAGCTCATGGCAGGGACTCCGTCAACCGTGCCCGACAGCGGTTGGCTCCCTCACCACCCCGCCCCCGGCCGGGGTCTCGGGGACGGGTACAGGCAGCTTCAGCCGCTTGAGCAGCAGAGCGTTGACCGCGACGATCAGCGATGATCCGGACATGGACAGGGCCGCAATCTCGGGACGCAGCATCAACCCGAAGGCAGGGACGAAGACGCCCGCGGCGATGGGCAGCGCGATCGCGTTGTAGCCGATGGCCCAGCCCAGGTTCTGCCGCATCTTGCGCAGCGTGCCCTTGCCGATGCGCAGTGCGACGGGCACGTCCAGCGGGTCGGAGCGCATGAGCACTACGTCGGCGGTCTCGATGGCGACGTCGGTCCCGGCCCCGATCGCGATGCCGAGGTCGGCTATGGCCAGTGCCGGGGCGTCGTTGACTCCGTCGCCGACCATGGCCACCCGCTTACCGGCCCGTTGGAGCTCCGCGATCTTGTTGGCCTTGTCCCCGGGCAAGACTTCGGCGATAACGGTGTCGATGCCGAGCTGGTCGGCGATCCGGGCGGCGGTGGCCTTGTTGTCTCCGGTGAGCATGACCACCTGGATCCCCGACTCGTGCAGGGCCGCGACTGCCGCGGCAGCTGTTGGGCGGGCCGCGTCGGCCAGGGCAATCACTCCCACGGCCCGGCTGTCCACGGCGACGAGCACCGCGGTACGCCCCGCCTCGGCCAGCTCATCTCGGCGGCCCGCCAGGGAGCTGGCGTCGACATTCTCGGCCGCCATCAGGCGGCGGTTACCCACCAGCACGCGACGGCCCTGAACGTACGCGCCGGCGCCGTGGCCCGCGAGGTTGCGGAAACCGGTCACACTCAGTGCTGGCAGCCCGCGTTCGGCCGCATGGTCGGCGATAGCCCGGGCCAGGGGGTGCTCCGACTCGCGTTCGACGGCTGCCACCAGGGCCAGCATCTCCTCGGCCGTGATGCCTTCGGCGATCACCTCGATGACCTCCGGCTCGCCTTTGGTCAGAGTGCCGGTCTTGTCCATTACGACGGTGTCGATCCGGGCCGAGGTCTCCAGTGCGGTGGCGTTCTTGAACAGCACGCCTCGCCCGGCACCCAGCCCGGTGCCGACCATGATCGCGGTCGGGGTGGCCAGGCCCAGGGCGTCGGGGCAGGTGATCACCACCACGGTGATCGCGTACAACATCGCCGTCTGAACGCTCGCACCGGATGCCAGCCACGCCAGGAACGTCGCGGCGCCGGCGATCAGAGCGACCAGGACCAGCCAGAACGCAGCCCGGTCGGCGAGGCGCTGGCCGGGCGCCTTGGAGTTCTGCGCCTCCTGCACCATGGCGACGATCTGCGCCAGGGCGGTGTCCGCGCCGACCTTCGTTGCGCGGGCCCGCAGCGTGCCGGTGGTGTTGATCGAAGCGCCGATCACCTCCGAGCCTGGGGACTTGGGAACCGGCATACTCTCCCCGGTGACCATCGACTCGTCGACCTCGGACTCCCCCTCCTCCACAACCGCGTCGACGGGGATCTTCGAGCCCGGGCGCACCAGCAGGAGGTCGCCGACCTGAACCTCGGCGGTGGGTACCTCGACGGCCTCACCGTCGCGCAGGACCACCGCTTTGGCAGGGGCCAGCTCGAGCAGACTCCGGACCGCATCATTGGCACCGCCCCGGGCCTGCATCTCGAACCAGTGACCCAGAAGCACAAAGGACGTCAGGACAGTCGCTGCCTCGTAGAAGACCTCCCCACCGCCGGTCAGCGTGATCACCACGCTGTACAACCAGCCCGTGCCCACTCCCACAGCAACGAGGACCATCATGTCCAAGGTCTTGGCCCGCAGTGCCCGGTAGGCACCGTCGAAGAAGATCCACGCAGAGTAGAAGATCACCGGCAAGGACAGAACGAGACAGAAGACGTCGTCGCGCAACCCGAACGGGGCAGCAACGCTGAATCCCAGAACCTCACGCCCGATCGGCGAGTAGAACAGGATCGGCACCGAAAGCACCACCGCGACAAGGAAGCGGTTGCGCATGTCGGCGACCATGTCGTCCATCGACATGCCGCCGTGACCCATCACCTCCTGCGCCGACCCGCCCGCTTCCTCGTGGGTCGGGTGCTCCGGGTGGACCTCAGCGGTCATCGCTCCGGGTTCGGCCATCGGGTCGCACACGTGCTCAGGCACCGACTGCCCGGCGCAGTGGTAGCCGCAGTCACGTACCCAGCCCGACAGCTCGGCGATATCGGTGCGGTCCGGATCGTAGGTGACGTTCGCGGTCTGAGAAACGGCATTCGCCACAACCGCCAGCACCCCTGGGCGACGCCCCAGGGTCTGCTCCACAATGGCGGCCGACGTCGCCCAGTTCAAGCCGCCGACCTGCAGGACTGTGGTCTGACTGTTCATGCTCGGCCTCCCTTCACCGCTCCGGCGCCACCATTTTCTTTCTACATCGCGCACCGTTTATTGCGGAACCGTGCCTGTCCGGTTCTGCGCCCCAGGCCCTGCCGCCCCTCATCACCCCTTGCTGTCTCAATGACCCCGAGAAGAGGTGAGTTCGTCTCGCAGAGTCCGGTACTCAGTGACGTCCAGCTCCCCACGTGCCAACCGCAGATCCAGGTCGTCGACGTCATTCAGTTCACGTCTGTCCCCCTCAACACCGCCGGCCACCTGGCCAGGGCGAAACAGCCGGCTCACAGCCCACAGCACCAGCCCCAAGAAAGTCACCCAGAAGAGAGACATCAGAACCCATCCACCCACACCCAACTGCCCGCACCACGCACCAGCGAACATCAAGGTCACCCCTTCCAGGTTTCATCACCTACCACATACGAAGACTCCGCTCCCCATATGACGATTAGGCAGGCCGAACCATGAAGATTCCCTGAAGCCTGAACCCCGACCCGGGCACCTGTGAGGNACTCACAACTCAAATGGACGTGCACCCCGCTGAGGGGCTCACCGCCTCCGATCTGGTGGANCAGCGCCAGGGCTCGCCAGGTTTCTACATCGTTTCTTCATGGTTCCTGACCACAATCGCAGCACTTGGGCGCGAGGCTGGAGTATCCGGAAGACCCGGGCACGTCANGGAGGAGTTCACGATGATGGGTTGGTATGGCGGCGGAATGGGCACACTCGGACTGCTTGGGATGGGTTTGTTCTGGCTCATCCTGCTCGGACTGATCGTGTGGCTGGTCACGCGTTTGCTGCCCGCCAGCGGCGAGCAGCCGACCCGCACCACTGGTGAGTCAGCGGTGGAGATCCTCGACCGCCGAATGGCAAACGGCGAGATAGACATAGGAACGTGGCAGGCCCAACGGGCCGCTCTCCTGGCCGCCCAACGCGACGGGAAGTGACCGCCGTGAGACGTCCGTTGATGGTTGGCGCGTTGGCGGCAGCCGTGATCGCCCTGGTTGCCTCCGCGGCGGTGGCTGCCGGCACCCTCGGCGGCCCGTCCTCCGGGCCATGGACGACGCGCGGTTACGGTGAGGGCTCGTACGCGAGCATGATGGGCCGCCAAGACCGGGGCCCCTCCGCAGGCATGATGGGCGGCCAGGGTCAGGGCCCCTATGCGGGCATGATGGGCAGCCAAGGTCAAGAACCGTACGCGGGCATGATGGGCCGCTCGATGATGGGTTCGATGGGCATGGTGTGGCTGCCCGGTGACGGGGTTGCGGTGTCCTCCATACCGGCGGCTCAAGCGCGGGCAGCGTCCGCAGCGAAGGCAGCCGGGCTGCACCCCGGTGAGGTGATGTGGTTCGACAACGGCTTCTACGTCGAGCTCAAGGACAGCGCAGGGAAGCCCGTAACCGAGGTCATCATTGACCCGCGGACCGGCACGGTGAGCACCGAACCAGGACCGGCAATGATGTGGAACACCCGCTTCGGGATGACGCACGCAGGCGGCGCCGCGGGATCGGTTGACTCGACGAAGGCCCGCCGCATTGCCACCTCGTGGCTGGCTGCCAACCGGCCCGGCACCACGATCCGCAGCATCGATGCCTACCCCGGCTACTTCACCCTTGACCTCCAGCGCAATGGCGTGGTCAGTGGGATGATGTCGGTCAACTCCTCCACGGGGGCCGCCTGGTACCACACCTGGCACGGAGCATTCATCGCCATGGAGGACAACTGATCCCCCTGACACCACCGGCGGCGTCCACGACCAGCACCCCGTTGCGGGCGCTGGTCGTGGATGACGAGCCCAGCCTGGTCCGGGCCGTGGCCGGCTACCTCGAACATGATGGGTTCGTGGTCACCACTGCCCCCGACGGGGAGCAGGCACTGACCGCGGCGCGATCCGATCCGCCCGACGTCGTCGTGCTTGACCTGATGCTGCCGGGCATCGACGGCCTCGAGGTCTGCCGCCAGCTGCGCACCTTCACCGACGCCTACGTGATCATGCTGACCGCCCGCAGCGAAGAGATCGACACCCTCATCGGCCTGTCCGTCGGTGCGGACGACTACATGACCAAACCCTTTTCTCCCCGAGAGCTCACTGCCCGTATCCGCGGCCTGCTTCGACGACCTCGGATGGCCGCGGGCACCAGTGGGGGCCCGCAGGTGCGCACGATTGGCGAGTTGAGCCTGGACCCCCAGTCCCGACAGGTCCAGGTGGGGCGGACCCTGGTGGAGCTGACCCGTACCGAGTTCGACCTGCTCGAGGCCCTCACGGAGCGACCCAAACTCGCCTTCACCCGCAGCCAGCTCATCGAACGGGTCTGGGGGCCGGACTGGGCCGGAGAAGAGCACCTCGTCGACATCCACATCGCCCACATCCGGGCCAAGCTCGGAGACGACCCTGCCACNGAGCGTTACGTTCGGACCGTCCGCGGCGTCGGCTACCGTATGGGCCCCGGATGAGGGCATCAGCTAGCCGGCCGCCCAAGCCGCCCCTGGGTCTGGCCTGGCGAATCTTCACCGCGATGAGCCTGGTCGTCATCGCCGGCGCCGGAACCCTACTGGTCTCAGCGCTGCTCGTGGCCCGGCCGGTGTTCCACGCGCACCTGGACCAGATCAAGCCACTGGTATCCGCCCCTGCCCAGGCCCACGTTGACGAGGCCTTCTCAAACGCTGTGCTCATCGCCTTGTCCGTGGGCGTGACCGCCGCCCTGGCCGCCGCCCTGGTCGTGACCTGGCTTGTGGCCAAGCGAGTCGCCGCTCCGGTGGCCGAGGCTGCCGAGGCCGCGCAGCGGATCGCCGACGGCGACTACCAGACCCGACTTCGCCAGCCGCGTCTTGGCCCGGAGTTCGACCGGTTGACAACAGCGTTCAACTTGATGGCCCGCCGGCTGGCCACCACGGACCAGACGCGCCGGCACCTGCTCGCCGACCTGGCCCACGAGCTGCGTACTCCCCTGGCATCGATGCAGGCCACGATCGAGGCCATCAATGACGGCATCCTGCCCAGCGACCAGACGACCTTGGCGACGCTCACCGAACAGTCCCAGCGACTGCACCGACTCGTCGGAGACCTGTCTGCGGTATCGCGGGCGGAGGAACGCCAGCTGAACCTGCACCCGGTCCTGGTCTCTGCAGAGGACCTGGTATCCGGGGCGGTAACAGCGGCCCGACCGCGATTCGACACCAAGGGGATCAGCCTCACCCTCGCGGCCACCCTCACCGCCTGCCAGGTGCTGGCCGACCCTGACCGGCTAGCCGAGGCTCTGGGCGCACTACTGGACAACGCTCTGCGACACACCGGCACTGGGGGCGTCGTGACGATCACCGCCACCCGACACGACGACCGGTGCCGGATCGTGGTGACCGACAACGGCGAAGGGTTCGACCCCTCCATAGCCGACCAGCTGTTCGAGCGCTTCTACCGGGGCGACACTTCCCGAACCGCTGACGGCGCCGGAAGCGGCATCGGGCTGACCATCGCCAAGGCGATCGTTCAGGCGCACCACGGACAGCTGCTGGGCCACAGCGACGGACCCGGCAAAGGAGCAAGATTCGAGATCACCCTGCCGGTCGCCGACGCCGCCAACTCCCCACGACAGACTTGACCAAACCGGGACGTCTCAGTCCCGTCAGACCAGCGCCGATGAGAACTCTCTCATCGGGCTCTCCCGGTCAACTCATACCGCGCTGAGAGAGTAACGACAGCGACCCGAAAGCGGGACGTTGCACCGGCACCACGATGATGCGGTAGGTAGCGGAAGCAAGCACCTGCCTCCCCCGGGCCGCTTGACTATTTCAGGGTCCGGCGAAGTCAAAGTTGACGGCGTGTCGCGCGGCGACACGCCGTCAGTGGTTAAGGCCTTGGGCCGGGTTTCTACATCGTTTCTTCATGGTTCCTGACCAAGACCGCGACACCCNGGCGCAACGCTGGAGGTATCCCGGAACAACCGGGCAGACATAGGAGGAGTTCACGATGATGGGTTCGTACGGAAACGCAATGGGTTCGCTCGGATGGCTCGGCATGGGAGTCTTCTGGCTCCTCCTGCTCGGGCTGATCGTGTGGCTGGTCATGCGACTGCTTCCCGGCANCACCNNCCGAACGTCCCACCCCACCGGCGATTCCGCAGCGGAGATCCTCGACCGCCGGATGGCCANGGGCGAGATAGACGTGTCGGAGTGGCAGACCCACCGCGCNGCTCTCCAAGGCACCCAGGACNGCAGGAAATGACCGCCGCGAGACGTCCCCTGTTGGTCGGCGCNCTGGNCGCNGCCGTNNNCNCNCTNGTCGCNTCCGCAGNNGTNGCTGTCGNTGCCGGAAACGGTGGGGCANTTCCCGGCNGCNTCGGNTTNNNANCCGGNTCCTCGCCCGCTGCACCGAGTCTTCCAGGGACAGTCGTGAACGTTTCCCTGGCAGATATGAGTGGACGCCCGAGCCCAACGCGCCGGCTGAGCAACCCGGCGAACCCACACTATGGGCGTCCTTGACGAGTGCGGGGCTTTGAACACATGAGGGTGCGACGGCAGGCGATATTGGGCGAAAACCCGCGATCCCCCTCGTGCCAAGTCACGGGTGCGCGATGGATACGTCCGTGTGCTCGGCATCGCCTGGTTTGATCATCCGAAGAAGCGGGAGGCTTGTTCATCATGAACACCCTCATCGTCGCCGTCGCTCAAAACTCTTTTCTTCCTCATCCTGTTGGCGGCGGCGATCATCTGGCTCTTACTCCCCCGACGGGACAAAGTGAGCCTGGCCGTGCAGGCGATCGTGTCCCTGGTCGTCATGGTCGTGCTGATCAAGTTGGCCGCGGCCATCCACACAGACCCCCGACCCTTTGTCGTCGACCCGTCGATCAAGCCGCTGTTCCCCCACCCGGGCGACAACAGGTTCCCTTCCGACCACACCGCATTGGGGTGACGGTTGCTCTACTGGTGATGATCTACCGCAGGTGGCTGGGAACGGTGCTGTTGGCCGCAGCCATCGTGCTGGAGACTGCCCGTATGGGTGCGCACGTGCACTACGGGCAGGACATCTTTGCTGGGATGCTGATCGCTGTCGTAGCCGTGGGCATTGCCTCAGCTGCTTGGCGGTGGGTTGGACCCCGGATGCCGCAGCGACTGACCGAGCCAAACTCGGCCGCGCAGAAAGCCTCTGCTCCTAACCACGAAGGAACGACATAGAAACGGTCAAATCCGAGTCCTTCCGACCGCGGCGAACCCTCATCAACATCCACCGTCGGGGCACCGGACGGGGATCGGTCTGCGATACTATCTACGCATGCATGCAGATAGTAGAGGGTCTGACGGGTTGCCGATCGAGCAGGCCGAGCTCGCCGTCGAGGTGTTCCGGATGTTGTCGGACACAACCCGTGTCCGCCTCTTGTGGGAGCTGATCGATCAGGAGCTTGCGGTTAACGAACTGGCGACCCGGGTAGATAAGCCGGCGCCGTCGGTGTCCCAGCACCTGGCCAAGCTGCGGATGGCCAGGTTGGTGCGGACCCGGCGGGAGGGAACGCAGGTGTTCTACCGGTTGGAGAATGAGCACGTGGCTCGGCTGGTCCGCGACGCCGTGTACAACGCCGAACACGCCGGCCCCGAGGTTCCGCGCCATCACGTGGACGACGAAGGAGTCGCGCCGCTGGAGTCCGTGCCCAGGTCAAGATCCCGCAATCAGGGCTCACCGCGGTCGCGGACGTCGTAGCCCGCCGAACAAGCCCAGCCAGCCCGCGCCTTCGTCGGGGCCCGGGCAACCGCGGCCAGGTCACCGCAACAACCACAACATTTCGAAAGTTGCCGCCATGTCTGACGTCCACCCCGAAAGTGGTCACTCCGACCCCGAGCACGCGCCTGTCGAACACGCCCACGGCCAGGACCACAAACACGAGCACGACGACGATGAGGGATCGGGGGACGGTCACCGACGTGGTGGTGGTCACGGCCATCAGCACCCGACCGGCTTGAAGGGTTTTGTGCTGTCGCTCCTCGGCACACACAGCCACGACGCGGCAGACTCGGTCGACTCGGCATTGGAGGCCAGCGCCGAGGGCATCCGGGCGGTCAAGATCAGTCTGGTCGCCCTAGGTGTCACCGCTTTCGCGCAGCTGATCGTGGTGCTGATCACCGGATCGGTCGCCCTGTTGGCGGACACGATCCACAACTTCTCCGATGCGCTGACGGCGATACCGCTGTGGATCGCGTTCGTGTTGAGCCGGCGCGCGGCGAACCGCCGCTACACCTACGGGTATGGGCGGGCCGAGGACCTGGCCGGTGTCTTCATCGTGGCCATGATCGCGTTGTCCTCGATGCTGGCGGCGTATGAGTCGATCCGCCGGCTGATCGACCCCCAGCCGATCAGCCACGCGTGGGTCGTGGTCGCGGCAGGTCTGATCGGGTTCGCGGGCAACGAACTGGTGGCGGTCTACCGGATCCGGGTGGGTAACAAGATCGGCTCCGCCGCACTGGTCGCGGACGGGCTGCATGCCCGCACCGACGGGTTCACCTCCCTGGCCGTGGTGATCGGGGCGATCGGGGTCATGTCCGGCTTCCCGATGGCCGACCCCATCGTCGGGCTGCTCATCACGGTGGCGATCCTGGGTGTCCTACGTGGCGCGGTGCGGGACATCTACCGCCGGCTGATGGATGCCGTCGACCCCGACCTGGTTGATGACGCCGAGGCAGCGGTGCGTGACGTGCCGGGAGTCCGCAGCGTCGAAAGTGTCCGTCTGCGCTGGATCGGGCACCGGATGCGCGCAGAGATCACCCTGACGGTCGACAACACCCTGGGCGTGGTCGAAGCTCACGCGATAGCCGACGAGGCCCAGCACCAGCTGATCCACCGCGTCCCCCGCCTCGATCACGCCACCGTCCATGTCAACCCCGCCGCCCTGCCCGGCGTCAACCACCACGCCGCCACGGGACACCACCAGGCCCAGACATCAGCGGACAGACGGTAGCAGACAGATCTACCCACAGGCCGGTCTGGGAAGAGACCAAAGTCCACAGCAAGACTGGCATGAGCGGAGCGTCATCGGCCGCCTACTCTTCGCCCGGCACCTACCTCACCCATTCGGTCAGAGCACCCGACGTCAGGACGGCTCACTTCGGCGAAGCCAGCCCCCGATCACGGGCGGCGGTCAGGGCGCAGATGACGTCGCCCAACGGCGGCACACCCGACAGGCCTGCCGGGGTGACATAGACGCGGCAGGCAAACGCCGCGCTCTGCC
>JGI24133J20442_1000654_pt1 | contig 10752 bp, 7 predicted proteins | sample BarGraNGADG00311_2_FD_20442 | JGI IMG/M metagenome (IMG submission 20442)
CCTCGAACTCGGCCAGAGCGGCGGTCAGGTCCTCGACGATCTCGCGGGCGATGACGTCCGGGGAGGGCAGGTTGTCCATCCCCTCGAGAGAGTCGTCCCGCAGCCAGGTGATGTCGAGGTTGGCCTTGTCCCGGGCCACGAGCTCCTCATGTGGGAAGGCGCGCCAGCGTTCGGCTTCCGCCCGCTCCGTGTGCGCCGCGCCGGGCTGGTAGAGCTCCACGAACTCGTCGAGGTCCGCGCGCCGCAACGGGGTCTGCTTCAGGGTGAAGTGCTTGTTGGTGCGCAGGTCGTAGATCCACAGCTTCTCGGTCCACGGCTGCCCCGGGCGGGCTGGCTTCTTGTCGAAGAACAGCACGTTGGCCTTCACGCCCTGGGCGTAGAACAGCCCGGTGGGCAGGCGCAGCATGGTGTGCAGGTCGAAGTCAGTGAGCAGCTTGCGCCGGATCACCTCGCCGGCCCCGCCCTCGAACAGCACGTTGTCCGGCAGCACCACCGCCGCGCGGCCGTTGATGTCCAGGATCGTCATGATGTGCTGCACGAAGTTCAGCTGCTTGTTCGCGGTGGTGGCCGCGAAGTCCTGCCGCTCGATCTCCCGCTCCTCACGCACCTCCCGGCCGTCCGCGCCCACCATCGTCATGGAGGACTTCCGCCCGAACGGCGGGTTGGTCAGCACCACCGACCACCGGCGCCCCGGGTCCGACGTCAGCGAGTCCCGCACCTCGATCAGCGGCTCCCCCTTCGGGGAGCCCACCCCGTGCAGCAGCAGGTTCATCGACCCCAACCGGGCCGTGCCGTCCACCAGTTCGTACCCGTACACCAAGCCGTCGCGCAGCTTCGCCCGCTCCGTCGGCGTCATCGACGACGCCCCGGCCGCGACGTGCTCGTACGCGGCCAGCAGGAACCCGCCTGTCCCGCACGCCGGGTCGACGACGCCGTCGGCGATGGTCGGGCACACGACGTCGACCATCGCGTGCGTCAGAGCGCGCGGCGTGAAGTACTGGCCGGCCCCCGACCCCTTGTCCGAGGCTCCCTTCGACAGCAATTCCTCGTAGGCGTCGCCCATCATGTGGGTGCCCTCCGAGGACCAGTGCTCCTTGCCGATCAGGTCCACCACCAGGCGGCGCAACTTCGCCGGGTCCTGGATCCGGTTCTGCGCCTTGCGGAAGATTGTCCCCACCACGCCCGGCTCCCGCGCCAGGCCCAGGAGGATGCGGGTGTACTCCAACTCCAGTGCCGTGCCCTGGGCGTCCACCAGCCGGGTCCAGGAGTACTGCTCCGGGATGATCCGCTCCGGGCGCAGCTTCCGGGAGGCGCGCTCGTCCGCCATCTTCAGGAACAGCAGGTACGTCAGCTGCTCGGTGTATTCGAGTACGCCCACCCCGTCGTCCCGCAGGACGTCGCAGTAGGACCACAACTTGTCGACCAGACGACGGGTATCAGCCACGGGGACAGTCTCGCAGGTGGCGGGGACAAGGTCGCAGCTAGGGGTGCTTCAGGTTCACGGGTCTGATGCCGGACGGACTCATCGAGAGTGCCCACGGACCGCCACCCCGCTTCACAATCTCCCGCTGCAGTCTCTGCTCGTGCCTGATGAACATCTCGAGTTGATCTGCGGGTCCGAGATCCTGCTTGGCTCCCAACCACACGGAGCGGATTCCAAGCTCGAAATAGGCCGCGAGCTCCGCGGGCCTCGTTCGGATCCGGCGGTCGCGCGTGAGCACCACCAGATCGAGCTTGGCGATGACTGGCATCCACTCCAGATCCAGAGTCCCGAGTGGGATTCCGGGTAGTCGCTCGTGCCCCGGGTACAGAACGTCCTCGCGACCCTGCCTGCGCAGCAGACGCCCCAACCCCAAGAGGTTCTCATCTGTGAAGTAGACCGGGCGGGGTAGGGGAGGCATTAGGCGGCTGAGTCGCGACCGGCAATCAACTCAAATCGGAGCGCCTGATCCACCTGTTGGAGAGTGAGGGAGTACAGCTCGGCAATCTCCTCACGAGAGGTGCCGGCCCGGTAGTCCTCAGCGAGCGCGTCGGTGCGTACGTTGCGCACGGCGGGCTGGCCAAATGCCCGCCGCGGGTCCATGACGACGTCGGGCGTGCGCAGTTCCGGCCGCAGCCGCTCGGCGATGTCGCCCTCGTACTCGATGGCGCTGCGGAATCTCTCGGTGGTTTCGGTCAGCACGAGTTGGCCGTTCCGCACGACAACGAGCTGCAGTTCCCGTCCGAGTCCCACCTGGTCCTGCACGAGGCGGACGAGCTCGCGGCCTTCCACCTCAAGGAATGGGCGAGCCCGCGCAAGTGGATACGGACCAAATTCCGAACGGAGCCTCTCGACAGCTGGCCTGAGTCGCTGCACTGGCACGTCCCGCTTCCGGAACTCTGAAAGCAGTCTCGCCTCAACCATCTCCCCCCACGTGACGTCGTCAGCCCCTGTTGGCTCAGGGCGAAGCACAGGGTCGTAGAAGCGCCCTGCACGTGTGTATCCCTCGAGCCAGCGTCGTGCGGTGCCCGCGTGCAGGCCAACGAGACGATCCACGTCCGAATAGGAGTAGATCGCACGGTCCAGCAAAGAGACGGCCATGGACCCATAGTCTCAGCAACCGGCCACACTCGCTGACCCCTGTGCAACGTGTCGTCGACGGACGCATCAAAGGCCATCACGTCCGCATGGGAACCGAGGAGCGACCAAAGGTCACAGCTCCTCGAAGAAGTCCTCGTCGAGCTTGAAGAGGGGACGGTGGCCTCGGGCTGCACCCCGACGCCGTAGTCCACAATCAGCTTGGCCAGCCGGGCACCGTCGATGAGCTCGATGCGGGCGTTCACCCGCTCGGCCTCGACGACCGCGCCGGAGTTGAACGACGACGTCGTGATGAATACTCCACGGCCACCCTGGGCGCCCATGAGCGCGCCGACGAACCCCTGGATCGTGGGGCGGCCGATGACGTCACCCGGGCTGCAATTCTTCGCTTGCACGTAGATCCGGTCCAACCCCAGAGGGTCCCGGCTGATGATGCCGTCGATGCCACCATCACCCGGCTTCCCCGGGTGCTCAATGTTGCCCGTGCGCCCGTACCCCCATCGCCTCCAGGAGCCGAATCACAAGCCGTTCGAAGTCCCGCGGCGTGAGTGCGATCGAACGCGCGAGGAGTTCGCCCTCGACGGCGGCCCGACTCTCCACCCGTGCCTGCTCGATCAACTACTGCGGTGGAACCTCCTCCGCGCCTTGGCCTTGATGGTCGTCGACGGCACCCCCGCCTCCGTCTGACGTGTCCGCTTGGCCCCGCCCCGGTAGATGCCGCGCATGGATGGGCGGACCAACCACTACATCTTGGGCCGCGACACGCCGTGGGGCCCAAGATGTGGGGTCCGTTCTTGGCTGTGGAGAAGTGGAGCCTCATTGTTAGCAACCTGTGGATTGCGCGCGGACGACACCGTGAAACGGAGATGCCCTGATACGGGTCTGAATGACCGAAGAGAGGCATTTCCGCAGGTCAACCGGCCGACACGCCGAAATCTTGTCGGAAGTCCAATGCTTGGGCTACTGTGGACACACAACCGGAACAGGTCGTAGATCGGGCAGCACCGCTCAACGATTCCGAGCGATACAGCACTAGGGGTCCCACCGACGTGGGACCCCTAGCTGTATTATGGCTGCGCTGCCCAAAATTACAGTCGTGTTGTTCGACTGCTTGACCTACGACTCACGAAGGAGACCGCGCAATGGTCCGAGTGTTCTGGTTAGGAAGCCATGCCGAAGGCACACAACCTTCTCGCTCGGCGATCTGGCCCTGTTAGGGACCGCTGCTCGCGCGCCTCAGCCGAGCGCCAGTTCTTCCCCGCACTCCAAGCAGACGACTTGGCCTACTCTCCCCGTGACCGCGCCGTCCTGATTGAGGGTGATGGCCCCATGGGGAGCTACATCCGGTGCCGCGGACCTCCCGTCAAGCGTGAACCACTCGGAGCCGCAGGCGCATCGCGCGGGGGCGTCCGCAACTCGACGGGATCGGCGTTCATCCAAAGAGATAACTGCCATGATCCCTTCCTAACTCTGCGCGTTCGATCAAGAGAGGAGCCACTAGAAATGGCTCACCATCGTCCGAAGGGCCCAGACGGGTCTTGGAAGTCCGGGCAGCGCGTCCCGGAGAGCGGTCCCTACGTGGACCAACATGGGTTCGTCTCCTACCACGAGACGAGCGGCACCTTCCCGCCCTGCATCGGGAGGGAAGGCGAGTGTGCCTACAGGCGCCCGATGACCGAAAAGCCAGCTGCAACTGCCTGATCGGTCGAAAGCACTCCTAGGGGAGTGAACGAGGGGCTGGGTGAAGGTTCCCACTGGATCCCAGCCCCTTCTGTCGATGCCGGCTAGTCGGAGTCTCGCGAATCAGCCAAGCCGATGCGAGCACCAACGCAGGTGTTTCGCAATCGAGAAGTCAACGTATCACGTCTTGGTCGGGGCTCCATACGGAGTCCCCTCCAGATGTTCGTGCGTCGTGCGTGCCGTCCGAGAAGGCCCGGGCCAACAGGGCTCGCCTGAGCCCGTCGCCGCGCTTACGTGCGCCCGCGAGCTCCGACACGAGCCTTGTGATTGCACTGAGGAGTTCATCGGCGGCCTCCACCGCAGCGTCCTGGGCGTAACGATCAGGCAGGGAGATGGGCCAGCTGCTGAGGCGCGTTCGCCCCAAGTGGTGGATTCCGACCCCGCGGGACTCCGCAACGAACCGGCCGGCGTACGCCTCCGCAAGTAGGTACCGCTGAACATAGTCGGGATTGGCGTCGAAGCAGCGAACGCGGAGGACCGTGTTCTGGAAGCAGACCCCGGGGGGTTCGCCTCGATACACAACTGACTTGCCAACCTCGCCCGGGCTCCCGGAGGCTTCGGTCAGGAGGATGTCGCCGCTACGAAGTAGGAACATCTCACGTTCTGCTGCGGTGAAGTTCATGGTCTTGACGTCTTCAAGACGCAGGCGATTCCAGTCGACATTCGCGGCCCTCAAGTACGGGACCATGTCAGCCCCGGAGTGGTTCTTCGGTGAACGCTGCCGCCCGAGCTTGACGTCGGCGATCTCCGACAGCATCTTCGTCTCGCCCGGGAGATGCGTCGCGGTCCAGAGAGCTGTCCTGAGGAGGGTCTTCGCTCGTTTCGCCGATGCCTCGAGGAGGCGGTCAGCAGCGTCGAGGCGGGAGAGGTGGTCGTCGAGGATGGCGACGATGCGCCGCTGCTCCTCGAGAGGGGGGAGCGGGATCTTGAACGCCTGCAGTCGTGGCGTCTCGATCGAGGCGACAGTCGTCCCCGCCTTTCGCGTAGTCCGCAGGATCTCGCGTTCGAAAGCCCGGAGCCCCCACGCAATCCATCTCGGGTCGACTTCGGGGTGGGGAACGATGGCCTTCATGTCCTGGTTGAGCGTCGTCTCGAACGGGACGAGCGCCACGGGGAATGAGTGCTCAAGAATCCCTGAGCGCATTACCATCGCAACCGCGCCGGCGGGCACGCGCTTGACCGCCGAGCCTGCGACGGCGTCTTCCGTGATCTTGTCGATGGTCCTCGCGAGCGTCATTGGGCCCATGTCCTTCGGGGAGAGCCAAGGCATGGTGCCGTCAGTCCAGAAGGCTGGATTGGACTTGGACGGCGTGCCACCTCCGTACCAGACACCCAGCTCCCTGAGCGGGACCTCGGGCCACATCATGCGGTGAGCTCCTCGTTGAGCGAGTCGATGATCTCGACCGCGCGCGCGTCACCGAGGTCTCGGATCGCGCCGTCGACGCCTCCCCGTTCGGTGAACGGCGGCTGGTCCAGGTCGTCGGGGGTGATGCCTGCGGAGGAGGCGATGACGTCGACCATCCCGTCGAGCCACCACCTCTCCCGATCGGTGAATATCGCCCCGGCTTGTTCCTGTTGCAGCAGCCATCCGGCGTAGCGTTCGTGGACGCGCTGGCCGTAGGGGACGAGTTCGTCGTCCACCTTGACGGTATACCGCAGCAGCGACACCAGGTCCGTGAGGGTGTGCCGGTCGGAGTGCCGCACCCGCGGCCCGTCCAGCGCCTCGTACGCCGCCCAGATGATGTCCGCCGTCCAGTTGTACGGCGGCCGCTGGATCCGGTCCGCCAACTCCTTGATCTCGGCAAACGACACCCGCCGCGCCTTCGCCTCCGTCAGCACCTGGATCGCGGTGATCTCGTCCCGGTGGTCCAGCAGGTACGCCGTCCAGGACTCCACCACCGACCGTGCCCGCCCCGCGTCCACCACCCCGTGCGCGTCGAGCAGCACGTCCACGGAGACCTCGTCGATCACCCGGTCGTGCGTGGCCCGCAACTCCAGGATCCGACGCCGCAACTCGGGGTTCGCCGCCAACGGCCGCACGGCGTCGTCGAGCAGGCGCTGGACGACGGCGGCCGGGTCGCCCGCCCCCTCCACCGCCGAGGCTTGGGCGTCCGAGTCGACGGCGTCCACCAGCTGGCGCACGACGGCGCGCACCTGCGTCCCGGCGACCGCGTCCAGCTCGGCGCGCTCGCCGTCGGTGAGGTCCAGCTCCAGCTTCGCGAGCCGGGACGCGAGGGTGGCGACCTCGGACTCGGTCAACGACAACGTCGCGGCCTTGTCGAGGAGCTGCTTCAGCGACACGCCCTTCTCGCGGTTCAGGGGCGGGTCCACGAAGTCGTGCTCGGTGACCCCGATCGCGTCCACCAACACGAACCGGGTCTTCGCGGTGGCGTCCGGGGTCACGGCCTGGAAGTCCGCCGCGGGGATGGTGCGCGCCCCACGGCCCTTCATCTGCTCGAAGTACTGCGCGGAGCGCACGTCCCGCATGAAGAACACGCACTCCAGCGGCTTGACGTCCGTGCCGGTGGCGATCATGTCCACCGTCACGGCGATGCGCAGGGACGGGGAGGTGCGGAACGCCTGCAACTGGGCCTTCGGGTCCCGGGCGTTGTAGGTGATCTTCGCGGCGAAGTCGTTGCCCTTGCCGAACACCTCCCGCACGGTGGTGACGATCTCCTCGGCGTGGGCGTCGTCCTTGGCGAAGATCAACGTCTTGGGCACGGTGGACCGGCCGGGGAAGATCTCGGTGAACAGCCGGTCCCGGAAGGTCTCCAGCACGAGGCGGATCTGGTTCGTGGCGGTGACGGCGCGGTCGAGTTGCTTGTCCGTGTACTCCAGGGCCTCGTCGAGCTGCTCGAGGCGCTGGACGCGGGTGCGGCGGTCCACCTTCGGCACGATCGTGCCGGCGTCGATGGTGGAGCCCNGCTGGGAGATCTGCGTCTTGATGCGGTAGAGGTCGAAGTCCACGTTGACGCCGTCGGCCACGGACTGCGGGTAGGTGTACTCGGANACCAGGTTCTGGCGGAAGAACGCGAANGTCTGCTTCCCCGGGGTGGCCGTCAGCCCGACGACGTGCGCGTCGAAGTACTCCAGAACGCCCCGCCACACCCCGTAGATCGACCGGTGGGCCTCGTCCACGATGACCAGGTCGAACGTCTCCGGCGGGAGGTCCGGGTTGTAGGCGACGGTGACGGGGGCATCGGGGACGAAGTCATCCAGGCCGGGGTCGTCGCCGGGGGTGACCTCCTCGTTGCGGAGCGCCTTGAAGACCCGCTGGATCGTGGAGACCACCACGTTGGAGGACGCCAGCATGCCGGCACTGGTGAGCTTGTCCACGTTGTAGATCTCGGTGAAGCGGCGGCCGTCGTCCGGGGTGCGGTAGTTCTGGAACTCGGCCAGGGTCTGGTCCGCGAGGTTGTTCCGGTCCACCAGGAACAGGACACGGTTGAAGCTGCCGTGGCGCAGCAGCCGGTAGGCGAGGGTGACCGCGGCGAACGTCTTGCCCGCCCCGGTGGCCATCTGCACCAGCGACCTGTCGAAGCGCTGCTCGGCCAGCGAGCGTTCCACGTTCGTGATCGCGTGGATCTGCGCGGGGCGCAGGTGGGTGGTGTCCAGCTGGGGAAGGGCACGGACCCTGGCGCGCCACGTGGGACGGTCCGGGTCGGCGTAGGCGTCGCGGAGGAGCTTGGCGAGCGTGGCCGGCTGGGGCACGTTGAACAGTTGGCGGGCGCGCGGCTCCGGGTCGAGACCATTGGTGAAGTGGGTCTCCGAACCGGACGCCTCGAAGACGAACGGCAGCCGGCCATCTCGGACGACGGCGGCCATGCGGGTCTCGTTGGGAAGTCCCGTCGCGTACATGGCCGATTGCCACTCCACGCCGGCCAGCGGCGTGCCCTGCGGTTTGGCCTCGATCACGCCCACGGCGCGCTGGTCCACGAACAGCAGGTAGTCGGCGCGGCCGTGGCCCGGCGCGAGGGTGAACTCCCGCACGGCGACGCCCTCGGCGGCGAACAGGTTCAGGTCCCGCTTGTCCTGCACCGCCCACCCCGCAGCCGTGAGCTGCGCGTCAATGAGAGCGCGGGCGCGCTGCTCCGCCGGAAGCCGCAGTTCGGGGATTTCTTGGGAATACATCTCACTGTCCATCATGCCCGACCGGGGACACGTGCCCAAGGACAGTCACCTTCGATGACATATCGGCGCTGCCTCTCCGAGAATTCGGTGGTACCCCAACGCGTTGGGCTGCGCCCAAAGGCGACGCGAACGTGCGGCGGCCCAACGAGGAGGCGCGGGCGGATGACGCACCGCGGCGTGGCCGGGCCTGGCGGGAGCGCCCGACGAAGTCGCGCGCGGATGGAGGCGCGGTCGGCACCCGGCAGCGGCCCCCAGCCTCCGTTGTTTTCCTGAGTTTTGACCTAGGATGACAGGAGGGAGTTGATCAAAACTAGGAGAAACTCGTGCTCGACCGAGTAGTCCAGGATGCGCTCGATGCCATCCGCGATGGTGTGACGGCGCATAACCAGGAGAGTGTCCGACTCGACTTCAAGACGGTGGGACGTTCCCTACCGGACACACTGAAGAACCTTGCGGAGGCTGCCGCGTGCTTTGCCAACGCTGGTGGAGGAACGATCGTCGTAGGCGTCCGGAACGACGTTCCGGGATCTTCTGCCTTCGTTGGATCCATCCTTCTCCCCGAGGCGACGGTCGCAAGAATCTACGAACTCACGGAGCCGGGACTCATCGTGATCACAGAGCAGTACCCGTACGAGGGTGTGAGCCTCACAGTCATCACCGTGCCCCGAAGCCCCGACATCCACCAAGTGGCCGGCCGCTCCACGGAACGGGTCGGTACCTCCTGCGAACCAATGACAGCATCAAGAATCGCCACGGTCCTGGCTGACCGAAGAGGCGATGACTGGTCGGCAAAGAACTCGGGCGTACCGGTCTCGGAGGCCTCCCCGGTCGCGGAGGAGATCGCCCGCGAGCTCCTCGCACAGTCGTCCGATGCCGAGCGGCATTCTTGGGCCCGACTGCCGTGGCCCGATCTCTGCAGGCGGCTCGGAGTGGTGACCGAAGACCACCTCAACAACGCGGGCGCCCTTCTGTTCACGGACAGTCGGATTCACGTGCAATACATCCGCCGCACGACAAGTACCGGCTTGCTCTCGGCAAACGAGAGCATCAAGGGATCTGGAGTGTGGGCCATCCGCCGCGTGCTCGAGATGATCGAGAATCGCACTGAACGGACTGCGATCGTATTGCCGGGAGGATCACAACTATTCGTCGGAGATCTGCCGGACGGAGCAGTTCGTGAGGCGATCGTGAACGCTTTCATGCACCGTGACTATCGCTCTTCGGACACCATCCAGATCGAGCACCAGGGGTCGCGGCTACGCGTGACGTCACCCGGGGGGTTCGTGGCGGGGGTGACCGTGGACAACGTGCTCACCGTTTCGTCGCGATCCCGCAACCTGGCACTGTCCCAAGCGATTCGAGGCATGGGTTTGGCCGAGTCTGCCGGTGTTGGCGTCGACCGGATGTATGCCGCGATGACAGCTGTTGGGCACGAGCCACCCACGTTCTTCACGGATGGTTTGACCGTCGAAGCCGTTCTCCAAGGCGGGCCCCCCAATGAGCCGGTTACTCGATTCGTTGCGGAACTCAGTGAGGATCGGCGTGGGGATCCGGACACTCTACTCGTGCTCACGTTCCTCCTGAGGCGCCGGACAACCACCGCGGCACGAATGGCTCCCCTCATGCAGAAGAGCGTGGTGGAGGCGGAAGCGAGGCTGATGGATCTCTCCGCCCCCGGCGACGCGCTCATCGAACGGACCGCGGACTCAGCACGAAGCAAATTCGGGGAGTACCGACTGGTGGGGGAGGCCGTTCGCTCGCTCGGCGCGGCCGTCACCTACCGCGCGCGCTCGGGCGACGATACCGACCGCAAGGTCATCGCGATCGTTCGGGAGATGGGTTCCATCAACGGGAGGGTCGTTCAAACGATGTTCGACGTCCAGCCAGCAACGGCCTCGCGAATTCTCTCTGACCTTGTGGACCGGGAGGTCCTTGTCAAGACGAGCAGCGCAACACGTGGACCCAGCGTGACTTACGGTCCAGGGCGCCGATTCCCCAAGGACAAGGGCAAGCGAGCGCGGGAGGCATCCGCCGAGCAACAGATTCTCGATCTCGGCGACTGAGAGGCGCGCCCGACGTCAGCCGCGCGCGGATGGAGCCGCGGTCGGCACCCGGCAGCGCCCCCCTCCACGCCGAGGGGGAGGTTCCGCGCCGAGACCGCGGCGCGCGCGGCTCACCGTCGGTGGAAACCCTCCCTCTCGGCCAGAATTCGGCCAGAACAAGGGGCGCTGACGGGTGGTGCGCCGCGGCGTGGCGGGTCTGGCGGGAGCGCCCGGCGTAGCCGCGCGCGGATGGAGCCGCGG
>JGI24133J20442_1000660_pt1 | contig 10703 bp, 9 predicted proteins | sample BarGraNGADG00311_2_FD_20442 | JGI IMG/M metagenome (IMG submission 20442)
GTCGGATGCCGAGGGTGATCAGCTCGCGTACGGCCCTGGGAGTCAGGCCGTCGCCGCAGACCTTCTCGCGGGGGAAGGCTGCCTTCTCCAACAGCAGGACATCGAGCCCTGCCATCGCGAGATACGCCGCGGTGGCCGATCCACTGGGACCCGCACCGACGACGATGACGTCAGCGCTCTCACCGCGCTGTGCGGACGGCGCGCCGGCTGTGCTGTCTGTTCCGGTGCGGATGATGCTGTGACTCACAGGAGGGGCCTCACCATGGCGGTTTCTGCTGACACTGAGCTCTGCTGACACTGAGACCGGACAGCGCTTGTGAAGGTTTTCACGAAATCGGGACTCTACGCTTGGATCGCCTTGCCATCGTACCTAGGCACACCTGCTCAGCCTCAATCAGGACCCTGCCGGGACCAGAGCAGGCTTTGCCTGAGCCCTTGCCTGAGCCCTTGCCTGAGCCCTTGCCTGAGCCCTTGCCTGAGCCCTTGCCTGAGTCATGGCCTGGGCCTGGCCGGAGCCTTGGTGGCGCGGTGAAGGGCGACGATACCTCCGGATAGGTTGCGCCAGGCCACATCCCGCCATCCCGCCTTGGTGATCAGCGACGCCATACCCGCCTGATCCGGCCATGCCTGGATCGACTCTGCGAGATACACGTAAGAGTCGGGGTTGGAGCTGATCTTTCGCGCGATCGACGGCAGCGAGCGCATCAGGTAGTTGGAGTAGACCTTGCGGAACGCCGCGTTGCTCGGGTGGCTGAACTCACAGATGACCAGCGAGCCCCCCGGCTTGGTGACCCGCAGGAACTCCTCGAGCGCCTGGCTGGTGCCCACGACATTACGCAGCCCGAACGACATGGTGACGGCGTCGAAGGAGTCGGCGGCAAACGGCAGCCTGAGCGCATCGGCCGCAGCGAAGGCGAGGTCCGGCCGGCGCCGGTGGCCGACCCGCAGCATTCCGAGGGAGAAGTCGGCAGGCACGACGTTGACGCCCACGTCCGCGAACGGTTCACTACTGGTGCCGGTGCCCGCTGCGATATCGAGCACGGTGTCACCGCGCTTGGCGCCCACCGTCTCACACACGAGCTTGCGCCAGCGGCGGTCCTGGCCCAGGGACAGCAGGTCGTTGGTCAGGTCGTACTTCGCGGCGACGTCATCGAACATCGCGGCGACGTCGCCTGGTTGCTTGTCGAGGTTGGCGCGGGTCATGGTGTCATCTTCGCTGATCGGGCAACGCATCACGCCGGCAGCAGTGCGTGCACCTCTGTGCTGCGTGGCCGTCGTAGGCTTGACGGTCGTGACCTCCTTGCCGCAATCTGAGCCGACCCGACCCGAGTCGCCAGCTGCGCATATCCCCACACTGGTGGCCCGCACGGTCGCGATCGACGACCCCGGTGCCTTGCTGTCGATGCTTCCCAAGACCATCGGCCCTGAACAGACTTCGTCGTGGGTCCGCCATGGCGAGGGTCTGGTCGGCTGGGGCCGCGCTCTTGAGTTCGGGGCCAGCGGCGCCGGACGATTTGCCGAGGCGCAGAAGTGGTGGCGGTCGGTGGCGGACCACGCGGTCGTTCGCGACGACGTACACCTGCCTGGCACCGGACCGGTCGCGTTCGGCTCTTTCTCGTTCTCCGCGGACTCCCCCGCGGGCGCGACTCTCGTGGTGCCCGAAGTCCTCATGGGGCAACGGGGTTCTCGATGGTGGATGACGACGATCGCGGTCGACTCGCACCTGCCCGGCGGCCTTGCCCCGCCAGTGGCTTCCCCCCCTGTCGCGCCCCTGGACGTGACGTTCGCCGACGGTGCCCTCTCGGCCGCGCAGTGGTCGACGGTCGTCGCCCGCGCCGTGGGACGCATCAACGCCGGCGAGATGGACAAGGTGGTTCTGGCCCGCGATCTCGCGGTGAACGCCGGCTCGGCGATCGACCCACGCTGGCTCCTGCAGTGTCTGGCCGAGCGCTACGACAACACCTGGGTATTCGCGGTCGACGGGCTTGTGGGTGCCACGCCCGAGCTTCTCGTGAGACTGGAGAAGGGCCTGGTCACCTCGCGGGTTCTGGCCGGGACCATCCGTCGGACCGGCGACGACGAGCACGACCTCGCACAGGCCGCCTCACTGGCCCGGTCCTCCAAGGACCTCGAGGAGCACGAGTACGCCGTTCGCTCCGTGGCCGAAGCGCTGGCGCCGCACTGTTCGTCGATCAACGTTCCCGAGTCACCGTTCGTCCTGCACCTGTCCAACGTCATGCATCTGGCAACCGATATTGCCGGCGTCCTGACCGATGGCGCGACGTCGCTGACCCTTGCGGCTTCGCTGCACCCGTCGGCAGCCGTCTGTGGGACGCCGACGCTCGTCGCCGACGCCGCGATCGGCGAGCTCGAGCAGATGGATCGCGAACGGTATGCCGGCCCGGTCGGCTGGATGAACGCTGCCGGAGATGGCGAGTGGGGCATTGCGTTGCGCTGCGGAGCTTATGACAAGACAGATGCAAGACAGATACGGCTGTTCGCAGGCTGCGGCATCGTCGCAGGCTCCGACCCGGCCGCGGAGCTGGCGGAGTCCGACGCCAAGTTCGTGCCCATGCGGGACGCCCTCACCGCCAGCTGAGTACGCCCACGCCACGAGAGCATTGGAGGGCCGTGCCCACGATCGCGCAGCCGCTTGGAACTGATCGATTCGTCCTGTCCGAGGGGCCGGTGTGGGATCCGAATTCAGCCAGCCTGACCTGGGTCGACATAGAGGCGGGGCGCATCCTCACGGCCCGGTGGGCAGATGGTGCGCTAGCGACACCCGCGAGTATCGATGTGGGCGAACACGTGGGATGCGCGATCCCCCTGAACGCCGGCAGAATGCTTGCGGCGCTGACGAGACAACTGGGGGTGATCGAGGCCGACGGCACGATTCTCCGCAGCCAGGAGCTGATCCAGGCCGGGACCCGGTTCAACGACGGGAAGATCGACCCGCAGGGGCGGCTCGTCGTGGGAACGATGTCGCTGCAGGGGCCAGACGAGGCGCAGCTCCTGCTTCGGCTCGAGGCTGATGGCGCGATCACGGTGCTCGATGACAACCTGCTGCTTGCCAACGGCCTCGGCTGGTCGCCTGACGGTCGAACGTTGTACTCGATTGACACCCTCGCCGAGACGATCTACCGGCGTGACTACGGCCCGGACACGATAGGCACGCGCTCGCCGCTTGCGGTGGGCGCACACTTCGACGGGATGACGGTGGATGCCCGTGGCAACCTCTGGGTCGCGGTCTGGGGTGCCGGCGAGGTGCGCTGCTTCGATCCGGCGGGCGCGCCCGTGCCGGAACGCACGATCCGGGTGGCTGCGCCGCACACCTCGAGCGTCACCTTCGTCGGCGCCAAGCTCGACACGGTCGTCGTCACAAGCGCGTCGAGGGATCTGACGGAGGCCGAGCGTGAGCGCTGGCCGGATGCCGGTGGTCTCTTCTTCGCGCCAGGCGACGCCGTTGGCCTGCCGCCCACGCCGTGGCACGAGGCGCCCCTGCCTACCTGAACGGCCGGCACGGCAACAACAGGGACCACATCAGTGCCATGCTGCCGCCCACGACGGGTCGACGATACAGCGAAAGACCCCGGCATGGCCTTGGGCGCCTGACAAGCCGCCCGTCGATACTCGGTTGTACGCGGGAGCAGCACCGGGCAGGCTCGCCGCATGAGTATCTCCATCGTGCCCCTCACCCCGGCGGACCGGCAGCAACTGTTTGATGTCGACCTTGCCGCCTTCTTCTTCGACCCGACGGCGTATCCGGTCGACATCGTCACCNGTTCCTTCGACTGGGCGCGCACGTTCGGCGCCAGCCGCGAGGGTTCGGAGGAGCTGGCAGGCATCTACACGTCATACGACATGAGCGTCACGGCCCCCGGGCCGTTGGACGCCCTGAACCAGGTGCCGATGGCAGGGCTGTCCTGGGTTTCCGTCCACCCCGACCATCGTCGCCGTGGGGTACTGCGCGAGATGATCGCCCACCATTTCGCCCAGCTGCACGAGCAGGGTGTCGCCGTGAGCGGGCTGCATGCGGCCGAGGTCCCGATCTATGGACGTTTCGGGTACGGGATCAGCTCGGTCGAGCTGATGCTCACGCTCGAGCGCGGCACCGTGTTCACCGCGCCGTCCCTGGACGATGCTGCCGGTAGGGTCACCACCCGGTTCATCGCGGCGGACTCCGACGACGCGGCCCGGATCGTCCATGACCTCCACCTGCGCTGCGCCAACAGCACATTGGGCGCCGTGAACCGACCGGAGAGCATGGCCCGACCGATGTTCGTCGACCTGCCGTTGATGCGTCAAGGGCACGAGCCATCGCAGGTTCTGCTGGCCCGCGTCGATGGCCAACCGGTGGGCTACGCGGTGTTCAGTCGCGAACACAAGTGGACGGATTCCAGGCCCAAGGGCACGGTCACCGTCAGCGAGCTCGCGGCCGCAGATCCTGCGACACTGCTGGCCCTGGCCCGACGACTCGTGGATTTCGACCTGACCTCTTCGATCACCGTGAGCGGCCGAGGCGCCGACGACCCTTTGCTGTGGTGGGCCGGCGGGCCGCGGGCGGTGGGCGTCGCCGGCTCCGACTCCCTGTGGTTACGTCTGATCGACGTCAGCGCGGCCCTGACGGAGCGCGGCTACTCCAGCGCCTGCGACGTCGTACTGGACGTGGTGGACCCGGTCTGCCCGTGGAACCAGGGTGCATGGCGGCTGACTGCCGGTTCTGATGGAGTGGCGACGTGCCTGCCCACCTCGGACGCCCCCGACCTACGACTGCCGGTCCAGGCCCTGGGCGCTGCCTACCTGGGATCCACGAGCGTTGCCGCGCAGGCACATCAGGGACTAGTCACCGAACTGACGGCTGGCGCGGTGTGGCTGCTCTCACGGGCAATGAGCTCCGACCGCGCACCGGTCGGAGCCATTGAGTTCTAGCGTTCCACACCTGGTTCCCGTCTGTTTCTCATTGCGACGGGTTGCTCTGACGATCTTGACGATGTCTCCAGGCTCAGATCATTAGTATCTATGTTCGATAGAACATCCGTTTGAGCAACCACAGAATCCAAGGGGGTGCGAGCATGGCAGTTGAGCCGCTCTCGCCTTCGACCACACGCCACCACCGTTCTGATGGACCTGACCGACTACTGGCTAGCGCAGGGCTTGCCGGCTAGCGCAGCGCCTGGGCCGCAGCCGCTCGGAGCCGGTCGTACAAGTCCCGGTGCCCGGCGCGGTCAACGCGAACCTCGACGACACCGAGACCATCGGGGGGCTGCCGCAGAACTGCGCGCAGGTCCGCCTGGGTGCAGGCAAGTGTGTGCCTCACCCCATGGGCGCGGCAGATATCGACGATGGAAGCGCCCGTTGGCGTGCCGAAGACGCGTTCAAAATCCACTGCCCTGCTTGGCTCGCCGGGCTCCAGCAGGGTGAAGATACCACCTCCGTCATCGTTGACGACGACGATGGTCAGGTCGGGCCGCGGCTCGTGCGGACCGATGAGCAGACCGTTGCTGTCGTGAAGGAACGTCAAGTCGCCCATCAACGCGTAGAACGGTCGTTGCGGCTGAGCGAGCGCGAGGCCGATAGCTGTCGACACACACCCGTCGATGCCAGCCAGTCCGCGGCTGGCGACGACGATCAGCGGCGCGCTTCTCGCAGACGGCGACATGGCCAGGTCGACATCACGAACCGAGTTGGAGGAACCCAGGAACAGTGTTGCTTCGGATGGCAGCTGGGCCAGGACCGTGGCAGCGATGGCAAGGCCGCTCGGCCATGCCGCCTCAATGATCGCCCCGGCGGCTTTGGACACCAGCTCGCCCGCATCGACCCACTCCCGCGCCCAGTGCTCGTCGACCTGTCGGCCGTTCGGGATGGACGCGCGCACCGCCTCGAAGGGGTGGACAACCGATGCGACATGCGACGGATCAGACCAGTTCGACTGCGCTGTCACCATCTCCACNGTGACCACGGGGTTGCGCAGGAGATCCCCTACCGGACGTGAGAGGGTGATCCGCCCCACCACCAGAACCCGNTCAGGGAGGTGCTGCCTCAGCCATTCATCAGCGGTGAGCAGCAGGGGACCGTGCGGAACCGGAGCGCTGCGATCGTAGACACCGCGGTCCTGGACATCGCGGTCGTGGGCACCGAACGGTTCAGCGATGACCGGCCACCCCGAGGCCCGGGCGAGTGCTGCCACCTCCACGGTCATGGCCGGATCAGGCAGATCACCAAGCACGACAAGGGTTCTGGGAACGCTAGCCAAGTCCTCAGCCCGCGAACTGGCTGGCTGAACCCTGACCCACGGGACAGCGTCGTCGCGACCATCGAGGCTCTCCGGCCATCCATCGCCGTCGGCCAGATCGGGCACCAGCGGCTCACGAAGGGGGACATTGAGATGCACCGGACCGGCGTCAGGCCCGCTCGACCCGATAGCTGCCACGTAGAGCCGACCTACCACCGCCCGCCATACCGCGTTCTGGCCCTCGCTGCGCTCAGGGGCACCCAGCTGATGGAACATACGAACTGCCGTACCGAACAGATGACTCTGGTCAGTGGTCTGGTTTGCTCCGGTGCCCTGCAGCTCCGATGGACGGTCGGCGCTGACAATGATCAACGGCACTGCGGCGTGGCTGGCCTCAAGAACTGCAGGGTGGAGGTTAGCCACCGCCGTTCCGGATGTCGTGAACACGGGCACGGGCTGGCGGGTCAGCTTGGCCAGGCCGAGGGCAAGGAAGCCGGCAGAGCGTTCGTCGACCCGGACGTGCAGCCGGAGCCGGCCCGAGCGGTCAGCTTCCTGCAGGGCGTACGCAAACGCAGCAGAGCGGGAGCCGGGGCAGAGGACGGCTTCGCGGACTCCGTGGCGAACCAGCTCGTCCACCACAACCGTAGCCAGAGCGGTCGACGGATTCACGCTCGCGATCTTGCCACAAAGTCCAAACCTCGGGAGCGTGCGGTTCAGCTTGCCCCAAACCTCGGGAGCGTGCGTCACAGCTTGCCCCAAACCTCGGGAGCGTGCGGTTCAGCTTGCCCCAAACCTCGGGAGCGTGCGTCACAGCGCGGGATCGCGCTGGGCCCCGAAGTGCCTGACTGCATCGGCGCCAGCAGCCAGGGCAGTCTCCAGAGCCTCGCGACGATCGGCTCCGGCGACCAACGCAGCGCTCAGAGCGCCACAGAACGCGTCAACCGCGCCCGTGGTGTCGAGCACTTCGGTTTGGTCGACCACCGGCCCGGTCAGCTGGTCGCCGTCCCATGCAGCGCCCGCAGCGCCGAAAGTCACCACCAACGACGCCGGCATTGCCTCTGAGTCGGCCAACAACAAAGCCTCGTGCTCGTTGACCACCAACGGGTTGGCAAGAGCGACAACGTCCGGCGGCACGGCAGCATACGGTGACATGTTCAGGACGACTCGAGCACCTTTGGCCGACGCGCGCCGCACCGCGGCGGCGACCACCTTCAGCGGGACCTCCAGCTGCAGCAGCACAACGTCACCGGGACCAACGGACTCCAGCACCTCGAGGTCATCGACGACCACCGCGGCATTGGCACCGGCGACCAGAACGATCGAGCTCTCGCCGGCATCGTCAACGGCGATGAGGGCATGACCGGTGGGGCAGCCGGGCACGACCCGGATCGATTCAGCGTCAATGCCCAGAGCCGACAGTCTCCTGACATAGGCGGATCCAGCCTCATCCGACCCCACACAACCGACCATCACCACAGTGGCACCCGCCGCGGAAGCTGCGACCGCCTGGTTGGCGCCCTTGCCCCCCGCCAACCGCTCAAGTCCAGCACCCAGGACGGTCTCACCCGGCTTCGGGTGTCGCTCGACATGGGTCACCAGGCCGACGTTGAGCGAACCGACCACGACAACCCGCCCCATCAGCACGTCCGGACGTTCACGGTTCGCAACCACAGCGCGACATAGCGATCAGCGTCCACCGAGAGTGCCACCACCACCGACGTCGGTGCCACCCCGTTCGGATCGTGGGCGATATCCCCTGACCAGTCACGGCGGTCGACGATGGTCCGGCCACGCGAGTACGTCCCAGCCAGCTCCACCCGAACAGGGAGGCGAGTCGTGGTCAGACCAGCGCGATCGATCACCGCGCAGACAGCGCCCGCGTCACCGATGGTCGCGCCGGGCTGCCCAAAACGACCACACTGGAAGTCGATCAGCCGCCCCGCCAGCTCGGCCGGTCCACGGCCACCGATCGAGATGAGCTTGGCAGCCTGCTCTCGGGTGACCCTCACGTCGTAGAAGACGTCCAGGCCGTACATCACCACCGGGATGTCCAGCTCGCCAGCCGATTCGAAGACAATGGCGGCCGCCTCGGGGTCGTGCCACACGTTGAACTCGGCAGAGGCGGTGGCATTGCCGACGTCTACAGCGCCACCCATGACAACGATCTCGCGCAGGCCGGCAGCGGCCTCCGGATAGGTTCGCAACAAGAGGGCGATGTTAGTCAGCGGAGCCAACGTCACCAACGTGATTCGCTCGGTTGGTCCCCCGGAGGCCGCCTGCTTCAGCAGGTCTCGCAGCAGCTCAACGGCATGCCGCCGGTCAGGGTGACGGTCCGGCGATGGCCAGCCGAGGTCCGCCATACCGTCGTCGCCATGAACGTGCCGGGCGTCACTGATGGGCGCAAGCAGCGGTCTGGCCGCGCCGCGGGCGACCGGGACATCTGCGCAGCCGGCGATGTGGAGCACTTTCAAGGTGTTGCAGACGACGTCATCCACGCTCGCGTTGCCAGCAACACAGGTGACGGCGCGAAGCTCCACATCCGGGTGAAGAGCAGCCAACAGCAGCGCACAGGCGTCGTCGACTCCAGTGTCGACATCGAGGATGACAGGAACCGGCGCAGTCATGTCATACCCGGACCAGGGTCACCGGCATCGACGAGTCGGCGGGCAGGTCGAGTGCCGAAGGAATGCGACCTCTGGCCACCATCGCAGCGCCCAGTGCTGCCACCATTGCGCCGTTGTCGGTGCACAGACCGGGTCGCGGAACACGAAGCCGGATCCCCGCGGTGTCGCAACGCTCCTGGGCCATGGCGCGCAACCGCGTGTTGGCCGCCACGCCACCGCCGATCAGCAGATCGTCCACCCCGTGCCCCCGGCAGGCCAGGACGGCCTTGCGCGTCAAGACGTCAACCACCGCCTCCTGGAAGCTGGCCGCCACGTCAGCCACCGGCACCGGCTCGCCTGCCTGCTCACGCGCCTCGACCCAGCGGGCCACGGACGTCTTGAGACCAGAGAACGAGAAGTCGAAACGATGGCGCTCCATGTCGCGGCCCGAGGTCAGGCCGCGCGGGAAGGCCACAAAGGCTGAGTTCCCCTCTGCGGCAACCAGATCCACGTGGGGCCCGCCAGGAAACGGCAGACCCAGGACCCTGGCCACCTTGTCGAAGGCCTCACCCGCGGCATCGTCGATCGTGCTTCCAAGAGATCGCACGTCATTGGTGACGTCCGGGACGAGCAGCAGGCTCGAGTGCCCGCCAGACACCAACATCGCCATCGTCGGCTCGGGCAGCGGGCCGTGCTCAACGATGTCAACGGCGACGTGTGCGGCGAGGTGGTTGACGCCATAGAGCGGCTTGCCCAGGGCTACGGCAAGCGACTTGGCTGCGGCCACTCCCACCAGCAGTGCGCCAGCCAGCCCCGGGCCGGCGGTGACTGCGATCGCGTCGAGATCATCCAGGCGGATGCCGGCGTCGCAGCAGGCTCTCTCGAGCATCGGCACCATCGCCTCGAGGTGGGCGCGACTGGCCACCTCCGGCACCACGCCACCGAATCGCGCATGCTCTTCCACGCTGCTCGCAACGGCGTCGGCGAGCAGTGTGTGACCGCGCACGATCCCGACACCCGTCTCGTCACAGGATGTCTCGATTCCGAGCACCAGGGGGCCGCCGGTCACCTCGGCACTTCCTCGGTCGGATCCTCAGTCGGGTCCGTGTTCATGTCCCACAGATGCATTCTCATGATGAGTGCGTCCACGTCCCCCGGTTGGTAGTACTTGCGCCGCACGCTCAGCTTCGCAAAGCCCGTTGTGGAATAAAGCCGTTGCGCCACAGCATTGTCCGCCCGAACCTCAAGCATCAGATGCTCGGCGCCAGCACGTCGAGCCTGCGTAATGAGCCAGTGCATCAACACTGCGCCCAGTCCCTGCCCCTGAGCCGCTTGAGCGACGGCAATGGTCATGACATCCGCGACCTCGCCACCACAGTCGACGCCGGCGTACCCGACCACGGTGCCACTTTGCTCAGCGACGACGTAGGAGCGGCGTGGACGGGCGGCCAGCTCCGCCCACCAGGTCCGCTCCGACCACGCATCATCAGCGAACAACGCAGGCTCGAGCGCGGTCAGGGCTGGGATATCCCGCCAGGTCATCTCCCGCAACGTCGTCTCGGGCAACGTCGTCTCAGGCATGGACGCATCCCAGAAGGTCATGGCAGCACCGGCTTACGCGGTGGCAGGGGCGCCGCATCCGGGCGGCGCAGGTACATCGGTTCGGCCGCGGGAAGCTCCTCACCGGCTGCCAGCCTCCGCGCCGCAAGACCAGCCAGGGCCCCAGCACTGACATCGAGGGGGCCCAGGCGCCGGCCGAAGCAGTCGGCGTACAGGACGGCACCTCGCCCGATCACGGGCAGGCCCCGCACCTCGTCGGCGATCGCCTCCGCCTTCGCGACCATCGGCTCGCCCCTGCGCACCACCCC
>JGI24133J20442_1000665_pt1 | contig 10665 bp, 9 predicted proteins | sample BarGraNGADG00311_2_FD_20442 | JGI IMG/M metagenome (IMG submission 20442)
GGGCCCGGGATGCAGGCGTCCGTGGGGTCGTTCCACGGGGTGCGGGACGAGGCCAGCCCGAACCTGCCCACCGGAACGGGCCGTGTGAGCCTGCTCGACTGGCACGGGGAGCGGGTCCCGGAGGGCCTCTTCCCCCCACGGAAGGGTGATCGCTCGTGACGTCGATCGCGCTCGTACCCGTGGTGCCCGTCGCCCTGGACGACGACCAGCGGCGGATCGCCCACATGGCGGCCTCCGTCCTCCTCGACTATCCGGATGAGGCGGACCCGGGGCGCCTCGGGACGGTGAGGGGCGCCGTCGCGCTCCTGCCCCGTCCCGTGGCGGACGCCTTCGTGCGCTTCCTCGACGCGGCCGAGGGCATGGGGTCACGCCGCCTCGCCGAGCACTACATCGAGACGTTCGACCGGCGCCGGCGCTGCACCCTCTACCTGTCCTACTACGACGCGGGCGACACGCGGAAGCGTGGCACGGCGATCCTTGCCTTCCGGGACGCGCTCGCCGCCACGGGCTGGGATCTCGAACGCAAGGAACTGCCGGACTTCCTGCCGGTGGTCCTCGAACTCTCGGCGCGGGCCGAAGGGCCCATCGCCGGGGACCTCCTCGCCTCGCACCGGGAGGGCCTCGAGGTGGTCCGCAGCGCCCTGGCCCAGTACGGCAGCCCGTACGAGGACGTCCTCGCGGCGCTGTGCATGTCCCTCCCGGAGATCGACGACCAGACCCGGGAGCGGTACGTCTCCCTGGTCACGCAGGGTCCGCCGGCGGAGCTGGTCGGGATCTCCGACACCCTGCCCTTCCCGCAGTTCGGAGCAGCCAAGGAGGCACGATCATGAGTGCGTTCGAAATCTTCCTCTGGGGCGCGTTCCCCTACATCGCGCTCGTCACGCTCGTGGTGGGCCTCGTCTGGAGGTACCGAACCGACAAGTTCGGCTGGACGTCCCGGTCGTCCGAGATCTACGAGCACCTCATCCTGCGGCTGGCGTCCCCGCTTTTCCACTTCGGCATCCTCATGGTGGCGGGAGGTCACTTCGTGGGCCTCCTGGTCCCCGAGACCTGGACCTCCGCGGTCGGGATCTCGCACGAGGCCTACCACGTGGCCGCCACCGTCCTCGGCATCACCGCGGCCGCGATGACGATCGTGGGGATGGCGGGACTCATCTACCGCCGGAGGCGCATCCGCGCTGTCTTCCTCGCGACCACGCGCAACGACAAGGCAATGTACGTCCTGCTCGCGCTGCCCGTGGCGTTGGGGACGTGGGCCACCGTTCAGAACCAGGTGTTCGGGGACGCCCACGGCTACAACTACCGCGAGACCATCTCGCCCTGGCTCCGGTCGATCTTCATCCTCCAACCCGACATCCCCTTGATGCAGGACGTGCCGACCTCGTTCAAGCTGCACGTCCTCGCCGGTTTCCTCCTCTTCATGATCTGGCCGTTCACCAGGCTCGTGCACGTCATCTCGGCTCCGCTCGGCTACACCACCCGGCCCTACGTCGTCTACCGGTCGCGGGATGCTTACGTCGGCACCGCCCACCCCGAACGCGGGTGGGAACCCGTGAGCACCGCTCCCGCCCACGACCACGATGCGGGCTCCCGGGGCGCCTGAGCATGCCGTATGGGGAGGAGTCCGCCCCCGGGCCACGGCCGTCCTCGGACGTTGTCGAGGAGGTGGCTCGCCTCACCGCCCACCAGCGCCGCCTATTCGACCTTCTCGCGGCGCGGCCCGCCGGCTTGACGGTCGGTGAACTCGCCGTCCTCCTCGGCTCTCACGAGAACACGGTTCGTGGCCACCTGGAGACCCTCGAGGCGCGCCACCTGGTGAGGTCCACCACCCGGCTACCCAAGGGCAGGGGCCGGCCGAGTCGCGTCTACCATGCGCGCGCCGCGACCCCCCACCTCCCGGGCGAGTTTCTCGCCGGCCTGATCCGGACGCTCATGTCAACCCTGGCCCCAGAACGTGACGACGGAGTGGCCCGCACCCTCGGGCGGGTCTGGGCATTGGACCTGATGGCCGAAGGTCGCTTCGACGCGCACACCGTGGACCCCCTGCGCGAGCTCGAGACGCTGTTCGCACAGATGGGGTGCGCGCCGCAAGCGTGCTCCGGGGGCGTCCTGGAGTTGCGCCACTGCCCCTTCATGGAACCCGGGACACCGCTGCCGTCGTCGGTGTGCTCCCTCCACCGCGGGGCGATCGAGACATTGGTGGACAGGGTGGCGCGGAACCGGCCGTGTCTCGGCATCACCGGGGCGGAACTCACTCCGCGCACGGGGCAAGGGTGCCTCATCCGGGTGCACACCGATCACGAGACGAACGCGGCAACCGGCTGAAGGGAGTGCGAAGGGGACGACGGGTCAGACTGCCGGCGGCGCGAGCGCACTGTCCGGGGGATCGATGACCTCCACGGAGATCAGGGTCACGCCGAGGTCTCGAATCTTGGCGAGCAGGCCGTGCAGTTGCGCCTGGTCTGCGACGACGCCGGTCAGGCTGGTCGTGCCGTCGTCCTCGGGGGTCAGGGTGAGGTTGTCGAACCAGGGCGACCAGTGGTCGCCCAGGTGCGCCGCGACCCGGAGTCTATAGGCAGCGGGCACCTGTCGTTTGGGAGACTGGATCATGAGGACCCGACCTTCACCGTCCCGGTCGAACGGCGGCTGATGGTCGGGTGGCCGCTGCGTCGACGGATGACGTACTCGGCGACCGCGAGGTTTATGGCCCAGCCCGCGCCCAGGCTGAGGTCGGTGGTGAGGTCGCCGGTGCCGAAGGCCGCGTGTCCGATGGCCGTCATGCGCGGGTTCGCCGGCATGTTGGAGCATGGTTTGTCACTTGGCGCCGACCGGGTCGAGCTTTGAGCTGACGGGGCTGGCCGTGGGCTGAGGTGCCGGGGTGCGCTGCTCGCGCCACAACGAGTACCCGAGGCCGATCAGGGCGACGGCGTTGGGGATGGCGAACAACCGCTGGTTGACCTGGGGCAGCAGCGGGATCGCGAGAGTGGCGACGGTGCTCACGGCCAGGAGTACGGCAGCCCACCGGGCGAGGATGTCGGCGCGGAAGAGTGCGATGCCGAAGACGAGGCCCCCGAGCACGTAGCCGACGCCGGAGAGGAGGATGAGCTGCTGCATCAGCCCGATGTCGCCGGTCGCGGTGCCCCCGGTGACCACGGCGAGGACGTCGGTGACGTAGCCGGGCGCGCTGTGAGCGATGGCAGGGAGGACGACCACACCGATGACTTCGATGCTCATCATGAGCAGGTAGCCGGCGCCGGCCAGAATGTACCCGAGCAGGCCGAGGATTCCGGTCTGCTTCACCTGGCGCAGGTACATGCCGGTGAATCCGACCAGGGCCAGGACGGTCATGAACACCTTCATGGTCTGGCGGACCGTCCACTCGGTCGTGGTGACGAAAGTGGCGTCCAGGTGGGGGTGGTTGATCTGGACGAGTATGAACAGCAGGCCCGCGACGACGGCTGACAGGCCGGCCGCCCGGGTGAGCTTGGTGGTGGTGATGGTCATGTCCGGCTCCTTGGTTCGAGGTCCGTGGCGGGGCGCCGCGGGATGACTCGAACCTAGGCAGCGGTGGGGTGACCCGGCGTCACCCAACGATGTGACCGGCAGTGTGATCCGGGCGCAGGGACAGGGCGCCCGGAGGGTTACAGCAGGCCGCGTTCGCGGGCTCGGCGTACGGCCGCCCGGCGGGTGGTGACGTCGAGCTTGGTGAAGATGTGCTTGGTGTGGGTACGCAGCGTGTTGTGCGAGATGAACAGCTCGCGGGCGATCTGGGGCCCGCTCAGCTCGGTGTCGAGCAACCTGAGCACCTGCACCTCCCGGTCGCTCAGCGGGTCCGCCAACCGGTCTGCTACCAGCGGGGCCACTCGGCGCGCTTCGTCGCCGACGACGACGCCGCGCTGCTGTGTGTCGCGCAGGAGCGCCACCATGGGAGGGCCCTCATCCAGGAAGAGCCGGACGTAGCCACTTGGTTCCGGTGCCTGCGCGAACGCCTGGGCCAGGCACGCCAGCGCCTGCGGCCGATGCCCCTGCGCGTCGTGGGCCAGGGCCTGGAGCATGCGGATCTCAAGGAGACTCCCGGCGCGGCCGGAGGTCTCGGCGTCGTCGAGCAGCCGGTCGACCAGGCCGGCAGCCTGGTCGAGTGCGCCGGCGTCCTGGTGCGCCCGGTGCAGNGCGATGAGCAGACGCAGGAAGGTGAGGTGGTCGAACTCGCTCAGGTACCGGGCATCGTCCGTGGCCGAGANGCCTCGTTCACGGGCCCAGCCCGCCGCCCGCGCGAGGTCGCCCTGGCTGATCCAGACCCGGGCCCTCATCGCCGCGATGGGACGCACGTCCGGGAAGAACCCCGGGCGGTAGAACCGCTCCGCCGTGTCCAGGAGGGTCAAGGCCTCCTCCACGTGGTCCTCGGACACGGCGACTTGGCTCCTGGCCACGTACCAGCGGTATCGGGTCTCGGTCATCGATGGACCCTCGCCGAGCGCCGCGGCCCTCTCGAGGTGCCCGGTGGCGCTCTCCAGGTCTCCGACTTCGCGGTCGAGCTCGCTGAGCCCCACGTGCAGGGCGGCGGTGGCGCGCGCCACCGCGGCGCCGCGCGCCTCGGCCACCTGCAGAGCGCGCTGGTAGAGGCGACGCGCCTGGCTGGGTCGACCTGCCGTGAGCCACATGTCGGCGAGCACGACCGTGCCGCTGAGCTCGTCGACGAGGTTGCCGGCGGCGTGCAGGCTTGCCACCGCCTGGGTGAACGTCTCAAGCCCGGTCGACACATCCCCCTGCGCCCATGCGGCGAGCCCGAGCAGACCGGCCGCACCGCCTCGCGCGAGATGGTCGGTGGGTCCGGCGAGGTCCAGAGCCTGCCGGGCGTGCTGCGCCGTGGCTGTCACGTCGCCGCGGGCCTGGGCCAGCGCTGCGCGGTAGACGGCGATGGTCGCCGGCAACGTGCGGAGCTCATCGGTCTCGGCCCACCGGGGAGCCGACTGGTCCGGCAGTGCGGTCAGCGCGCGTTCCGCGTCCTGGAGTCGCGGCTCGACCCCGTCCAGGTAGCCGGCGGCCATGAGCATGGAGCCGTGGAAGACACTGAGCACCGGGTTGCGCCGGACGACATCGTCGGGGAGGGCCTTCAGCCAGCCGAGCAGCACTGCTTCCCGCCGGTGGCGGCGGATCGCCGGCACGGCCAGTTCCATGAGGTAGGCCGAACGGTCGAAGTCCGAGGCGGCCAGTGCGTGCCGAATCGCGTCCTCTGTCAGGTCGTGCGCCTGGTACCAGCGGCTGGCGCGCTGGTGCAGCTGCGGAACCAGGTCCGGCCGCTCCGCGAGGAGGCGGGCCCGCAGCACGTCGGCGAACAGGTGGTGGTAGCGGTACCACTCCCGCCGGTCGTCCAGGGGGACGAGGAACAGGTTGGCCCGCTCCAGGGCCATGAGCGTGTCGGTGCCGTCCTCGCGGCCGGCGACGGCGTCGCACAGCGGCCCGGTGAGCCGGTCGAGGACCGCTGAGAGGAGCAGGAACTCGCGCACCGGCCCGGGTTGGTGCTGGAGCACCTCCTCAACGAGGTAGTCGACGACGTACCGGTCGTCCCCGGCGAACTGGGCGATGAAGCCCCGCACATCCTCGCGCCCCTGGAGGGAGAGGGCGGCGAGCTGTAGCGCGGCAATCCACCCCTCGGTGCGCTCCTCCAGGACAGCGACGTCCTCGGCGGCGAGGTCCAGTCCCGTCCCTGTGTTGAGGTACGCAGCGGCCTCGTCGGGAGTGAAACGCAGGTCGGCGGCGCGGATCTCGACCAGCTCGCCGCGAACCCGCCAACGAGACAGGGGCAGGTCGGGGTCGGCACGGGTGCTGATCACGACGTGCACGTTGGGGGGAAGGTGCTCGAGCAGGAAGGCCATTCCCTCGCCGACCTCACTGCCGACCAGGTGGTAGTCATCGAGCACCAGCCACACACCGTGCGGGGCCCCGGCGAGTTCGTTCAACAGAGTGGTGAGCACGAGTTCGGTCGGCACGGGTGAGGAGTCGAGGACCTCCAGCGCAGTCGAGCCGATATCCGGGACCGCCGCCTGGAGCGCGGCCACCACGTACGTCCAGAACGTCGCCGGCTCGCTGTCCTGCGGGTCCAGAGAGAGCCACGCCACGCAATGGTCCTCCCCGGCCATTCCCTCCAACCACTCTGCGAGGAGCGTCGTCTTGCCGAACCCGGCCGGGGCGGACACCAGCGTCAACCTCGACTCGGCTCCGCGACGCAGACGCTCACGCAGCCGGGGGCGCGTCACCAGACCGGGTCGAGACTTGGGGACATACAACTTCGTCGCGATCACCGGACGTGCCATGGCATCCCCAATCCAACGCGCACAACCATGTCCGAGGGGTGTGCCGCACCTCACTGTAATGCAGCGCCAGGCAGGACGTCCGCCCAGGGCTCCGGTGAGTGGCTTTGGGACGCACCTGCTCGGACGACTTGCCCAGCGCGGCCGCTGGTGGTCTGCGTATCGTGCGTGGCTACCTGGTCGCGCAACTCGCCGTGGACCGCAGCCTGCAAGGTCAGGGAATCGGTGGGGAGTTGCTGCTGGACGCCCTGGTCACGATCGCCTCCGCGGCGCAGACCGTCGGCGGGCGACTGGTCGTGGTCGACTCCGTGAACGAAAGCGCGGTGGCCTTCTACGAGCATCATGGCTTCATCCGAATTGGTGACAGCCTTCGGCTGTGCCAGAAGATCTCCCGGATCCAGCTCTCCCTCACTACCGACAGCTGAGTCGTCCGGCCCTACGCAGCCAAACCTGACCCCTTCCGTGCACTCCAGCTCGCCGCCCGTCAGCACGCGGGAGGCAGGGTCGATACGGCTCAGCACTTCCAGGCCCGCGTACAGTCTCACGCACAGCGCGTCGATGACCAGTTGGCCGCTGACGTCGCGGCGTGGTCGAGCATGATCTCGACGTGGGTCACGGCTTCGGTCCGCAACTTCTCCGTCGACCTGGTCACAGGGCGACCGCCTCGGCCCGAACCTGTTCCCGCACGACGACGCAACGTGGGCGCCGCCCGGGGCTCGTGCCCGTGGAGTAGCCGGACCGGCATGTGCCGGACAGGGCGACGGCGCCTCACCTCGGTGGGGCGCCGTCGTGGTTGGTCAGGCCTCGGGCTCCTCCGCGCTGTCGGGGCTGTTGTGGCTGTTGGGGCTCGCGACGTCCTCTACCGCCGACGTGAGCGAAGCCTGGTGCGCTGCCGGGGCGCCGGGCTCGTACCGGAAGAACACGGCGCCCAGCGGCGGGACGACGATGGTGGCGCTGGCGGGGAAGCCGTAGTAGGGCTCGTCCACCGCGGTCACCTTGCCGAGGTTGCCGAAGGACCCGGTGCCGTCGTAGGTCGAGTTGTCCGAGTTGAAGATCTCGGTCCAGGTCCCCGCCTCGGGCAGGCCGATCCGGTACTGGGTCCACGGCTCCGAGGAGAAGTTGATCGCGCAGGCGATCTGTTCGCCGTCGCCGTCGAAGCGGAGCCAGGAGAAGGTGTTGGCGCCGGCGTCGTCGCCGTTGATCCACCGGAACCCCTGGGGGTCCGTGTCGAGCTTCCACAGGGCGGGGTGGGCCTGGTACAGCTCGTTGAGGGCCTTGAACATGAGCTGGAGGCCGTGGTGGCCCCAGAGCCCGTCCACCCACCACTCGAGGCTGTTGGCCTCGTTCCACTCGGCGCGCTGCCCGAACTCGCAGCCCATGAACACCAGCTTCTTGCCCGGGAAGGACCACATGAAGGAGTAGAACGCGCGCAGGGTGCCGAACTTGCGCCAGTCGTCCTGGGGGATCTTGTTGATCATGGACCCCTTGCCGTGGACCACCTCGTCGTGGCTGATGGGCAGGACGTAGTTCTCGGAGTACTGGTACACCATCGCGAAGGTCATCTCGTGGTGGTGGTACTGCCGGTGGATCGGCTCCTCGCCGATGTAGCCCAGCGAGTCGTGCATCCAGCCCATGTTCCACTTGAACCCGAAGCCCAGGCCGCCCATGTCCACCGGCTTCGTGACGCCGCTGAACGCGGTGGACTCCTCGGCGATCATGATCACGCCGGGCACCCGCTCGTACAGGTGCATGTTGACGTACCGCAGGAAGTCGACGGCCTCCAGGTTGTGGTTGCCGCCGTGGATGTTCGGCACCCACTCGCCGTCCTCGCGGTCGTAGTCCAGGTAGAGCATCGAGGCGACGGCGTCCAGCCGGAGCGCGTCGATGTGGAACTCCGTGGCCCAGTAGAGCGCGTTGGAGACCAGGAACGACTTCACCTCGTTGCGGCCGTAGTTGAAGATGTAGGTGCCCCACTCCTTGTGCTCGCCCTGGCGCGGGTCGGCATGCTCATAGAGTGCGGTGCCGTCGAACCGGCCCAGCGCCCACTCGTCCTTGGGGAAGTGACCGGGGACCCAGTCGAGGATCACGCCGATGTCCGCCTGGTGGAGGCGGTCCACGAGGTACCGGAACTCGTCGGGGCGGCCGAGCCGGGACATCGGGGCGAAGTAGTTGGTCACCTGGTAGCCCCAGGAGGCCTCGAGAGGGTGCTCGGTGACCGGCATGAGCTCGACGTGGGTGAAGCCCTGCCACCTCACGTACTCGACCAGTTCGTCGGCCAGCTCGAGGTAGGTCTTGCCGCGGCGCCACGAGCCGAGGTGCACCTCGTAGATCGACATCGGCGACTCGTGCGGCACGTGGGCGGCCCGCTTGGCGATCCACGCGTCGTCGTCCCAGAGGTACTTGCTCTCGTACACGATCGAGGCGTTCGACGGCGCCCGCTCGGCGAAGCTCGCCATCGGGTCCACCTTCTCGTGCCAGATCCCGTCGGCGCCGAGGATGTCGAACTTGTACATGGTGCCCTCGCCGACCCCTTCGACGAACAGCGCCCACACGCCGGACCCGGGAACCAGGTGCATGTCGTCCCCGGTCCACCAGTTGAAGTCCGCCTTGATCCGAACGGCGTGGGCGTTGGGGGCCCAGACCGAGAAGCGGGTGCCCGTGATCTCGCCACGTTCGTCGTCCTGGACGGTGACCAGGTGCGCGCCGAGACGCTTCCAGCACTCCGTGTCCCCGCCCTGGTGAAAGCCTTCGAGGTCCCAGCCGGTCAATCCACCGGTCACGTCGTATGCCATCAAATCCTCCGCGTCGGGTTGGCCCGGGCTGCTTGGTCGTCCCGGTTGGTGTCCATAATGGCGTAAGAGTAGTCACAGTAGGGTGGGAGTCGGTGCCGCTTTCGACGTGCGCTGCCTTGCCGGTCCCGTTGGTTGCCGCTCTCCGGGCTCACCGGGAGAGGCAACGAGTGGCGCAGATCCATGCGGGGACCGTCTGGGAGGATAGCGGGCTCGTCTTCACCACGCTCACCGGCAAGCTGATCGCACCCGGCGACCACTCGGCGCACTGGACGGCCATTCTGGAGAGATCGGGCGTGCGGCCCGCTCGACTCCACGACTCCACGACTCACGCCACACGCCACACGCCCGCCACACGCCACACGCCCGCCACACTCCGGCGGGGGAGCGGCGGCTCTGCGCGCCGCGGTTCATCGGCCTCTCGCTGGAGTTGCGGGATGCGCTGCGGTCGGGATCATCCAACCGCTCGGCCGCTGCGGCGTTCATCGGCTCCACGAGCGCGACCAGGTCGGCCGGGTAGACGCGGATCAGGCGTGGGCCGGTTCTGAAGGCCGGCAGTGCACCCTCCGCTATACGGCGGCGCAAGGTCTTCGTGCTGAGCCCGGCGAGCTCGGCAGCTTCGGCCAGCGAGACCATGCCGCGTGTTCGGGCTGCAGGCTGTCGTGGGACCATGGCGGGTCCTCCTACGGGGTGGCGGCGCTTCCGCCGATTCGTCGCTGCTGGTGGCCGCGGACCGGAACCCCCGCCTTCCGACATGAGTGCCGGCAGGGAGGGCAAGGGCGCGAGGTTGCCGATCTCGTCCAGGGCGAGGAGGAGGGGAGGGTCGAGCCGTCCCCGGGGAGAGGCGGCCGCCAGCCGTCGCGCGGTCTCGACCATGTCCTCCACGAGCGCCGCGACGAGGGACGCGGCGGCCCCGGCACCGGAGGCGGTGCCGAGGACGTAGAGGGTGCCCCGGTCGCGGAGGAAGGCTTCGGGGTCGAAGTCCTGCCCGGGGGGTGGGGTGACGGCGTCGAGGACACGGGAAGACGGGGATGCCGGAGAGTGCTTGGCGGACACCGAGCCAGATGGAGTCGCGGGTGCGGGGGTCGGCGTGGGCGGCTTGTTCGAGGGCGTCGTCCCAGCCGGGTGCGGCGCCGGGGCGGCCGAGGATGGTGATGGCGTCGGCGACGGTGGCGGGGTCGAGGGACCACCGGTAGAGGTCGCGGGCGGTGCGCCCGTCGAGGGCGGCGGCGTGCAGCAGCGACCGGAGCACTGTTTCGGTTTGGCCCTGCCAGAAGTCGCCGCCGTCGACGGTGCGGGACATGCCGGTGCCGGCGGCCAGCGCCCGGGCCCGGATCATCGCGGTCTGGGGCAGTTCACAGCCGCGGACGGGGGACCAGCGCAGGCTGCCGGTGACGTTGGGTGCGAGTTGTTGGGGGTCGAACACGGCGATCGGGCCGGCGGCGTGGCGGGCCTCAAGGGTGACGGTGAGGTTGTCGGGGCGGGTGGAGGTGGTGACGACCGCGCCGGGGGCGTCCAGGATCATCGGGATCACCAGGTGGAGGCCCTTGCCTGACCGGGGTGGG
>JGI24133J20442_1000666_pt1 | contig 10645 bp, 9 predicted proteins | sample BarGraNGADG00311_2_FD_20442 | JGI IMG/M metagenome (IMG submission 20442)
AGAATTAAACAGTACTCAGGCACTTATTCTCTGTCCAACGCGTGAATTGTGCATACAGATCACAGGCGATCTGACAGATTATGCCAAATTTACAGGTAAGCTGAAAATACTTGCCGTATATGGTGGAGCAAGTATTGATAACCAGATAAGAAGTTTAAAAAAAGGGGTCCATATTATTGTCGCTACACCAGGGAGACTTATTGACCTTATCGGCAGGGGAGCAGCCAGATTATCTGCTGTGACTACAGTCATCCTCGACGAAGCAGATGAAATGCTTAACATGGGTTTCCTTGACAGTATCAATGAAATTCTTGAAGAAGTTCCGGATGGACGGAGAACTCTCTTGTTTTCTGCAACAATGTCGAAAGAAATTTCTTCAATTGCAAGGAAATATATGGACAACCCGGTTGAAGTAACAATTGGTACAAAAAATTCCTCTGCGGATAATGTCAGCCATGCCTATTATCTTATTCATGCAAAAGATAAATACAAAGTGCTGAAGCGTATAGCAGATTTTGAACCGGACATTTACGGTATTGTTTTTTGCCGAACCCGTAAAGAGACCCAGGAAGTAGCATCAAAGCTGATCGACGATGGTTATAATGCAGACGCACTTCATGGCGACCTTTCTCAGATGCAGCGCGATGCAGTTATGCAGAAATTCAGGATAAAAAACCTCCAGTTACTGGTGGCTACAGATGTTGCTGCCCGCGGATTGGATGTTGACGACCTTACTCATATAATTAATTACAGTCTTCCGGATGATACCGAGGTGTATACACATAGAAGCGGACGCACAGGAAGAGCCGGAAAAACCGGAATTTCAATTTCACTGGTTCACCTCCGGGAGAGGCATAATCTTCAGCAGATAGAAAGAATGGTTAAGAAACCTTTCAAAGCTATTCCAATTCCAACAGGTACTGAAATCTGCGGAAAACAGCTATTCCATTGGCTTAACAAACTTGAGACTGTCGTCACTGAACATCAGGAAATTGAAAAATTTCTTCCCGAGATTAAGGAAAAACTTGCAGGGTTTGACAGGGAAGAACTTCTAAAAAGAGTTGTTTCACTCCAGTTTGACCGGTTTCTCGATGATTACCGTAACGGTGAGGATATTATCGATCCTGTTTCTGACAGAGAAAACAGTTTCGAACGATCAGGAAGAAGAGGTAAACATGAAGAATATCCAGGCAACTATACCAGACTATTTATCAATCTTGGTAAGTCTGATGGCTTTTACCCTGAACAACTTATTGAACTTGTTAACTCTAACACCAAGGGGCGGAAAGTACCTATAGGAAAGATCGATCTGTTAAAAACATTTTCTTTTTTTGAAGTTGAAGCAAGTTATGCTGACGATCTTATTGGAGCGCTAAGCAATGCAACATTCATGGACAGAAGAGTGGCCGTTGAGATTGCCCAGGAAAAAACCGATAAACCAAGACAAGGTGAATATTCAGGAAAAAAACCGGCCAAATGGTCAGACAGGAGACCTGCAAAGAGAAGCACCGGAAGATCAGAAAGTAAGAGCAGAGATTTTAAAAGAGATAGTAAATTCGGCAGGAAGGATAAGAAAAAGTACAGCCGGTAATTCACCTGTTTAACCAGAGCCTCTTGAAGGCTCTTTTATTTTTACAGCAAGGAGTATCATTGCTATAATGGCAACGGTCCCACCAAATCCAAAGGCAACAGTTCCTCCATAACCCGGAATTACTTTATCAAAATAGCTATATAAAAATCCGAAAATAATACTTGCAGGAAGCGCCCCAAGACCGATCGAAAAATTGAACAGGCCAAACGCAGTTCCCCTCTTCTCATCACCAACCAGATCCGCAACAAAAGCCTTTTCAGTACCCTCTGTAAAAGCATAGAATAAAGCATAAACAGCAAAGAGGAAAAATGTAGCAATAATCTGAAGGTTAGGAGAAAGGAAAACGAGAAGGGCAAAAGAGATGTAAACAAAAGCGTAGATTCCCCATCCGATATTAATAACTATTTTTCTTCCTATTCTATCTGAAAGACTCCCGAGCGGAGTTGAGAAGATAACCTTAATTATATTGTAGAAAGCCCATACAAGTGGCAGAAACAGGATATTGATAACCTTTGACTGTGCAGCTTCATCGCCGAAATTTGAGACCATGGTATGAAGAGGAGCTATCTGGTGAACCAATTTTACTACAGCCCCACTTTTATGAATAGCCTCCTCAACCCGGAATAGCAGAAAAGCATCCGAAGAGTTGCCGAGAGTAAACAGAACCATAATAAGTAAATAGTTCCTGAAATTTTTATCAAAGCTTTTCAAAGAAAATATAAATGGTTTTCCAATCCCATTTTTTGGCACAGATTCTTTTACAAATAAAATAATTGTCAATACTGCTAAAATCCCAGGTATTATTGCAAGAATGAATGTCCATCTTAAAGCTAACAGGGAATCCTTCATTCCGAAGCCAATGAACAGGATGAGAAGGGTTACTATCGCTAATACAGGTCCTGCAACTGCCCCGGCATTATCCATGGCACGTTCAAAACCGTAAGATTTTCCTCTGATACTTTCATTAACTGAAGAAGCTATTAAAGCATCCCTGGGAGCTGTTCTGATCCCTTTTCCCACACGGTCAAACATTCTGACTAATATGATCTGCCAGGCCGAGGCTACCAGACCTGTCAATGGCCGTATCAATGATGATATTGAATATCCGATAAGAACAAGAAGTTTTCTCTTTCCAATCTTATCTGATATAATTCCGCTGATCAGTTTAACCATTGAAGCCGTAGTTTCAGCAACTCCTTCAATTACGCCAAGCAAGATTGCACCGGATCCCAGAGCTGCGATATAAACCGGAACCAGAGGGTAGATCATCTCTGATGCTGCATCAGTGAAGAGGCTCACTAAACCAAGCATAATCACTGCTTGTGGAATTCGGTTTTTGGATTTTTTAATCACATCTGATGCCATTTTAACAGAGATAAGCTTCGGTTAAAATTATCTTTTTAAATAATCATTAAACAGAACCTGAAGATAAGCTTTACCTTTTCTCTCGGCAGATTCAGGGTCTTTACCTTCAGTAAGTACCGGTGTTTTACTTTTCAAATCAAAGCTTACAGCTGAGCTATCGGTAATAAATCCAAAACCTTCATTATAGGTATAAAATGCAAATGATTTTGAATAATTAGATAAAAGATCTTTGCTGAAAGGAAAGTTCCCGGTAAGTCCAAGCTGATTCAATAATGTTATTGGAATATCAACCTGGCTTCCCAGTTTCTCTATTCGTAATCCTCTTTTCGAAACGGCTCCACCGATCCATAACATGGGTATTTTGAAGACATTCTGCCCGTAATTAGGCATATCGTTTGTAATTCGGGCTGCATGATCTGCTACCATAATAATCAGGGTATTCTTCCACCAGTCTGTGCCTTTTGCCCAATCAAGAAAAGATCCGAGAGACTTGTCGGCATAATATACAGCGTTTTTGTATTCCGTTACGACATCTGAACCCTTAAAAACAGGTTCCATCGGAACATCAAATGGTTCATGACTTGAAAGAGTAAGTACTACTTTAAAAAAAGGTTCTTTAACAGCTTTCATCGAATCCTCAAGAGCTTTAAAAAGAATATGATCGTGAACTCCCCATTTTGAATTATAATTTTCAGGATTAAAATTATTCCTGGTAATTATCGAAGTAAATCCGGAACCGATCACGAAAGAATTAAAATTAGCAAAATTTATCTCGCCACCATACCAGAATGCACTATTGTAACCATTCTCAATCAGTATTTTAACAAGGCTTGGTAAAGACTGGCTTTTTTTAGGCTCCTTTATTATCGATTGAGCTGGTTGAGCAGGATAACCATCAAGAATAGCAGGCATTGCTTTGTCAGTTCTGGTTCCTGATGCAAAAAAACCTGAAAAGAGTATNCCCTCCTTTATGTATCTGTTTACATTGGGAGTAACTGTTGAATCACCTCCNAGCGGTCCTATGAGGTAACCACTGAAACTCTCCAATACAATTATCATAATATCAGGTCTGGAGNTGTTAAGNATCTTCTCAGATATTCCGTTTTTAANTGTAAGTGTATCAACTACACTTTTAGCGATTGAGAGATCCCCGAATTCATAAGGATTCTTTACCGGATTCTGAGCAAAAGCAGAACAGCCAACATTCCAGACTGCATTAATGGCAGTATGGTTCAGAAACATTTTTTCACTGAAATAGACTGTTCCGGCGTTAATCGGTGCGACTCCAAACCCGCCTCTGATCGGTATTATAAGTGCTCCCCAGAGAACCATGAAAAATAAAATCCCGGGCAGCCAGTAACGTATCCGCTCAAAATTGCTGAATAATCTGTTTATAAGTCTATTGTAGAAATAAATAAAGAATGAAACAATAAGTATAATGGTCAATAAAAACATAATGATCTTAAGAGTACTTACTGAGGCCAATGCCTCCTCCGGAGTTTTCAGATATAACATTGGTGTGTAATCCATCCTGAATCCCCAGTAGGAATAGAGATTGGCATCTGATACAACAACTATTGTCGAGAAAATTATCAAAATATAGGAGTACCACCTCATGAAAATCCCGTACCAGTTACCGCTGAAAAAGATTCCGGGGATAGCAATCAGCAAAGGAATAAGCAGATAATATCCTATGGTTGAAATATCCAGTTTTGCACCATGCCGGAATGTACCCAAAAGATTCCCGATGCTGTTCTGAAACGCAGGATGATATTGAAACAAAATGAAAAACAATCGGGCTATAAAGAAAAATGCAAGCCAGAATAATGCGTAACAGCTAAAAGCGATAAGTCTCTTTTGCATATCTGAAACAAATTTTTTATTCCGTTGGGTCTTCTCTGGTGCTTCTGTAAAACATAATCAATGATACTGTTATTATAATCATCCCTGAAACGGTAAGCCATTCAGGATGTTCATCCGGAATAAGCAGCCAGCTTAAGATGGCTCCTAACACAGGTATTACAAATTTCCACAGATTAAGTTCAGATACTTTAACACCCGGTCGTTGTAATAGTTTAAACCATAATGAAAAAGCAGATGCTGCCATAAAACTTAGCCATAATAAGATCAACCAGTACTCAGGTGGTAATGGCCCATTCGTATGACCTTCAAGAGGTATCGAAACAAGGTAAAAAATTACACCTCCGGTAAATAAAGTAAAGGAACTGAGAACAAAAGGATTAATACCTTTACTCTTAACCGACACAATTACATTGCTGGTGGCTGTTGCAATATTTCCACCAAGAATCATCAATACGCCGAGTAGTTCGATTGCAGTTCCGAGCTTGAATGCCTGTCTTCCTGCACTGATCAGTATAACTCCGGAGATACCAAATACAATAGTTACAATTTTTTTCCTGGTCAGCTTATCATCTTTATGCATCATCGATGCGACAACTGCAGTGACCAGAGGCTGTGAACCAACTATAACTGCACCTAAAGCGCCGGGAACAAGGTTCAAACCCTGATAGAACAATGAATAGTTCACCAGGATCTGCAGGGTTGTAACCCAGGCAACCACCTTCCAGTGTACTCTGACCATTTCTATATATAATGCAGGTTTCACAGTAAAAGGTAGGATCATCAATCCTGAAATGATAAATCGCACACCTGCAAAATGGAATGGTGTATCAAATTGTAAACCAAGCTTTATTCCTGCATAAGCGGTTGACCACAGCATACAGGCTATAATTGCCCAGAAAATAGTGTTCCCTTTACTGTTCAATCAAGAATAATTTGATATCAGATATCAGAAAAAAATATTCCTATAAATGTAACAGAATTTGGATTCAATTTTAATATGAAGACTTCATAATATTTAATAGTTTTGTCTGTTATTCAANATGTTAATAATGACTATTGCAGAATATATTGCGAATCAATTATTTAACCATGGAGTCCGATATGTATTCGGCATTCCCGGGGGNCCNTCCATACCCTATCTTGAAGCATTCAAAGGCGCCGGCATCGAGTTCATACTCACATCAAATGAAGCATCAGCTGGTATTATGGCAGATGTAACAGCCAGGTTGACAGGTAATCCGGGTGTATGCCATGCCACATTCGGACCGGGAGCAACTAACATTTCAACCGGCGTCGGAGGCGCTTTACTGGACAGATCTCCGGTTATCGTTTTTACGAGTGAAATGAATGATTTAATGCTCAACCGGACCACTCAGATGAATATCAACCATCAGAAACTTTTTGAACCAATAACTAAAGCAACTTACAGGCTTAATCCGGAAAATGTTGTGGAAGTTATGAAATCGGCGTTCAGACTCTGCCAGGAGTCTTACCCCGGTCCCATCCATATAGGACTACCAGCGGATATTTCTGATATTGAGATAAATACAACATCCTCAGAAGGGTTTATTACTGAAAATAATTATTACCATAATAATATTCAAAAAACAATTTCATTGCTTGAGAAATCCCGCAGGCCTTTAATGGCAGTAGGACTTACGGCAGCACGGCTTAATCTCAAGGATAAGTTGCTGTCATTTCTCGATACATACAAAATGCCTGTTGTAATAACACCAATGGCAAAAGGATTGATCCCTGAAGATCATCCCTGCTATGGAGGTGTACTATTCCATTCGTTAAGCGACTATCTTGAAGATATATATGAGAAGACTGATATGGTGATTGGTATTGGCTACGATCCGGTTGAATTTAATTACGAAGCATGGATGCCGGATGTACCTCTGCTCCATTTCGATATAAGGGAAACAGATATGCCTTCAAGGAGTAGTGTGACCCAGTTTATAGGACCACCAGAGGAGTGGTTTGGTATCCTGAAAAACCTGAATATCGGCTCACTGATATTTGAAGATACTGTTTTAAAGGGAATACGTGATGAGATGGCTTCTGTCTATAATGGCTTTACAAACCATTTCGGACCTGCTGCAGCTCTTCGAGTCCTGCAGGATGAATTACCTGAAGACACAATCCTAACATCAGACGTTGGTTCACATCTTCATCTTGCAGGACAATTCTGGCAAACTCATGATACAGGGAAAATAATCATGACAAACGGTTGGTCAGGGATGGGTTTCGGAATCCCGGCAGCTATGGCGGCCCAGCTTAATAATCCTGAAGCAACGGTGGTATGTATAACAGGTGATGGTGGTTTTCTGATGATGGCCGGAGAGATAGTTACTTTAAAAAGATACAATCTGCCTGTAATAGTCGTTGTATTTTCTGATGGTGAACTAAACCTGATTAAAGTAAAACAGTCATGGAAAGAACTCCCTGCCTATGGGACACTGCTCTATCAGGGTGATCTTTTTGGTTCAGATATCTTTCTGGGTATTAAAGTATTAAGAGCTGATTCCATTGAAGAAATGAGAAAAGCGATAATTGAGGCGCTTTCAGTAAATGAGCCGGTAATTATAAATGCAGTAATAGATCCGGAGGATTATAAGTGGCTTATTGTAAGAAGATAGGTGCTGGGTGCAGGATGCAGGGTGCTGGGTGCAGGGTGGAAAGTGCCTCACCTTGCACCATGTACCTTGCAACCTGCAACAAGTAGCTAAGCTGGGATATAGTATTTAAACTCTTCTTTTAGAACAGAATAGATACAGCTGTCCTTTATTATACCGTTTTTAATAACATTCCTTTTCAGGGTGGCTTCAAGTTTGAATCCTGCTTTCTCAAGAGCTTTCCGAGAGCCAGCGTTATCTGAAAATGGTTCTGCGTAAATTCTGACTATGTCAAAGTCTCTGAATGCATATGATGTAGCAGCTTTGATTGCTTTAGTTGCGATACCTTTTCCCCAGAATTTTTCAGAGAGGAAATATCCAATCTCAAAATTTTTTCTGTAAATATCGGTCTTAGTGACTATCCCGATACTGCCAGCAAGCTGTTTATCAATTGTTATTGCGAAGAATTTTGGAGGATGATTCTCCGGTAAAATAATATTCAGCCAATCCCTGGCATCCTTTAACGAATATGGAAATGGGAATCCGTCGCGAAGGTTCTCTGCAATTTTTTTATTATCAGCTATTAAAGCCAGCTTTGTGGCATCACTTATGGACCAGGGTCTTAGAACTATCCCTTCAAAACATATTTCCATCAGATATTTTAGCTCTTCTTCTCTTTTTTCGTTTTAGGTACCTTTTCTGCCTTCTCCTCTTTTACTTCCTTTTTCTCCTTAGCAGCTTTAGGTGCTTTTGGCGCAGCTTTTTCCTTTACGACTTTTGTTTCTTTTGCCTCAACAACAGGCTTAACCTCTTTAACCTCTTTTATTTCTTTGACTTCTTTGACTTCTTTGACTTCTTTAGGCTCTTTAACCTCTTTTTTCTCCTTTACCGGTTTCTTATCTTTCGGTTCCTTTACTACAATTTGTTTAACAGGTTTAATTTCAGGTTTATTATTTTTTTTCCTCGGACGTCTTACGCCATATGAACCCATTATAATTTTACCTCTTCTTGTTTTTTTATCGCCTTTTCCCATGTTAATTGGTTTTGATTAGTTAGAAAAATCCTTTTTTAAGGGCGGAAGCAAAGTTAATAAAATTCTTTATTTTTATTGAATATTTTTTTTAAGATTCAATAAACACTTCAGGTTTAAAGTGGTTTGAAATAACAGATATGACATATTGCGATTATATTAATACAATTACCGGTGATCAGCTTTCATTTCATAAAGAATACCATGATAATTATTATGGGTTATCTGCCCGGAGCTCACAGCCCTGAGTGTCCTGTATATGAGCGTATTAGACAAATAAAACAAAATAAATGAGACGAATTGACCGAGAAATATCAGGTATTGAGGAAGTTGAAGAAATAATCCGGAAGGCTGATGTCTGCAGAATAGCTCTTGCTAACGATAATGTTCCATATTTAGTTACAATGAATTTCGGATATAATAATGAAGGGGAACAAAAACTATTTTTTCATTGTTCTAATGAAGGAAGAAAACTCGGGATGATCCGTCAGAACAACTATGTCTGTTTTGAGATGGATACTGACCATCAGATTTTCAGAGGTACCAGGGGTTGTGACTGGGGAATGAGATACAGAAGTGTTGTCGGATACGGGAATATTTCAATAATCATGGAAAGGGAGGAAAAAATATCAGCATTGAACTGTATTATGTCACATTACGGAGGTGAAGGGGAATATCATTACGATAATAAGGTCCTGGCACGAACAATTATTCTCCGCCTCGATATTAAAGAAATGACCGCTAAAAAGTGTTAAATTGCAGCAAATAAAAAAGACCTGGTTATGCAACCATTAAATGATTTACGACTGGCTGTGCTGATCGATGCCGACAATATTCCATATAGTAATGTAAGAGGGATGCTGGAAGAAATAGCAAAGTACGGAACACCAACTTTTAAAAGGATCTATGGAGATTGGACAAAACCGACAATTTCCGGGTGGAAATCAGTCCTGCTCGAAAATGCGATAACGCCAATTCAGCAGTACAGTTATACAAAAGGCAAAAATTCCACTGATTCAGCTCTGATAATTGATGGAATGGATATTCTCTATTCCGGTAAAGTAGATGGTTTTTGTATTGTATCCAGCGACAGTGATTTTACCCGTCTGGCAACAAGGTTAAGAGAGGCCGGAATGAAGGTTATTGGTATTGGCGAAAGAAAAACACCTCACCCATTTATTGTGTCCTGCGATAAATTCATCTATCTTGAAATAATAACATCAGCTACAGCTGCATTGGATGCTGCTCCCGAGGTCAGAAAAAGGGGGAAACCCGTGGTGAAAAAAAAGAAGGCGGCAGATCCGGAAACTCAGACGCCTGCGAATATCGTTAAAAGACTTATTGCCTCATCAATAACCGATTTAGCTGATGAAAACGGTTGGGCATATCTTGGTGATGTCGGAAACCTGATACTTAAGAAGCAGCCTGATTTTGATCCCAGAAATTTCGGATTCCCAAAGCTGACACCACTTATCCGATCTCTGGATTTTGAAATTGATGAAAGAGAATCAGGACAAAACCATATAAAACATATTTATATCAGGAACAGGAAGATGTGAAAGGCGCACTGAAAAAAGCAGCTTCAATCGAACAAAATAATATACTAAAATGTTTAATGATAGAGACCGTCAATTTTTGCCGGAGATGTTGCTTATTATGCTTTGGAAACGTGCATAATGCCAAATAGTTATTAAAAAACAATATATTATGAATATTTATTTTTTGTTTTCAAAAATAAATATGACCTTTGTCCCTGTTTTATAAATACTTTAATAATTGAATTATGAACATTTACGTAGGAAGTCTTCATTTTAAAATGAGTGAAGCAGAATTAAAAGAAATTTTTGAAGAGTATGGCGAAGTAACATCCGCAAAAATCATTATTGACAAGTACTCTGGGAAAAGCAAAGGATTTGGTTTCGTTGAGATGCCAAATGATGCTGAAGCTAAAAAAGCTATCGAGGAATTAAATGGAGCTGAAGTTAGTGGCAGAAACATTATCGTTAATGAATCCATTGAAAGAACTGACAGAAGAAGTAATTTCAGAGGTGGTGATAACGACCGCAGAGGTGGCAGCGGTGGTGGAAACAGAAGAGATAACTACAGGTAGGTAACAAAAATTCTAAAACTATGAAAGGTACTGTTAAATGGTATGACAGAGTAAAAGGTTATGGATTC
>JGI24133J20442_1000669_pt1 | contig 10626 bp, 7 predicted proteins | sample BarGraNGADG00311_2_FD_20442 | JGI IMG/M metagenome (IMG submission 20442)
CGACGACGCCGCCGCCTCCGCGACCCCGACCGCCGAGGCGGGGCGGGCGCCTTGGTCCCAGGCCCGCGGGTTCAAGGCATACATGGTGTCGTATGCCGCCGTGTCGGGCTGTGTGCGCCATCTCTCCGAGAGAGGGCCGAAGTCGACCGTGTCGTAGCCGATCTGGTCGAGGTGCTCGCGGACGGGTGTCATTTCCACCGCAGCGGCGAAGCTGGAGCGGTATCGTTGAAGTGGTCCCAGTTTGGGGCTGATGCCCTCTCGCATGCGAGAGGAAAGAGTTGGTTCCCGTCATGGATACCCCCCTACGTTCGATCACCGATGCCGCTGCCAAGCGGACCGCCAACACCTCTGAGATGCATAACGCGTCCGTGGACGAGGATGCGGCCGGGGCAGGTGAATGCGGGCAGGTACACCTGCCGACCGGCAGGATGTGCACCTTGCCACACGGCCATGCAGGGTCATGCGAGTTCATCTCCGCCGAAGCGGCAGCCGCCTCGCTGGCTCACCGCGGGCCGACGACCGCAGGGAACAGACCGGACCGCGGTGGGGGGCGTCGGCTCACGTGAAAGGCCAACAGAGTCCTCGAATCCCACAGCTGTGCCAACCGGACGGATTCGACGGAAGGTAGATGCAGTGACAACGGATCGACCTCGCCGCGCCCGAAGAGCCCCAAGCAGTCACTGGCCGTCAACGCCACCACGCCCGAGCAGGGCTGCCACCCGCCATCACCCATAACTGCTCTCACGTCCTTCCTTCCGCAAGTGGAAGGCACCGGACAAGGTGCAACTCTCTGGGGACTGTTGATGCTCCCGCATGCGCTTCCCGCACGGGTTGGCGATCAAGAAAAGATCGTTTGGCGGATGACCGGCACGGCGTTGCCGCTGACCTTGGAGGCGATCGGTCCGGACGGCGCGCACCACCAACCGGTTTGGGGTCCGAATGCCCACCTGAGCAGTGACTGGGATAAGCCGGGGGATGAGTGGGGCGCGGGTTATGTATTTACCGCACCGGGCTGCTGGGATCTACGCGCCATCCGTGGCGATGCCACCGCTGACGTTTGGCTTCGTGTCGTCAGCCAGTAGCCCCGGTCAGGAACGCACGCCCAACGCGGAAGCGGACGTTCGACGGTGCCAACGCCGGACCGAAACCGCATAGCCCGTTCACCTCACTGGTCGCGGGAATGGGCTGCCGCGACTTGCCGACCGGAGACGGGAGGGCGGGGGTGATCCGCTCTCCCTGCCCCGTTCAGGACCTGGCGCGCATCGACGCGTCGTAGGTGATGGATCCCGAGTACGTGACGTCGAGCACGTCCGTGGCGAGGTCCTGCGTGCCGCTCTCCGCCATGGTCCCCGAAGCGCCCGTAAACCGTCCGGTGCCGCCGGTGATGACGGTCGTGCCGCCCGTGATGTGGGTGACGTTGTTGATGATCTCGAACGAGCCGAGGTGGGTGCTCTTCAGGACGTCACCGTTGGCGGCGACGAATGTGAAGTCACCGTCCGTGTAGGTGCCCTTGCCCGTGGCCGGGTTGAACTGGGTGCACTGCGACCCCACGAAGGTCATCTGGCCAAGGTGGCTGAAGTTGCCCTTCCCTGCGAACCCAATGACCCAGGTCGATGGCACTGAACAGCGACCGTTGAACGTGCTCTTGTCGACCCCGACATTCGGACCTGCGGGAATGAAGCTCGCCGTGTGGCCCACGATCACCCCTCCGATGGGGAGCGCCTTGGTGGGCTGTCCATCGGTGCCTGTGCCGGTGCCGCCGTCAGCAGGCCCAGTGCCGCGACCAAGATCAAGAACCGGGGAACGCGTGTCATGTGAAACCCCACCTTCTTCGTTCATCTTGTGGATGTCGACCCACGCCAGCACGCTTGTCGAAACCCCAGTCGCACAAGCCCCCCGACCGTGTGATGCAGCGCTTGGTCAAGAACCACGTTGGCGGCTGGTGAAGGCCACCGGTAGTGCCAAAGTCCCGGGTCAGCACCTCGGACGCCGCTCGCGCGGGATGGGGGGTCGTGCCCGGCCGGCCGCGTCACGATCCGCGAGCGGTGTAAAACCGCCCAGCCTCAGACGCACTCAACTCGGCACGATCGAGCGCGCCACCAGCGGCAGAAGAAGACGTTCGGTGCTGAAGGACAGGTGTCGAACAAGGCACCGGCACCCTTCGACCAGCCACGCTTCGTTCAGACCAGGCCACCCCATCCCGAGAGTCGCGGGCCAGAATAGTTGGGCTCTTCGACCGGCGCGGACATTAGGTGCCGGCGGCAGCCCGGTCAAGGGCCGGATGGCCGCCGGAGCTTACCTAGACCTGAAGCCCCACCTCAACGATCGCCTCGGCAACCGTCCGCAAGCTGGCGTTGTTGCTGCGGGCGTGCGCGCGGATGAGCTGGTAGGCCTGATCGATCGTGACGCCAAGCCGCTCGGCGGTGATCCCCTTGGCCTGTTCGATGACGACCCGTGAGTCCAGGGCCTCCTGCAGCTGCACGCTGAGCTGCTGCTGGTGGCGCAGCATGGACGCGTCTCGTGCGACGGCCAGCACGCCGAGCACGGTTCCGTTGATGTCGCGGTAGACCGAGGCGTTGCACAAGACGTCGGTCAGTGTGCCGTCCCGGTGAAGCATGGCGAGTGGGTAGTCAGTAAGCGAACCCTGCTCGAACGCTCGCTCGTAGCCCTCGAGGGCTTTGTCGGGATCGGTGAAGTATTGCGAGAAGTCCGTCCCGATGAGCGCTTCGCGGGGAACCCCGGTGACCTTGATGGTGGCCTCGTTGACATCGGTGATCTTGCCTTCGGGGCTGATCGTCACCAACGGGTCCAGGCCGGCTTCGATCAGGCTCCGGGCGTACAGGGCTGCGTGCTCCAGCTCGCTCAAGTCGCGGTGGATCACGGAGGTGCCGACGACTGCCCCGTCCGCGTCGCGGATCGGTGAGACGGTCAGCGAGACCGGGAACACCGTTCCGTCCTTGCGAACCCGCTTGGTCGCCAGGTGCTCGACATGCTGGCCGGCCCTGATCTTGGCCAGGACGGTGTCGATCTCCGTGGTTCGATCCTCTGGGGTCAGGGACCGGGCGGGCTTGCCGACGATCTCCTCGCGGGTGTACCCGTACATCCTCTCGGCGGCCGGGTTCCAGCTCGTGACGAGGCCGTCGAGCGAGCCGCTGACGATGGCATCATCTGAGCTCTCGACGATCGCAGCCATGCGCTGGGCGGCCTCAAACGCCTGCCGCTGCTGGGACACGTCGGCAACTGGGGCCGGGAACCGGTCGCCGCCGCGGTCGTCCAGATGTGCTGGAGCGTGGTCCGGTTTGCTCGGTGGCTGTGCCATTTGCGTGCTCGTTTCGCTGGTCCAAAATGCAGGACAGGGCCACCGGGAGGTCCAGAGCAGCGCAGGGACAAGCTCGCGCCACCAAGGTCTGGGGGAAGCGCGGTACGTAGGACACTACATGTGGTATTCGCCACAACCCGCACGTGAAGACAGCGCAGTCGACGGACGGGGCCGCCCGCTGGTCATTGCGCTCACCCCGGGTCAGGCCGGTGACTCAACAGCACTGCGGCAACTGCTCGCCGAGCTCCGGGTTCCCCGACTGGGACCGGGCCGGCCCCGCAGCAAACCCGACGCCCTCCGNGGCGACAAGGCCTACTCGGCCCGGGCGCACCGCGCCCACCTGCGCTCACGCGGGATCACCACCGTNATCCCCGAGCCATCAGACCAGATCGGCCACCGCAAGAACAAAGGCTCACGCGGCGGGCGNCCGGNGGCCTTCGACGCCCACGACNACAAGAACCGCAACGTNGTCGAACGCGCCTTCAACCACCTCAAGAACTGGCGCGGCCTGGCCACCCGCTACGACAAACACGCNCTNGTCTACCGAGGCGGCGTCGTCCTCGCATCCATCCTGCTCTGGCTGTCATGACTTGCGAGACACGCCCTAGGTCGTCGTCGTCCACCAGCACGTGGACAACCCCTTTGCCGTCGCCCGTGAACGCGGCCAGACCCTGGATGTTCACGCCGCCCGCACCGGCAGCCTCACCGAGGCGAGCCAACTCGCCGGGGCGATCGTCAAGAACCACCAGCACGTCTGTTGCCATTTCAGGTCCGATGCTGCCACCAGGCAAGGCCGTCGACAAGAGATCAGCCGAGGGGCTAGAGACATTGGACACATTCCGATGTAACGTCCCGAAGCAGTTGCGCCCTCCAGACCTTGGCGCGTGGCCTGTTCCCGGTGCTGCTCCCGAACCTCGGTAGCCCCGTCCTTGTGTTGAGGACTACCGAAACCAGGTCGCTATGGAACGCCCGACGAGGAAGCCACGCCACCCGTACGGCACGTTTTGGTGCCTGCGGCGACCGGCTTCTGGCTCCGGCAGGCACCACTGGTGCACGGACGACAACCCCAGTTCGACAACCCCAAGGCCGATCACGGCGAAACGAGCGGGCCCATGGCACTGCCGCTCCCATTCGTGCCGCAACCCAGGACGCGCCCTTGGACAGGGGTTCGGCCCATGTTGTCCGTCGGACATCAATGCAGTTCGGAGGATGCCGATGACGGCTCAACACGGACAGGCGTCGGTCGTCCAGGCCGTATCCGGCCGGCTGGCTTGTGGCATCACCACCGGCAACACCGAACAAAGAGAAGGAGGTCCGCATGATTGAGGACCGTTTGGACCCCGAGGTGAGTACCGAAGGCCCTGGTGGCAAGTTGAACGGAAGGGTCGCNTTCGTGACCGGCGGCACCCGGGGTATCGGAGCCGCGATCAGCCTCAGCCTGGCCAGCCAAGGGGCGTCCGTCGCCGCTGGTTACAGCAGCAACTCCACCAAGGCCGAGGAGTTCCTGCTGCGCTTGAAGGAGGCAGCCAGAGGCGAAGCGACGATGAGCCTTCACCGAGGCGACGTGGCCATCGCGGACGACTGCCGACGCACGATCGCAGAGGTGATCGACCAGCACGGGCGCCTAGACATCCTGGTGAACAACGCCGGGATCACCAGGGACAAGACCGTGGCCAAGATGACCGACGACGACTGGAACTCGGTGCTTGCGGTCAACCTGTCAGGTCCCTTCTTCCTGGCCCAGGCGGCGCTCAAGCACATGGTCGAACGGGGCACCGGCCGCATCGTCAACGTCTCTTCGATCATCGGCGAGACCGGTGCCATCGGGCAGGCAAACTACGCAGCGTCCAAGTCGGGGCTGTTCGGGCTCACCAAGACCCTGGCACGCGAGGCGACGTTCCAGCTGGCCCGGGCCGGGAAGCTCACCGAGGACAGCATCGGTGTCACCGTGAACACGGTGACACCCGGCTTCGTGGCCACCGAGATGGTCGAGGCGATGCCGGAACACGTGCTGGAGAAAATCAAGAGCACCATCCCGGCGAGGCGCCTGGCCCAGCCCAGCGAGGTGGCCCGGGTCGTGCACTTCCTGGCCGCTGACGCCGCCTCCTACATCACCGGACAGGTTTGGGGGGTCAACGGCGGCCTCGACATGTGACGCGTGTGTGAGGTCGGTCCGGCAAAGCCAACGCAGTTACACCGGGAGAAAGCCGAGCATGAGCACCATCATCATCAACGCCGACTCCGGCGAACCTGACCGGCTCTTCGCCAGCACGGTCCGGGCCATGCGCCGGAGCCTCGACGCCACCGAGGATCAGCTGGCGAGGGCATCCCGGATCGGGCGCCAGCGCCTCGAAACCATCGAGACCGGCGGCACCACGACACGCGCCGACATGAGTCAAGTGTGATCCGCAGGTTCCGTTCGCGCTTCCGGGAAGAGAGAGTTCAATGGCCTGACGAGCAAGGATCGCTGCTGATCGAAGGAGCCTCACACATGTTCACTCGGATTGCGGTGGTGAACAGGGGTGAGCCTGCGGTCCGGCTCATCAGAGCTGTGCGGGAGCTGGACGAGGAACACGGCTACGGCATCAAGGTCATCGCCCTTCATACCGAGGCTGAGCAGCGGGCACTCTTCGTGCGTGCGGCCGACGAGTCGGTTTGCCTGCGCGACGTCTCTTCGCCGAACGGCCCTTATCTCGACCTCGAGGAGCTTGAGCGGGCGCTGAGGGTCAGCCGGGCCGACGCGGTGTGGGTGGGCTGGGGCTTCGTGGCCGAGGACCCGGCCTTCGCCGAGCTGTGCGAGCGGTTGGGCCTGGTTTTCATCGGCCCACCAGCTCAGGCCATGCGGCAGCTCTGCGACAGGATCGAGGCCAGGTTGCTGGCCGAGAAGACCGGGGTTCCGGTAGCCCCGTGGAGCGGTGGACCGGTGTCGAGCTCGGCGGAAGCAGTCCAGCAAGGCGACACCATCGGTTACCCGCTCGTGATCAAGGCCAGGAGTGGCCGGGGCGGTCGGGGCATCTGGGCCGTGCGATCGGTCGATGAGCTGGAGGTCGCCTTCGAACGCGCGCAGACCGAGGCCGAGAACACGTTCGGCGATCCGGTCGTCTTCATGGAGGGCCTGGTCGGCGGTGGTCGCAACGTCGAGGTGCAGGTCATGGCCGACGCGCACGGCACGGTCTGGGCCCCTGGGGTCCGTGACTGCTCCATCCAGCGGCGCAACAACTGGAAGCTGATCGAGGAGTCTCGTTCTCCCGCGCTGGGCGCCGAGCAAGAGGCCAGGCTCCGCACTGCGGCGGCCGCCCTCATGCATGCAGCCGGGTATCGCGGGGCGGGGACCGTCGAGTTCATCTACCAGCCAGCCGAAGAGGCTTTCGTCTTCGTGAGCGTCAACGCCCGGCTGCAGAGTGACCATCCGGTCACCGAGGCCGCCACCGGGCTCGACCTGGTCAAGCTGCAGCTGCTCATGTCTGACGGCCGCCGCCTGGTCGGGGACGCACCGCCGCACCTCGGTCACGCAATCGAGGCCCGTCTCAACGTGGAGGACGCCGAACAGGGCTTTGCGCCCGCCCCTGGCACCGTGGTGCTGCTCAATCTGCCGTCCGGTCCCGGCATCCGTGTTGACACCGGGATTGCCTCCGGTGACGTGATCCCCCCCGGCTACGACTCAATGGTCGCCAAGATCATTGCCTGGGGGCAGGACCGCCCGGAGGCTTTGTCCCGCTTGCGTTGTGCCGTCCGCGAGACCACAGTCGTCCTGCGGGGCGGCACGACCAACAAGTCTTTCTTGCTCGACCTGCTGGCCCGTCCAGAGGTCGTGTCCGGTGAGGCCGACACGGGCTGGGTGGACCGCGTGGGCGACTCCACGACGTCGGCACCAGCTCGCCACGCTGACGTCGCCCTGCTCAGCGTTGCCATCGATGAGTACGACGCCGAGGAAGCAGTTGAGCGACGCGGCTTCCTCAGCTCAGCCCGCGGTGGGCGACCACGGGCCCTGCACGCCATCGGACGCACGATCGAGCTCCGCTATCGGGGGCAAACCCATCGCGTCGTCGTTGCTCAGGTCGGTCCACGCCGATACCGGATGGAGGTGGACGGGGCACTCATCGATGTCGACGTCGACCGCCAGAGTGCCTTCGAGAGCCGGCTCCAGCTCGGAGAGGCAACCTTTCAGATCGTCTCGGTGTTCGGCCCCGCCGGTTACCTGGTCGAGGTTGACGGCGTCAGCCATCGGATCGCAGGCGACCAGTCCGGGTTCGTTCGCGCGCCGGCGCCAGCGGTGGTGGTTGCGGTCCTCGTCACGGCTGGCGAGGACGTCGAGGCCGGAGCGACGATCGCCGTACTCGAAAGCATGAAGCTGCAGACCGCGGTGCGAGCTCCTCGTTCCGGGCGGGTGCGAGAGGTCCTGGCCCGCGTCAACTCGCAGGTGGATGCGGGGGCGCCGCTGGTGCGCCTTGATCGCCCCGTCGCAGAGCTCGCTGTCTCGGACGCCCCAGCTGTCAGCTTCACGCCGACGTCCGACATCTCGGCTGCACCGGACGCACCGACGCGGGCGCATGAGCTCCTCGAAGCGCTGCGGGCCATGATCACCGGCTATGACGTGAGCGCGAAACGGGCTCGGGGACTCATCGCCGAGTACGGCGAGCTGCGCAGCGAGCTCGCGCAGGATGCCGAGCTGAGGCGTGAGGAGCTTGCGCTGCTCATCACCTTCGCAGACTTGTGCGAGCTGTCTCGTAACCGGCCCACGAGTGCCGAGGAAGACTCGGAAGAGCGCGTCCACAGTCCACAGGAGCACTTCCACACCTACCTGCACTCCCTCGACGTCGAGCAGGAGCGTCTGCCCGATGCGTTCCGGATGAGGTTGTCGCGAGCACTTCGCCACTACGGGGTCGCAGATCTGGACAGGAGTCCCGAGCTGGAGGAGGCGGTCTACCGGGTGTTCCTGGCCCAGCAGGGAGCGGCCGACCAGACTCCGGTGGTCGCCGCACTGCTCCAGCGATGGTTGGACGAGCCAGAGGCGTCGACCGGTCCTGCCCGCGACGAGATGAGGGAGGTCCTCGACAGGCTGNTCGTCGCCACCCAGCTGCGCTACCCCACGGTCGGCGACCTCGCCCGAAGCATCCGGTTCCGGTTCTTCGACAACCCCGTCATCCAGGCCGCCCGAGAGCAGGTCTACGCCGAAGTCCGCGCACATCTGCAGTACCTCGACGACAACCCGGGCGCGGCCGACTACGCGGAACGGATCGAGGTCTTGACGGCAGGCCCCGAGCCCCTGATTCGACTCCTGGCCGAACGCATCGCAGGCAACACCTCCGGGTTGGAGCCAATGATCGAGGTGCTCACCCGGCGTTACTACAAGATCCGCCGGCTGGAAGAGGTCCGCGCCTTCCAGCTCGACGGTCGACAGTTCGTCACTGGCGCGTTTGAGCTGGGCGGCAAGCGTCTCCACCTCATATCGACCATGGGTGACCTGTCCGAGCTGACCGCTTCCCTCCTCAGCGTTGCTCGTGTGGCCGCGCAGGTCGCCGATCCGACGAACCTGGTCGTCGATCTCTACCTCTCCTCGGGCGACATGTCGGCCGACCCGGACGCGGTCGCCTCCACGCTGGCGGACTCTCTGTCCGACGTGCCGGTCCTGGTCATGGGGCGACGCGCGACGGTCACCGTATGCGATCACACCGGGGCACATGTGGAGTTCACGTTCCGCCCATCGCAGGGGCGCTTGCAGGAGGAGCGCGTCATCCGCGGCATGCACCCGATGATTGGCCAGCGGTTTGACCTGTGGCGGTTGAAGAACTTCACCGGCACGCGGCTTCCTGCGACCGAGGACACATACCTCTTCCACTGCGTGGCTCGAGACAACCCCGCTGATGAACGCCTCGTGGCGTTTGCTGAGGTTTATGACGTGACCCCGCTGCGGGATGCGTCAGGCCAGGTCGTCGCAATCCCCGCCGTCGAGTCCAAGCTCGCCGCCTGCCTGGAGAGCATGCGCGCCAGCGGGGCCGACCGCGGGGAAACGCGGCGGCTCGACGCCAACCGCATCGTTCTGTATGTATGGCCTCCGATCGACGCGCCTCTGGAAGAGCTGATCGACTTCGCCAGCGCGTCGGCACCCATGACGGTGGGCGCCGGACTGGAAAAGATCACGATGCGGGTTCGACAGCGGCCCCAACCGGACGCCGAACCTGAAGAAGTTGCGCTGGTCTTCTCCTACCAGCCCGGGGCGGGTGTCGGCGTCAACGTAGGCAAGCCCTCGAAGGAGCCGATGGCACCGCTGGACGAGTACACCCAGAAGGTACGGCGCTCGCGTGCCCGTGGCACCGTCTACCCCTACGAGATCGTCCCCATGCTCACCGGGATCGGTGGCAGCTTCGTCGAGCACGACCTGGATGAAGCCGGTCGGCTCATACCGGTTGATCGGCCTCGGGGGCGCAACAGCGCGGGAATCGTCGCGGGCCTGGTATCGACACCCAACGCCCGCTACCCCGAAGGCATGGTGCGTGTCGCTCTGTTCGGTGACCCCACCAAGTCGCTGGGATCGGTGGCCGAGGCCGAGTGCGCGCGGATCATGGCCGCCCTCGACCTCGCCGAGGAGATGGCGGTGCCGGTCGAATGGTTCGCCCTGTCCTCCGGGGCCATGATCTCGATGGACAGCGGCACCGAGAACATGGACTGGGTGGCCCGGGCTCTGCGACGGTTGATCACCTTCACCCAGGCGGGCGGCGAGGTGAACGTGGTCGTGGCCGGGATCAACGTCGGGGCCCAGCCGTACTGGAACGCTGAGGCAACCATGCTCCTGCACACCAAGGGCATCCTGGTCATGACGCCGGACAGCGCAATGGTCCTGACCGGCAAGCACTCGTTGGACTACTCGGGCGGAGTGTCAGCCGAGGACAACTTCGGTATCGGTGGATACGACCGCGTCATGGGACCGAACGGACAGGCGCAGTACTGGGCCCCCAACCTGAGCGCGGCGTGCGAAACGCTGTTCGCACACTACGACCACACCTATATCGCGCCCGGGGAACACATCGGACGTCGAGCGGCCAGCAGCGACCCACACGACCGTGATGTGCGCAGCTACCCGCACGTCCATCCGTGCAGCGACTTCACGACCGTGGGGGACATCTTCTCCGCCGAGGTCAACAAGGAGCGTAAGAAGCCGTTCGACATCCGCACTGTCATACGTGCGGTGGTCGACCAGGACCACGCCGTGCTCGAGCGCTGGGCAGGCATGGCCGACGCCGACACGACCGTTGTCCTGGACGCCCACCTCGGCGGCTATCCGATCGAGATGCTGGGCATCGAGTCTC
>JGI24133J20442_1000670_pt1 | contig 10623 bp, 3 predicted proteins | sample BarGraNGADG00311_2_FD_20442 | JGI IMG/M metagenome (IMG submission 20442)
GACCCTCTCTTTTTACGAAACGGATCATCTACTCCTGAGTATATAAAGCAACATGCCGATTTACAATCGAGCCATTTTGTAAGAGAGATATACGAAAATGAAATTTTCCCTTTCAAAGAAAGTCCAAGCGGAATTCCCACCAATATAGCTGTTTTAAACCTGGCATTTTATCCTGATGAAAGAGGTCCCTATAACTACGATGCCAATCCCGGACCATATTCCGGAGGGATGAATTCCGACGGTAAGCTTAACAATCCTCAATCGAGATGGGGTGGTATTATGAGAGAAGTACTTACCAGCGATTTTGAAACTGCAAACATTCAGTATATAAAGTTTTGGGTTATGGATCCCTTTGTTGATAATCCCAATCAGGAGGGAGGTGATCTGTATATAAACCTTGGAAATATTTCAGAAGATATCCTCAGGGATTCAAGAAAAAGTTTTGAAAATGGACTTCCCAATTCACCTGTTGTAAAAAACGTTGATACTACTGCATGGGGAAGAGTACCAACCATTCAGGCAGTTGTTCATGCTTTTGATAATGCTCCCGAATCGAGACTATTTCAGGATGTCGGACTTGACGGGCTTATGGATCAGGACGAACAGACTTTTTTCGCCGCTTACATACAGAAAGTCTCAGCAATTACGACAGCTGAAGCTTATCAGAATATCTTAAAGGACCCGTCAGGAGATGATTACCATTATTTCAGGGGATCGGATTATGATGCCCAGCAACTTGGCATTCTCGACAGGTATAAAAACTATAATGGTGAGGAAGGGAATTCACCTACATCAGGGATGTCGAAGGAGTCGTATCCGACATCCGGATCTACTTTGCCCGACATGGAAGACATCAACCGTGATAATACATTAAATGAAACAGAGAGTTACTATCAGTATAAAGTAAGTATTCGTCCGGGTGATATTAAGGTTGGAAAGAATTTCGTGGTTGATGAGATTGAATATGAAGCTACTTTTGCCAATGGTGTAAAGTCGAAAGTCAAGTGGTACCAGTTTAAGGTTCCTATTACTGATTATCAGAAGGTTATAGGTCCAATAAAAGATTTCAAATCAATCCGTTTCATGAGAATGTTTCTCAAGGGATTCAACGAACCGGTTATAATGCGTTTTGCGAAACTTGACCTTGTGCGTGCCGAATGGAGGAAATACAATATTTCATTTATGGAAGGGGGAGAAAGGATTACCATACCTGAGGCTACGGATGGGACATTCGAAATCAGTTCTGTAAGTATTGAAGAGAATTCAGGAAAGATACCTGTTAACTATGTTTTACCTCCAGGATTTGACAGGGTGACCGATCCCCAAAATCCACAGCTGAGACAGCTAAATGAACAGTCTATGGTACTCAAGGTTCAGAATCTTGAAGACGGAGATGCCCGGGCAGCATTCAGAAACGTTAATCTCGATATAAGGCAGTATCGTCAACTAAGGATGGAGGTTCATGCTGAAGCAATGATAGGATATCCTTTACAGAATGATGATCTGACAGCATTTATCAGAATCGGTTCGGATTATAAAGGGAATTTTTACGAATATGAACTTCCTTTAAAACTAACCCCTCCCTCCCCAAGTAACAAGTACAGTAATAAATCGGATAAAGACAGGGCAATTGTCTGGCCCCCGGAAAATAGTTTTGATATAGATTTGTCGGTACTTCAGGATGCCAAGCAGGAACGCAACCGGCAAATGCAGTTACCCGGCTCATCTTTAAGCGTGTCAGATGTTTTTGTATATACCAAGGGAACAGCCCGGGTGTCAGTTTCCGGTAATCCTAATATGAGTAATATACGGGTCATTATGATAGGCGTGAGAAACCCCATAAAAACCCGGAACAAAGCAGCAGATGACGGACTCCCGAAATATGGGGAGGTTTGGTTCGATGAACTGCGTCTCAGCGATTTTATTGAGAATGGAGGATGGGCCACGAATGCACATTTACAGGCTCATCTGGCAGATCTGGGTACTGTTGATATGGTTGGACAGGCAAGTACCCCCGGATGGGGAAGTATTGAGAAAAAAGTAAATGAGAGAAGCAAAGAAGAGATAATGAAATATGACATTTCATCAAGTGTGGAGCTTGGTAAATTTTTCCCTGAAAAAATTGGCGTCAGACTTCCGGTTTATGTCGGTTATTCAGAGACCAGGATCAGACCTCAATATAATCCTCTTGATCCCGATATTCTCTTAAAGGATGCGTTAAAAGCAGCAAAAAATCAAACAGTCAGAGATTCAATAATAGCCATTTCAGACGATTTTTCAAGAAGAAAGACTATTACAATAAGCAATGCAGGAATAACAAAACGGGGAGTAAAACCCCATGCTTGGGACCCTGCAAACTTAAGTGTGAACTATACTTACAATGAAATCTATAGCAGCAATACCAATACTGAAATAAACCTTGAGAAAAACTACAGGGGAGGATTAAATTATGACTTCCAGGCGCAACCTGCCAATATTATGCCTTTCAAGAATGTGAGATTTCTGAATTCCCCTGTTTTCAAGCTGGTCAAAGACTTTAACTTTTATGTCTTTCCAAAGAGCCTCTCATTCAGGACCGATCTGAGTCGATTTTATAATGAATTAATAACAAGAAATATAAATAATCCCTACCTGAAGGTTACCCCTTCATTCAAAAAAGATTTTGAATGGAGCAGGATTTATGATATGAAATTTGATATAACCCGTCAGCTTAAATTTGATTTCACTGCCACTAATCTTTCAAGAATTGATGAACCTCCTGGCGGAGTTGACAAACAAAGGTATAGCAGCAGTTATAATTCATGGCGCGATTCAGTATGGGTTAATTTGAGAAAGGGCGGCCGGACAACTACCTATAACCATTTTATGAATGTTACCTACACGCTTCCGGTAAATAAGCTTCCCATGCTTTCGTGGGTAAATGCAAATGCACGCTATAGTTCCGATTATACCTGGCTTGCCGGCCCTCTGTTTCCCGACAGTTTGAAGATCCATCTGGGGAATTCAATTAAAAATCATAGTGAGCTGACATTTACAGCAATGGCAAATCTTTCTTCACTCTATACCAAATTGAAATTCCTTAAAAGCATTGAAAATAATACTCAGCCCGGGGCAGCTCAGAAAATGAAAGCCGAATTATTAACGGTTACCTATGTGAAGGAAAACGTAAATTTCAAGGCAAACACCATCAAAGCAATTGTTCATAATCTGAAAACAAGGGATGTAAAAGTTAAGATTATCGGAAAAACCGGTAAGGAGGTCAAAGGCAAAATGGAAATTGTAAATGAAAACCGGGTTAATTTCACAGCGGCTGAACAGACCGATGGTGCTAAGGTATCAATTGAAGGAAAGGTAAAGAAAAGCAGGAACCCGCTTATTATTACAGGCGAGTATCTCATAAGAGCGTTAATGGGTATAAGGTCTGTAAGTTTAACTTATACAACAGCCCAGGGCCAGTTTCTTCCGGGTTATGACCCTGAAACAAAATTCCTGGGAATGTCAACCTTTAACGACAGACTTGCGCCGGGATGGCCATTTATTTTAGGATACAGCGATAGAAACTTCTTTGACAGAACGGTCAATAACGGGTGGCTGTCAAAAGATACCTTGCTTAATACTCCTGCGATATACGATATTAAACGCGACCTGTCATTAAGAGCTCTTGTTGAACCTTTTCCCGGTATGAGAATTGACATCAATGCTGACAGAAGATACCTGGAGTCAGAGAACTCCTACTATATTGCTGATAAGAACGGGAACTTTCCCGACAGTACACGTAACCGGATTATTTCCGGGAACTTCTCAATATCCATTATTTCGTGGGGAACCTCATTCGAAAAGATCTCAAAGAACAATGATTATGTATCTCCTACATTTGAAGCTTTTAAAAAAGATATTGTTATTATTTCTGAAAGGAGAGCCGCCGAAAGACAGAAGGTAGATCCCGGGTATAACCCTGATACCGATCCATTAACCGGTGCTCCGATTGAAGGGCCATATAAAAGCGGATACGGGAAAACATCCCGGGAAGTAATGATCCCCGCATTCATGGCCGCTTATACAAAATCCGATCCAAACAAAATAGGACTTGAGGCATTCCCGTCGGCATTAAGAATGATGCCAAACTGGCGTATAAATTTTGATGGATTGTCAAAATTTGAGTTTATTCAGAGAGTATTCAGATCTATAAATTTAACCCATCAATACCGCAGCATATACCAGATCGGTTCATATACTACAAATCTGAGTTACCAGGACGATGGTTATGGTTTTAGCAGAATAAGGGACTTACAGAATAACTTTGTCCAGCAATATGAAATTAGTGTTGTGACAATCAGCGAACAATTCAGTCCTCTTATCAATGTGGACATGAACTGGAAAAACAGCCTTACTACCCGGTTTGAATGGAGAAAATCACGTACAGTTACTCTTAATCTGACCAGTAACCAGGTTGCTGATGCACGGATTAATGAACTTATATTCGGAGCCGGATACCGGTTTGATAATGTTAAGATAATTCTCAAAACAGGACAAGGACAGAGGGCATTGAAAAGCGATCTGAATATACGCTTCGATCTTTCAATTCGTGATGATAAAACACTTGCCCGGAAGCTTGTAGAGGATGTGAATCAACCGGTTGTCGGTCAGAGAGTATTTAGAGTGGGAGCAACAGCCGATTATGTTTTAAGCGACAGATTTAACCTGCAGATATTTGCTGATCATACTATGAATGATCCGTTTGTTGCAAATACCTTTCCAACCTCTAACACTAATTTCGGATTCAGTCTTAAATTTACTCTTGTTCAATAACAGGGAACTAACGATAGTATTACTTTTTTTCATCTTTTCAGAAATCGTTTGAAACAATGTCTATCCGTTCTTTCTGCCTGAAAATCAGCTAATATGCCATAAAATAAATGACTCAGTTGTGTCATTTATCGAACCATTTTCCTATTTTTGAGAAGGAATAACCTATACTTATATTTTACCTGATAATTAGTCCCCCCTGTATGAAAAGATCTAAACCACAATTGTCATTCTGGCAGATATGGAATATGAGTTTTGGATTTATGGGAATTCAGTTTGGATTTGCGCTTCAAAATGCAAATGTCAGCAGGATTTTTGAAACACTCGGCGCCAAAGTTGAAAATATTCCAATATTATGGATAGCGGCTCCTGTTACCGGCCTCATCATTCAGCCTATAATAGGACATATGAGTGATAATACATGGAACAGGTTGGGTCGCAGGCGTCCTTACTTTCTTACGGGTGCCTTACTTGCCTCTATCGCCCTGATAATAATGCCAAACTCACCAGTATTATGGATAGCTGCAGGAATGTTATGGATTATGGATGCATCGATCAATATATCAATGGAGCCCTTCAGAGCTTTTGTAGGTGATATGCTGCCGTCAGAACAACGCACAACGGGTTTTGCCACTCAAAGCTTTTTTATTGGTACAGGTGCCGTTATTGCCTCGGTTCTTCCCTATGTTCTTACAAACTGGTTTCATATTCAGAATACTGCGCCTGCAGGACAAATACCGTTATCAGTGAAGCTGTCCTTTTATATTGGAGCAGCAGCATTTATTTCCGCTGTAATCTGGACCATTGTTAAGACAAAAGAGTACTCCCCCGATGAACTAAAAGAATTCTCAGCTGAAGAAAATACTCCTGTTAATTACCTGAATGAATCTGATGACTCATTTGGTACAGGTATATTTGTTAAAAGAGGATTCTACTGGATATTTGCAGGACTCGTGATAAGTCTGGTCGTTTACTTCTCTTCTCTTGAGAAAGAATTGTACATACTGTCAGTAGGGATAGGAACCTTTGGATTGATTCAGATCATTTCGGGGTTGTTTGTCTCTGCAGGAAAAACATCGGGTGGACTGGTAGTTGTTTTAAGTGATCTTTACAAGATGCCAAAGACAATGGGACAGCTGGCTATCGTTCAGTTTTTTTCCTGGTTTGCCCTTTTCTCAATGTGGATCTACACTACTTCGGCTGTAACCAGTCATATATATGGTACCAAAGATCCTACCAGCGAGCTCTATAATCAGGGTGCAAACTGGGTTGGTATTCTCTTTGGAGTGTATAATGGTTTTGCTGCACTGGTTGCATTTTTGCTTCCTGTCCTGGCGAAACTGACTAACAGACGTATTACGCACTCCGTGAGCCTGATTGCCGGAGGGTTGGGATTAATCTCAATTATTGTGTTTCATACCCCAAATATGTTGATTCTTTCCATGCTTGGTATCGGAATAGCCTGGGCGAGTATCCTCGCAATACCATATGCAATTCTGACCGGATCACTTCCGGTCAACAAAATGGGTACTTATATGGGCATTTTTAATTTCTTCGTAGTTATTCCCCAGATACTTGCCGCAAGCATACTTGGATTCTTTGTTCGCGATGTTTTTGGTGGCGAAAGTATTTATGCTCTGGTAGCAGGAGGTATTTCAATGTTTATTGCTGCGGTGTTGATTCTTTTTGTTAAGGATGTGGATGAAATAAAATCGAAAACAGTTTGATGCAAACAGCCGCATGTATTTTTGATCTCGACGGGGTAATTGTCGATACTGCCAGATATCACTTTCTGGCATGGAAAAGACTTGCAGATCAGCTTGGCATTAAATTTACAGAAGAGGATAATGAACGACTCAAAGGCGTAAGTCGTATGGCTTCTCTTGAAATTCTACTTAGTCTTGGCGAAATAAAACCTGACGAGACCGAGAAACTCAGATATGCAACCCTGAAGAATGACTGGTATGTAGAATATATAAGCAGAATGACACCTGAGGAGATACTCCCGGGCTCTATGGCATTTATTAAGGAACTCAGGGATGCAAAAATCCGCATTGCAATTGGATCAGCAAGCAAAAACACTCCGATGATACTTGAAAGGGTTGGTATCCGGAAATTGTTTGATGCTGTGGCTGACGGGAACAATGTAAGCAAGGCAAAGCCCGATCCTGAAGTTTTCATCAAGGCTGCTGAAATGTTAAGTGTAGATCCAGNGAGGAGTGTTGTATTTGAAGACGCAGTTGCCGGTGTACAGGCAGCTCTTAATGCCGGNATGATGTGCATTGGTATCGGATCGGCAAATATTTTAAATGAAGCTCATTTTGTTGTTGCAGGCCTCTATGAAATGAACCTCGAAAAACTCTTAACAATAGGAAACAATATCCGGTTATGAATAGTTTTTATAAAGAAGATGAGTGGAAAATTATCGAAGAAGGATTCCATCCTGAAATGAACAGGGAGTCGGAAAGTATTTTTTCGATTGGCAATGGTTACATGGGTCAGAGAGCAAATTTCGAAGAACAATATACTGGTGATACTCTTCAGGGAAGCTATGTTGCTGGTGTTTATTACCCTGATAAAACCCGGGTAGGCTGGTGGAAAAACGGTTATCCTGAATATTTCGCAAAAGTCCTTAATGCACCCAGTTGGATAGGTATTGATATATCTGTGAATGGAAAAGCTATTGATCTTGCAACATCCAGAATCGTGTCTTTCACCAGGATTCTCAATATGAAAGAAGGTTATCTTGAAAGATCTTTCAAGGTAACTGTCTCGAGAAATAAAATAATAGAGATTACTGCCAGGAGATTCCTGAGTATGGCAGAACCTGATCTGGGAATTATCAGATATTCAATCAGGTCAATAGATTTTGAAGGAACACTCAACTACATTATTTATATTGACGGTGATGTAAGGAACGAAGACACGAATTATGGTAAAAAATTCTGGACGGAAGTCAACAGAGAAGTAAATGAGGACTACGGAATTCTTACTACCAGAACATTGAAAACTGATTTTCATGTTGCAACTGGTATGTGTTTTGAGTTTCAGCGAGATAAAAATAGAATCGACTTAAAGCCTGATGTAATTAGTCGTGAAAAATATGTGGCCAACGTCATCTCCATTGGAATCAAACCAGGTGAGGAATTGGTCCTGAACAAATATGTTTCGGTTCTTTCTTCATTGAATAATTCGAAAGAACATTTATCTGACGATATTAAGATCCGTCTCAAAGAATCAAGGGCAAAAGGGTATAATAAACTATTTCTTGAACATAGAAAAGAATGGGAAGAGATATGGGCTACCTCTGATGTGGTAATTGAAGGAGATATCTCGGCGCAACAGGCAATACGCTTCAATATTTTCCATCTCAACCAGACCTATACCGGAAAAGACGAGCGGCTCAACATTGGTCCAAAGGGATTTACAGGTGAAAAGTATGGAGGAAGCACATATTGGGATACAGAGGCATTTGGGCTGCCATTTTTCTTAAAAACCGCCGATCAGAAAGTCGGGAGAAATTTGCTATTATACAGATACAAGCATCTTGAAAAAAGTATTGCAAATGCTGAAAAACTTGGTTTTAAAAACGGTGCAGCATTGTATCCTATGGTAACAATGAACGGAGAAGAGTGTCATAATGAGTGGGAAATTACTTTTGAAGAAATTCACCGGAACGGAGCAATTGCTTACGCTATTTATAATTATATAAGGCATACGGACGACCAGGATTATATGGAAGATTATGGACTGGAAGTGCTGATAGGTATTTCGAGATTCTGGAGCCAGAGAACAACCTTTTCTGAAAATCTTAAAAAACATGTGATATTAGGAGTAACCGGACCTAATGAGTATGAAAACAATGTTAATAATAACTGGTATACAAACACATTAGCTGTGTGGACCTTATCGTATACTTTAAATAATATAAAGATCCTTGAGAAGAAGAATCCTGATAAACTTATTACTCTTTTTAAAAAGACTGATTTCATTTATCAGGATGAAACTGAGAGATGGAGTGATTTGATAAGTAACATGTACTTTCCTGTTGATACAAAGCGCAGAGTATTTATTCAGCAGGATGGATTTCTTGATAAGGAATTAATGCCGGCGAACAATATTCCTGCTGAAGAAAGACCTATCAACCAGCATTGGTCGTGGGACAGGATTTTAAGATCGTGTTTTATTAAACAGGCAGATGTTCTGCATGGTTTGTATTTTTTTGAAGATCAGTTTGATACTGATACTATAAAACGAAACTATGACTTTTATGAACCAATGACTGTACATGAATCATCCTTATCTGCATGCATTCATTCTATAATTGCTTCAAGGATTGGGAATATTGAAAGAGCTTATGAGCTTTACCTTCGTACTGCCAGATTGGATCTTGATGACTACAATAAAGAAGTCTCTGATGGACTACATATCACAAGTATGGCAGGAACATGGCTCGCTATCGTTGAGGGATTTGGGGGAATGAGGATCCTGGATGGTAAAATTTTGCTTAATCCACTTATCCCCGTTAACTGGAAATCATATTCATTTCATGCCCGCTTCCGGGGTGTGCTGTTCGAAGTGAAGGTGACAAAATCAAGCGTGATGATAAGTAATAATTCGGAGAAACCATTAAAAATGATAATGTGCGGTAAGGAATATCAGATAGAGGGATCAGGGAGAATTATCCTTGAGCTGAAAATAGATGTTTTTTCTTAACAATTTCGGGCATAAAACTATTTCATTAAAGGAATTATATAATTTTTCATATCATGGAAAAACTACCATTAAGTATATTTGGATTGTTATTGATAGTGGCAATTGCAATTGCCGGATGTTCGATTTTTGGAAGGAAAAAGGAATCAAAACCTCTGATTTCGGAAGTTGTACATCCTGAATGGTCAGGTAATTCAGTTTTATATGAAGTTAACGTAAGGCAGTTTACAAACGAAGGAACATTTAATGCTTTTGCAGAACACCTTCCCCGTCTGAAGTCCCTTGGTGTTGATGTATTATGGTTTATGCCTACTTTCCCGATTGGTATTATTAACAGGAAAGGTGAACTGGGCAGCTATTATTCAGTTAAAGATTTTATGGATGTTAATCCTGCATTTGGAACGCTCGACGATTTTAAAGCAATAATAGCGAAGGCCCACGATCTGGGTATGCACGTTCTGCTCGATTGGGTTCCTAACCACACTTCATGGGATAACAAACTCACCGGTGACCATCCCGATTGGTATGTAAAAGATTCAACCGGTAAATTCACTCCACCGTTGGGAACTGACTGGACAGATGTAGTTCAGCTTGACTGGTCAAAAAAAGGACTCCAGGATTATATGATCGATGCCATGAAATTCTGGGTAAATATGGGGATTGATGGATTCCGCATAGATCACCCGCATAATACACCTAAGGAATTNTGGGAAAGAGCAAGAATGGAACTCACAAAAATAAGACCAGTTCTGTTGATTGGTGAAATTGAAGAACCAACCGGTTTCCTGGAAAAAGGGTTTGATATGAACTATGCCTGGGAGATGCATCACCTGATGAATAGCATCGCACAGGGCAAAGATAGTGTAAATAAACTGGTGAAGTACTATAATAAGGAATGGTCAGTATATCCGAACAATGTATACCGCCTTCAGTTTCTCACAAACCATGATGAGAACTCCTGGGCCGGAACAATTGATTCCCTGATGGGTGATGCACAAAAAGTGTTTGCAACCTTAATATTTACTGCTCAGGGCGTACCATTAATATATAGCGGTCAGGAAGTGTGCCTGAATAAAAAGCTCAAATTCTTTGTGAGGGATACAA
>JGI24133J20442_1000673_pt1 | contig 10604 bp, 13 predicted proteins | sample BarGraNGADG00311_2_FD_20442 | JGI IMG/M metagenome (IMG submission 20442)
GGATCCACAGGATGACGCCAACGACCACAAGGAAGTAGCCGATGGTCTTCAAGACCGCGAGGCCAGATACGAGCCAGCCGAGGATGATCAGGACGACTCCGAGAGTGATCATCGAGGTTCCTTTCGTGTTGCGTGGGTTGCTTGGTCGGGTCAGTCGACAAGGAAGGTAACAGACAGACCTCACCAAAGGAGTGTCCGGGTGGCCACATTCTCCCCACGGCAGGTCATGGGCTTATGAGGTGGTTTGGCCCGCAGCCCGGCTACCCTTGGGGTGTCCACGACCTCACGAAGGGGAGCGACTGATGAGAATCGGTTCCAGCTTGGCGTTGATCGCAATCGGAGCGATCCTGAAGTTCGCGATCACGTGGTCGACCAGCGGGATAAACCTGTCCAACGTGGGCGTCATCCTCATGGTGGTCGGGGTCGCCGGGTTGGTCATCTCGCTCGTTCTGGCCAACACCGCACGGCGCACGGACGTGGTGCATCACACGGTGCGCGATGACTCCACGGAGCTGCCGCGCAGTGACGAACCCCGCGTCTGACGAGGTCTTCATCGCACGCCCTGCCAACCAGGCTTGGTGCCCGGTCCCGGAACAGCTGCCTGACGGAGGGCGCAGATGAGTGCTGGCTATGGGCTGAGCGTGCGATGGTCCCTCGAACACGCCGGTGAGGGCGTCGAGACGGCGTTGCGGGAGTATGTCGTCGGGACCTCGATGGCGCGGTTCGCCGTGCGCGAGGGGTTGGCGTTCAAGACCTGGCGCATGCGGGCTGGAAAGTGGTTCGAGGGGACGTACGTGTGGGACACGCAGATGGCGCGCGATGTGTTCGCCGAGTCGTTCGCGGTTGAGGCTGCCGAGTCGCCAGTCAGCCGGTTGGTCGGGTCGCCGCCGCTGTGGATCGAGCCTTTCGAGGTCGTCGCCATCGTCGAAGGCCCCGAGGGCTTCCGCGAGGGTGCCGGGCCTGGTGAATAGCCCTGTCGTGGCTCGGGCTGACCGCTGAAGTGTGACCTCTAGCGCTTGACCGCTGCCAGGAGGCCGTCGCCCACGGGCAAGAGGGCGGAAAGCAGCGAATCGTTGTCGCGCAGCGCCTTGCCGAGGTCTCGCAGAATGGTCGTGGTCTCGTCCCGAGTGGCGGGATCGGCGACCGTGTCGTGCCAGAGCATGTTGTCCAGGGCCAGGACCCCACCGGAGCGCAGCAGACGCAGAGCCTGCTCGACGTACAGCGCGTACTCCGTCTTGTCACCATCTATCACGACCATGTCGTATGCCGCGTCGGTCAGACGTGGGAGCACATCCAGCGCGCGCCCGGTGATGACGCGGGTGCGCTGTGGAGGAATACCTGCGGCTGAGTAGGCCTCCTTGGCTGCCCGCTGGTGCTCGGCTTCGACGTCGATCGTCGTCAGGATGCCGTCGGACGGCATGCCCGACAGGAGCCACAGGCCTGAGACGCCCGCGCCGGTGCCGACCTCGACGACCGCCTTGGCGTTGGCCGCGGCTGCCAGCAGACGCAGGGCCGCGCCGGCGCCCGGCATGACGGGCGTACAGCCCAGCTCCTCGCCGCGCAGTCGGGCCGCCTCGATGACCTCGGTCTCTGCGACGAACTCCTCCGAGTAGGCCCAGCTCGCCGGCTTCTGTGCGCTCATGGGCGTTACCCTACTGCTCCGCGTGGGTCCGTCAGCCGATGTCGGATGAGGCGCGGCGTCACCATGGGAGCCGCCCGCCGGCATACCCAGCAAACTCTCAGGTTGGTCCGGAAGCATTCTGGTTATGACCACCACCACGAGTGACCGCGCTCATACGCAGGATGCACTCGCGCCGACCAGTGCCACAGCGCAGGCCTGGGTCCCGCCGACCTGGGAAGAGATCGTCGAGCAGCACTCGGCCAGGGTCTACCGCCTGTCCTACCGCCTCACCGGCAACGTGCATGATGCGGAGGACCTGACCCACGACGTCTTCATCCGTGTCTTCCGGTCCCTGCACTCCTACCAGCCCGGCACGTTCGAGGGCTGGCTGCACCGCATCACCACCAACGTCTTCCTGGACAAGATGCGTCGCAAGCAGCGGATCCGGTTCGACCTGCTCTCGGACGACGCCGCGGCCCGGCTGCCCAGCCGCGAGATCGGCCCTGAGCAGCATTACACCGACACCCACTTCGATGACGACGTCCAGCGCGCCCTCGATGCCCTGACCCCGGACTTTCGCGCGGCCGTTGTCCTGTGCGACATCGAAGGTCTGTCGTACGAGGAGATCGCGACCACGTTGGGCATCAAGCTCGGCACGGTCCGCTCGCGCATCCACCGGGGACGTGCCCAGCTGCGTGAGGCTCTCGCGCATCGCGCCCCCGATCCGAGCAGGACTGTCTCGCCGACCCGGGCCCGTCGGGGCTTCGCGTTGGGGCGGGTAGTCCCCGGAACCCGGTGAGTCCAGTCCTTCGCCCCCGACACCTTGCCGCCTCGCGCCACTTGGACGAGATGCTCAGTCCGTATGCCGACCGCAGCCTTTCAGCCGCAACGCTCCTGGCCTGTGATCAGCACGTCTCGATCTGCCCTGGCTGTCGGGCGGCGGCGGATGCCGAGCGTCGGCTGTTGAGATCCCTGCGTTCTGCAGCCACCCTGGGGCTTTCGAGCGGGCTCCAGTCCGCGTTGCTCGACCTGGCCGGGCAGTCGGTGCCCCTGGTCCCGACGATCGGGTCTGCCCCGCTGGCGGTCATGGGCCGTTCGGCGCCAGCCGTCTACCGCTCTCCCTTGCGCGCGGCAATGCTGGCCGGTCTTGTCGCGGGCGCCTCGGTTGCCGCCGCATGGAGCCTGGGCGTGAACGGCGTTGGTCTCCCCGGGGAGTCCTCGCCGGCGCTCCGCTTGCCGGCTTCGGCCGCAACAGCTGGTTCGACGACCGGTGACGAGTCGAGCAGCCTGGCGGCGACGTTCCTGGCCACAAACCAGGTCGTCGGGTCGGCCGGGCTGACTGCGACGTTCATGGACGCATCCACCCAGACCGTCCCTGTCGTGGTGGCCCCGCCATGGACCGGTGTTCCCGACCTGAGCCGACGTTAGGCACAATCGACCCATGAATGAGGAGCAGCGCCGTCCTGGGGGGCACGACGAGCCGGACACCGAGCCGGCCATCGAGCGCGGCCCGGAGCAGCCCTCGGAGCGGCCGCAGCAAGCGGAGCTCCTAGAACAGCTGCCCCTCGGTGCCCCGTCGTTGGTCAGCTACCCACCGCCGACCGGCAGCCCTTTCATGCATCAGCCTCCGCCGACCGTCGAGCCCGGGTTTGCGGAGGCCTCCAGCTGGGACCAGACCGCTTCGCAACCGGTGCCTGACGACTCGGTGGGGTTCGACTCGAGCGCCCGTCCCCCCGACCGGGGTGGCTTGCGTGGCGTGGGCGCTGGCGTCACCTCCGCCATCGTGGCTGGCGCGGTCGTCGTGGTCCTGGTGGCTGCCCTGTTCGGAGGCGTCGTTGGTGCCCTGATCGTGAGCCGGCGTGATAGTGCCGCGGCATCACTACCCGTTGCGCCCGCGGGCTCGCCCGCGCGACCCGCAAGTTCCATCGCCGGCATCGCTGCCAGAGCCTTGCCCAGTGTGGTGACCATCAGGGTCAAGGGGGCTGACAACTCGGGAACCGGGTCGGGATTCGTGCTGCGCAAGGATGGCTACATCCTGACCAACAACCACGTGGTCGACGGCGCGGCAAAGACCGGCAAGATCACCGTGATCTTCACCGATGGCAAGGTGTCGGATGCGAAGATCATCGGTCGTGACGCGTCCTATGACCTGGCCGTCATCCGGGTGGACCGACGTGACCTGCCGGTGCTTGCGTTCGGCGTCTCATCCACGGTGGTCGTGGGTGATCCGGTCATCGCGGTGGGGGCTCCGCTGGGTCTGGACAGCACCGTCACCAGCGGCATCATCAGCGCGCTGAATCGTCCTGTGACGCCTGGTGGGTCGGGCAGCTCAACCGCGGCCTTCATCAACGCCATCCAGACCGATGCGGCCATCAACCCCGGCAACTCCGGTGGGCCGTTGCTCGACATGGCGGGTCGCGTGATCGGCGTGAACTCCGCCATCGCGCGCGTCGCCGGCTCGCAGGACCCTGTTGACGGGCAGTCCGGCAGCATTGGCGTCGGGTTCGCGATCCCCAGTGACCAGGCACGAAAGACCGCCGAGCAGCTGATCGCCACCGGCAAGGCCACTCATCCGGTCATCGGCGTCATGCTTGACACGACCCATGAAGGTGAGGGTGTCAAGATTGCGACGGGTTCCACAAACGGGAGCCCGCCGGTCACCAAGGGCGGTCCGGCCGACAAGGCGGGGCTGCGACCGGGCGACGTGATCATCAAGTTCGACGGGCGGCCGGTCGTTGGCCCGGACGAGTTCGTCGTCGCGATCCGAGCCAAGGCGGTCGGAGATGAGGTCGAGTTGACGATTCGCCGCGGAACCAGCGAACGTACTGTCAAGATGACTCTGCAAGCGGCCAACTAACCGCCCCTTCACCGACGCGAGGTCCACACGTGTTCGACATCAACGGCTGGGAGTTCGTCATCCTCGTCGTCGCAGCCCTGCTCGTGATCGGTCCTGAGCGGATGCCGGAGTACTCCGCGAAGCTCGCCAGGATGGTGAAGCAGGTCAAGAGTCTTGCAGACGCCGCGAAGGTGCAGCTGCGCGAGCAGATGGGGTCCGAGTTCGACGACGTCGACTGGAAACAGTACGACCCTCGCCAGTACGACCCCCGCCGGATCGTTCGTGAGGCTCTCATGGACGACGGGTCCGCTGATGGTCAGCCCGGCGAGGTCAAGGGGCAGTCAACAGTCAATCGAAGAGACTCGAACAGGGCGACTCCCTATGACGAGGACTCCACCTAGCAGTTCAACCCTCCTTGACAGTCAGACCCGCGGTTTATCGGGCGGCGGGAGTTAACCCGAGTGAGCGACCTGCGAGGCCGCGGGAGCGGGTCGAGAGGCCGCGGGCGATCGCGCGCAGGACAACCGCCGAGGGGCTGTTGGGCTCACCCAGCACGACTGGCATGCCGTTGTCGGCGCCTTCGCGCAGTCGTGTGTCCAACGGGATCTGACCCAGCAGCGGAACCGGCGCGCCCACGTCGCGGGTCAACGAGTCCGCGACGCTCTGGCCGCCGCCGGCCCCGAAGATCTCGTGACGGGTGCCGTCCGGCATCTCCATCCACGACATGTTCTCGATGACCCCGACGATTCGTTGATGTGTCTGCAACGCAATGGAACCGGCGCGTTCGGCCACCTCGGAGGCCGCCTTCTGAGGAGTCGTGACGACCAGGATCTCGGCGTTCGGAATGAGCTGTGCGACCGAGATCGCGATGTCACCGGTGCCGGGCGGCAGGTCGAGCAGCAACACGTCCAGATCACCCCAGAACACGTCCCCCAGGAACTGCTGCAGCGCGCGGTGCAGCATGGGTCCGCGCCACACCACCGGCTGGTTGCCCGGGACGAACATGCCGATCGAGATGACCTTCACGTCGTGGGCAAGCGGCGGCAGGATCATGTCGTCGACCTGGGTCGGGCGATGCTCGACGCCGAGCATGCGGGGCACCGAGAAGCCATAGACGTCAGCGTCGACGACTCCGACTCTCAGACCGTCCTGGGCCATGGCCGCAGCGAGGTTGACGGTCACCGACGACTTGCCCACACCGCCCTTGCCCGAGGCCACGCAGTAGACCCGCGTCAGGCTGTTGGGCTGGGCGAAGGGGATCTCACGCTCGGCGTTGCCGCCGCGCAGGGTGGTCTTCAGCTCGGCACGCTGCTCGTCGCTCATGACCCCGAGCGTCACCTCAACGCTGGTGACACCCTCGACAGTCAGCAGCGCGGCAGTGGCGTCGCGCGTGAGGGTGTCTTTGAGCGGGCAGCCCGAGATCGTCAGCAATATGGTGACGGCGGCTCGACCGGATTCGTCAACCTCGACCGACTCGACCATGCCGAGCTCGGTGATGGGCTTGCGGATCTCGGGATCGTTGACCTTGGCGAGGGCAGCGATCAGGGCGTCTTGCGATGGGGCGGGCATGTGTCCAATGTTAGGTCGGTTTCGGACCCTCGAATGCCGCGGGAGGTGTGTCACCCGACAAAAGCCCGGAGCCATCTGCAGACAGCTGTATGCCGCGCTGCTCCATCTCGTCCAGCAGCGACCTTAGCTCTGAGCGCACGAAGTCGCGGGTAGCCACGTCCCGCAGGGCAATTCGCAGCGAGGCCACCTCTCGCGTAAGGAACTCGGTGTCGGCCAGGTTGCGCTCGTAGCTGGCCCGGTCCTGCTCGAGAGCGACCCGGTCCCGGTCAGTCTGACGGTTCTGGGCCAACAGGATGAGCGGAGCGGCGTACGACGCCTGCAGGCTGAGCATGAGCGTGAGAAAGATGAAGGGGTAGACGTCCCACTTGTGGTTCATGATCCCGACGACGTTGAACGTGACCCAGAGCAGCACGAAGACCGTCATGTAGACGAGGAACTTGGCCGTCCCCATGTAGCGCGCGAACTTCTCGGCGAAGCGTCCGAAGGTGTCGGGGTCCATCTCCGGCCTGCTGAACAGGCTGCGGCTCGCCTCGCGCGGCTGGTCCAGGCGGTCCGACCGGTCGGGTCGCTCACGAGCCATGAGTCACCTCGTGCCGCTCCTCGCGCCAGTCCTCAGGAAGAATGTGGTCGAGGACGTCGTCGACGGTCACCGCCCCGACGAGCCGGCCATCCTCGTCGACCACTGGGACGCCGACCAGGTTGTAGGTCGCGAGCATGCGCGTGACCCGGCCGATTGACGCATCGGGAGTCAACGGCTCCGGGTCCTTGTCGAGGATGCTGCCGATGTGCGCGTGCGGCGGCTCGCGCAGAAGGCGCTGGATGTGCACCACCCCGAGGAACTTGCCCGTCGGGGTCTCCAGGGGCGGGCGGCATACGAACACGGTCGCGGCCAGCGCAGGTGAGAGCTCGACCCGGCGGACGACGGCGAGCGCCTCGGCGATCGTGGCCTCGGGGCCGAGGATCACCGGCTCGGTCGTCATCAGGCCACCGGCAGTGTCCTCGTCATAGGTGAGCAGACGTCGCAGGTCTGCGGCCTCGTCGGGCTCCATCAGCCGCAGCAGCTCCTCGGCGTTCTCCGGCGACAGCTCGGAGAGCAGGTCGGCCGCGTCGTCGGGCTGCATTGTCTCCAGGATGTCGGCGGCGCGCTCCCTCCCCAGGCCGCGCAGGATCTCGACCTGGTCGTCCTCGGGCAGCTCCTCGAGAACGTCGGCCAGCTTCTCGTCGTCGAGCGCGGCCGCAACCTCGGCCCGACGCTTGGGGCTGAGGTCGTGGATGACCTCGGCGAGGTCGGCGGGCTTGAGATCCTCATAGCTCGCGAGCAGCTTCGCAGCGCTCTGGCCCTCGGCATCCAGCTGTAACCCGGCCACCTGGTCGATGTCGACGAGGACCGTCTCGCCGCGACGACGACCAAGTCGCGAGATGCTGCGTGAGCCACCGGATCCCTTGCGGGCAAACACCTTGACGATGAACCAGTCACGGTTGGACTCCTGCTCGATGGCGACGTCCTCGACCATCGCCTCGAATGTCTCCTCGGGGGTGCTGACCCGGATCATCCGCTCGAACAGCTCGGCGAGGACCAGTGTCTCGCTGCTTCGCTGCTCGAACCTGCGCATGTTGACCAGACCGGTGGTGATCACCTGTCCGGCGTCGACGCTGGTGACCCGGGTCATCGGCACGAAGACCCGGCGTCGACCGGGCACCTCGACCACGAGACCGATGACGCGGGGAGCCGGGCGACCCGAGCTGAAGTGCACGACCACGTCACGGACGCGGCCCACCGGGTCACCGAGCGGGTCGAAGACGCTCAGCGCGGCAAGGCGTGCGACAAAGACGCGCGTCATGGGGCTCACGCCGCAAGGCTAGCGGGCTCAGCGTCGGGTGCCGCGGCGCCACTTCGGTCGGCCCTTGACATGCCAAGGGCGCCAGGTGAGCGTTGTGGCCGATGTCGGGGCCGGTTGTGCCACCCCCGACTCCTCTGAGTAGTTTCCCGGGCCCTCGAGGGCCTCGCCGTGGGGAGCCAGCGCGTAGACCGTGGCCTCGCTGGCCCAGCGCGCCACGGTGTCACCCGCGGGGGCATTGAGTCGGGACGCCTTCAGCGCCGTGGACACGTCATCCCAGCGCGGGTCGTCGGCTGTGACGACACTCGCGTGCGCGGGCACCGTGACGAGGCGGCCCCAGGTGTCCTTGCTGCGGAACGTCACCGTGACGTCCGCGGGAAGCGCGGGGAGGGTCTGCTCGCCGGGGCCGGTGACGACGTATGCCGTGCCGTCAAGCCACACGTGCCACGCCGGCCAGGCACGGTCGCCGGGAACGTCGATCCAGAGCAGCCCGGACTTCTTGGCAGCCTCGGAGAGGAGGGCACTCAGGTCGGTCATACCATCGAGCCTAGTGCGCCGGTCGTGGGTGGCGAACGTCACCCACCCCGTGCGGTGGCGAGCCGGCATACCGCTGGGTAGCCTCGCCAGCATGACCTTCATACCTTCCATGGCCTCCGTGCCGTCGACGCTCCAGCGCCCTCTGCGTTCGCGCCGCTCGAACCTCGCGGTTCCCGGCTCCAGCACCAAGATGATCGACAAGGCGAGGGGCCTTGGCGCCGATCAGGTGTTCCTCGACATCGAGGACGCCGTGGCGCCGTTGGCCAAGCCGGAGGCGCGCAAGAACATCGTCGCCGCTCTCAACGAGGGTGGCTGGGGCGACACGATCCGCACCGTCCGGGTCAACGACTGGACGACGCAATGGACCTATTCCGACGTCGTGGAGGTCGTTGAGGGCGCGGGCGCCAACCTCGACGCCATCATGTTGCCCAAGGTCCAGACACCCGAACAGGTCCTGGCGCTCGACATGCTGCTGACCCAGATCGAGAAGGCCACCGGCCTGGAGGTCGGCAGGATCGGCATCGAGGCCCAGATCGAGAACGCGCTCGGCCTCACCAACGTCAATGCGATCGCCGCGGCGAGCCAGCGCGTCGAGACGATCATCTTCGGCCCGGCCGACTTCATGGCCTCGATCAACATGAAGAGCCTCGTGGTCGGTGAGCAGCCGCCGGGCTACGACGTGGGTGATGCCTACCACCACATCCTCATGTCGATCCTCATGGCGGCACGCGCCTACGACAAGCAGGCCATCGACGGACCGTACCTGCAGATCAAGGACATCGAGGGGTTCCGCAGGGTGGCAGGGCGATCCGCAGCCCTTGGTTTCGACGGCAAGTGGGTCCTGCACCCTGGTCAGCTCGGCCCGGCCAACGAGGTCTACAGCCCTCGCCAGAGCGACTACGACCACGCCGAGAACATCCTGGACGCTTACGACTACTTCACGTCCGAGGCTGGCGGCAAGAAGGGTGCGGTCATGCTCGGCGACGAGATGATCGACGAGGCCTCGCGCAAGATGGCCATGGTGATCTCGGCCAAGGGTCGGGCCGCAGCCATGAGCCGCCAGAAGAAGTGGGAGAAACCTGTCGAGTGACAGCGTGACAACCTGACCCACCTGAGTAGCAGCCTGATTCACCGCATGGCGCCTTGTTGCGGTGAACCCACCGTTTCGAGCGATCCGAGGTGCCGATTCGGTGGTCTTAGCGCGACAAGCTCCGGGTGAACTGCATACTGAGCCAGCTCATCTGGGCTCCTGCGTGAGCCGACCAGTAGTCCTCGGTGTGGGCGCCATCGTCGAAGGTGACTGCGGCATCAGGCAGCTCGCGCGCAAACGCCCGGTTAGCCACGATGAACGGGTCGTCACGTCCGCAGTCCAGACGCACCGGTATGCCGCGCAGCTTGCCTCGCGCCGCGAATACGTCATTGCGGATGAAGTCCTCGCTGTCGTCGAAGGCGCCAGGTGCGCTGTCGCCGGGGGACTGCCACAGGGCCGCGCTCGCGGCGACCACGCCGGCCACCCGCTTGGGCCCGAGCTTGGTGGCCATCAGGAGAGCGCCGTATCCGCCCATCGACCACCCGATCAGGCCGATGCGGTCGGTCGCCAGACCCTTGCTGCCCATCAACGGCAGGAGCTCCTCGATCACCATGCGACCGGTGTCGATGCCTGATCTCCTTGCGTGCCAGTAGAAATCACCACCGTCGACGCTCGCCACGGCAGGTCCCGTTGACACGATGTGGCGCTCGATGTGGACGCCGTTGAAGGGCCAGTCGGCGTCACCGCCATGGCCGTGCAGCGCCACCACGAGCGGTTGCTGCTTTGAGCCGACGTCTGGGCGGTCGGGACGGGCCAACCGCCAGTGCACCTCCGTGCCGGGCCAGTTCCTGGAGGAGAAGGTGCCGTCCTCCAAGTTGACCCCGGCCGGCTTGTCGGTGCCAGGGCTGCAGGCGACCAGCCACGGGATGGCGACGACGCCGGCCAGCACCTCTCGGCGGCTGATGTCGATGCTCACGGTGCGGACCCTAGCCGTTTCACCAGCGCGACACGGCCGCCGCCATCAGGTCACCGAACAGGTCCTCCTCGTCAACGACCAAGCCGCGGCTGACGAACCAGGCACACATGTTGTGACAGTCGCGCTGCAGGAACTCAGGGCCGCGGGGGTTGCCGATGACGTCGACGATCTGCGGCCAGTCGATGATGACGAGTCGA
>JGI24133J20442_1000675_pt1 | contig 10590 bp, 10 predicted proteins | sample BarGraNGADG00311_2_FD_20442 | JGI IMG/M metagenome (IMG submission 20442)
CGGCGACCATCCGCCGCAGCACCGCCTGGTGGCCGCGGTGCACGCCATCGAAGTTGCCGAACGTCACCACGGACGGGCCGAAGCCCGGCGGGACCTGACTGAGGTCCATCCAGCGGTGCACACGGTCTCCTGGCGTAGCGGCGTGGTCTTGGGCGGCGAGGGGCGCCGTGCGCTAAGCCTGCCACGCCCGCGCCGTGCCCAGGGCTCGGATGGGCAGGGCGGCGGCGTTCACAGCACGACTGAACACGCTGGTCAAGAGCCGAACGGGGCGTACGGGCGCACGCCCTCGGAGATCTCGCGGTTACGTTCGGTGAGCAGCCGGACCAGCTCTGGGCCATCCTGCGCGACCGACTCGGGCCAGCCGTACGCCGCTGCGACAGCGCGGTCGAGAGCCAGGCGCAGGGCCTTGAGGTCGGTGAAGGCGCCGTCGTCCATCAGGTTGTAGAGCCTGGTCAACCCGATCTGATGCTCCGCGCACAGCTCGGTGCGTCGCGCGTAGAGGGCCGACGACGCCGCGGCCACCTTGGCACGTGCCTCCGGCGAGACCGGGTCGGGGAAGGGGAAGGTCATGAAGACCGTGGAGGGTGTGTACCGCAGGTCACCCTTCAGCGTGGACGAGCGCGCCCACGCCCAAGCGTCGTGCGCCCGCGAGAGCAGGATGCCCATCGAGTAGTCGTCGTCGAACGCAAAGACCACTACCGCATCACCGGGCACCGTCGGATCGAATTGCCACGTAGCCAGGAGGCGCTTGCCCACGCGCACCGCAGCCACGCACAGCACACCGAGCCGCGACGGCACCCTCAGAGAAGGCGGAGCGCGGCGTCGTCGGCGTAGTAGGTGTCGTGGACGAGGCGCTTGCGGGCCCGCTCCAACTCACGGATCAAGTCGTCCAGGGCGAGCGCCGCGTTGTGTGCCTCAGGGTCCTTCGCCATCCGCAACTTGGCCTTCTTGGCCCGCGCGAGCGTGTGGTCGAGGTTGAGCAGCACGTCCGAGACCTCGCCGAGCGAACGCTCGCGCGCGGCCTGCTCCGGTGCGCGACGACCCGTCAACTGGGACCGGCACGGTCATGGCATCTCCTCGCCGTCGGACGTGCAGCCAGTTTAGGCGCCCCCACCCACGCCGAGCCCAGTATCCACACCTCACGCCGGGGCGAAGACCACGACCGACACGCTCTGACCCATCCGATCCTCAAGCAGCGCGACCAGCGTCCCGTCCGGTGCGAAGGCCGCCGTCGGCCGCTTGGTGGACACGGCGGCACTCGGGACCCGCGCGCCGGGGGCAGCCGAGATCGGCGTCGCTGCGATCCGCCTGCCGAACGACAGCGCCATCGTCTCCTCGGCCGTGAGCTCGCGCGCCCGGAACGTCGCCCGGGCCGCATCGGCGAGCGAGAGCACCGGCAGCGGGCCGTCGTCCGCGAGCGCCGCGAGGTCGTCCAGGGTGCGAGCCACGTCGAGCCGATACCCACCCACCCGGGTGCGGCGCAGCGCGACGAGGTGCCCGCCGACGCCGAGCGCCGCGCCGAGGTCGCGGGCCAGCGCCCGGACGTAGGTACCCGAGGAGCACTCCACCGTCACGTCGACGTCGAGGACGGTGACGGCGTTGGCCGTGGCGGGGCGCACCTCGTGCACCTCGAAGCCGTGGATGGTCACCGGCCGGGCGGCGAGCTCGACGCTCTCCCCCGCGCGGACCAGGGCGTAGGCCCGCTTGCCATCCACCTTGATCGCGCTGACCGAGCTCGGCACCTGCAGGATCGGGCCGGTCAGGGCGGCGACACCGGCGTCGATCGCGTCGCGCGTGACCGCACTCGCGTCGGCGACCGTCACGGTCTCGCCCTCGGCATCGTCGGTGGTGGTCGCCACGCCGAGCCGGATGGTCGCCGCGTACTCCTTGTCCGCGCCGACGACGTACGTCAGCAGTCGGGTGGCGCGCCCGATGCCGAGCACCAGCACGCCGGTCGCCATCGGGTCGAGGGTGCCAGCATGGCCGACCTTCTTGGTCCGGGCCAGCCGCCGCATCCGCGCGACCACGTCGTGGCTGGTCCAGCCAGCGGGCTTGTCGACGACGACCAGACCGTCCTCGGCCATCAGCGGCCGGACGGCTCAGCGTCTGCGTCGGCCGTTTCACGCCCGTCGGCCGTGTCGCGCTCGTCGTCGGACGCGTCGGACGCGTCGTCGGAGTCGTCGTCCGCGTCGTCGGAGTCGTCGTCCGCCGGACGCCGGTACGGGTCCGCGTCACCCGCGTACTGCGCAGACGCCGCGAGCGCCTGGACCTCGGCGTCGCGCCGGGCGGCCTCGTGCAGAGCCGATTCGAGGTGCGCCGCCGTGTCCGGTACCGCGTCCAGGATGAACTCGAGCGTCGGCGTGAGCCGCACGCCGGTCTGCTTGCCGACCTCGGAGCGCAGCACGCCCTTCGCGCTCTCGAGCGCGGCGGCCGTTCCGGCGCGTGCTTCGTCGTCGCCGTACACGGTGTAGAACACCGTCGCGTGCTGCAGGTCGCCGGTCACCCGCGTGTCCGTCACCGTGATGAAGCCGAGCCGCGGGTCCTTGATCCGGGTGTCCAACATCTCGGCCACGATCTGCTTGATCCGGTCTGCCAACTTGCGCGCCCGTGGATGATCCGCCATGTCTTCAGTCCTTCCCTTTGTCAGCCGCTCGCGTGCTCAAGGTGACGCGTCAACTCCGAGGCCCGCGCGCAGGCCGTGGTCGGGCCTGGCGAGGTGGCCGGGCGAGCCCGGCCACCAGGAGGCCCAGCACGGGCCTCGGAGTTGACGCGGATGAGCTACGCGCGCGGCTTCTCGCGCATCTCCCATGTCTCGATCACGTCGTCGATCTCGAGGTCCTTGAAGGTACCGAGGCCGATACCGCACTCGTAGCCCTCACGGACATCCGTGACGTCGTCCTTGAAGCGCCGCAGCGACTCGACGGTGAGGTTGTCGCGGACGACGGTCCCGGCCCGCAGCACGCGCGCCTTGGCGTTGCGCTTGATCTCTCCGTTGCGCACGAGCGAGCCCGCGATGGTGCCGAACTTGCTCGAGCGGAAGACCTCGCGGACCTCTGCCGAGCCGAGCTGCACCTCCTCGTACTCCGGCTTGAGCATGCCCTTGAGGGCCGCCTCGACGTCATCGATCGCCTGGTAGATGACCGAGTAGAAGCGCATGTCGACGCCCTCACGGTCGGCCAGCTCGGCGACCCGCTCGGCGGGACGCACGTTGAAGCCGATGATGATGGCGTTGTCGACCGTCGCCAGGTTGACGTCGTTCTGGGTGATCGCACCGACACCGCGGTGGATGATCCGCAGCTCGACCTCTGCGCCGACGTCGATCTTGAGCAGCGCGTCCTCGAGTGCCTCCACGGCGCCGGAGACGTCGCCCTTGAGGACCATGTTGAGGGTCTCGACCTTGCCCTGCTCGAGCGCCTGGGTGAAGTCCTCGAGGCTGATCCGCTTCCGGCGCTTGGCCAGCTGGGCGGCACGCTCGGCGGCCTCGCGCTTCTCGGCGATCTGCCGGGCGGTCCGGTCATCCGGAGCCACCAGGAACGAGTCGCCGGCACGCGGCACCGAGGTCAGACCGAGCACCTGCACCGGACGAGCCGGGCCGGCTTCGGGGACCGTGTCGCCGTGCTCGTCGAACATCGCCCGGACGCGACCGTACGCCGTGCCCGCGACGATCGAGTCGCCGACGTGCAGGGTTCCGGACTGCACCAGGACGGTCGCGACGGGGCCGCGACCCTTGTCCAGGTTCGCCTCGATCGCCACGCCACGCGCATCCTTCTTGGCAATGGCGCGGAGGTCGAGCGCGGCGTCGGCGGTCAGCAGGACCGCTTCCAGCAGCGTGTCGATGCCGGTCAGCTGCTTCGCGGAGACGTCCACGAACATGGTGTCGCCGCCGTACTCCTCGGCCACCAGGTTGTACTCGGTGAGCTGCTGGCGGACCTTGGCCGGGTTCGCACCTTCCTTGTCCACCTTGTTCACCGCGACAACGATCGGCACCCCCGCCGCCTGGGCGTGGTTGAGCGCCTCGATCGTCTGCGGCATCACGCCGTCGTCCGCGGCGACCACGAGGACCGCGATGTCGGTGACCTGAGCGCCACGGGCACGCATGGCGGTGAACGCCTCGTGGCCCGGGGTGTCGATGAAGGTCACAGCTCGCGCGAGACCCTCGTGCTCGGTGTGCACCTGGTAGGCGCCGATGTGCTGGGTGATGCCACCCGCCTCGCCGCCGACGACGTCGGTCGAGCGGATCGCGTCGAGCAGCTTCGTCTTGCCGTGGTCGACGTGACCCATGACGGTCACGACCGGCGGACGCGCCTCCAGGTCCTCTTCGCTCTCGGCGGCCTGCTCGGCCTCGAGGTCGATGTCGAAGGAGCCGAGCAGCTCGCGCTCCTCGTCCTCCGGGGACACGATCTCGACGATGTAGCCGAGCTCGGCACCCAGGCTTCCGAACGTGTCCTCGTCGAGCGACTGGGTCGCAGTGGCCATCTCACCGAGGTGGAACAGCACCGTCACCAGGCTCGCGGGGTTCGCATCGATCTTCTCGGCGAAGTCCGACAGCGATGCGCCGCGGCGCAGTCGAACGACCGTTCGGCCGTCACCGCGCGGAACCTGCACGCCACCCAGCGAGGGGGCCTGCATCTGCTCGAACTCTTGACGCTTCGCGCGCTTGGACTTGCGCCCACGCACCGGACGACCGCCAGCGCGGCCGAACGCACCCTGGGTGCTGCCACGACCAGCGCCACCGCGGCCCGCACCGCCGCCACCGGGACGGCCACCGAAGCCACCGCCCGGGGCACCGCCACCGGGGCCGCCACCTGGGCCACCAGGTCCACCAGCGCCACCGGGGCCGCCACCGGGACGACCGCTGAAGCCGCCACGAGCACCCGCGGGCGCACCAGCGCCGCCGCGGCCACCACCGGGACCACCGCTCGGGCCGCCGGATCCGGGACGTCCCGGACGCCCGACGGCGGCCCGGTCGGGCATCATTCCGGGGTTCGGACGCGGACCACCGGGACGCGGGCCACCGGGACGCTCGGCGCCAGTGGTACCCGCGGTACCGGCGGTACCTGCCGTTCCACCAGTGCTGCCGGGCCGGGGCATGCCCTGGCTGGGCGCGAACGGGTTGTTGCCCGGACGCGGACCACCGGGGCGTCCACCGCCGGACCGGGGCATGCCCTGGCTGGGCGCGAACGGGTTGTTGCCCGGACGCGGGCCACTCGGGTGGGCACCACCCGGGGCAGGATGCGCAGCCGTGGCCACCGGCGCAGGCGCCGAAAGCGCCTCGGCGGTAGGCGCTGGGGTCTCCTCGGCGGAGGCCGGGGCCTTCACGGCCGCGGGCTTCTTCACTGCCGGCGCTGCGGCAGCAGGCGCGGGGGCAGGGACTGAGCCCGCCGGGTAGGCGTCACGCAACTTGCGGACGACCGGCGGTTCGATGGTCGAGGATGCCGAACGGACGAATTCTCCGAGTTCGGTGAGCGTGGCCATGATGGCCTTGCTCTCGACTCCGAGCTCCTTCGCGAGCTCGTAGACGCGGACCTTTGCCACAACTCTCCTGTCTCGGTCCGCCCTGGACAGGGTGGACCGTCGTTAGTGCTGGGTACTCATCGCTGTGTACTCATCGGGTAGCCATCGGCTTCCAACCCGCTCCAATTAGTCGACGATCGAAGGACGATCAGCTGTCAGCGCCGTCCGGTGCACCGGGGACTCCCCCACGCTGCTCGAGGTACGTCCGAACGCCAGTCAGGTCGAGACTTCCCTGGTGCCGGAGGGCACGAGGGAACGCCTGACGGCGTTCGGCGAGGTCGAGGCACCGTGGATCGAGATGCAACCANGCACCTCGCCCCGGCCTGCGGCGACCCTGATCGACGACCAGCGCAAAGCCGGTGACATCCAGGACCACTCGCAGCAGGACAGACCTGAGATCGCTTCCTCGGCACCCGATGCAGGTGCGAACCGGACCCGCGAGGGGCCGCTGCGCGTCATGCAGAGGGAGCCGGGGACGTGACCCAGCCGCGGAGAGTCTACCGCCCCGCGTCACTCCGCGTGACCCGCCGATGCATCGGACGCGCCTTCGTCGGACCGGATGTCGATCCGCCAGCCGGTCAGCTTCGCGGCGAGCCGGGCATTCTGGCCTTCCTTGCCGATGGCGAGCGAGAGCTGGAAGTCCGGCACGATTACCTGCGCCGCGCGGTTGTCCGGGTCGACGATGGTGACCGAGTTCACCCTGGCCGGCGAGAGCGCGTGGCCCACATATTCGGCGGGGTCGTCGCTGTAGTCGACGATGTCGATCTTCTCGCCATGCAGCTCGGCCATCACGGCCCGAACCCGCGCGCCCATCGGCCCGATGCACGCGCCCTTGGCGTTGAGCCCCGGGACGGTCGACCGCACCGAGATCTTGGACCGGTGCCCCGCCTCTCGCGCGATCGCCATGATCTCGACCGTGCCGTCCGCGACCTCGGGCACCTCGAGCGCGAACAACTTGCGTACCAGGTTCGGGTGGGTCCGGGACACCGTGATGGAGGGTCCCCTGAAGCCACGCGCAACCTCGAGCACATAGGCCCGGATCCGGGCGCCGTGCACGTACTCCTCGGTCGGGACCTGCTCGTGCGAGGGCAGCACGGCCTCGACGCCGCCTACGTCAATGAGCACGATCCGCGGATCCCGGCCCTGCTGCACGACACCGGCGAGCAACTCGCCCTCCTTGCCCCGGAAGACCCCGAGGACCTGGTCGTCCTCGGCGTCGCGAAGACGCTGGACGATGACCTGGCGGGCGGTTGCCGTCGCGATCCGACCGAAGCCCTCCGGCGTGTCGTCCCACTCCCGGACCACGGCGCCGTCCTCGTCGAGCTCGGCGGCCCAGACCGTCACGTGGCCGGACTTGCGGTCGAGCTCGACCCGAGCCCGCTCTTGAGAGTTGGCCGTGCGGTGGTAGGCCGAGAGCAGGGCGTGCTCGATCGCGCCGACGAGAACGTCCAGGCTGATGTCCCGCTCGCGCTCCAACGAACGCAACGCGGTCATGTCGATGTCCAACTCACCCCTCCTCGTCCTCGGTGCGGCTCAGCTCGACCTCGACCTGACCGCGCACCACGTCCGCCAGCGGCACCGCCCGGCCGGCCCCATCATCACCCTGCACCACGACCTGCGTCTCATCAGCGGAGAGCACCCGGCCGACGCGGCTCGAGCCGTCGCGCAGCTGCAGGGTGACCAGACGTCCGCCGGCGCGCCGGAAGTGGCGAACCTCGGTGAGCGGTCGGCCCGTGCCCGGGGTGGAGACCTCGAGAGTGTAGGCGCCACCGATCGCGTCGGTGCCGTCGAGAGCAGCCGACACGGCGCGCGAGACCTCCGCGAGACGGTCCAGGTCGAGGCCGCCGGTGACATCCTCGGGCAGGTCCACGATGATGCGGACCACGGACTGGCGCCCGGCCGGGCTCACGACGACGTCCTCGAGGTAGAGGTCCGCGCCGTCGACGACCGGCCCGACGACCTGTCGGACGCGCTCCGTGGCGCCTGGGGTCACCATGTCTGCCCTCCCGGTCGACCTGGCGGGCCCTCGGTGCGGGTCCGGCGCTGTGATGTTGTGCGTTTTCAGCCTATCGACTCGAGCGCGCATGGGAGGATCACGTCGATGCCTGCGTCACATCACCGCCGCACCTCGTGGTGCCGTCTCCTCTTTGCCGCGGTCGCCGTCGCCGTGCTGCTCGGCGGTTGCGACCTTCGCCGGGAGACGGCCGCGCCGACGCCGCGCAGCGCCGACGCCGCTGAGCAGGCCCGCCAGCGCGCGGCCGTCGAGTCGCGCGACCTCTTCGACCTCGCCCACCAGTCCGCCGCCGCCGCCGAAGACCTCCGGCCCGTCCTCTCCAGGGTCGGTGCGCACGCGTCGGCTCAGCTCGCGCAGCTCGGCGGCGTGCACGTCGATCCCTATGCGACACCGACCGGCGCTGGACCGAGCGCCACGGCGCGCGACGGCGGCGCGAGCGCAGCCACGCCATTGGCGCTGAACCCGACCGCGTTCGTCGCGCGGCTGTACGAGTCCTACCGAACGACGCGCGGCGCGGCCGCTGCCGTGACCGATGGCAAGCTGGCCCGCCTGCTCGACTCGATCTCGGCCGATCGGATCATCCAGGCCCAGCGGCTCGCCCAGCTCGGCGCCGTCAAGGTGCCGCTGCTCAAGACGACCGAGATCCCGACGTCCCTGCCGAGCGGCCTGGCCGCGAGCGCCGCGGTAGCCCTCGTCGCGGCGGAGGACGAGGCAGGTTACGCGTTCGAGGTCGCGGCCGCGCTGCGCTCCGGCGCGGCGCGCGACTCGGCTCGTGCGCGCGCCGCGATCCACCGGAACCGCGCCCAGGCCTGGGCCGAGGCGGCCGGGGTCGCAACCACCTCTCAGGACCCGCGGCGGGCGGCGTACACCATCGATCGGGCAGCTGCGGCCACCCATCTCCCGGCCGACGTCGAGAGCGCGCTCGCGGCGCGGTACGGGTCGCTCGTCGCGACTCTCAGTCCCTCGAATCGTGCCGTCATGATCGACGCGTTCGCGGACTGCGCCTCAGCCGCCCGGGTCTGGGGTGCGCCGGAGACGGCGTTCCCTGGGCTACCCGAGCGGCCGGCGGACAAGGCCGCGTCGTCCTGACCTCGTCCCGACCGCGGTCAGCCTGATCTCCGCGGAGCAGCGCCTGGAGTCAGCTCGCGCGAAGCCGTGTGACGAGCTCGGCGATGTTCGCCGCGGCGTCGGCGACCGGCACGTCGGAACGCTCGCCGGTGCGGCGATCCCGCACCTCGATCACGCCCTCGGCGAGCCCGCGCCCGACGACCACGATCACCGGCAGGCCGAGCAGCTCGGCGTCCGCGAACTTCACGCCCGGGGACACCTTCGGTCGGTCGTCGATGAGGACGTCCAGGCCGGCGGTGCCGAGCCGCGCGGCCAGCTCTTCCGCCGCCTCGTACACCGCGGCGTCCTTGCCGGTCGCGACGATGTGCACGTCCGCGGGGGCGATGCGCGCGGGCCAGGCGAGGCCGGCGTCGTCGTGGTTCGCCTCGGCGAGCGCGGCCAGCACGCGGCTCACACCGATGCCGTAGGAGCCCATCGTGACGACGCGCTGCTTGCCGTTCTCGTCGAGCACGGTGAGCCCGAGGGCGTCGGCGTACTTGCGGCCGAGCGCGAAGATGTGGCCGATCTCGATGCCGCGGGCCAGCTCGAGCGGACCGGAGCCGTCCGGCGCGGGGTCCCCCCCGCGCACGTCGGCGCCTTCGATCGTGCCGTCCGCCGCGAAGTCCCGGCCGACGACCAGGTCGAACACGTGCCGGCCCGGCTCGTTCGCCCCGGTGATCCACCGCGTCCCGTCGACCACCCGCGGGTCGAGCAGGTACGGGATCGCGCTCGCACCGGTCTCCGCGTCATGCGGCCCCTGCGGGCCGAGTACGGCCGGCCCGAGGTAGCCCTTGACCAGACCGGGGTACTTGGCGAAGTCCGCCTCGCCGGCAGGCTCGACCTCCGCAGGAGCGAGGGCGGCCTCGAGGCGCTTGAGGTCGACCTCGCGGTCACCCGGCAGGCCGACCACGACCAGGCCTCGCTCGCCGGTCGGCCGCGCGACGGAGAGCACCACGTTCTTCAGCGTGTCCGCAGCGGTCCACGCGCGGTCCGGTCGGGGGAAGCGCGCGTTCGCGAGCGCGACGAGCGTCTCGATCGTCGGCGTGTCCGGGGTGTCCTCGACGTGCGCCGCGGGCGCGTCGTCCCAGCTCAACGCGGCGGGCGGCACCGTCGTGACCGCCTCCACGTTCGCGGCGTAGCCACCCGCGGAGCGCACGAAGGTGTCCTCACCGATCGGCGTCGGGGTCAAGAACTCCTCGCTGCGCGAACCACCCATCGCACCCGAGGTCGCGGAGACGATGACGTACTCCAGGCCGAGCCGGCGGAAGATCCGCTCGTAGGTGTCACGCTGCGACTGGTACGAGGCCGCGAGACCGGCGTCGTCCAGGTCGAAGGAGTAGGCGTCCTTCATCACGAACTCGCGTCCCCGGATCAGCCCGGCGCGCGGACGTGCCTCGTCGCGGTACTTCGCCTGGATCTGGTACAGCACGACCGGCAGGTCCTTGTACGACGAGAACAGGTCCTTCACCAGGAGGGTGAACATCTCCTCGTGGGTGGGGGCGAGCAGGTAGTCCACACCCTTGCGGTCCTTGAGCCGGAAGATGTTCGGGCCGTACTCGGTCCACCGCCCGGTCGCCTGGTAGGGCTCCCTCGGGAGCAGCGCCGGGAAGTGCACCTCCTGGGCGCCGGACGCGGCCATCTCCTCGTGCACGATCTCCTCGACCTTGCGCAGCACGCGCAGACCGAGCGGGAGCCACGAGTAGATGCCCGGCGCCGCGCGGCGGATGTACCCGGCCCGGACGAGAAGCTTGTGGCTGGCGACCTCGGCGTCGACCGGGTCCTCCCGCAGGGTCCGCAGGAACAGGGTCGACATCCGCAGCAGCATGCGGCACAGCCTACTGGGGGCGCGACGACGGTCCGGCAGCCCGCGGCCGGCCGCTCGGCGGCTCGGCCCGGCAGCCCGGCAGCCCGGCAGCCCGGCAGCCCGGCAGCCCGGCGGCTCGGCAGCCCGGCGG
>JGI24133J20442_1000676_pt1 | contig 10575 bp, 10 predicted proteins | sample BarGraNGADG00311_2_FD_20442 | JGI IMG/M metagenome (IMG submission 20442)
CCAAGGGCGGGCAGCCCGGCCGCATTCTCTCTCCCGATGACATCCTGCACTACCGGAAGATGATCACAGCGATCTCCAAGACCATCGAGCTCCAAGCCGAGATCGACCGTGTCATCGCCGCTGCCGGTGGGTTCCCCGCCGCATTCCAGTAGTGACAGGGCGGCTGAATTCCGGATGACCGTAGGAGGCGCGCAATGAAGAATCGGACACAGACCGTTCGCAAGATTGTGGGATTCCTCAACAACCCAGACGAAGATGGCGGGTTTTGGCTCCCCAACATTCAAAGGCCATTCGTCTGGAAGGAAGAGCAGATCTACAAGCTCTTTGACTCGATCATGCGCGAGTACCCGATTGGCACCCTCCTGGTCTGGAAGACGATGAGCAACATCCGGCATCGGAAGTTCATCGACAACTGGAAGGCGTCTGTCGGCGACCACATCAGTGACTTCTACGTTCCCGACAACAGCAAGAGGAAGTGCCTGGTGCTCGATGGGCAGCAACGGCTTCAAGCCTTGTGCATTGGACTTCATGGCAGTTTCGAGGGAAAGGAGCTCTGTTTCAACATCCTAAGTGGCGATGCCGCGCCCCCAGATGACATCAAGTATGACTTCAAATTCATCGACCCCGAGGACGTACCATTCCCTTGGGTCAAGTTCAAGGATCTCGTCTTCACGGAACGGAAACTGCGCGTTCTCCGCGATAGCATTGTGGCGAAGGCGGGGAGAGCACTTGAGGGATGGGAGGTGAGCAGGATTGACGACAACATCGCGCAGGTGAACCAGACCTTCAAGGAGGACGATACCGTAACGTATCAGGAGCTCGACAGTGTCGACAATCCATCGCTGTATACGGAGGACGATGTCGTAGAGGTGTTCATACGTGCCAACGCAGGAGGAACAAAGCTGGGAAAAGCAGACCTCATGTTCTCGCTCCTTGCCAGGACCTGGGTCACAGCGGACGAGAAGATGGAGGTTCTACTGGAATCACTCAACCACCACGGTTTCTCCTTCGACCGCGACTTCGTCTTGAAGACCTGTCTCGTGCTCTTGAACGAGCGCGCAGGGTACGACGTGGAGAAGTTCCGTACGCCGGGGGTGCGCGAGGGGATCGAAAACCAATGGGAAGGCATTGCAGGAGCGATCCAGGACGTGCTCGATTTCGTGCGGAGCAAAACGTTCATCCAATGCGACAAGGCGCTGCCCTCTTACCTCGTGCTGATCCCGCTTATCAACGTCCGCTACAAGTTTCCCGATGCCTGGAAGGCGGCGAAAGATGTCGACACCTACATCCTGCAATGTTCGTTGACCGGTGCGTTTGGCGGATATTCGGACACGTTGATCAGACGCCATGGTGAAGGCATTCGATGAGCTGAAGGGGTTCGATGCTCACGCCGCGTACGGCGTCATAAGCGACCAGCGGCGCAGCCTGGTCTTGACAGAGGATCGCTTCTGGCAGATGGGCTATGGGTCGGGTACGATTCACCTGCTGTTCAACCTCTGGTATCGCGGCTTTGGCTATACACCCTCCTACGAGAACAACCTGCCCCAGGTGGACCACATCTTCCCGCAGAGCATTCTGAGACAGGTGAAAGCACTGAATCCTGAGACGGGTCACATGGCCATGAAGTATCGCGATGCCGAACGCAACCAGCTTGCAAATTGCATGCTCTTGAGCAGGGAGGAGAACGGTGCAGGGGGCAAGACCGATATGCTGCCGGAGGAATGGTTCGCACGGAAAGACCGGTCGTATCTTGACATGCACTTGATCCCACCCGATCCGGCTTTGTGGAGACTTGAGCGGTTCGAAGAATTCATCGAAGCACGCAAGGACCTCATCCGGGAACGCTTCAAGGACTTGCTGGTCTCACCCATCTCCTCCACGCTGACTTCTGCCTATACCGCCGGAAAGCCGGAAACAGACAACAGGATGCCCTGAGGGCACTGCCCTCGTTTGCTGGTCAGGTTCTATCCTGGCGCTGAGCTCCCAACGACAGATTCCTGGTTGTGACCACTGCATCACCGAACGTCGAATCACGACAACTGGAGCGGGCGATTCATCAACTTCGAGCTACCACAGGGAGGTGACACATGACAGCTTGGTTGTTTCAGGGTAACCCCCAGCACTACACTCTAAATTCCTATCTGCGAGACCAGAAGCAGGTCACCTGGCACGTGAAGCAAAGCCGGTTCGCCACAGAAATGCAGCCGGGTGATCAGGTGTTCATATGGAGATCAGATGGCGGAGCCCCTGGCTCCGGGGGAGTCGTCGCCGTGGGTGTCCTGACCAGCAGGGCGGGCGAGGTACAAGACGACGGTTTGGGAACATGGTTCGACATGAAACCCGAGCCTGCCGTGCCGTCCGTTGGTGTCTTGCTTGACGAGGTCCGACTGACGGAAAGCGAGGGCTTCTTGCCCAAACGCCTGCTGCGCGATGATCCGGTCCTGCGGAATCTCCAAGTGCTTCGCATACCGCGTCCCACAAACTACCGGCTCTCGACTGAGGAAGCTCAGCGGTTGTCTGAACTCTGGAATCAGCGAGGAGTGCGTCCCAAGTAGATCTCTGCGCGAAGTCTTGAGCAACGACTCCCAACACGCCCCTTGAAAACCGATCGATGCACTTCTTGGGAAGGGTCATGCTGGAGACGGGCGTAGTCTGGCGCCGGAGGCACGCGTTGCACAACTGCCTGAATTCAACATGCTATCCATGGGGTTTGGGAAGTTCCTACGAGGGATTGAACAAGTACACGAGAGGGTTGCCATGACGTTCATTGAATCAATCGCGTGGAAGCAGAAGTACATCCTGAGGTTCGGAACGGAGTGCGATCCCATCAAGTACGCACTCGAGGACGACCCAGACGTCACATTCATCGGTGTAATCGCACAGTGCTGTCTCGAGTCCGGGAAGCCATGCGAGGACATGAACCTTGTCGACGTTAACAACTGGCTCGCTCGCCACGGGCATGGGACGATTCCTCCTGACCATTGGGAACCACACATTTTTCCACGTCGTAGAGTTTGAGTGGTGCAATATTCAGTAGGAAATCGCGTCACCCGCGATAGGGGCGAGAGGAGACGCGGTCTATGCTCCCCCCGACTCCCGCAGCTCCTTGTCTCCCATCGCATCGCGATCAGCACTCAGGTCCGTGCCCTTACCAAGATGCCCGCAAGGGAACAAGAAGATTCGGCAAGGCATTGGCAGTACATAGCTTGGCGCCATCCCGCCCTTATCTCAGCTCGTAGTCCGCGATAACGGCTGAGTGATCACTGGTGGCCTTGATTGATTCGTCATAGGGATACTCGCAGTTGGTAACCAGCCACCTGCGCGACTGCATGACATAGTCGTAGCGCTTCTCAACCTGCTTCTTCTTGGGCGTCCCCGTCTTGTAGGACACAGTGAGCGGGTCTCGGGTAACGTCTTCTCCATGACTTCTCAGATACTCGACGTACGAATCGGACAGGTTGTGAACCTTCTGAGGCCCCATGATCAATGCCACCTTCTTGACTGCGACCTTGGGATGTGGCCAGAACACCAGCTTGTGGATGTCCATGCTGTCCTGCTGGGGTTCACTCGCGTCAAAGCAGAGGAAGTCGAGCTCTGCGCGATGGAACTCGAGGTAGTCGGCAATGGAGGCGAAGTTGCTAGCCCTGGCGATGGGATACTCACTACCAATGCCAGCAAGTGAGTCGAAGGCGACCACTCGGATGGGTCCGAAGGCGCCGCCAAAGAGCACAGAGAACGTCCGTTCGGGGTACAGCGTCCGGTCGAGTAGCTCCAGCGAGACGATTGGCAGTCCGAAGCCAAACATGGCAATGCCCGTCGTTCTCTCGGCACCTTCATTGCCGCTCGGTTCACGCAACTCGAGGCTGAAACGAGACGACGCAGGCTTCAGGAGACCAACCAGCATCTTGTACGAGGCCCTCTTGATATCCTGCAGACAGACGATGGTCGATCCGTGACCGATTCTCTTTGTGAGGAAGTCGGCAATGCCATCTGGGTCAGATGCTCCGTAGACGTTCCACTGTATCACCCGAAGTCCCATGGTCTTCTCTCCTTCGCTTACTCGTTGCGATCCGGCATGACCCTGCCGTGCGAGCACTCAACATGAGCGCTTGGCATCTCGACTGACTTCCGGCTTAGCTCGAAGTCCGCAATGACCGCAGAGTGATCGCTGGTCGCTGCAATCGACTCTTCGTACGGATACTTGCAGCTGTTGACATGCCACCTGGGCGAGTGCATGATGTAGTCGTAGCGCTTCTCCTTATGCTTCGTCCCTGCGCTCCCAGTTCGGTTGGACACGGTAAGTGGGTCCGCGGTGACGACTTCCCCCTTGCTCTTGAGATAGTCGACGTAGGAATCGGTCAGATCATGGACCTTCTCCTTCCCCATGATCAAAGCCATCGCCCTGCCACGTGGTGAGAAGACTATCTTGTCGACATCCATGCTGTCCTCATTGGGTTCATTTCCATCGAAACAGACGAAGTCGAGTTCGCTGCGGTGGAGTTGAAGGTAGTCGGCGATGGCCGCGAAGTTGCTGGACTTCACCAGTCCGAAATTTGCGCCAGCGAGCGAATGGAACGCAACCAGGCGGACGGGGCCAGAATCGCCATCAAGAAGCACGGAGAGCGTCCGTTCGGGGTATACCGTCCGTTTCGGTAGCTCAGAGGAAACTATCGACAATCCGAACGCGAATACTGCAATACCCAGCTTTCTACCCTTGCCTTCGTTCTTGCCTGCCTCACGCCAGTTGAGACTGAAGCACGAGTCCGTCGGCTTCAAGGAATCTTTCAGCCTGCGATAGGTAGTCTTGAACTGGACCTCCTCCAAACAGACGATTGCTGGGGCTTGACCAACCGTTTTCGTGACGAACCTGGCAATGCCATCCAGTCGACACTTCCAGGAGATGTTCCACTGCATGACACGGAGGTTCATGGCTCTGACACCTCCCCGTACATGCAAACCGTCATGGTCTTCCAAATGATTTGGGCTGTTGGTGCTGCCCCAGACCTGCATCCTCAGCAGCAGCTGGGTTCATGGGCTGGTCGAACCGAGCAAGTGCAGCTTCCAGGGCGACTTCAATGGAGTGGCTGTCACGATGGATGGAGAATCGTGGGGACCCCAAGTTCCGAGCAGTACGTGACCGAGTTGGTGGACAACAACGGCAATCCACGTGTATGTGTTCGCATGGCACGTCAGTACTATCGTGGTTGGTGAACCCTCTGTGCGGATGACGCCTGCATCTATGTCTTCGGGCTCCTCCGTGTAGACAGCGGCCTCCCTGAAGGCCTGTACACGGTCGTAAGCCTTCGACCAATCCGCAGTCGCGGCTGACGCGATCTGTTTGGCCGTCTCGACATCCAGGAAGCCCCAATGGCCATCCTTGAAGGTCCACGGTATCAACGTGCTCCAGTCGATAACTCCTCCCGTTTTTACTGGTTTGGATACATTGCTAAGATTCTCTATGGCCACGTCCCTATCCGCGAGGAAGGCTGCCTCAACTTGCTCAAGCCCAGCCAGAGTTGTCAGATACTTCTGGAGAGATTCGTCGACCTCGATATCGAACTTCACCCTTTTGCCCAGCGGCACGCGCCACGCAACCGTTCTCCCAGCCGCGCGGTTCCAAGCAACCGCAGCGGTGTCGACGGCTTTCACCAGGTCTTCCCGTGAGATGGTGTCCGTTCCGTTGACGGTGCCCACCTCGTAGCTGATGGGCCATCGATAGAGGGATGCAAACGCTATGGCAGCCGTCAAGAAGGTAACACTCAATACGGCGGCTGTGACGCGGATGGCTTTGCGCCGCGCGAGCGTCCGTTGTTCTAGGGCTGCCATGCGCAGTGACGCAGGTCGCGGTGCTCCACAATGCGGGCACGCTTCGACCCTGTCGCTGATTCTCTTACCACATTCTGGGCAACGTATGAGAATTCCTACCTCCTGCCTTGGTCGTCATAATCAGGCTTTGGGTCCAAGGTACCGCCCTCAATCAGCCACATCAATTGCCACCGACTAGCTCAAGGTCCTGGGCTGTTGGCACGGGATTTGCCACGCTTACGGCGCTTGTGAATTCGGGATACATGATCGAACCCGGGGTATTCGTATGGCCACAACCCAGTGCGTGACCAAGTTCATGCATGAGGATGAGCCTGAGATGCTGGGGATCAGAAAACGAATACACGGTAATGGAACGGTCGTTCGGATCATAGATGCCAACGGCATTCTCGGTCGTCGATCCTCCGGCAAGCTTGAACTGTTCTTCTGCCAGGGTCAGGGCGTTCTTGTACTCTCCGAAGCGCACCTTGTAGTCCACCACCTTCTGGTTCAAAGATGCCGTTCTTCGGTTATACGCTTCCACGTCAGAATTGTACGCCTTTCCGCGTGCCACGAGGGACTCGTTGGTCGGGCGTGTCGCGCCGCCCATGCTTTTCCAGTACGCGACATCGCTGTTGAGCGAGGCCAGTTCACCTTCAAGGCGGGCTTTCTCCGATTCGAGTGAACTCTGTTCCTGGACAATCGCCGCGTTCGTCGGTTCCAGATAGGAGTACTGGGAATCGATGGAAGCCACAGAGTTCTGGTATTCCTGACGATAGTCGAAGACGAACGAGATGGCATTCCCATTGGTCCCTGTGTCGATGCGTATACCCGTCTTCTTGAGTGCGACGTTCCAACGTTCCACGGCATTCTGCAGGATGGACTTGACCTCGCTCTCGGAAATACCGAATTGTGGGTCGATGGCTGCGACATGGTAGGTGAGTGGCTGAGGTCGGAGCGCAAACAAGAGGATGAGCAGCGCGACGGCCGGAATGATGAGTTTGCGCATCCACGCCAGTTTGAGCGGGCGGCGGCCAGGACGGGTCTTGCCGGACAAACCCGGTTCAAGGAACGCCTCCTTATGCTCGGAGAGCGACAGGGGTACGATGATATCTCCGTTTGGTGCCGCAACAAAGGCAAACGGATCAGCTTGATACTTCTCTTCCATTGATGGCTTGGCTGCCGGCGATTGTACAGGTTCCTGACGTTCCGCTGGCGCTACAGGCCGGCTATCCACGTCGGATTTCGTGGGTGCTACGGTTTTCCTTGGTTGAGGAGTTGAGGGTGAGTCTGGCGTACCATCGATGACTGGGAATCCTGTAGCTTTCTGGGCAAATGGATAGCCACAGCCCGGGCAGGCAGCCGTGCCCGGCCGGATCAACTTACCGCAGTCTGGACATTGCATCAGCGTATCTATCTGAAAGCCACAGTGAGGGCAGACATGTGCTTTGTCGCTGACCTTCGTATTGCACTCAGGACATGGAATCAACATACTGACCCCCCTCCGACCCTTCTATGCCCAACCAGAATGCTTGGTTCGCTCCAAGCAGACGGCACTTTCAACCTATATTCATTATCATCGTTCCATGGAACGGAGTCAACACCCACGCCACCGGCACCTAGTCCGCACTCTTAAGAGGAATCGGGCGTTTACGGTGCACATCGTCCTTCCCGTGCAAGCAGCCAACAACACCAAGGACTACCTCCAAGACCAGCTTGAACAGTAGCAGTGTCGATGGATCGCAGGACTGCCTGTTCGCCCCTATCTCCACCAAAGCCGCATCAATACTGCGTTTCCAGGACCATGTTTGAATACCAATGACTCCCTTGCTCTCTTCGTGTTGCTGCTGGAGCTGTGAATTATGCCTCTGGGTTCTCGTTCCATGAGACTCAAGGCATTCAGTACGGGCCAAGAGTCCCGTATGCTATTTTCTGCAATCCTTATCATACTGATCGCCACGCAATTGACTTGCGTCGCCGATGCCAACTTCAACGTTTGCTATCCCAGAAGTGATTGAACCGTTCCAGGTTCAGCCTAAACGTTAGTCCATCATACAACGTTCCGCGTACTCTGCGGAAATCTGTTCTTCTGTCACATTCTTCAAAGCCGAGCTTGTTGATTAGCCCTAAGACTCTATGATTACCAGACCACGTCTGAGTGTACACATCATCAATACCCTGTCTCAACAAATAGGATATGTACAATGCCCATGCTTCGGTCGCATAGCCCTTTCTGCGGGAGGACTCATCTGGAATATCGATCCCGATTGTCAACTTGCCCTCTCCGTGTGTGTAGCAGTAAGTATCACTGATCCTATAAGCATTTATCCAACCTATGTGTCTTTCGCTGGCGTCATTTGTGCAAATCTGAAATCCATACCGGAATCGATTTGGGTCCTCTTTGGCTGACAGCGCCCTCTTCATATCTCTTCGATAATCTTCTGGGACAAATGGCTTTTCTTCAGTCTCCCAAGGAGCATCCCATTCGAGCCATTCTGTCTGCGCAGTCTCCCAGCGAATCCTATCATCTATATCTGATTCAATAGGATCTCTTAGGACAATCTTCTCATTTCTCAATTCCATGTGGCCTCACATCTTTCTGGATTTCGCACGATTTGAGCTAGCTACCGTGAAGAAGGCATGAACATCTCTTCTGAACTGTATCCTCACGTCATCGCCGTCCAAATCGCCCGCGAGATCCTCGCTACCCCTATCGGTTGGCCAAGCGCCTCCCTCGAAACTCTGCATGCAGCCTTACGTTCATACCTTTTTATTGTAGCACAACTATGCGAGCCCTCAACTCAGGCCCGTCTGGCTCCAGAAGATTTCCCATGGTGCCACCGACGGCGTCGTACGACCAAGAGGCTGACGAAACCGATCTCGCAGAGAGAGCTCCCCGATGACGCTCTTGTCCGACTGTCGTCCTGGGAGCCCAGCGGTCGCTTTCATACTGCTTGCATGCCACCAGTGGGGTGCACCATAGGAAGGAGTCTCACTAAGCGTTTGGCAGACGCCGCCCTGGACAGCGGAGGCTGTGACAATCCTTATGCTCCTGCCCTATCACCAAGCCCCCGAAGACTACGTCCAAGACCAGCTTGAAAAGTAGCATTACTGACGGCTCGCAGGACTGCCTGTTCGCCCCTATCTCCACCAACACCGCATCAACACTACGCTTCCAGTTCACCTTCAGAGTCCACCGACTCCCCTTTTGCCCTTCCGAGGGACAGGCGATGACGTGTGCGCCCGCATCAAATCTTCCCTACACCAAAGTACTGGGATATCTCCTCCACTGTGGATTGCGTTAGGATTTGCGGTAGTGGCGGCACATGAACTCAGTCAGCGTCTGCAGATCGGCGACTCTGCAAATAGCAGAGCACGTAGGTCAAGGCCTTACCGCTGTCTGATTCTGACGGAACTGCGCTGTTCAGGCCAGTAACAAGACAACGGCACAAGTGCTTCTGAACTGCCGGTTTTGGTATCCCAAAGCAGACGCTTGACAAAAGTGTCTACACTCGTAAACTACGGGTAGAGTTTACAGTTGTCATATCTGTAGAAGGGGTGTGCACGATGAGCGCAACAATCAAGATCGCTGATGCAGAGCTGGAAATCATGCGGGTCTTATGGACAGCAACGAGACCGATGACTTCGACAGAAATACGGGGCAAGCTTCGGGACACGTCAGAGTGGGGCAAATCAACGGTTCTCACGCTCATCGGTAGATTGGTCAAGAAGGGAGCGGTTTCATGCCAGAAGCAAGGGCATTTGGTCTATGCTCCACTGATCAGCGAGAAGGACTACCGTAACGGCCGTACCAGGAAACTGATCGATACCTTGTATGACGGCAGCGTCCGAAACCTCGTCGTTGCTCTGTGTACTCCTGGGAACTTGACACAGAAAGAACGAGAGGAACTACAACAGTACCTTGAAGGGGGGCTGGAAAAACATGAGTGAGTTCATGAGAATATTGGTCTCCATGTCGCTGTCCGGTGCCATCGTGACGCTCGTTCTCCTTGTCATGAAGCCGTTGACCAGAAAGCACTTGTCACAACGGTGGCAGTATTATGTCTGGCTCCTTGTCGTGCTCCGTCTCCTGCTGCCGCTTGCGCCGACCGTTACTGTGCCGAGCGGAACTCTGCCTTCCGTCCTTACCAGGAGTGCACCATCTGTTGCCACGTCGGTCCCGACGACAACGACTCCTGTTGATACCGCACCTGGCACGGCACTACCAACCGGTAAACCTGCAACGTCCACGGAAACATCACCTCAGACGCTACCGGCACCTACCGGTGTCGGCACGACCTGGCCAGTTTCCACACTCCTTCTCCTGATATGGGCTATCGGCGCGTTAGCAGTCATGATCTGGAACATTGCAGGATACACGCGCTTCAAGAGAACGGTACAGAGAACGATGGTCCGCGTCACCGACGCGCACTTCCTGGCAATTCTCGAGGACTGTCGGCAGGAGATCCATGTGCGAGCGACCCCGAGGCTCTACACAAGCGCATCGGTCGCGAGCCCTATCCTCCTTGGCATCCTTCACCCTGCCATTGTTCTTCCCGACCGCCAGCTGACAGACAACGACCTGCGCTATGCGCTGCTCCATGAACTGACGCATGCCCGCCGACAGGATGGACTTCTCAAGTGGATTGCCGCCATTGCAGTCAGCATCCACTGGTTCAATCCGCTTGCCTACGTCATGCAGTACGAGTTGAACCACTCTTGCGAACTTTCCTGTGACGAAACGGTCACCAGGCAGTTTTCCACGGACGACCG
>JGI24133J20442_1000677_pt1 | contig 10571 bp, 12 predicted proteins | sample BarGraNGADG00311_2_FD_20442 | JGI IMG/M metagenome (IMG submission 20442)
TGGAGGTCGCCCGAGACCTCCAGACCGGAGGTCACGACGTCGTCCAGGGTGATCGCGGGAGCGTCCCAGTTCCGCTCGATCCGGGAGACGGCCTCCACCTTGTCCTCGTGGCGACCCCACTGCCAGCGGCCGAGGAACACGCAGACCACGGACACGACGAGCGCGCCGATGATCAGCCCCACCCAGCGACTGGTCCGGAGGAAGGCGTAGGAGTCAGTCATCGGCGAGCTCGTCGACGGGGGCCACGTCCACCGGGAAGCCGCGCGCGGCGAGGAATTCGTGGAGGTGGGCACCGTGCGCGTCACACGCGAGCCACACCTTGCGCCGATCCACGTCGTGGATCGCGGGGTTGCGCCACGTCAGGGTCTGCGTCGCCGCCGCCCGGCAGCCGCGGGCGGAGCACACCAGGTCCGTCATCGCAGGTACTCCGTCAGGGGGTCGTACAGCTGCAGTGCGCCCGGCTCGGCGGGCACCGCCAGGTCCGCGTCGGGCTCGCCCGCCCGTTCGCGGCCCGCGTTGGCGATGATGACGGCGACGTACGGCAGCACCACCGCGCCGCGACGAACACCCAGCGCCATGGCTCGGCGGCGACCACCGCGAGGAAGAAGCACGCCGTCCTGATCCCCATCGAGACGAGGTACCGGACGTTTCGGGCGTGGAGGTCCTCGGAGAGCGCTCGGCGCGCGGAGGTGATCGAGTAGACCTCCTCGCCGCCCCTCCGCCTTCTTGTGCGCACCATTGCAGGTTATCCCCACCAACGCTGTGGCGGAACTCCAAGGCGGGACGGGTTCGGCCCGGCTAGGGTCGGAACGATGAATACCACAACTGCACGCAGTGTCGTGATCACCGGGGCCAATCGCGGGATCGGCCGGGCGATCGCCGAGCGCATGGTGGCGGACGGCCACAGGGTCGCCACCATCCACCGCTCGGGCGAGCTCCCCGAGGGCGTCTTCGGGGCGGTGGGCGACGTCACCGACACCGCCGCCGTCGACGCCGCCTTCACGGCCATCGAGGCGCACCAGGGACCGGTCGAGGTGGTGGTGGCCAACGCGGGCATCACCCGCGACCAACTCCTCATGCGCATGACCGACGAGGAGTTCGAGGCGGTGCTGGACACCAACCTCGGCGGGGCGTTCCGGGTGGCGCGCCGCGCCACCAAGGGGATGATCCGCGCCCGCTTCGGGCGGCTGGTGTTCATCTCCTCCGTGGTGGCGCTCTACGGCGGCCCCGGCCAGGTGAACTACTCGGCTTCCAAGGCCGGCCTGGTGGGGATGGCGCGCTCCATCACCCGCGAGCTCGGCGCCCGTGGCATCACTGCCAACGTCGTGGCCCCGGGCTTCATCGACACGGACATGACCGCCTCGCTGCCGGAGGCGCAGCAGGCCAGGTACCGCGACGCGATCCCGGCCGCGCGGTTCGGTGACGCCGCGGACGTCGCCGCTGCGGTAGCGTTCCTGTCATCCGACGACGCCGGCTACATCTCCGGGGCACTCATCCCCGTGGACGGTGGCCTTGGCATGGGCCACTAGGAGCAATTGTGACTGGAATCCTCGACGGCAAGTCGGTGCTGGTGACCGGCGTCCTTCGCGACAACTCGATCGCCTTCCACGTGGCGCGCCTCGCCATCGAGCAGGGTGCCACCGTGGTCCTCACGTCCTTCGGGCGGCAGTACAAGCTGACGGAACTGTCGGCTCGTCGCCTGCCCTACCCCGTCCCGATCGTCCAGCTGGACGTGACCGACCAGGAGGACCTCGACAACCTCGCGGCGGCGGTGGGTGAGCACGTCGACCGGCTCGACGCCGTCGTCCACTCCGTGGGGTTCGCCCCCCAGTCGGTCATCGGCGGCAACTTCCTCACCGCGACCTGGCCGGACGTGGCCACCGCCATCGAGATCTCGGCGTTCTCGCTCAAGTCACTCGCCATGGCGGCGAAGCCGTTGATGGCCGACGGCGGCGCGGTCGTGGGCCTGACCTTCGACGGGTCGCTCGCGTGGCCGGTGTACGACTGGATGGGCGTGGCCAAGGCCGCGTTCGAGGCGACCGCGCGTTACCTCGCCCGCGACCTCGGGCCGGAGGGCATCCGGGTCAACCTGGTGTCCGCCGGCCCGGTCCGCACGACCGCGGCGACGTCGATCCCCGGCTTCGAGCAGATGGAGAGCGGCTGGGACGCCCGTGCGCCGCTCGGCTGGGACGTGACGGATCCCGAGCCCACCGCCCGGAGCGTGGTGGCGTTGTGCTCCGAGTGGTTCCCCGCGACGACGGGCGAGATCATCCACGTCGACGGCGGCGTCCACGCGATGGGCCAGTAGTGGCCGGTCCCCGGACCCTCGTCCTCGTCCGGCATGCCAAGGCGGAGGTCCTGGGGCAACTCGGGGACGAGATGCGTGCCCTCGCGCCGCGGGGGCGCCGGCAGGCATCGGCCCTCGGCAGCATGCTCGCCGCTGTGGCCGGCCCGTTCGACCTCGCCCTCGTCTCGAGCGCGCTGCGCACGCAGGAGACCTACCGCATCCTCGCGGGTGACTCGGCGGACTACCCGAAGCCGCGGGTGCTCGACGAGCTGTACCAGGTGAATGCGCGCCAGTTGCTCGGCATGCTGCAGCGGCTTGGGGCAAGGGACCGCCGGGTCGTCGTGGTGGGCCACGAGCCGACCATGAGCAGTCTCGCCTACCTGCTGCACGACTCGCAGGATGAGATGGCGCGGCAGATCTCGCTGGGCATTCCCACCTCGACGGCGTGCATCCTCGAGGTGCCCGTGCCCTGGGAGGACCTGGACCGCAACCGCGCCCACGTGCGCGAGGTGGTACGGCCCGCCCACTAGCCTCCAGCGGGGCGTCGCCGCCCGGCGGCTGCTCAGTCCAGCGGGTGGATGAACAGCCCGCTGCGCAGCTTCGGCTCGAACCAGGTGGATTTCGGTGGCATGATCTCGCCGGCGTCGGCGACGGACAGCAGTTCGTCCATCGACGTGGGGAAGAGCGCGAACGCCACGGCCTCCCGCCCGCTGTCCACCCGCCGCACCAGCTCGTCCAGCCCCCGGATGCCCCCGACGAAGTCGATGCGGGTGTCCGTCCGGGGGTCCCCAATCCCGAGGATCGGGTCAAGGAGGGCGTCCTGCAGGATCGACACGTCAAGCGCGGCCACCGGATTGGACACGTCCCAGGTGTCGCGGCGGGGAACGAGCCGGTACCACCCGCCCGCCAGGTACATGCCGAACTCGTGGGTGCGTCGCGGGCGGGCGGGCTCCGGGACGGGGGTCACCTCGAAGCGCTCGCCGACGCGTCCGAGGAAGTCCTCCACCGTCATCCCCAGGTCGCGGACCACCCGGTTGTAGTCGAGGATCCGGAGCTGGTCGTCCGGGAACACCACCGCCATGAAGAAGTTGAACTCCTCCTCGCCGGTGTGGTCCGGGTGTTGCTCGCGGCGGAGCAGACCCACCTTCGCGGCCGAGGCCGTGCGGTGGTGCCCGTCCGCGACGTAGAGGTTCGGCAGCGCGGCGAACGCGTCGCGCACGGCGGCCACGTCCCCAAGGTCGGCAAGCAGCCAGAGCTCGTGCCGCACGCCGTCGTCCGCCACGAAGTCGTAGGCCGGCATGCCGGCGGTCACCCGTGCCACGACGACGTCGAGGGCGGGGCGGTGCCGGTAGGTCAGGAAGACCGGCGACGAGTGAGCGTTGCAGGCGTCCACGTGCCTGATCCGGTCGGCCTCCTTCTCCGCCCGTGTCAGCTCGTGTTTCCTGATGACGCCGGACAGGTACTCGTCCACCGCGGCGAGCCCCACGAGGCCCGTCTGCGCGCGCCCGTCCATTGTCTGGCGGTAGGCGTAGAAGAGTGGCGCCGCGTCCTGCGCCATCAGCCCGCGTTCCACGTAGGAGTCAAGGTTGGCGCGCGCCTGGGCGTACACCTCCGGGTCGTGCGGGTCAGTGCCCGCAGGGAGGTCCACCTCCGGCTTCTCGACATGCACGAAGCTGAGGGGGTGCCGCTCCACTTCGAGGCGCGCCTCGGCGGAGTCCATCACGTCGTAGGGCAACGAGGCGATCTCCGCCGCATGCTGCGGGAGCGGGCGCAGCGCCCGGAACGGCCTGAACTCCACCATGGTGAATCTCCGGTCTCAGTGAGCGGGTGGGGCGGGGAGCGCGTCGTCGAGCCCGAGGAGTGCGACGGCGGCACGGACGACGGCGTGGAGGTTCGCGCCCGCGCCGAGCGAGTCTACGCCGAGCGAGTCCACGAGCGCGACGGCGTCGCCCAGTTCGGCGACCATCCCGGCCGGCGGCACGTCCGGACCGGCCAGCAACCGCGCCGCGGCAACCGCCAGACCCGCGCGGAAGTCTTCGCCGGAGGCAGCGTGCCCGGACAGCCTCTCGATCACGGCGACCGCCGCCAGTGCGGGGTCGACCGTGGGTTCGGCGAGCCGGGACGGCGGGTCGTCCTGCACGGCGCAGGCGACCCCGAGCGCCACCCAGCCGGTGCGCAGGTCCACGAGAACCTGGGCATGGTCGTGGCCGGCGTGCGTCAGGGTGGCGGGTGGGATGACGCCGTCGAAGTGGACCGCGTGCAGCCGGGCCGAGTCCACGACACGACGACGGATACCGAGCCAGCCCACATGGACGAGGGCCTGCTCGGTGTCCGCGATCAGATGTGCCGGGAGCTCACGATCGGCGACGAGGGTGAGTCTCGACCTCACCGAGTGACGCGCAGTCCCTTCGGGACGACGGTGACTCCGCTCTCGGTGACGGTGAAGCCGCGTGCACGGTCGTGCTCGTGGTCGATGCCCACCTGCGCGCCCTCCTCCACGACGACGTTCTTGTCGAGGATCGCCTTGTTGACCACCGAGTTGCGGCTGATGAGCACGTCGTCGAAGACGACGGACCCACGCACGGAGGACCAGGAGTTGATCCGTACCCCGGGGGAGATGACCGAGCCGACCACCTCACCCCCCGAGACGATGACGCCGGGGGAGACGATCGAGTCGAGGGCGTGGCCGAGGCGCTCGTGGTGCCCGTAGACGAACTTGGCCGGCGGCAGGCTGGTCTGGCCGTTGAAGAGCGGCCACTCGTTGTTGTACAGGTTGAACACGGGCTGGACCGAGATCAGGTCCATGTTCGCCTCGTAGAACGCGTCGAGGGTACCCACGTCCCGCCAGTAGCTCTTGTCGCGTGCGGTTGCGCCGGGGATCTCGTTCTCGATGAAGTCGTACAGGCCGGCGGCGCCCTGGTTCACGAAGTAGGGGACGATGTTCCCGCCCATGTCGTGCGAGGACTCGTCGTCAGCCGCGTCCCGCACCAGGGCTTCACGCAGGGCATCGGCATCAAGCACGTAGTTGCCCATCGAGGCGAGCACCTCGTTGGGGGAGTCCACGAGGCCGGTGACGTCCTTCGGCTTCTCGAGGAAGGCCGCCACCTTGTTGGGGTTCTGCTTGTCGGCGTCGATCACGCCGAACTGGTCCGCTTGGGACAGCGGCTGGCGGATGCCCTCGATCGTCAGCGGGAAGCCGCTCTCGATGTGGCGCTGGACCATCTGGGCGAAGTCCATGCGGTAGATGTTGTCCGCCCCCGTGATCACCACCGTCTCGGGACGCTCGTCGTCGACCAGGTTGAGGGACTGGAAGATGGCGTCGGCGCTGCCCATGAACCAGTGCTTGCCAATGCGCTGCTGTGCGGGGACCGCGGCAACGTAGTTGCCAAGGAGGGTCGACATGCGCCAGGTCTTGGAGATGTGGGTGTCCAGGGAGTGCGACTTGTACTGCGTCAGCACGACGATCTTGAGGTACCCGGAGTTCACCAGGTTCGAGAGGGCGAAATCGACGAGCCGGTAGAGGCCGCCGAACGGGACGGCGGGCTTGGCCCGATCCTGGGTGAGGGGCATGAGGCGCTTGCCCTCACCCCCGGCGAGAACGATTGCGAGGACTTTTGTGCGCTTGACCATGGCACGACACTATTGCGAAAAGTTGGCCCCCACTACCGCTTCGGAGTGGTGAGTTCTGCGCCAAGATGGACCCGTGAGCGAAAACATCAGGGTCGATTTGCTGACCCGCGAATTCCCCCCGCACGTCTATGGCGGTGCGGGCGTCCATGTGGAGGAACTGTCCCGCGTCCTCCGCGATCTCATCGAGGTGCGCGTGCACTGCTTCGACGGGCCCCGCGAGCCCGACTCCGTCCCCGCGGGCGTGACGGGCTACGCGGACCTCCCCGAACTGGCGCTGGCGAACGCCGCGGTCCGCACCTTCGGCGTGGACCTGCTGATGACCATCGGGACGGCGGGGACCGACCTCGTCCACTCCCACACCTGGTACGCCAACCTCGCGGGCCACCTCTCGAAGCTGCTCCACGGCGTCCCGCACGTCATCTCGGCGCACTCCCTCGAGCCGCTGCGGCCCTGGAAGGCCGAGCAGCTCGGCGGCGGTTACGCACTGTCCAGTTGGGCGGAGAAGACCGCGTACGAGGCGGCTGACGGAATCGTGGCGGTCTCGAACGGCATGCGCGATGACATCCTGCGGTGCTACCCGGCGATCGACCCCGCGAGGGTCGAGGTCATCCACAACGGCATCGACCTGTCCGGGTGGCAGGCGCCCGCGAAGGACGACCCCCACCGCCTCGCGGTACTGCAGAAGTACGGGATCGACGAGTCGAGGCCCGCGATCGTCTTCGTGGGGCGCATGACCCGCCAGAAGGGCCTGCCCTACATGCTGCGCGCCGCGGAGCAACTGCCGAAGGACGTCCAGCTCATCCTGTGTGCCGGCGCCCCGGACACCCCGGAGATCGCCCGCGAGGTGGCCGACCTGGTCGAGAACCTGCAGTCCAAGCGCGACGGCGTCGTCATGATCGCCGAGATGCTGCCCCGTGCGGATCTCGTGGCGATCGAGTCCGCCGCCACCACGTTCGTGACCCCCTCGGTGTACGAGCCCCTCGGCATCGTCAACCTAGAGGCGATGGCCGTCGGCATCCCGGTGGTCGGCACGGCCACCGGCGGCATCCCCGACGTGATCGTCCACGGCGAGACCGGCTTCCTCGTGCCCATCGAGCAGATGCAGGACGGCACCGGGACGCCGATCGACCGCGAGAAGTTCGAGGCCGACCTGGCCGCGAGCCTCACGGACATGGTCTCCGACCCCGAGCGCGCCAGGCAGATGGGGGTGGCCTCCCGCCGGCGCGTGGAGGAGCACTTTTCCTGGGACACGATCGGCGTGCGCACCGTTGAGTTCTACAAGAAGGTCCTCGGCCGCTGAGGAACCAGTGACGCAGGACGCCGTGGCCCCGGTCGACCCCGACCGGGGCCACGGTCGTCCCGCCGTCTCCCGGGGCGCACCCGCGGCGCACTTCGGGCCGTCGACCCCCGGCACGGTAGGTTGTGAGCATGCCAGATGTTCTGCAGCTCTCCCACGTGACGGTCCGCCGCGGCAACAAGGAGATCCTCCGCGACGTCAGCTGGGACGTGAATGACGGTGAGCGCTGGGTGGTCCTCGGGCCGAACGGCGCGGGCAAGACGACGATCGTCCAGTTGGCCTCTGGGCGCATGTACCCCACGAGGGGCACCGTCTCCATCCTCGGGGAGCGACTCGGGACCGTGGACGTCGCCGAACTGCGCACCCGCGTTGGCCTCGCCTCGGCGGCGTTGGCCGAGCGGATCCCCGGGACCGAACTCGTGCTCGACGTCGTCCTGACGGCGGCCTACGGCATGACGGGGCGCTGGCGCGAGGACTATGACGACTCCGACGTCGAACGCGCCCGCGCGCTCCTCGCCGCCTTCGGCGTCGGGAACCTCGCGGGACGCANGTTCGCGACGCTCTCCGAGGGTGAGCGCAAGCGCGCCCAGGTGGCGCGCTCGCTGATGAGCGATCCCGAACTGCTCATCCTCGACGAACCAGCCTCGGGCCTCGACCTCGGGGGCCGCGAGGTCCTGCTGCGTGCACTGAGCGACCTCGCGGTGGACCCGCACGCCCCCATCCTCGTCCTCGTGACGCACCATGTGGAGGAGATCCCGCCCGGGTTCACCCACGGGTTGCTGGTGCGCGACGGCGTCGTCGAGGCCGCGGGGGAACTGGGGGGCGTCATGACTTCCGCGAACCTGTCACGTACATTTGGGATGGACCTCGAAGTCGACGGTCGCGACGGGCGCTACACTGCCCGTGCGCGCCGCGCGTAGGAAGGCGGAAGCCGTGGAATGGATGTGGTGGCTCGGGGGAGCCCTGGTCCTCGGCGTCGTCGAGATGCTGACCGTCGGGCTCGTCTTCCTGATGTTCGCCGGCGGCGCCCTCGCCGGAATGGTGCTCGCGCTGCTCGGCGCGCCCGGCTGGGTGCAGGTGGTGGCCTTCGCGCTGGTCTCCGTGGCCCTGCTCTTCCTTGCCCGTCCCGCCGCGAAGAACTGGCTCCTGCGTGCGACGCCCGAGACCCGGACCAACGCGGAAGCGCTCATCGGCACCACCGCCCGAGTGGTCCTGGAGGTCTCGGACACCGGCGGACGCGTCAAGGTCGTGGGCGAGGTGTGGTCCGCCCGGAGCGCCAACCCCGACGAGGTCTTCCCCGTCGACCAGGACGTCATGATCACCGGGATCAACGGCGCCATCGCGCTGGTCTCCCGCCTCGAGCAGTAGACCCTCCCAGCACCGAGAAGGAGAAAACACCATGGACGTGGGCCAACTCATCCTGTGGATCATCCTGGCGTTGTTCGTCATCTTCATCATCACGGCGATCTCGCGGGCGGTGCGCATCGTGCCGCAGGCCGTCGGGCTGATCATCGAGCGGCTCGGAAAGTTCCAGACGGTCTTCTACGCCGGCCTGCACTTCCTGATCCCGTTCGTGGACCGGGTCCGGGCGGGGGTGGACCTCCGTGAACAGGTGGTGTCGTTCGCCCCGCAGCCGGTGATCACCTCGGACAACCTGGTGGTCTCGATCGACACGGTGATCTACTTCCAGGTCACCGACCCCAAGGCGGCCACCTACGAGATCGCCAACTACATCATGGGCATCGAGCAGCTCACCGTGACGACGCTGCGCAATGTGATCGGCTCGATGGACCTCGAGCAGACCCTCACGTCCCGTGACCAGATCAACGGCCAGTTGCGCGGCGTGCTGGACGAGGCCACCACGAAGTGGGGTATCCGCGTCAACCGCGTGGAGCTGAAGGCCATCGACCCGCCCGCGTCCGTACAGGGCTCCATGGAGCAGCAGATGAGGGCGGAGCGCGACCGCCGTGCGGCGATCCTCACCGCCGAGGGTGTCAAGCAGTCCCAGATCCTCACCGCTGAGGGCGAGAAGCAGTCCGCCATCCTCCGGGCCGAGGGCCAGGCGCAGGCCGCGATCCTGCGGGCACAGGGCGAGTCCCGGGCCATCCTGCAGGTGTTTGACGCCATCCACCGCGGCAACGCCGACCCCAAGCTGCTCGCCTACCAGTACCTCCAGACGCTGCCCAAGATCGCCAACGGCACCTCGTCGAAGATGTGGATCGTTCCCACGGAGTTCACCGCTGCCCTCGACGCGATCACCCGCGGTTTCGGCGGCGGCGGCGACCGCGGCGGGGTTCCCAGCGAACCCGTCGGGCCCGTGGACTTCGGCAGCCACGCCGCCGACCTGATCCCAGACCTGCGGGACACCAACCTGCAGGACCCGGCCGAGGCGTTGCGTGAGGCGCGCTCCGAGAGCGCCCGCGCCACCGCGGACGCGACGGAAGCCGGCGAGGGCTCCGGCATGCCCTTCTCCCGCTCGGCCGAGGCCGGGATGCGGCCCGCGGACGCAGCCCCCCCGCGCGATCGGGGCCCGTGGCAGGCCTCCCAGGAGCAGCCGCCCATCGGGCGGCCAGCACCGCACCAGGCCGCCGAGCCCGTCGTGCCGCCGCCCACCCCCGAGGAGCGTTTCGGCCCGCGGTGATCGTTGACATCACCGACCCCGACGACGCCCGCGTCCGCGAGTACACCCACCTGACCGACGTCGCGCTGCGCAGCCGGGTCGAGCCCGAGCAGGGGCTCTTCCTCGCCGAGAGTTCCGCCGTGATCGGCCGGGCTGTCGCGGCCGGCCACCGCCCGCGGTCCTTCCTGCTCGAGCACAAGTGGCTCGAGTCGATCGCGGGCGTCCTGGTGGCGGCGGGAGGTGCGCCCGACGGTGGGGAGATCCCGGTGTATGTCGCGCCCGAGGAACTGCTGCGTGGCATCACGGGCTTCCACCTGCACCGCGGGGCACTCGCCGCCATGCATCGTCCGCCACTGTGGGGCGTCGAGGAGCTGCTGGCGGGTGCCCGCGGGGGAGCGGGCGCGCGGCGCGTCGTCGTCCTCGAGGACATCGTGGACCACACCAACGTGGGCGCGGCCGTCCGCTCCGCCGCCGCCCTGGGTGTGGACGCCATCCTCGTCACGCCACGCTGCGCGGACCCGCTCTACCGGCGCGCGGTCCGGGTCTCGATGGGCACGATCTTCCAGGTCCCGTGGACGCGCATCATCCCGTGGCCGGGCGGGATCTCGCTCCTGCGGGAGCTGGGCTTCACGGTTGCCGCACTCGCCCTCTCCGACGACGCCATCCCGCTCGCGGAGCTCGCGGCCCGCGACGTCGACCGGCTCGCACTCGTCCTGGGGACCGAGGGCGACGGGCTC
>JGI24133J20442_1000678_pt1 | contig 10571 bp, 10 predicted proteins | sample BarGraNGADG00311_2_FD_20442 | JGI IMG/M metagenome (IMG submission 20442)
CCAGCCAGCTGGGCGCCGATGTCGGCGACCCTCTGCGGCGAGAGCTGTCCGTCGCGCGAGATCTCGTCGGCGAGGGTTTGGCCCTCGACGTACTCCATGACCAGCCAGGGCCGGCCGCCATGGTCGACCACGTCGTAGACGGCGACGGCGTTGGGGTGGTTGAGCGCGGCGGCCGAACGAGCCTCGCGCATGGCGCGCTTGGTCTCGGTGGCCGACTCGCCGGGCAGCGCGCCGATCTGCTTGACCGCGACCTCGCGACCGAGGACCTCGTCACGGCACAACCACACGGTGCCCATGCCCCCACGCCCGATGGCTCGCAACACGCGATAGCGACCGGCTATGAGCTGGGGTTGCATGAAGTCCTCTCGTTCGACTTCGCTCAGCCTACGGTGCCGCGGAATCTCTCAACCACCCGCGCCGCCCAAGGGTCGACCGACAAGAAGTGATACCAGTTGACCGCGCGTGGGAGTGCGCCGCCTGGCCACCGACAAACGTCGGCGACTGCGGGCACGGGGACGCACAAGCCCCCCATGCCGCTTCGTCAACACCACGCTGTCGCTACGCCGAGCCAGAGCTTTCCCACTGGATGGAGTGCGCGGCCGGGGCTGCTCGTCACTTGGCATCGACAGCCGGTGGCACGAGCCGAATGGGCTGCGCCGGGGCCACGTCAGGACCCTCTGCGCACAGGGAGTGTCCTAGCAGGTCCGCGGCACGATCGCCCGTGACAGCGAGCATGAACAGGTAGCCCTGGCCGGCCGCGCAGCCGATCTCCCGCAGGAATGTGAGCTGTTCGCTGGTCTCGACACCCTCCACGACCACGGCCAGGCCCAGCGCTTTGCCCAGCGCCACGAGGGCGGAGATCAGCTCGGCACCATTGTCCGTGCTCGTCAGACTTCGGATGAACGAACGGTCGATCTTGAAAGCGTCCACCGGGAACCGGTGCAGAGTCTCGAGGGAGGAGTACCCGGTCCCGAAGTCGTCGATGTGAAGCCGGCCCTCCTCGACCAGTTGTTCGAGGAAGGCCTCACCCCGCTCAGGCTCCGTCGAGCGTGGCGAGCTCCTCAGCCGACATCGCGACATCCGCCGCTTGAACCGAATCGCGGATGCTCTCCGGCCGTGAAGCCCCGGGGATGGGGATCACGTGCGGTGACTTCGCCAGTTGCCAGGCGAGGCAGATGACCTGCGGGCTCACGCCGCGCGCATCGGCGACCTGTTGGAACGGCGCGAAGCGGTCGCCGAGAGCGGAGGCCGAGGCGATCCCGCCCAGCGGGCTCCATGGCAGGAACGCGATGCCGAGCTCGTCGCACAGCTCGAGCTCCGGCTCGCTACTGCGGAACGCCGGCGAGTACTGGTTCTGCACGGAGACAAGGCGCCCACCCAGGATCTCGCGGGCGAACCGGATCTGGTCGGGGTTCGCGTTGGAGACACCCGCGAGGCGGATCGTACCGGCATCGAGGAGGTCACGGATCGCGCCCACGGAGTCCGCGAACGGCACCTTGGGGTCCGGGCGGTGAAAGTGGTAGAGGCCGATCGCGTCGCCTCCGAGCCGTCTCAGCGATGCCTCCGCCGCCGCCTTGAGGTATTCGGGCCGGCCGTCGACGTGCCAGGTTCCGTCGCCGGGGCGCCGGTGCCCGCCCTTGGTGGCGACCAGCACGTTCGACGTGTCGCCACCCCACGAGGCAACCGCCCGGGCGATCAAGGACTCGTTGTGGCCGACCTCGTCGGCGCCCAGGTGGTAGGCGTCCGCAGTATCGAAGAGGGTCACACCCTCGTCGAGAGCGGCATGGATGGTCGCGATCGAGCGGGCATCTTCGGGCCGACCCTCGATGGACATGGGCATGCAACCCAGACCGATCGCACTGACCTCGAGATCGGCGATTCGTCGTGTCTTCACATCTGCTCCTTGACGTTGCGGGCTGGCGCTACCAGGCCACGCCATGTGGAATTCAATGACGGCTGGCTCTGATTGAGGTTGCACTTGATCGGCAGGCGATCCCTTGTGAGTCTGCCGCATCTCTCCAAAGCGGAGTTGGTGCGCCCCGGCCTGCGGGGCGCACCAACTTGCGCTGTCCCTTGCGGGGGGCGGCCGCCAGAAGAGGCGGAGCTACTTGCAGGTGGCCGTGTCGCCCAGATCGGCCAGCTTCTTGCAGTACGACGGGACGTCTGCCGTCTTCACCAGGAAGCCCTGGAGGACCTTGTTCTTCTCAACCTTCTCGCCGTTGGCCACCTTGGCTGCCAGAGCCATGACTTCGGAACCGAGCGCAAACGGGGACTCAGCGTTGGTCGCATACAGCGTGCCGGCCTTGACCGCCTTGACGGCGTCCGCGATGCCGTCGTTGCCGACGACCTTGACCTTGCCGGTCAGACCCGCCGCTTTGAGAGCCGCGATGACTCCGAGTGCCATTTCGTCGTTGGCGGCGTAGACGCCGTCGATGGCGCGGTTGGACTGCAGGACATTGGTCATGACGTTGAGCGCCTTGCCCCGGTCGAACTCCGCGGGCTGGGTCGCGACGATCTTGATGCCAGGGAATGCCTTGATGCCCTCGTTGAAGCCCTTGCTGCGCTCCTGAGCGACGCTCGTGCCCATGATTCCCTGTATCTCAACGATCTTGCCTTTGCCGCCCAGTGCCTCGCCGAGGGCCTTGGCGCCGTTCTTGCCGGCCTGAATGGCGTCATAGCCAATGAACGCCTTGAGGTCCCCACCCTCCGGCATCCGGTCGAACGCAACGACGGGCACGCCCGCCGTGTTTGCCAGCGTGACGATCGAGCCACCGGACGCGCTCGAGACAGGGTCGATGATGAGCACTGACGGCTTCTTGTTCAGAGCCGCACTGGCCATGTCCAGCGATGCCTGATCAGCGTTGTTCGCGTTCTGGACATCGATCTTCATGCCCAAGGTCTTCGCCTTGGCTTTGGCGCCGTCAGCCACAGAGACGAAGAAGGGGTTGTTGAGGGTGCTGATCACCAGCGTGGCGGACTTGGCGGACTTGGCGCCACTGGTCGCCGTGTCCGATGGGCTTGTCCGGTTACAGGCCGCGAGTGACAGCGCCATGGCCGTCACGACAGCCATCGTGACAAGGGTCTTCTTACGCATGGTTCATGCCTTTCTGCAGGGTCGGGATTGAGTTCGGAAGTCCGTCTGGGACCTTCGCGGTCGTCGCGGATCGGGGGTCATCGATTGGGAGCTGACTCCTTCGTCGCCGAAGTTCCTGGAACCACGCGTTTGAGCGACTGGACGATCATCCGGATCGGACCGGCGTTGCGGTCGATGAAGACCGCGAAGAGGATCACTGCGCCTTTGACGACGTCCTGCAGGAATGGCGAGACGTCAAGCAGGTTCAGACCGTTGTCGATAGTGCCGAGCAGGAGAGCTCCGATCACCGTTCCCACGACAGCGCCCCGGCCGCCCAAGAGACTGGTACCGCCGATGATCACTGCGGCGATGGCAGTCAGCTCNAGGCCCTTGCCGGCCGACGGCTGGGCGGTCCCGAGTCGCGCCGCGAGGATGAACCCGGCGATGCCCGCGAGGACTCCAGAGATCACGAACGCCGCCACCTTCACCCGGTCGACCGGCATTCCGGACAGGTGCGCCGCCTCGAAGTTGTCTCCCGTGGCGTAGACCTGACGCCCGAAGCGGCTGCGCGCCAACAGGATTCCGAAGACGACCGCGCAGACCAGAAGGATCCAGATCGGTACGGGCACCCCGAGGATGCGGCCCGTTCCGATGAGCCGGAATGCGTCCGAGCTGACACTGACCGGATTGCCCTTGGTGAAGTAGAGCGTGAGGCCGGACAGGATGGACAGCGAGGCGAGCGTCGCGATGAACGAAGGCATGTTGACCTTCGTGACCAGGAGTCCGTTGATCAGTCCGGCGCCTGCGCCGGCTCCCAGCCCGGCAAGCAGACCCATGGCGAGACCAGCGTGCGGGAGCACCATCGCCGTGATGACCGCGGTGAACCCGAGCATCGCTCCGACGGACAGGTCGATCTCACCAAGGATGATCACGAACGTCTCGCCGATCGCGAGCAGAGCCGTAATGGATGCGGTCAGGGCGATCGCCATGAAGTTGGACGAGGTCAAGAAGTACGGCGTCGCAATGAAGAGGATGAGGGCCACGCCCAGGAGCATCCACACGGCGCGAAGCTGCAGGGCAAGGGCTGACAGACGGTTCATGACGCTGCACTCTCCAGAGCATGGTGAAGGACGGACTCCTGGCTGATGTCGTTGCCCGCGAGCTCAGCAACGACATGACCCTCGCGCATGACGATCACCCGGTCGCTCATCTCGACGAGCTCGGGAAGATCGGAGGAGACCAGGACGATGGCGACCCCGCGGGACGTCTGTTCGTTGATGACCCGGTAGATCTCGGCCTTGGCGCCGACGTCGACCCCGCGGGTCGGCTCTTCCATCAACAGCACCTTGGGGTCGGCCATCAGCCAACGTCCCAGCAGGACCTTCTGCTGGTTACCGCCGGACAGTGCCGACACGGCGGTGTTCACCGAACGGGCCTTGATGTCCAGGGCGGACCGCATCTTCTCGCCGCGGGCCTCTTCGGCCTTCGCGTTGACCAGCCCCACGGAGGTGATGGCGTCGAGGGTGGCCATCGAGATGTTGCGGGCGATCGATTGCTGCAACGCCAGTCCCTCGTTCTGGCGGTCGGGTGTCAGATAGCAGAGTCCTGAGGCGATGGCCGCCCGGGGAGTCGTTGGCCGAAACGCGACATCCTCGAGCAGGACCTCGCCGCCGGTGACCGGCAGCAACCCATAGAGGCTGCGCAGCAGGCTGCCCTTGCCACACCCCTGAACACCACCGATCCCCAGGACCTCGCCGGAATGAACCTGCAGGTCGACGTCGAAGAAATGACCGGCGCTACTCAGTCCCCTCAGCTGCAGCACTGTGTGGTCGGTGGCGTGTTGCTCCTTCGGGTAGAAGTTCTCCACCGCCCGGCCTACCATCGCCGCCACAACTTCGCGCTCGCTGCTCTTGTCCGGGATCGTCTCCAGCGCGACGACGCCGTCCCGCAGCACCACCAGCCGGTCCACCAGGCCGAACACCTCGGTGAGCCGATGCGAGATGTAGATGATCGCCACACCCTCGTCGCGCAGGCGACGCACCTGTGCGAACAAGGCCTCCGACTCCGCCTGGTCGAGCGCAGCTGTCGGTTCGTCGAAGATGACCATGCTCGCGTCCTCACCGATCGCCTTGGCGATCGCCAGCATCTGCTGCTGCGGGACCGAGAGACCACCGACGAGGGCGCTGGGACTCATCGCCATACCGATGCTCTTGAGTAGCTCGTCGGCGTCTTTCTGCATCTTTACCCGGTTGCTCCACAGTCGGCCGTGACGACCCGACCTGTCGCCGGCATACAGGTTCTCGGCAACCGTGAGCTGCGGGAAGAGGTTGTGTCTGAACTCCTGGTAGATGACCTGGATCCCAGCCTTCATCGCGTCCTGTGGCTTGTGAAAGGCAACCAGGGACCCGTCGATCTCCACGGTGCCCCCGTTGGCCTGGTAGGCACCGGAGATGACCCGGGTCAGCGTGGACTTGCCGGCCCCGTTCTCGCCGAGCAGTGCCACGACCTCACCACCGTTGACGGTGAGGTCGATCCCCTTCAGGACCTCATTCTCACCAAACTGCTTGCGGATCCCCCGCAACTTGACCTGCATGGACATCGCTCCTAGTACACGACACCGCACGTCAGAATGACGTTGGCGTAGGGGGTGAACTCACCGGACCGGACGGCAGCGCGAGCATCGCCGCTGCGTTTCTTGAACTCCACGTGCGGCACCAGGGTCAGCTCGACACCGAGGCGGTCAAGACGCTCACGTATTGCGGCGAGCATCTCCGGGCTGTGCTGCTCGATCTCGGCTGGGGCCACGGCACCCTCGATGGCAATCTCCGCGAGCGTCTGGTCCAGCACCTGCAGGAAGCCGGGGATCCCCTCTGCCAATGCGAGATCGACACGTTCGACCTGCCGCGGGATGGGCAGTCCGGCATCGGTGACGACCACCTGATCGGTGTGTCCCAGCTCGGAAAAGACCCGCGACAGCTGCGAGTTCAGAGTGCCTGAGTTCCTACGCACGGCTGGCCTCCCGGTCATGGTTCACAGCGCCGATGAAGGCATCGACGGCGTCGGTGGTCGGCAGGCTCGTGCTGGCACCTGCCACGGTCACGGCCAGCGCGCCCGCGTGGATGCCGCGGCTCACTGATTCGTCCCAGGTAAGCCCGTTCGCGAGCCCTGCGCCCAGGTTGCCCGCGAAGGCGTCACCCGCCGCCGTCGTATCGACGACATCCACCGTTGGCGCGGATCGGCTGTGTACTCCCGTCTCATTGACCTCTACGACCCCCTTCTCGCCCAGGGTGATGAGAGCCGCATGAACACCCCGATCCAGGAACCACTGACCCACGACTGCCGCGGTGGCGTCGTCGGAGACGGTGATCCCGGTCAGCACTGCTGCCTCGGACTCGTTGGGCGTGACGACGTCCACGAAGGACCAGATCTCGTCCGGGAGGCTCGCCGCCGGAGCGGGATCAAGGACCACGATCATCCCCAGCTCACGGCCGACGACTGCCGCTCGGAACGCGGTCTCCAGCGGGATCTCCAGCTGCAGCAGCAGCACGTCGCCGCTCCTAGCCACCTCGCGCAGCTGCCGCTCCGCAAGATCTGGAGTCAGCGAGGAGTTCGCGAGCGGGACGATGACGATGTCGTTCTGGCCGGTGTCGATATCCACCCGGATGTGTGCCACACCAGTCGGGCCGGCCACCGTCGTGACCGCGCTCGTATCGACCCCGCCATCGCGCAGGCCGCCAAGAACGGTGTCGCGGAAGAGGTCGTCACCGACACAGCCGATCATCGTCGAGGAGCCGCCGGCTCGAGCCGCGGCCAGCGCCTGGTTGGCGCCCTTGCCGCCGAGCACGAGGGTGAACGACTCACCGATGACGGTCTCACCTGGCACGGGAAGTCGACGGCCGAACGCAGTGACGTCAGCGGTGATGCTGCCGACGACGACGACCTTGGAGGCAACTGTTGTCACGATGATTCCCAACTCCTGTGGACGTGGTTCAAGGACCCGCGGGTGCGCGGCCGGATCGAGCTTCAACCGGCGCTCGCACCTGGTGATGACTTGCGTGGACGGCGTCCGCCGGTCTGCGCGGTGGTTGACCCGCGGACGACCAGCTGGACCGGAAGAGTCAGGTGCTGCTGTTGCCGATCAGGTGTGGCCAGTCGAGCGCGGAGCAGCTCTGCCGCGTTCGACCCGAGAGCGAACGTCGCCCGGTCAATGACAGTCAGCGGTGGGTTCAGCAACTCGCTGAGATCGAGGTCGTCGAACCCGACGACCGACATCTCGTCTGGGATGGCGACTCCGCGATCCCTGAGCAGTCGCAATGCGCCAATGGAGATCAGGTTGTTGGCGCAGAAGACCGCCGTCGGCGGGATCTGCTCGTCAAGGAGGCTGGCCATGGACTTGTAGCCGCCTTCGACGCGGAAGTCCGACAGACGCACGTGCTCAGGCCGTGCCGGCTGGCCGCGGTCGGAGAGGGTCTGCAGGAAGGCTTCATGCCGCTCACGTCCCGGAAAGCTGGACAGGGGACCGCTGATGACCGCGATCTCGATGTGCCCCAACGAGATCAGGTGTTCCGCCGCGAGCTGGGCCCCATGGCGGTTGTCCACAACCACGAAGTCGACGTCGGGGCCGGTGCTCAGCACCCGGTCCACCAGGACCACGGGGATCCCTACCAGCGCAAGCTGGTCCAGCACAGGATCGGTTTCGATCGGCGGGATCAGGATTAGTCCGTCCGTCCTGGATGCGAGGTCGGCGACCAGGGCGGCCTCATGGACCGGGTCCTCTTTGCTGTTGGCCAGCAGGACCCGGATGTTGTCGGCGGCGAACACCGACTCGATGCCATCCACCAGTGCGGCAAACAGAGGATTGGTGATATCCGGGACGATCACGCCTACACAGCTGTGCCGTCCGGAGCGAAGTCCTCGAGCGAACCGATTGGGCCGGTAGTTCAGGTCCTTGATGGCCGCATCGATGCGTTCCGCCCCGCCGACCTTGCCACCGGACATGTGCCGCGAAACAGAGGCGGGAGACACGCCTGCCCGCTTCGCAACATCGCTGATCCTGGCCATCGGATACCCTTCACGCCTTTGTGAAATCGATTTCTGAAATCGATTTCACCACTATGCAGACAGATGACGGGCCTGTCAAGTCCGAGGCAGGAGAGTGTCGGAGTCCGATGGCTGTCGCCCACGCCTCCCGGGCTCGGGTCCTGGTTCGGGACCCCGATGGCCGGACCCGCGCGATGGGGCGCACGCGTGGGAGCAAGACCTCCGCGAAGCGCACCCTCAAAGAGGCGGGGGCGAAAGACTGTTCGCCGACGTGCGCTCTTTGCCGCAGATCGTGACACGCTCAGGCGGATGCCTGCGCCCTCACTCCTGGAATTCTCGCTCGTGGACTTCTCGCTCCTCGCCCTCGCGGCGTCGCTAGTGGGCCTGAGCAAGACCGCAATGCCCGGCGCCGGCACCATCGCCGTCGCTATCTTCGCAGCCGTGCTGCCCGCGAAGGAGTCGACGGGCGCACTGCTGGTCCTGCTGATCCTCGGGGACCTCTTCGCTGTATGGACCTACCACGTGCACGCCGATTGGGCGACGCTACGCCGACTGGTGCCACCGGTGCTTGCAGGCGTCCTGTTCGGCACGTTCTTCTTGGCGGCCGCCGACGACGGCACCGTCCGCCGGGTCATCGGTGTGATCCTCCTCGGGCTCGTCGCGGTAACGCTCGTGCGGCGAGCCACCGCGACGAGGGGCCCGAACCGATCCGGGCTGGAGGCTGCCCGCGGGACGGCGACGACGGACGTCGCCGGACACACAGGCCACTCGACCGGGCGTCGGCGGCGCTGGCTGGCGACCGGCAGCTACGGCGTCCTCGCGGGAATCACCACGATGGTCGCCAACGCCGGCGGGCCAGTGATGTCCATATATTTCCTTGCGACGCGATACTCGATGAACCGGTTTCTCGGCACGGCGGCGTGGTTCTTCTTCGTCGTCAACCTCGCCAAGACCCCGTTCTCGGTCTCGCTCGGCCTCATCAGCCTCGCGTCCCTACGGCTCGACCTGCTCCTGGCGCCCGCGGTCGTCATCGGGGCACTGGTCGGCCGCAGTGTCGCCCGTCGGATCAATCAGAAGCTCTTCGACCGGCTCGTCCTGGGTCTGACGACCGTCTCAGCCACGTATCTGCTCGTGAGCTAGCGCACCCCGGTCCCGATCGGGGTACGGCACGGCGAGGAACCTCAGGGTTGCGGTCCTCGATGGGTCGCCGAGGCGGGAGTAACCTCCAACCCCGCGTCGAGGTCGACACCCAGCCTTTCGAAATGCACCGGTTGCCTCGTGATCAGGGACTCGTTGGCGCCGACGCCGATGAGCTCGCGCCGCCCTTCGGTCCCGTTGATCGCCGCCCGGTACCCCTCCCCCGGACAGCAGGCGTTGAGTGAGTACGTCATCGACGGGATACATCCCGGCTCGCCATCCCGTGCCGACAACGGCATAGCGCCGGCGTACTGCGGGTGCCTCGGACTGGGTGGAGGGCATCTTCGATCTCCCTTTGCGGTGGATAGGGCCGACGCTCAGCAACCGGTCTCTCGGAGACTATGCGTTCTGAGGCTTGTCAATCAGGTCGCAGTTTGACGCAGCCCCGATGATCGCGTTCAATGTGAGAAATCGGTTTCCGAGGCAAAGTCGCCTCAATGACTGGAGACGCACATGGCAGTGCTCGAGGCAGGTGCCCCGCCAGCGCGCATCGGCGCCCCACGCGGACCGCGACGACGACGGAGAGACCGGTGGACCCCGTACGCGCTGATCGCCCCAACAGTGGTGGCCCTGGGCGTGTTCCTGATCTACCCGATCGGGAACGTCGTCTACTTCAGCCTGTACCACTACAACGTCACCAAACCCTGGACCAACGGCTTCGCCGGGCTGGACAACTACCGCCAGATGTCTGCCGACCCGTTGTTCTGGAACTCGTTGGTCTTCACGTCGAAGTGGGTCGTCGTCGAGGTGGTCCTGCAGCTCATCTTCGGCCTCGCTCTCGCGATCGTGATCAATGAGAGCTTTGTCGGCCGCGCGCTCGCGCGTGCGCTCGTCTTCTCTCCGTGGGCGGTCTCTGGCGTCCTGACGACGACCATCTGGTTGTTGATCTACAACCCGACGACCGGTTTCGGGCGCTACCTCGCCGACTTTGGCATCGGTAGCTACGGGACGAGCCCCCTCATCGCCAGCAACTCAGCATTCTGGGCGGCCGTTCTGGCGGAGCTTTGGCGGGGCGTGCCGTTTTTTGCGATCCTCATCCTTGCGGACCTTCAGTCGATCTCCGGCGATCTCTATGAGTCCGCGGAGGTGGACGGCGCCGGACGGATCCGGAAGTTCTGGTCGATCACGCTGCCGCATCTTCGTAACGCGATCATCCTCTCGACCCTCTTGCGCGCGGTCTGGGAGTTCAACAACGTCGACCTGCTCTACACCCTCACCGGCGGCGGGCCCGGCCACGCCACGATGACGCTGCCGCTATACG
>JGI24133J20442_1000681_pt1 | contig 10553 bp, 11 predicted proteins | sample BarGraNGADG00311_2_FD_20442 | JGI IMG/M metagenome (IMG submission 20442)
CGAGGAACACGCTGACCCGCTCTCGGACTACTTGTCGTCTCGTGGGTTCCTGAAGGACGCCGTCCCTGTGTCCGAGCTCGGGGTTGCCGATGCCGTGGCCTCGGGCCTTGCGCCGTAAGCGGGTACCTTCGTCAGGTGCTACGAGTGGTGATGTCGCGTCGTTGGCTCACCGCGTTGGCGGTCGCCACGCTCTTCACCGTCGCCTGCCTGCTCCTCGGCCAATGGCAGTGGCACCGGCACCAAGACAAGGCGGCGAAGGCCCAACGGATCAACAGCCACTACCTGGCAAGCCCGGTTCCCTTGTCTCGCGTGCTGCAGGGACCCGACGCAAACCTGGCCCGCGCCGCGGAGTGGACGCTGGTCACCGCGACCGGACGGTATGCCGACCGCAGCCTCATGCTCGTGCGCAACCGTCCGAACCATGGCGTGTTCGGCTACGAAGTGGTCATTCCACTGGAACTTGGGGACGGTACGTCGCTCCTGGTCGATCGCGGGTGGGTTCCCAACGGCCGGACCGCTGCTGACCCACCCCCCGTGCCGGCCACCCCCGCCGGAGACATCACGGTCAGCGGCTGGCTGCGGGTTGGTGAACCGAGTTTTGGTCGACAGATGCCAGCGGGACAGCTCGCATCGATCAACGTCGCCGAGGCCCGTGCCCAGACGGACGCCTCGCTGTACGGCGCATACCTGATCGCGCGCGACGAGGCTGGGACACCCGGTGAACAGATCGCCCGTCCCCAAGCCCTCGCTGCCCCCGACACCGACGAAGGACCGCACCTGGCCTACGCGCTGCAGTGGTGGCTCGCCTCCCCCGTCGGCCTCGTGATGGTCTTCGTCGGCGCCCGGCGGGAGCATCGTGAGGGCTCCGGATCGACCCTGCCGACTCCGGGCAGCTCATCAGCCTCGCCGATGCCCGGCAAAGCCCGCAAGACCCGGATCTGGGACGAAGAGGACGAATAGCCGGTCGCCGGCTGGCGTCGGGCATCCGTACCTGCGACCCCGCGGATGAACCCTCCGTGCAAACATGAGCACATGAACCTTGACCTCGAGGACCGTGTGTATATCGTCAGTGGTGCCTCGCGCGGCCTGGGCTTTGCGACCGCAGCAGAGCTGGTGGCAGACGGCGCTCGCGTGGTCATCGCCTCCCGGTCGCAGGAGGCCATCAACACCGCCGCCATCGCCTTGGAGGCACCTGATCGGGTCATCGCCGTCGCGGCGGACCTCGCCGACGTCGATACGGCCGGCCATCTTGTCGCCGTCGCCCTCGAGCGCTTCGGCCAGCTCGACGGCGCGGTGATCAGCGTCGGAGGTCCTGCACCGGGGACGGCAGCGGAGGTTGATGACGACGCCTGGCGTGGCGCCTTCGAATCGGTATTCCTGGGTCAGCTGCGCCTGGCCAAGGCGGTGCTGTCCGCCACAGACACCCCCGTGAGCGTCACCATCGTGCTCTCGACATCGGTGCGCAGCCCCATCCCCGGGCTCGCCATCTCCAACGGCCTTCGCCCCGGGCTCGCGATGGCTGCCAAGACCCTTGCCGACGAGTACGGTCCGCGCGGTTCGAGGGTCAACCTGATCCTTCCGGGCCGGATCGCCACGGATCGGATGCAGGAGCTCGACGACGCATCCGGAGACGCAGCGGAGTCACGTCGGCGCAACAGCGCGGTCATCCCTCTGGGGCGTTACGGCGAACCCGAGGAGTTCGGACGGGTCGCGGCCTTCGTCACGTCACCGGCTGCGTCGTACATGTCCGGCTCGGTGATCACCGTCGACGGCGGGGCCACGCGCAGCCTCTGATCAGGGCAGAGCGTTGGCCTCACTGCCCTGCTCGGCGAACTGGGTGTTGTACAGGTCGGCATAGAGGCCGCCCTGGGCCAGCAGCTCGTGGTGCTTGCCGCGTTGCACGATCCGGCCATCGGCCACGACCAGGATCTGGTCGGCCCCGCGAACCGTGGACAACCGGTGCGCGATCACGAGGGCGGTGCGACCTGACAGCGCGGTGTCCAGCGCTCTTTGGACAGCAAGCTCGGACTCGCTGTCGAGATGCGCCGTGGCCTCGTCAAGGACCACCAGACCGGGCCCCTTGAGCAGCAGCCTGGCAATGGCCAGCCGTTGCTTCTCGCCGCCGGAGAGACGGTGCCCACGATCGCCCACGACGGTGTCCAGACCCTCAGGAAGTCCTGAGACGAGATCCCACACCTGTGCGGACTTCAGGACGGAGATCATCTCCTCCTGACTGGCCGCCGGCTTGGCGTAGGCGAGGTTGGCCCGGATGGTGTCGTGGAACAGATGCGCATCCTGGGTCACCACGCCCACGACGTCGTGCAATGACTCCATCGATGCCTCGCGCAGATCAGTCCCTCCCAGAATGACCCTGCCGACCGTGGGGTCGTACAACCTTGCCACCAGGCTGGTGATGGTGGTCTTGCCCGCGCCGCTCGGGCCGACGAGGGCGACCAGCTCGCCGGGTTGGATCGAGAAGGTCACGTCGTGCAGGACCGCGCCACCCCCGCGCCGGTCACCTGAGGCCACCGTCTCCAACGAGATCAGCGAGACCTCGTCCGCGGACGGATAGCGGAACCCCACGCCGTCGAACTCCACCGAGACCGGATGCTGTTGCAGGACAACAGGATTGGCAGCCTCTTGGACCAGCGGCTCAAGATCGAGCACCTCGAACACCCGCTCGAAGGAGACCAGGGCGGTCATGACGTCGACGCGAACGTTGGAGAGCGCCGTCAGCGGCCCGTACAGCCGTCCCAGCAGCGCAGCCAGCGCCACGAGCTCGCCCACCTTGATCGTCTTTTCTACCGTCATGACACCCCCCGCGCCATAGACCAGGGCCGTGGCAAGCGAGGCGACCAGCGTGAGTGCGACGAAGAAAAGAGTGCGGGTGAGCGCGATCTTGACCCCGACGTCGCGAACCCGGCCGGCCCGCTCGGCGTACTGCTCATCCTCGATCCGGGGCTGACCGAACAGCTTGACCAGCAACGCTCCGGCGACATTGAACCGCTCCGTCATCCGGGTGCCGAGCTCGGCATTGAGTCCCATGGCTTCATGGCTGAGGCCGGCAAGGCGACGGCCCATGACCCGCGCCGGGATCAGGAAGAGGGGCAGCAACATCAACGCAGCCAGGGTCAGCGTCCAGGAAATCGCAGCCATCGCGGTGACGATGAACACCAGCGAGACGACATTGCTGACCACACCGGAAAGCGTTGAGGTGAAAGCCTGCTGAGCCCCGATGACGTCATTGTTCAGCCGACTGACCAGGGCCCCGGTCTGGGCCCTGGTGAAGAAGGCGATCGGCTGCTTCAGGACGTGGCTGAACACCTGGGTGCGCAGATCGAAGATGAGCCCCTCGCCGATCCGCGAGGAGTACCACCGTTGAACCAAGGTCAGAGCCCCATCCAGCACCGCGATGACGGCGATGATCAGGGAGAGCCGGACGACCACATCGGAGCGCCCAGGTGTGACGCCCTTGTCGATGATCTGTCCGAGCAGGAGCGGTGTCGCGACAACCAAGGCCGAGTCGAAGATCACCAGCACGAGGAACAAGCCGATCTGGGACTTGTACGGGCGCGCGTAGCTCATCACCCTCTTGGCCGTGCCCGGAGCCAGCTTGCGCTGGGCGACCGAGGAGTCACGGGTGAGGGAGCGCACCATGCCCCAACCGCCGTGCATCGACATGCCGCCTCCGCTCTGCACCCTTTCCCGGCGTCTTAACCGACGGGTGCGCTTCTCATCATCTTCGTCGTCCGGTCTGACAACATCATCATGGGGTTCTTACTTCCCCGAACCAGCCACCATTGCCGCGAGCAGCCTTGACTGTGCCTTGCGTTCGGCCTTGAGCTGGTCCGTCCGCGACGCGTCGATCGCGTTGCGAAGCAACGGCTTGAGCTCTCGCACAGCTGCCTGCGGCGCCTGCAGTATGGCGTCCGCGAGGTCGCGCGCCGCGGCGTCAAGGTCCTGACGTGGCACAGCCACGGACGCCAGGCCGATCGCCACTGCCTCGGCAGCCCCGACGAACCGGCCCGTGACACAGATCTCGAGCGCCCGCGCATACCCGACTGAACGCACCAGGGGTGACGTGCCCGCAAGGTCGGGAACCAGACCGAGGCTGGTCTCACGCATCGCAAAGGCGACGTCGTCCGCGACCACCCGCAGGTCGCAGGCGAGCGCCAGCTGGAATCCGGCGCCGATCGCGTGGCCCTGCACCGCGGCGATCGTGATCGCCGGCACCTGCGCCCAGATCGCGAAACCACGCTGGAACCGCGCGATGGCGTCTTCCAGCTCGGCCCCGCCATCTGCAACGGCGCCCGCGGCAAGGGCGAGGACCGACGGCTCGCCCGGTGCACCCTGCGGGGTCAACATGGCCCGGTCGAGGCCTGCCGAGAAGGACGGCCCTTCGGCCCGGATCACCACCACCCGCACCGCCGGTGAGAGACCCTCGCCGACCTCGGCCAGCGCGGACCACAGACTCGGGGCCTGGGAGTTGCGGCGTTCGGGACGGTCGAGGGTGATCGTCATGACAGGACCCGACCGCTCGACGCGGAGCATCGGATGAGGTTGGGACTGCTCGGGGTTCGACTGCTGGGGGTTCGACTGCTGGGGGTTCGGCTGATCGGAGTTCGACACGCCAGCGACTCTAGGCGAGCGCGACGAGGTCCAGATAGTCTGGACCCCAGTGGTCCTCGACACCATCAGGCAGCAGCAGGACCCGCTCAGGCTCGAGAGCGGCAACCGCACCCTCGTCGTGGCTCACGAGGACGACAGCGCCCTTGTAGGTGCGCAGCGCACCCAAGATCTCCTCGCGGGAGGCCGGGTCAAGGTTGTTGGTCGGCTCATCGAGCAGCAGGACGTTCGCCGCCGACACCACCAACATGGCCAGGGACAGGCGAGTCTTCTCCCCACCGGAGAGAACGCCGGCCAGCTTGTGGACGTCATCACCGCTGAACAGGAACGAACCCAGGGTCTTGCGGGTCTGGACGTCGCCGAGATCGGGAGCCGCCGACTTCATGTTTTCCAGAACCGTCCGCGCGACGTCGAGGTTCTCGTGCTCCTGCGCGTAGTAGCCGATCTTGAGCCCATGCCCCGGCTCGACCTCGCCCGTGTCCGGTTTGTCCACCCCGGCGAGAATCCGCAGCAGGGTGGTCTTGCCGGCACCGTTGAGTCCGAGAACGACGACCCGCGAACCGCGGTCGATGGCGAGGTCGACATCGGTGAAGATCTCGAGGGAGCCGTATGACCGTGAAAGACCAGAGGCGCTCAGTGGCGTCTTTCCACACGACGCGGGGTCCGGGAAACGCAGCTTGGCGACCTTGTCGCTGACACGCTCGCCCTCGATACCCGCCAGCAGCCGCTGTGCGCGCTTGGCCATGTTCTGCGCGGCCACGGCCTTGGTGGCCTTGGCCCGCATCTTGTCGGCCTGCGCCATCAACGTGCCGGCCTTCTTCTCGGCGTTGAGGCGCTCGCGCTTGCGGCGACGCTCGTCGGTCTCACGCTGCAGCAGGTAGGACTTCCAACCGATGTTGTACATGTCCATCTCAGCCCGGTTGGCGTCCAGGTGGAAGACCCGGTTGACGACCGTCTCGAGCATCGCGACGTCGTGGCTGATGATGATCAGCCCGCCCTTGTAAGCCCTGAGGTAGTCACGCAGCCACACGACCGAGTCGGCGTCCAGGTGGTTGGTCGGCTCGTCCAGGAGCANGGTCGAGGCGCCGGAGAACAGGATCCGGGAGAGCTCGACGCGGCGGCGCTGTCCACCGCTGAGGGTCGCCAAGGGCTGGCCGAGGACGCGCTCGTCCAGTGCCAGCGCCGAGGCGATGGCTGCGGCTTCGGACTCGGCTGCGTAGCCGCCCCGAGCGGTGAACTGTTCCTCGAGCCGGGTGTAACGGCTCATTGCCTTGTCGCGCGTGTCATCATCGGCGCTGGCCATCGCCCCCTCGGTGTCCCGCATGTCACGAATGATCGAGTCCAGGCCTCGCGCGGACAGGATGCGGTCGCGCGCCACCATCTGGAGGTCACCGGTGCGGGGGTCCTGGGGCAGGTAGCCGATCTCGCCGGATGAGGTCACCTGACCTGCGGTAGGGGTGCCGACGCCCGCAAGAACCTTGGTCAGCGTCGTCTTGCCCGAACCGTTGCGCCCGACCAGCCCCACCCGGTCGCCGGGGGCGATCCGGAACGTGGCCCCCTCGAGCAGCAGGCGGTGGCCTCCGCGCAGCTCGATGCCGGTGGCCGAGATCATGGCGGACTCCTGTCGAGGGTGTGGGATGGACGGACGGTGACAAAACGGCATACAGGCAGACGCCGGTATGGCGGAAGCGCCGTGCTGGGTTCGGTCCCAGTCTACGTGGAGATGACGACGGACATTGACGTCCCGTTGTTAGGGTCGCGAGCGTGACTGCTCCCCTGACTGTCGGTTTCGACCTCGACCTCACCCTGGTCGACTCCCACGAGCGCATCATCAGCGCCTACATCCGCGCCCTTCGAGATCTCGGTGTCGAGGTGAGCAGCGACGACCTCGTGCCCCATCTCGGGATCCCTCTGACACACACCGCTGCTGCCGTCGCCCCGGCTGTCGATGCCGATGCGCTGGTTCTGCGTTATCGCCATTACTACGACGAACCTGATGCCCCGAGGACGCGACCGATGCCTGGAGCTGCGGACGCCCTGCGATGTGTACGGGCGGCGGGCGGCCGCACGGTCGTGGTGTCGGCGAAGTTCACCCCTGCGGTGCACAACGCCCTTGCCGAGGCGGGCCTGACCGAGCTGGTGGACGTGGTCTACGGAGAGCTGTTCGCGCAGGACAAGGCCACCGCCCTGATCATCGAGGGTGCCTCGATCTACGTCGGCGACCACCCGGGGGACATGGCCGCAGCGCGCGCGGCCGACGCGTATGCCGTGGGCGTCACCACGGGCGCGAACGACAAGACCGCACTGCTCGCGGCGGGCGCTGCCGTGACCTTCACCAACCTCGACGCTTTCGCCGCTTGGCTGCCCGACCACGGCGTGCCCCTCTGACCTCCGGGTCGGCGAATGCAGCCGGACGTCGGGCGGACGGTAACGACCTATCCCTACGTCTACGACCACCCCGACAACCTCCCCGTCAGGGTCTCGAGCCTGGAGGCGCGCCACGGCCGCCGCCTGGCGCCAGCCCTCAACCCCGACATCCCACTCCCCGGACACTTCAACATCTTCGACGCGATCGCATGGGCCCAGGCCCTCACGCCCGCCACCCCACAAAGACCACAACACCATTGGCCAGCCCAGCGCGATGAGGGCACACCAGGACCCATCCAAAGCGGACGCACAACCGCGGCCGCTGTCACCATCGACGACTACCCGCCACCGCCGTTCTGAGGCGACGTCGGGGTGAGAGAGCCGACGCCTCTGGAACCTCTACACACCAGTCGAGGAGTCGACGACAGCCGCGTCGGGCTCGGAAAGCGTGATGCGCACCGCGCGGGCGCGGCGCAGGGCTCGTTCCAGAACCACGAGCTTGGGGTCCGGCAGGTCGAAGAGCTCCCTGCGTGGCAGCTCCGCCAGGCTGGACAGTCGAGCGTCGGCCAGCACATCACGGACGAGGCCCTTGTCCCCGCCGACTACCAGGGCGTCGTTGGGCGAGGCAAGAACGATTCTGAGTGTGTGCTCGATGACGGAACCGACCAGCCCGTCAGCCTGGTTCTTGCGGCGTCGGGCGAAGCGTTGCTGGGACCAGCCGCCGGCCGCGGTCCGGGACTGAACGTAACGCGTGCCGACCTTGTGGGAAACCAGCTTCGGACCCTGGCCCAGGCCGACGGCATAACCGCCGCGCCGGACCAGAACCAGAGCCAGACGATTCGGTGGCTCCGCCCATCCGGCCAGAGAGTCGAGCCCATCCGAGGTGCTCGCGGCAGACGATCCGCTGGAGGAGACGGGCACGAAAGGCTCCAGGAGCGCAGTGGCGCCGTCAGCCGCAGACAACACCAAAGATGTTCCAGTCGATGCCATCGATGTCCCGGTCCATGTCCACGCCAGCTCACCGTGACGTTCGGCAAAGCCATTGACCCACAGCACGATCCGGTCAGGGTCGACCTCGATACGCCTCGCTGCGGCCTGGCTCACACGTTGAAGCCGAGCGCCCTCAGCTGCTCGCGGCCATCGTCCGTGATCTTGTCCGGACCCCACGGTGGCATCCAGACCCAGTTGATCCGGTGACTGATCACCATGCCCTCAAGAGCCTGCGCGACCTGGTCCTCAATGACGTCGGTCAGCGGACATGCGGCACTGGTCAGCGTCATGTCGATGATGACGTGGGAGTGCTGGTCGACCGTGACGCCGTAGATCAGGCCGAGGTCGACGACGTTGATCCCCAGCTCCGGGTCAACGACATCGCGCAGGGCCTCTTCGATGTCGGCCACGTTGGGCGGAGTGGGCGCTGACGCTGCCTCGTTGGTGTGTTCGGTGGTCGTGTCAGTCATGAGATCTCCGGGGTGTTTCGCGTGATGGTTTGCTGCTGAGGGCGTACTTCGTGATATCGACGCCGGCCTGGGCAAGTGCATCCGTGAACGCACTCCAGCCTAACAGCGCGCACTTGATCCGGGCGGGGTACTTGGAGACACCGACGAAGGCGACACCGTCGCCGATCTCATCTTCGTCGCCGAGGTCGGTGCCCTTGCTCGTCAGCATCCTGCGCATGGCGGAAAACGAGGTGAGCGCCTCCTCGACGCTATGGCCGATGACCTCGTCAGCCAGCACCGAGGTCGAGGCCGTCGAGATGGAGCAGCCGAGCGCGTCATAGGACAGGTCGGCGATCACGGCCGACGGACCTGCGCCGACGAGCTGTACGCGCAAGGTGATCTCATCGCCGCAGGTGGGGTTGATGTGGTGCACCTGAGCATTGAACGGCTCACGCAGGCCGGCGTGATGCGGCCGTTTCGCGTGCTCAAGGATGATCTCCTGATAGAGGTTCATCAGATCGCCACCCCGAACACTGCCGGCACGTGATCGAGAGCCGTCAGCAACGCGTCCACCTCAGCCATCGTGTTGTATGCCGCGAAGCTGGCCCGAGTGGTCGCCGCCACCTTCATCCGTCGGTGCAGCGGCCAGGCGCAGTGATGACCGACCCGCACGGCCACTCCGGCATCGTCGAGGATCTGACCCACATCGTGCGGATGAACCCCGTCGACGACGAATGAAACCACTCCAGAACGATCCCGACCATCGACAGGGCCGATCACCCGGACCCAGCGACGTTGCGCAAGACCGGCGAGAAGCGCCTCCGTGAGGGCTTCCTCATGGGCGGTCACCCGATGCATGCCGAGGTCGCTGAGGTAGTCGCACGCTGAGGCCAGACCAACGGCCTGGGCCGCCATCGGGACGCCCGCCTCGAAGCGCTGCGGCGGAGCGGCGTAGGTCGAGCCCTCCATGCGGACGAGCTCGATCATCGAGCCGCCGGTAAGGAACGGAGGCATTGCCTTGAGCAGTTCGTAGCGACCCCATAGGACACCGATTCCCATCGGACCAAACATCTTGTGACCGCTGAAGGCCAGGAAGTCAACGCCGAGATCCACCACGTCAACGGCCATGTGCGGCACTGACTGGCAGGCATCCAGAACTGTCAGTGCACCGACCGCATGAGCCCGATCCACAATGGCGGCAACCGGATTGATCGTCCCGAGAACATTCGACACATGGGTGAACGCAACCACCTTGGTGCGGTCTGTGATGACCGTGTCCAGGTCATTCAGGTCAAGGCGGCCATCATCAGTGACGCCGATCCATCGCAGGGTGGCGCCGGTGCGACGAGCCAGCTCCTGCCACGGAACGAGGTTGGCGTGGTGCTCCATCTCGGTGATCACGATCTCGTCGCCCACGCCGAGCGCGAACCTCGCAGCAACCGCCGGGTCGGCACCGTCCATGGCCCCGGAAGCCGCGGCATTGCTGAACGCGTAGGCCACGAGGTTCAAGGCCTCCGTGGCGTTCTTGGTGAACACCACCTCCCGGGTCTGCGCACCGATGAAACGGGCCACGGTCTCGCGCGCGGACTCATAGGCGTCGGTAGCCTCTTCGGCAAGCTGGTGCGCACCGCGATGAACTGCGGAGTTGTGATGCTCGTAAAACGCGCGCTCGGCATCGAGCACCTGTCGTGGTTTGTGCGACGTCGCGCCGGAGTCGAGATACACCAGCGGCTTTCCGCCGCGCACAGTGCGCGACAAGATCGCGAAGTCGCCGCGCATAGCGGCTGACTCCTGCTCGGTGAATGCCTTGCTCAAGGCGACGTCGGACATGGCAGTCAAACCCGGGCCTAGGCCTCGACCTTGACGAACCGGTCGTAGCCCTCGTCCTCCAGGCGGTCCGCGAGCTCCGACCCGCCCTCCTCGACGATCCTGCCGTCGATGAACACGTGGACGAAGTCAGGCTTGATGTAGCGCAGGATCCGCGTGTAGTGGGTGATCAGCAGGACGCCGACGTCACCGCCCGCCGCAACCCTGTTGACGCCCTCGGAGACAACCTTGAGCGCATCGACGTCGAGCCCGGAGTCGGTCTCGTCGAGGATGGCCATCTTCGGGTGCAACAGC
>JGI24133J20442_1000682_pt1 | contig 10552 bp, 12 predicted proteins | sample BarGraNGADG00311_2_FD_20442 | JGI IMG/M metagenome (IMG submission 20442)
GTCGGTCGGGGTTGAGGCGCGCACGTCGGCGACGAAGTCGAGCAGGGGGGTGTCGACGTCGTGGCCAATGGCGCTCACCACCGGGGTGACGGCCTCGGCGACGGCTCTGACCAGGGCCTCGTTGCTGAAGGGGAGCAGGTCCTCGAAGGATCCTCCACCCCGGGTGATCACGATGACATCCACACTTCGATCGGCATCGAGCTCACGGAGGGCGGCGCTGACTTCGGGCACCGTGTTGGGCCCTTGGACCGACACCTGCCGGATCTCGAACTGGACTGCGGGCCAACGCCGTCGGGCGTTCTCCACCACGTCCTTCTCGGCGGCACTGGCTCGGCCACAGATCAGCCCGACCTTGCGGGGAAGGAAGGGTAAGGCGTGTTTGCGATCGCGGTCGAACAACCCTTCGGACGCCAGGACGCGCTTGAGGTGCTCCAGCCTGGCGAGCAGCTCTCCGACCCCGACCGGGCGTATCTGGCGGGCATCGAGATTCAGAGTGCCGCGCTTGGTCCAGAACGTTGGCTTGGCCTGGACGACGACGCGTGCGCCCTCGGACAGGGGCACGGGCATGGCATCCAGNGTGGCNGTGCGGATGGTGACGTTGAGCGACATGTCGACGTCCNCGTCCCGCANCGTCAGGTAGGCGGTGGCCTGTCCCGGACGNCGGCTGACCTGGACCACTTGCCCTTCGACCCACAGAGCCGACATCTTGTCGACGTATTCCGAGATCTTGATGCTGAGCAGGCGTACCGGCCANGGTTTTTCGGCCGTGGTGTCCGCAGCGCGCTCGGGTAGGTGTTGGGGACTGCTCACNGCAGTCANTTTAGGAGGCGACCTAACATGGTGGGGTGACTTTGACGACAAAGCGAGTGTTGCTGGCTGCTCCACGTGGGTACTGCGCNGGCGTGGACCGGGCTGTGGTGACGGTCGAGAAGGCGCTGGAGCTCTACGGGCCNCCGGTCTATGTGCGCAAGGAGATCGTGCACAACAAGCACGTGGTGACCACGTTGCAGAAGCGTGGGGCGATCTTCGTCGACGAGACCCAGGAGGTGCCCGAGGGCGCGACCGTCATCTTCTCGGCCCACGGCGTCGCACCAGTCGTGCATGACGAGGCTAGGGCACGGTCGCTGAAGACGATCGACGCAACCTGCCCGCTGGTGACCAAGGTCCACCGAGAGGCCGTGCGCTTCGCGGATGAGGAGTACGACATCCTGCTCATCGGTCACGAGGGTCATGAGGAGGTCGTGGGCACGGCGGGGGAGGCTCCCGATCACGTGACGCTCGTGGACGGTCCTGACGACGTCGCCAACGTCACGGTCCGCGACCCTGCCAAGGTCGTCTGGCTGTCCCAGACCACGCTGTCGGTGGACGAGACGATGGAGACGGTGAACCGGCTGCGCGAGAAGTTCCCTCTGCTGCAGGATCCGCCCAGCGACGACATCTGTTACGCGACGCAGAACCGCCAGCTGGCGGTCAAGCAGATGGCGCCGGACACCGACCTGATGATCGTCGTTGGCTCGCGCAACTCTTCGAACTCCGTACGGCTGGTCGAGGTGGCGCTGGAGCACGGCGCCCGGGCGGGCTACTTGGTGGACTACGCCGATGAGATCGATCCGTCCTGGCTCGACGGGGTTGGCACGGTCGGCGTCACGAGTGGTGCGAGCGTCCCCGAGGTGCTGGTGCGTGATGTGCTGGCCTTCCTGGCCGCGCGGGGCTACGAGGATGTCCAGCCGGTTGTTGCCGCCGAGGAGAGCGTGTTGTTCTCGCTACCGCATGAGCTCAATCGCGACCTCAAGGCCAAGTCCGGTATCGAGGCCACCAAGCTGCGCTATGACGCAGGCTCACTGCACTAGCAGTGTGAGCGCGCCAGCGGCCTCACGCGGAACGCACGTGGGCCCTTTCGTCTGAGACGACGATCAGCTCGGCGGCCGTCAGGGGCCGGGGAGCGGTCTCAACTGGCGTGGTCCCGGGCAAAGCTGCGTCCGCCAAGCCGATCTCATGCATCTTTCGGGCCGTCACCATGACCCGGGACTCCAGCGTGGCAACCAAAGCGTTGTAGCTCTCCACGGACTTCTGAAGCGACGCCCCCATCCTGGTGGCGTGCGAGCCCAAGGTGCCCAGCCGTGAATACAGNTCGCTCCCAAGCTTGAGCAGCTGCTGCGCGTTGGCGGTCAGGGCGTCCTGCTGCCACGTGAAGGCGACGGTGCGCAGCAGGGCGAGCAGGGTTCCCGGCGAAGCCAGGACCACCCTCCGGACCTGGGCGTACTCGAAGAGGGCGGGATCGGCGCCCAGCGCCGCAGCGAGGATGGCATCGCCGGGAATGAAGCAGACCACCATCTCGGGAGTGTTGGTAAAGGCTGACCAATACGATTTGGCTGCAAGGGAATCCACGTGCCCGCGCAGCGAGACCGCGTGAGCCGCCAGCAGTCGGGAACGCTCGGCGGAGTCGATGCCGTCGGCCTGGGCACTGAGGAAGGCGGTCATCGGAGCCTTGGCGTCGATGACCAGGCACTTGTCGCCGGGGAGCCGGACCACGACGTCGGGACGTACTCCTCGCTCGTGACTGCTCACGGCGCTGACCTGCTCCTCGAAGTCGCAGCGCGCAAGCATGCCTGCGTGCTCCAGGACCCGACGGAGCTGGACCTCGCCCCAGCTGCCTCGAATCGTGGAGGCGTTGAGCGAACCCACCAGGGAGGCGGTCTGCGAGCGCAGCGCCTGGGTTGAGGTCGTGACGTCAGCCAGCTGCACGCTGACCTGCGAGAACTGCGCGACGCGGTCGCGCTCCAGGGTCCCGACCTGATGTTCGACACGTACCAGCGCATCGCGCAGCGGTGCCAGCAGCGTCGCGGTCTGGGCGTCCTCGCTGACAGTGGCCTCCAGGTCGACCACCCGCTCACGCAGCAGGTCACGCTCGGTGGACAGGGCGGCGGAGCGTCCGGCGAACAACACCCGGGCGACGAGCCACGCCAGCACTGCACCAATGAACACTCCGACCACAGCGGCCAACAAGATCTCCATATGTCACACGGTGCCAGACGGCACCGACACTCACCCTTCGACACGGCGACGCGTTGCCCCGCGACGTCGGGGCTGCCGCGGTCAGGTTGCCCCCAGACGCGAAACCATCGAAATGGTAGTCTGATGGTATGAAGACAACCATTGACAAGGCCGGACGCCTGGTCATACCCAAGGAGCTCCGCGACCGACTTGGCCTGGTCCCGGGAGAGGTGGATGTCTTCGCCGAGGGAGCGGGGCTTCGGATCGAGCTGGTCAGCACGGACCATCTGGTCGAACGCGATGGCCACCTTCTCCTGCCTTCCGGTGGGGCGCCCCTGACCGACGACGATGTCCGTGAGCTTCGCCTTGCCGACCAAAGGTGACTCCGAGCCGTGCCTGCTCGACACCAGCGCGGCACTAGCATTCGTGCAGCCGAGTCATGCTGCTCATGCCACGACATATGCAGCACTGGTCGATCGGCCCAAGGGCTTGGCTGGCCACGCGGCTTTTGAGACGTTCTCGGTGCTGACGCGGTTGCCTCCCCCTGATCGATTGACGCCGCAGGCCGCTCGACGGTTGATCGAGGCCGACTTCCCGCACACCCGTTTCCTCAGCTCCGAGGGGTCGGCTGCTCTGGTTGCCCAGCTGTCCGCGAGCGGTGTCTCGGGNGGCGCCGTGTATGACGCACTCGTGGCCGCCGCGGCTGCAGAGCANGGGNTGAGGCTGGTGAGTCGCGATGCTCGGGCCGCCGGAACGTATCGGGCGATGGGGGCCGATCTCGAGCTGCTCCCCTGAAGCGCGCGAGGTGCGTAGCGTCATACGGGCTGGTCGCGAGGCACTAAACTTCTCGTCTTGTGGCACTAACTATTGGCATCGTCGGCCTGCCCAACGTCGGCAAAAGCACCCTTTTCAACGCACTGACCAAGAACAACGTGCTCGCAGCGAACTACCCTTTCGCGACGATCGAGCCCAACATCGGCGTGGTGGCGCTGCCTGACCCCCGGCTCGAGGTGCTGGTCAAGCTCTTCGACAGCCAGCGACTGGTGCCGGCAACGGTGTCCTTCGTGGACATCGCCGGCATCGTTCGTGGCGCCTCCGAGGGTGAGGGTCTGGGCAACAAGTTCCTGGCCAACATCCGTGAGGCAGACGCGATCTGCCAGGTGATCCGGGCGTTCAAGGACGACGACGTCGTGCACGTGGCCGGCGAGGTCAGTCCCCAGGGCGACATCGAGACGATCAACACCGAGCTGATCCTCGCCGACCTGCAGACCCTCGAGAAGGCTGTGCCCCGCATGGAGAAGGACGCGCGGGTCAACAAGGACAAGAAGCCCTTGCTGGACAACGCGATTGCGGCACAGAAGGTGCTCGAAGCCGGAGACACTCTGTATGCCGCGGGTGCGGCTGCAGGAGTCGACCTCGAGGCGATTCGCGAGCTTTCACTGCTCACCACCAAGCCATTCCTCTACGTGTTCAACCTCGATGAGGACCAGCTGACCGACGACGCGCTGAAGTCCGCGCTGTCCGCGCTGGTCGCCCCGGTCGATGCGATCTATCTCGACGCCAAGCTCGAGATGGACCTCGCCGAGCTGGAGCCCGAGGATGCGGCCGAGCTCCTGGCGTCGGTCGGCGTGGAGGAGCCGGGCATGAATCAGCTTGCCCGAATCGGCTTTGCGAGTCTCGGTCTGCAAACCTTCTTGACCGCCGGGTACAAGGAGACGCGAGCCTGGACGATCCACCGGGGCTGGACGGCACCCCAGGCTGCCGGCGTGATCCACACCGACTTCCAGCGGGGGTTCATCAAGGCTGAGGTCATCTCCTTCGATGACCTCGTCGCGGCGGGCTCCATGGCTGCGGCAAAGGCGGCCGGCAAGGTCCGCATCGAAGGTAAGGACTACGTCATGGCCGACGGCGACGTGGTCGAGTTCCGCTTCAACGTGTGATCGATCTCCCCCAACAGCTCGGTGCGTGGATACGTCCGTTGCCTGACGACGTCGGCATTTTGGTAGCGGTTCCTGAGTCTCATGAGGAAGCCAGTGACCGCGGTCCTGGACTGGCTCTGGGACCGCTTCACCCAATTGGTGATGAACCAAGGGAGAACTCCGCCTTCGGGTCGTAGCGATCAGGCTAGACGCTTTGACCCAGAGGTCGGAGGTTGAGGTTCTTGTCCACAACATAGGCAAGAGGCTGAGAGTGCCACCACAGTTCGCGGTCTGCACCTTGGCGGTCTCGGAGCGAGTGAACGCTTGGATCATCTAGGGAGGACTGAAAAACCGCAAGGCCCGCTCTCTCTCCTTGTTGTTGCCGGGAGATCGAACGGGCCTCGGGCCTTCGGACTCAGTTATGGGGCTGGCCGCAGAGCTCTGAGTTGTTGGCTCCGGTTGCCGGGCCATTGGCGCCAAGAACCCCGTCCGTGTTCCCCACGCCCATGTTGTAACCCTTGCCCGAAAACCCCCTGGATCTGCCCCCGCGTGAGTGGAGGCTACGGGTCCCCAGCCCTGGCAGTAGGAGCTTTGCGAATAGTCGGGGTCAATCACATGATGACTGGACTTCTCGGTCGGTTTGGCGTGCGAATGCGCCAACTTCGGTTGAATGTCCGAAACTGATCGGCTGGCCCTCGGGGCTAGCACTCCTGTGCCGCATATCTACCGTGCGCGGGATGGGATCGCCCCAGGAAGGGGGGAAGCATGCTCAATACAGCTTGATCTTCCTCGATGCAAGGAGCCTGATCCTGATGACGTGGCGCAACCGGTCAGCTTGCCTGGACGAGGAACCCGAGTTGTTCTTCCCCATCGGGAACACGGGCTTGGCGCTTGTCCAGATCGAAGAAGGAAGGGCTGTCTGTCATCGCTGTGAAGTCATTGAAGCCTGCCTGAGCTGGGCCATCCAGTCAGATCAGACAGCCGGGATGTGGGGCGGAATGTCTGAGGACGAACGGACCGCCCTCAAACGCCGAGATGCGCGCGCCGCCCGTCGCGCCGACCAGGCTACGCACCGTCATTGACGGATTCGTCGTCACGGCAGGGAGGTCTGGTTTCGGGCGCCCAGGATCCGGGACAGCACTAACGGCAACATCCGATATGGCGCCGGCGTGCCTCGCCATACCTCGAGCATGTGAGCGCTTTCTCTCACCGCGTTCCACCGTCGATTCGTGCTGCCAAGGATTACTGTCGAACTATGACGCACCACGAGAACACCGGCCCGGAGTCGTTGGGCAGTTACAGCCTCGATGACGAGGACCAGCTGCAGCCCGAGGACACCCTCGACGACCGCGGTCTCGACGATCTCCTTGACGAGGGTTACTCGCCCCCGGAACGTCCGCGCGGCGTCGACGCCTTCGGGACCACGGTGGCCGAGCAGCGGCGGCGCGAGAGCATCGAGCAGCGCCTCGCCCACGAGGTGCCCGACCCGGCCAACGCATTCGAGGACCCCCTCGCCGACCCGGACATGGTGGGCGGCGACGACCCGGACGCTATCGCGGCTGAGGACGACTACCTCGGTGACGGCGAGGTGGGCGGTCGGCGCAGTGGGCGGCTCATGGCCCCTGACCAGGGCACGCACGAGGACGCCGAGTCGGACATGGTGGCCGATGACGTGGGCATCGACGGTGGCGGTTCATCCGCCGAGGAGGCAGCCGTCCACATCATCGAGGACGAGCGCTGGGACAGAGACTGAGCCAAGCACGCACTGAGCCCTGGCGCTGAGCCGCCAGCTGGTGTCACCCCGCGGCGGATCGGTCGCCGCCCCCCATTACGGTCTTGGTCAAGTCGCGGGTCATGTCGTGGGTGGCCAGCGCCAGAGTTCCTGCGATCGTGAAGACGAACCCCACCGCCGCGATCGGAGCGTAGCCAGGCCGCGTCGTGTCACCGAGGAATGCCAGTCCGATCCCCGCCGGAATGACCGTCTCGACGGCGAAGGTGACGGCCACGCCAGTGGTGAGGGACCCGCGTTGGAGAGCGGTGGTGAATAGCAGCATTCCCAGCGAGCCGTGGGCAAGGATGGCCCACAGCCCCGGATCGGCCAGGGCGTGCCACAGCGGACTGGGCACCGACAGGCTTCGGGCTGCCACGGCGACCACAGTGAATGCAAGCCCCGCGAGGACGGCAAGAGCCGGGGCACTGGACCGTCCTCCGCGTCGGGCGGCGATTGCCCCGGCGACAGCCAACAGGACGACCGAGCCGAGTAGCGCCCACCTGGAAGCGAGCGGCAGTGGCGTTCCTTGCTCCGGCTGGGCTGACGTGGCCAGCAGCAGCAACCCGGCGCCGAGAACGACCAACGAGACCACCTCACGACCTCGCAACCGGACGCCGATCACGGCGGCGATGATGGCGGTGACGCCGACGCTGGAGGCGACTGCTGACTGCACCAGGAACAGGGGCAGCGTCCGCAGTGCCACCAACGAGGCCACGAACGCAGCCAGATCAAGGCTGAGGCCCGATACATACGGGACCGATCGGGCAAGGCGCATGATCAGCCGAGGATCGAGTCCCGAGCTGGACTCGGCTCGCTGTGCGGCAACCCCCTGCAGCACCGACGCGCTCCCGTAGGCGAAAGCCGCGAACAGCGCGCACGCCAAGCCCAGGACCATGTGAGCAGTCTGCCCCAGCTATGGCTCGTGCCCTACCGTGGAGGAGTCATCCCCCGACTGGAGCAAGGTAGGCGCATGCCCTCTGAACGCCCGTCACGCGTGGGTCTCGTCGGGGTGGGCCTTCCGCTGATCTCAGTCATCGTGGTCGCCGCCGGACTGATCGTGGTGGCGGTCGGCGGTGCCTTGCCGGGCGTGGTGAACCCGACGGCTCCGAAAACTGTTGCAGTGCAGTCGATTTCGCCTGCTCAGACAGGAATGGCCCTTGCCACGCTCGCCACGCTCGGCGTCAAAGGACGGGCACCGAAGACGGGCTACGATCGCTCGCTCTTCGGCCAAGCCTGGGCGGACGTCGACCGCAACGGGTGTGACACCCGCAACGACGTCCTGCGCCGCGACCTCACGGCATACGTCCTGAGGGCCGGCACCCACGGCTGCGTCGTCCTGTCCGGCACCCTCCACGACCCCTACACCGCGAGGACCATCTTGTTCGTGCGCGGTCAAACCACCTCGGCGATGGTCCAGATCGACCACGTCGTAGCGCTTTCCGACGCTTGGCAGAAGGGTGCGCAGCAGCTGTCTGAAGAGTCCCGTCGGGCTCTGGCCAACGACTCGCTCAACGTGATAGCCGTCGACGGTCTCACCAACCAACGCAAGAGCGATGGCGATGCCGCAACCTGGCTCCCGCCCAACAAGCCCTACCGCTGCTCGTATGCCGCACGCCAGGTCGCGGTGAAGGCGAAGTACGGACTGTGGGTCACCAGCTCAGAGCGAGACGCGCTCGGGCGAATCCTGGCGACGTGTCCTTCGCAACGGCTTCCGGTCGCCGCCGCGTTTGTCCTTGGGGGTGGGCGCTGACAGACGGTTGTTCGGGCGATCTGGCTGGGGTACGAGCGATGTCACGACTCAGACGGTGCGACCGACCAGTGTGCCGATGCCATAGGTGACCGCCATCGCCAAGAGCCCGCCAATCACGTTGCGCCACAACGATCGATGAACTGGAGCTGAGCCGAGGCGGGCAGCCAGCAACCCCGTCCCGGCAAGGGCGAGAACAACCGTGACCACAGTGACCGGGACCCGCCAGGACGTCGGCGGAAAGGCGATCGCCAGCAGGGGCAGCAGCGATCCGATCGTGAAGGCGATGAAGGACGCAACCGACGCATGCGTCGGGCTGGTGAGGTTGTTGGGGTCGATGCCGAGCTCCGCCTCGGCGTGCGCGCCCAGGGCGTCATGTGCAGTCAGCTGTATGGCCACATCCTTGGCCAGNTCGCGCGAAAGTCCTTTCGCGGCATATAGATCGGTGAGCTCCTCCANCTCCTCCTCAGGAGTCTCCTCGAGCTCGCGGCGCTCCTTGGTCAGCAAGGCGTGTTCGGAGTCCCTCTGGCTGCTGACCGAGACGTACTCACCCACGGCCATGCTCATCGCCCCTGCCGCGAGACCTGCGATGCCAGCGGTGAGGATGACCGTTCGCGAGGTCGTCGCGCCGGCCACCCCGATCACCAGGCCTGCCGTTGACACGACCCCGTCGTTGGAGCCGAGGACTCCGGCGCGCAGCCAGTTCAGCCGCGTGGCCATCCCAGGCTGGTGTGGCTCCTCGTGGTCGAGCGGCTCCGACGCCATGGTCATGACGTCACCTTAGCCGTTGCGTTCAGACGGGTCGCGGCTTGCGAGATTCGGTGTGCCAGCTCGATATCCAGTTGGGTCAAACCCCCTGCCGAGTGGGTCGACAGCCGCCAGTGGGTGACCCTCCACCGAAGGTCGACGTCGGGGTGGTGCTTCATCTGCTCCGCCTCGTCGCCGGCCTCAACAATCAGCCGGACCGCTGTGGGGAAGTCAGGTGCGACGTATGACGCCACGAGACTGTCGGAGTCGCGCCGCCATCCGGGCAGGTCGCCCAGCTGTCGGGTGATCTCCTCGTCGCTCAACAGTCGGGTCATACCCAGACCCTGCCGGGCGTCAGCGGTTGTGTCCAGCAAGGCTCGGTTGCCCACAAGCCCGACCGCGCCCTCGCCGCGGGGCGAGGGCGCTGTGACGGAGCTCGAGTGTCAGCCGGCCTTGACTCCGAACGTGACTCCGAACGTCGCCAACCAGGTCTGAACCACCGGGATGTCGACCCGCTGAAGGCCGCCTATGTAGCGGCAGTTCGACGTGTAGCCATAGCTCGTGACCGTCACGACGAAGTCACCGTGGAAGGTGGGGCCGCCGGAGTCGCCGAAGCAGGTGCCTCCGGTGCCGCGGGGGTCATTGATGTTCCCGTTGACCTGCAGGATCTGCGGGGTCAGCTTTTGCCCCGGCTCCACCGCGTACCGCCGGAGTATCGGGTACGACATGGGCGTCGGCTTCTGCGGGCCGGAGTCGAGCGTGCGGACCTCGGTGCCGTAGCCGACTGACGTGAACAGAGTGCTGTTCAGAACGGGCTCGGCGTAGGCGTCAAGGTAGTTCGCAGGTGCGATCACGGCTGGGGTGATCCGGGTGACTTTCTTGGCGACCGCCTTGTCGAGCACGATCACACCGACGTCGTTCCAGTTGGCCAGGTCGGTGAAGTCCGAGTAGTTCGGGTGGGTGCTCGCCGTACCCCAGAGATAGCCGGCTGCCTTGAGCTCCGTGTCGGTGTAGCCGTTGGCCGGGTCTTTTGCGACCGGCAGCGGGGAGGGCGGAGCCAAGGCGATGACGGAGTCGAAGGTCACCAGCGTCTTGCCCAGGGTGCCTTTCGTGCAGTGTGCGGCGGTGAGGATGACCGTGGGCGACACCAGNGTCGCGGAGCAACGGAAACGGCCGTCCTTGTCGTAGAAGACGATCATCCCGACGTTGGGGTGACCNTCGCCGTCCGGTGCCCCGCCCGTGATGGCGGCGGCCATCAGGGCCGGACCAGAGGTCAAGCCCACCGTGAGGGCCATGATGCCCACGGTGCGTCGTACTCGTGATGTCATGTGAGGCCGCCTTTCCAAGCAGCAGTGGCACACCCCTGAGCGACAC
>JGI24133J20442_1000686_pt1 | contig 10524 bp, 10 predicted proteins | sample BarGraNGADG00311_2_FD_20442 | JGI IMG/M metagenome (IMG submission 20442)
CCAGCCGCCGGCTCAGCGGATCAGGCCAGCGCCGCCGCGAGGTTCTCGTCGATCGCAGCCAGGAACTCCTCGGTGGTCAGCCATGCTTGGTCCGGGCCGACCAGCAGGGCGAGGTCCTTGGTCATCTTGCCCTCCTCGACGGTCTGGACGCAGACGCGCTCGAGGGTCTCGGCGAAGGCCGTCACCTCGGGGGTCCCATCGAGCTTGCCGCGGTGCTTGAGGCCACCGGTCCACGCGTAGATCGAGGCGATCGGGTTGGTGGAGGTCGGCTTGCCCAGCTCGTGCTGGCGGAAGTGGCGGGTGACAGTACCGTGCGCAGCCTCGGCCAGGGCGGTCGAACCGTCCGGGGTCATCAACACCGACGTCATCAGACCAAGGGAGCCATAACCCTGCGCCACCGTGTCGGACTGCACGTCACCGTCATAGTTCTTGCAGGCCCAGACGTAGCCGCCCTCCCACTTCATGCATGCAGCCACCATGTCGTCGATCAGGCGGTGCTCGTAGGTCAGACCCGCAGCCTCGTACGCGTCCTTGAACTCAGCGTCGAAAACGGCCTGGAAGATGTCCTTGAAGGCACCGTCATAGGCCTTGAGGATGGTGTTCTTGGTCGACAGATAGACCGGGTACTTGCGCTCCAGGCCGTAGTTCAACGACGCGCGGGCGAAGTCCTCGATGGACTTGTTGAAGTTGTACATACCCATAACCACGCCACCGTCGACCGGTATGTCCACGACGTCCATCTCGATGGGCTCAAAGGCGGACGTATCAGTCGGGTGCCAGGAGATCGTGACCTTGCCTGCGCCGGGAACCTTGAAGTTGGTGGCCTTGTACTGGTCGCCGAAAGCGTGACGGCCGATGATGATCGGCTTGGTCCAACCCGGCACCAGCCGCGGGACGTTNCTGATGACGATCGGCTCACGGAAGATGGTGCCACCGAGGATGTTGCGGACCGTGCCGTTGGGCGAGGGCCACATCTTCTTCAGGCCGAACTCCTTGACGCGGGCCTCGTCGGGGGTGATGGTCGCGCACTTGACCCCGACCCCGTACTTCTTGATGGCGTTCGCCGAATCGACCGTGATCTGGTCGTCGGTCTCGTCGCGCTTCTGGATCGACAGGTCGTAGTACTTGAGGTCGATGTCCAGGTAGGGGTGGATCAGGCGGTCCTTGATGAACTGCCAGATGATCCGCGTCATCTCATCGCCGTCGAGCTCGACGACGGGGTTCTGCACCTTGATCTTGCTCATGCGTGTGGCTCCTCGGTTCGACCGCTGGTTTGTTCGCTGAACTGGCCCAAGATTACCTTGACATCAAGATACTTTGTATTCGGCCTTCACGCCGAGGGCCAAAGACACTGAGGTATCGCGCCGAGTGCCGTATCACAGGCGGCATCACGCGCGTTCATGGAGCGCTGCTAACGTCGACGGGTATTCACACACTCCGTCCGCAAGGGGCGCAAGCCAAAGGGGCACAACCAGTGAGCACTACTCCAGTCAAAGTCGCCGTCACCGGCGCCGCAGGCCAGATCGGCTACAGCCTGCTCTTCCATATTGCCAGCGGTGCGCTATTCGGCCGGGATACTCCCGTGGAGCTGCGGCTGCTCGAGATCGCCCCAGCGCTGAAGGCCCTCGAGGGCGTCGTCATGGAGCTCGACGACTGCGCCTTCCCAACGCTTGCCGGTGTCCAGATCGGCGACGACCCGAACACGATGTTCGAAGGCGTCAACCTCGCCCTGCTGGTCGGTGCGCGTCCGCGCGGCCCCGGCATGGAGCGCAGCGACCTGCTCGAGGCCAACGGTGCGATCTTCACCGTTCAGGGCAAGGCCCTCAACGACCACGCCGCCGATGACGTGCGCATCACGGTGACCGGCAACCCTGCCAACACCAACGCCCTTATCGCGATGAGCAACGCGCCGGACATCCCCCGCGAGCGCTTCTCGGCACTGACCCGCCTCGACCACAACCGCGCTCTCGCCCAGCTGGCCGCCAAGACCGGCGTCAGCGTCAACGACATCCGCAGGATGACGATCTGGGGCAACCACTCCGCGACGCAGTACCCGGACATCTTCCACGCCGAGGTCAACGGCCAGAACGCGGCACAGCTGGTCAACGACCAGGCCTGGCTGGAGGCCGACTTCATCCCGACCGTCCAGAAGCGCGGTGCCGCCATCATCGCCGCCCGCGGCTCCTCGTCGGCCGCGTCGGCTGCGTCGGCGACCGTCGACAACGCCCGCGACTGGATGCGTGGCTCCGCGGTCGATGACTGGCTCTCGATGGCCGTCGTCTCCGATGGTTCCTACGGGGTCCCCGAGGGTCTGATCTCCTCCTTCCCGGTGACCACCAAGGACGGCAGCTACGAGATCGTCCAGGGCCTGGAGATCGACGACTTCTCCCGCGCGCGCATCGACGCCTCGACGGCCGAGCTGGCCGAGGAGCGCGACGCCGTAAGGGCTCTTGGCCTGATCAAGTAGGCCAGACAGTCCACTCGTCCAGGGCAACTGCCCGTCAGCACCTCGTGCCGGCGGGCAGTTGCCTTTGCGGTGCCCGGTTGTGTATGCCGTGCCGCCTGGCTCAGCCCCTCGGCCGCAGATCCAGCGCGATGACGATGACGAACAGCCCAACGGCCATCCCGAGGAGGAAAACCACGTCGGCGAGACGAGAACGCACGACCAGCCCGCCGGCCCGGGCCGATGGCAGCACCAGCCTGATCAGCGCCGCGACAAACATGGCCCCGGCGATAATGAACCCGCCCCAGCGAACGTGACCGAAGCCGATCACCACCAGACCTGAGATCAGGGCGACGGCGACCAGCCACAGTGCACCGAAGCGGGCAGGGATCACCTGCCGGCCGCACGCTCGGCGGCCTCGACGACGTTCATGAGCAACATCGCGCGGGTCATCGGCCCGACGCCACCAGGGTTCGGGGTGAGCCAACCAGCGACCTCGGCCACGTCAGGGTGGACGTCGCCCACCACTCGCGACCTGCCCTCTTCGCCGGGCTCACGGCTGACACCCACGTCGATGACCGCTGCTCCCGGCTTGACCATGTCCGCCCGGATGATGCCGGCAACCCCAGCGGCCGCTACCACGATGTCTGCGCGGGCCACATGCTGCGCCAGATCGCGGGTTCCTGTGTGGCACAACGTGACCGTGGCGTTCTCACTGCGCCTGGTCAGCAGCAGGCCGAGCGGTCGACCCACCGTCAGGCCACGCCCGACGACGACGACGTGGGCGCCCGCGATCGGGACGTTGTAGCGACGCAGCAGCTCGATGATGCCGACCGGGGTGCACGGCAGGGGCGCAGCCTGCCCGAGGACCAGGCACCCGAGGTTGTACGGGTGCAGCCCGTCGACGTCCTTGCTCGGGTCCACCCGGGAGAGGAGAGCGAACTCGTCGAGCCCGGTCGGCTGCTGTACGAGGTATCCGGTACACGCAGGGTCGGAGTTGAGCTGGTCGACGACGGCCTGGACCTCGGACTGGGTTGCCCCTGTAGGGAGGTCGTGCCGAATGCTCGCGATGCCAACCTCGGCGCAGTCCTTGTGCTTGGCATTGACATACCAGCGGGTGCCAGCGTCCTCGCCAACCCGCACCGTGCCGAGACCGGGGACGATGCCGCGTTCCGCCAGGGCCGCAATACGGCCTTTGAGCTCAGCCTTGATCGTTGCGAGGGTCGCTCTGCCATCCAGGATCTGCGCGGTCATATCCTGGATCTTTCCACAGGGTGGCGTTGGCCAGCCTTGCCGGTCCCCCAGAGGTGACAAACTGCACAGGGTCCTGAGACACAGCCAGGACGACATGCAGCTGGGGGGTGAACGTGGCAGTGGGCAAGGACGCAGTGGGCAAGGACAGCGTGGCAAACATGCCTCCAGATGGGGTGCACGACGCCCCCGACGGCTACGAGAACCTCGCGCGGATAGACCAAGGTGGCTTCGCCATCGTCTACCGTGCCCTCGACACCCGCTTCGACCGAACCGTCGCCCTCAAGATCCTGCGATCGGAGCGCCTCGATGAACGTCAGCTGCGGCGCTTCAGTGCCGAGTGCCTGGCGACCGGTCGCGTCTCATCTCACCCGAACATCGTGACGGTCTACGACGCGGGCACCACACGCGGTCACCGTCCGTGGCTAGCCATGGAGTACTGCTCGGGCGGCTCGCTGGCGCACAAGCTGGCCAGGCAGGGTCCCCTGCCGGTCACGGAGGTCATCTCGATCGGAGTCCGTCTGTGCAGCGCCCTGAGTGCAGCCCACGAGGCCGGCATCCTGCACCGCGACGTCAAGCCACACAACGTGCTGCTCACGTCGTATGGCGAGCCCGCCCTGGCCGACTTCGGGATCGCAAGTGTGCGCCTCGCTGACGACACCGCGGGCGACAACGCGGACCAGACCGCGGCCTACACGATCGTCCACGCGGCCCCCGAGATCCTTGAAGGCAGGGCGGGAACTGCGGCGGCTGACATCTACTCGTTGGGCTCGACCCTCTACACGCTGTTGGCCGGTCAGGCGCCTTTCGCCAAGGAGGCGAGCACCGGTCTCGCCCCTCTGATCACCCGCATCCTGGGCAACGCCCTGCCTGTCATCGCACGTCCCGGCGTCCCGCCCGAGCTCGAACAGCTCCTGCGCAGATCCATGGCTGCGCTGCCGCAGGACCGCCCCACGTCTGCTGCAGAGCTCGGCGCCAGCCTGGCCAGCCTGGGCCGGCGACTCGCCACCGGGGAGACGGCCACTCGACCGTCGCCACCTGCTCGCCCTGCCGCCGCACCGCCAAACAACGCCAGAAACCTGCTCGTGATCCTCGGTGGCGTGTTGGGCATCCTGCTCGCGGTGTTCACGGCGTTGGGGTTCAGCTTCCACGGTTCCGAACCGGACGGGGCCCTGCCCAACGCTGTGGCCCAGACAGGGGCCGCCACAACCGCGCAGGCTGCCGACAAGTACGCCCCGAAGGCGCTGGGTGTGGCTCCGGGCCATGGCAGGGGCGAGCTGATCGTGACCTGGCGCATGCCGATCCGCCCCGACGTCGTTGCCACCGTGGTCTATGAGGGGGCCGGCACCGCCAGGGCACGGGCCGTCGTCAGCTACAACGGCAGCCCAGAGGACGTCCCGCAGGCGACGCTGCGCGGCCTGCCCACAAGGCAGCGGGTGTGCTTGTCCGCCGCACATGTGGTCTCGATCGACGACAAGATCAGCAATGCCGTCAGCCACCCCGTATGCGCGGTGCCGCGCTAGTGCGCGAAGTGCCGGGTTCCGGTGAAGTACATGGTGATACCGGCTGCCGTGGCGGCCTCGATGACCTCAGGATCGCGCACAGACCCCCCGGGTTGGACGACTGCCCGGACACCGGCGTCCAGCAGCACCTGGAGCCCGTCGGCGAACGGGAAGAACGCGTCCGATGCCGCCACCGAGCCCGTCGCGCGATCGGCCCCGGCACGGGTCACCGCGAGGTGACAGGAGTCCACCCGGTTGACCTGGCCCATGCCCACACCGACGCTGGCGCCTGCTTTGACGAGCAGGATGGCGTTGGACTTGACAGCACGGATGGCCCGCCAGGCGAACTGCAGGTCAGCCAGCGTCGCGTCGTCGGCCGCATCGCCGCAGACGAGCGTCCAGCGCGACGGGTCATCACCGCCGGTCTCGCCGTCGACCACTGCGTCGATCTTGTCGCGAGTCTGCATAAGCACCCCGCCGCTGACCGCACGGAAGTCAACCTGGTCGCCGTGTCCCAGGCCCTCGGGTAGCTTCAGGAGACGAATCGCCTTCTTGCGCTGAAGGATCTCCAGCGCCTCGGGCTCGTAGTCAGGGGCGACGACGACCTCGGTGAAACCCTCGGCAACCTGCTCCGCCATCGCTGCCGTGACGGTGCGGTTGGTCGCGATGACACCGCCGTACGCCGACTGCGGGTCGCACGCGTTGGCGCTCCGGTAGGCCTGCGCGATGTCGGTTCCGACCGCGATACCGCAGGGGTTGGCGTGCTTGATGATGGCAACAGCGGGCTCGGCGTGGTCGTAGGCCGCTCGCTGGGCGGCATCGGCGTCGACGAAGTTGTTGTAGGACATCTCCTTGCCGTGAAGCTGCTCGGCGGTGGCGATTCCGGGGCGCCAGTGCGCGTAGAGCGCGGCCTTCTGATGCGGGTTCTCGCCGTAGCGAAGGACTTTCGCCCGGGTCCACGTCGCACCGACCCACGCCGGGAAGCCGGTACCGTCACTGGTGTCGGTCAGCACGCTGCCCATCCAGCTGGCGACGGCGAAATCGTAGCTCGCCGTATGCACGAACGCTTCTGCCGCAAGGGTCTTGCGCTGGCCGAGGGTGAAGCCGCCGCCGCGCACGGCAACCAGCACAGAGCCGTATTCCGCGGGATTCGTCACGATCGCAACGCTCGCGTGGTTCTTGGCCGCGGCCCGCATCATCGAGGGCCCACCGATGTCGATCTGCTCGATGCACTCCTCCTGGGTGGCACCCGAGCTCACCGTGTCGGCGAACGGATAGAGGTTGGAGACGACCAGGTCGAACGGCTCGATGCCGAGATCGGTCAGCTGTGCCACATGGTCCGGGTTGCCGGTGTCGGCGAGGATCGCGGCGTGAATCGTGGGGTGCAGGGTCTTGACCCGACCGTCGAGGCACTCGGGGAAGCCGGTGAGGTCCTCAACCCGCGTCACCGGGACGCCGGCGTCGGCGATCCGCGAGGCTGTTGACCCCGTGGACACCAGGGCGACTCCGGCTTCGTGCAGGCCCTTGGCCAGGACCACCAACCCAGCCTTGTCGTAGACGGAGATGAGCGCCCGATGGACGGCGTGCTTGTCGGAAGCCTTCGACTCGCTCACGAGATGGTGACCTTTCGTTCTGTGACGGAGAAACCATCGCGGACCATCCGGCCCACGTAGTCGACGAGCATCTTGCGCTCGGCAGTCTTGATGCGTTCGTGCAGGATCTCGACAGTGTCGTCGTCGTGCACGTCGACGGCCCTCTGGGCCACGATCGGGCCGGTGTCAACGCCGGCGTCGACGACGAACAGCGTGCAGCCAGTGACCTTCACGCCATAGTCAAGCGCTTCCATCGGAGCATGGACACCAGGGAAGGACGGCGACAGCGCCGGGTGGGTGTTGACGGTGCGTCCACCGAACTGCCCCAGAAACACTTCGCCGGTCAGTTTCATGAAGCCGGCCAGAACCACCAGCTGGGGGTGGTATGCCGCCACCTGCGATGCGAGCGCGGCGTCCCAGTCGCCGCGTGTCGCGAAGTCGGCGACCCGGCATACAAAGGTGGGGATCCCGGCCCGTCGCGCGCGGGCCAGGCCCTCGATGTCGTCACGATCGGCGCCGACCGCTGCGATCCGAACGCCGTACGCTGGGTCGGCCGTGGCGTCGATGAGCGCCTGGAGGTTGGTCCCGCAGCCCGAGACGAGGACCACGATGGAGCCGGTGGTCGGCCCGGCCTCCGCCATATTCGTCACGATGGGAGACGATATCGGAAAGCGCAACAGCTCTGCCCACCGTCCCATGCCAGGAGCCCCCTTTGGCCTCGCCTCGCACGTCCCGCATCCTGCCGCCAGGGGTGGCACATTCGCGACGGTACGCGGTGCTCATGCTCACCGGTCTGATCGCCGCAGGATCCCCGTTGCCCTACACGGCGCTGGCCGTGGTCCCGTTGGTGTGGGCCGGGGTCGAGTCGGTCCTTTCGATCCGGGCCCGGTCCACGGCCAAAGCACCGACCCGCGGCATCGTATCCAGCGTCGTCGGCCTGGTTCTGGTGTGCGTTCTCACCGCAATGGTGCTGTTGCCCTATGCCCTCTATGGCACGTTCAAGAGCCTCCAGGACTGCACCCTCGGTGCGAATACCGCGATCGCGGCAGCGGACTGCAATGCGCGCTTCTCCAGCGCTCTCGACTCGATCTTCGGTGGCCTTCTCAGTTCCGGGCAGCACGCAGGTGGCTGAGACAGACGACAGCCGCTGCCCCCAGCAACAGCTCCCCCAGCACCGAAGCACCGAACACCAGCGACGGTGCCCCTAACCCGCTGAGCCGGGCGGCGCCGAGCGAACCACCCGCCAGAGCGGTCGCCAATGTCAGGATCAGGGCGGCGACCGCACACGCTGCGCCGGCCACACTTGCTTTGGCCTGCCAGGACGAGAGCCGGGCCACCACACGCAGGGCCCGCCAGCCGACCAACGCCCCCGCAGCAACCGGGACCAGGACACTGAACCACAGACCGGCAGGGAGCGGCCCGGGGGCGGGCACGGCGCCCAGACCGGGGATGAGCGGTAGCAGGCCAGGGTTGGAGTGCGACCAGGTGATTGCGGTGCCCCCACCAAGGCCGAAGCCGGGCCCGGCCATCCAGGAGGCAGCCCAGAGCGCGACGTTGGGCAGAACCGTCAGCTGGCCGAGGCTGAGCATGACCGTGCCGACAGGATCGGCGCCCAGGACGTCGTACAGTCGGCCGATCCGCCCCAGGTGCATCACGACCATCACGAGAGTCAGGGCCACCCCGGCGCCGAAGATCGCAGATGCTCCCCACAGCCCCGGGCGGATGGCCCTGCGCAGATGAATCGGCACCCGGGCCTCCACCAACCCGGCAAGATCGGGCGCCACCGAACCGATCTGGCCCCGGAACTCCAGCGCGAGGGCAGTCAGCATCGAGACCGCGCCGACGACGGCCGTACCCACGACAGAGCCCGGCAGCGAGGCGTGCAGGGGATCGCCGGCTGTGGCGAGGGCAACGACCAGGCCCACGGCGGCATACGAGGAGGCGAAGGTAAGGCCGGCGTCAGCCACGTCACGACGTAGGCCACCCCACCCGCTGAACCTGGCCGGGCGCCCGTCGTCGAGCTGCATGACTATCCGGCGGGCTGCCATGGTGGCAACGACCAGCGGGATGATGGTCAACAACAGGGGCATCAGCGAGATCGTGGCGGGCCCGGAGCTCAGCGGTGCTCCGTTGGCCAGCAGCCAGATGCAGGAACCGACCGACAGCGCCCGAGGCCAGTCCACGGTGCTCTGCGGGCTGGCGACCCAGGCGACGAGCGCGGGCAGCGCGATGATCAGCATCGACAGCAGAGCCGCAGAGGCGCCCGCCACCGCTGAGCGCAACCGGAGCCGGCCACCAGCAAGCGCATCCGAGGGTGTGCCCATGACCGGAACGCGGCGCACGCGATCGAACAGACTCATCAGGTGTCCATGGTCGCCGTTGACAACGGCAAGACGGGACAGGGCGCGCCGCCGGAGCTGAGATTGTGCCGAAGGTCCAGCCGAACGCGACGGACCGGTCACCCGGGTGAGGTGACCGGTCGGTCATACCCTCTGCATGGCGTTGTGCCCGCCCAGGTGCGGGCGGCCGCCGTGCCTGAGTGGTCGGGGCTCAGGGCAGCTTCACGTAATGCGACAGGAAGGACCGCGACGGCGCGCCGATAGCCAGGCTCGCAAGAAGGGCGAACCCCGCGGGCTCGAGCGGTCCACCGCAGTCGTCGCTGCGTTGGTGGTTCAGGATGAACCAATGCGACATCTCTCCCGCATCCTGTGCGCCACCGCCGTCGTGGTGGGAGCTACCGCCTCCTGCGGCGGGTCGGCGACGACACCGACCAGGCCGGCGACACCCACCAGTCAGAGCCAACCGGCAGTTTTCCCTTTGACCGTCACGCGTACCGGCGGCATCGCGGGTTTCCGGGACGTGTTGGTGGTGGCCGGCGACGGCATGGTGTCGGTCACCCGCAAAGGGCAGAAGCCGCGGCGTTGCCAGCTCACGCCGGCGGCGATCGACCGGCTGACGACGGCTGCATCCCAGGTGCCATGGTCCCGGATCACCCCGGCCAGCATGCACCCCTCCTTCCCCGACGACATGGTGACCGCGATGCAGTCGCCCGCGGGCGGTCCGGTCAGACTGGAGGACCCGCAGGCCGGTAAGAAAAGCCAGGTCTTCATCGAGCTGCTCAACGACCTCAACAGCGGCCCGGCAGCCTCCCGCATGTGCATGCCCATCTGAGGTCAGCTCAGGCCGGGGACGATCTTGGTAGGGACCCGTGGCAACCGAACACACGACGGACCGGCCACCTCGGTGAGGTGACCGGCCCGTCATACCACCTGTAAGGGTGTGTCAGCCGAGGTTCTTCATCACTTCGCGCATCAGGTCCGCGGTGGCCGACGGCGTCTTGCCGACCCTGACTCCGGCGGCCTCGAGGGCCTCCTTCTTGGCAGCCGCAGTGCCTGACGAACCGGACACGATGGCGCCGGCGTGACCCATGGTCTTGCCCTCGGGGGCGGTGAAGCCCGCGACGTAGCCGACGACCGGTTTGGTGACGTGCTCCTTGATGTATGCCGCGGCCCGCTCCTCGGCGTCTCCGCCGATCTCGCCGATCATCACGATCGCATCGGTGTCGGGATCGTTCTGGAACGCCTCGAGGCAGTCGATGTGGGTAGTCCCGATGATCGGGTCGCCGCCGATGCCCACAGCCGTGGAGAAACCGAAGTCCCGCAGCTCGTAGATCATCTGGTAGGTCAGAGTGCCCGACTTGGAGACCAGGCCGATCCGACCGGCACCTGCGATGGAG
>JGI24133J20442_1000691_pt1 | contig 10500 bp, 8 predicted proteins | sample BarGraNGADG00311_2_FD_20442 | JGI IMG/M metagenome (IMG submission 20442)
GACGTTCACCATGGTGCAGCTGTTCGTGTACGCGGCCATGCAGATCCCGGTCGGCGTCATTCTGGACCGGGTCGGTGCGAAGAAGCTGCTGGTCACCGGGGTGGTGCTGATGACCGGCGGTCAGTTCGCCTTCGCCTTCGCCAGCACGTTCGGCGCCGGTGTCGCGGCCCGGGTCTTCGTCGGTATGGGCGACGCGATGGTCTTCATCAGCCTCGTGCAGCTGGTCGCCCTGTGGTTCCCGCCGGCGCGAACAGCCATGGTCACCCAGATGACCGGCGTCGTCGGTCAGGTTGGCGCGGTCGTCGCCACAGCGCCTCTGTCGGCAGCGCTGCACAGCGTGGGATGGACATGGTCATTCGCGGGCGCGGCGAGTGTTGGTGTCCTTCTGGGCATCGTGCTGATCGTCGTCGTACGGGACTCGCCCTACGAGAACCACCATCGCGACGAGCTGAAGATGCGGGCGGTCGGCCGCGCCCTGAAGCTGGCGTGGGCCGAGCCCGGGACCCGTCTCGGTCTCTGGGCGCACTTCACCGTGCAGTTCGGTGCCACCGTCTTCGCTCTCCTGTGGGGGTTCCCCTTCCTCGTCTCGGGACAAGGTCTGACCCCGGGCGCGGCCAGTGGCCTGCTCATCGTCATGACCGTGACCGCAGTCGTGACCAGCCCCCTGATCGGCGCCTTCGTCACGCGTTGGCCCTACTCCCGTTCCACCCTGATCCTGTGGATCGTCGGCTCCATCATGGCGATCTGGGCGGTCGTGCTGCTCTGGCCGGGGCGGGCGCCGCTGTGGCTTCTGGTCGTCCTCGTGGTGGTGCTTGCGGTGGGTGGCCCGGGCTCGATGGTCGGGTTCGACCTGGCACGGACCTTCAACCCGCCCACCCGTCTGGGCAGCGCGAGCGGGATCGTCAATGTCGGTGGCTTCGTCGCGTCTCTCAGCACGGTCGCCCTCATCGGCATCGTGCTCGACCAGGTCGCACCGGGTGGCCCCTCGACCTACACGGTGGACTCGTTCAGGGTGGCCATGTCGGTGCAGTACGTCGTATGGGTGATCGGTCTCGTCCAGATCCTGCGCTTCCGGCGCAAGGCTCGTGCCGCCCAGCGACGTGACCATCCGGAACTGGATGCAAAGAGTCCTGCCATGGCGTGAAACAGGACGCTGGACCAGAGTGCTTGAACGCCCCCACGCTCAGAGGGCGGAAGGATGTCGACTGAGGGAGTCACTTCGTGCCGATCACGCGCAGGTCGATCCGGGCCCAGGTGGTCATTGCGACTGGTGCCGCCCTGGTGCTCGCATTGAACACTTCTCCCGTCAGCGCCCAGCCGGATCCGGTCTATCCTTCAGCGGGTGAGGTCAGGGCAGCGAAGGCGGCCGTCGGAGACAAGGCCGCCCAGATCGCTGTCGTCGAAGGCCGGCTGAAGGCCTCCAACGCACGTCTTGTCGAGGTGCAGACAGCCGCCGAGGTGGCGGCCGAGAAGTACAACCTGTCGCGCATCCGTCTCCAGGAGCGCACCGATGCCGCGAGAGCTGCACGAGAGCGCGCAGCCGCCGCCCAGACGACGGCTGGCATGGCGTCGGACAAGCTGGGACAGCTCGCCGCCAGGACCTACAGGCAGGGCGGGAACCTTGGTCAGCTCGAGGCCTTCCTTTCCACCAAGGGGCCACAGGACGTGCTGGACCGAGCCGCCGGTATCGAGCTGATCAGCGACATCCAAAGGCGGATCATGCGGGATGCCGACGCGTCCTCTCAGGTGGCCGGTGTCCTGGATCGCCAGGCGGCCCGGGCCCAGGCCCAGCAGCTTGCCGCGGCACAGGTAGCCGAGAACGCCAGGGCCGTGGCCCGGGCCCAGGTGGACTCGGCCGCTGCCGGGTGCCCCTCAGCCAGTTACAGCCGGGTGACCTGGTCTTCTATGGCGTCGCCGGCCCGGACAGCCATCACGTCGGGCTGTACGTCGGCAACGACATGATGATCCATGCGCCGCATTTGGGCGCATCGGTCAGGTACGACAACATCTACTCGGAGGGCAGCGATCTCCTGCCGTACGGCGGCCGTCCGTAGGCGAGCACCCTAGGCAAGCACCCTGGGTAAGCACCCTCGGCGCAACACCGCAGATGAGCACCCGGCATACAGCCCGCCCGTCTGCCCGGTCGCTGCGACTGGGGATGCTCTGACTGTCGTGCCGGTCAGTGGCCCGGACCGCTCCAGCGAGCAGTGGTCATGCCGGCTGCCGCGGCGCGGTCGATGGCCTCCTGGATGACCTTCTCGGCCTCTACCCGGCCACCCCAGTGGGCGCCTTCCACCGACTTGCCCGGCTCGAGGTCCTTGTACGTCTCGAAGAAATGCTGGATCTCGAGCCGGTCGAACGCGCTGACGTCCTCGAGGTCGGTGAGGTGGGCAACCCGGGGGTCGTGTGCGGGCACCATCAGGATCTTGTCGTCCCCGCCGGCCTCGTCGGTCATGTGGAACAGGCCGATCGCGCGCGCGCTGACCAGGCATCCGGGGAACGTCGGCTCATCGAGCAGGACGAGTGCGTCCAGAGGGTCCCCGTCCTCGCCCAGCGTGTCCTCGACGTACCCATAGTCAGCCGGGTAACGCGTGGAGGTGAACAGCAACCGGTCGAGCCGGATGCGACCCGTGGCGTGGTCCACCTCGTACTTGTTGCGATGTCCCTTGGGAATCTCGATCGTGATGTCGTACTCCACAGCGGTGCCCTTCGATCGCGATTGGCTGAAGCTCGTCCATCAGTCTCCCGTATCCCGGCTTATTGAGGAACAGGCGGGTTCAGGAACAGGCGGGTTGAGCGCGGGGACGCTGCCGAGGAAGATATGGGCATGACGTCAATGGAAACGGCCGCGCAGGCAGTGAACGCGAACAGGACCAGCGGCCTTGTTGACTGGGGGTTCGCCAAGGCCACCGGGCGGCTTCTGGTCCAGGCCGGTCCCAAGGTCATGCCCGAGGCGGCCGCCGAGGTCGTCGCCTCCTTGCGTTCGGCAGCGCAGCGATCCCGTGGCCCGGTCGCCGAGACAGCTCGAATGCACTCACCCGAGGACAGCAGCGCTGTCCTGATCGTGGATCGTCCAGGCTGGATCGACGCCAACGTCGACTCCCTGCAGTCCATGCTCGAGCCGGTCATCAAGGCCATGCTCGCCAAGCGCAAGACTCCGGCCTCCGATTCGTCCCTGATGCTGGGCGTCGGCGGCAAGGTCACCGGCGCCGAAGTGGGCTCGCTCACCGCATTCCTGGCCAGCAGGATCCTGGGCCAGTACGACCTCGCCCCCGACGGCACACCCCGTCTGCTGCTCGTGGCGCCCAACGTGCTGCACACCGAGACCGAGCTTCGCGTCGACTCCGCGGACTTTCGGCTCTGGATCTGCCTGCACGAGGAGACCCACCGGGTGCAGTTCACGGCAGTGCCATGGCTGCGCCAGCACGTGATCGACTCAGCCCGCCGGCTCTCCCTTGACCTCGCCCCCGACCCCGAGCAGCTCGGCGAGCAGATCCGGCAGATCGCCCACAACCTGCCCGACGCCCTGCGGAGCGGAGGCAACGGCCTGACCGGCATCTTTGTCACGGCCCAGCAGCGCGCCGAGATCGCCAAGGTCACCGCGATCATGTCGCTGTTGGAGGGACACGCCGACGTGGTCATGGATGACGTGGGGCCGGCGATCGTGCCCAGCGTCGAGCACATCCGGGCCAAGTTCCAGCAACGGCGTCAGGAGGTCACCGGCATCGACAAGTTCCTGCGCCGGTTGCTCGGGCTCGAGGCCAAGATGCGTCAGTATCGCGACGGCGCCGTGTTCGTGCGTGCAGTGACCGCCAAGGTTGGCACAGACGGTTTCAATGCCGTGTGGACCTCGCCGGAGACCTTGCCGCTTCCCGAAGAGATCGAGAACCCGCCGGCCTGGGTCCAGCGCGTGCACGGCTGATCGGCAGCGACCCATGACCGGACCCCATCGCGCCATCGCGGCCACCCGCGTCGCCGTGCGCAAAGCTCTCGCACAGATCGAACAGGTCAATCAGGGTGGCCTGGTGCTCGTGGCCTGTAGTGGTGGCGCGGACTCCCTGGCGCTCGCGGCGGCCGTGGCTTTCGAAGCCCCCCGCGCTGGCCTGTCGGCGGGCGCCGTGCTCGTGGACCACGACCTGCAGGAAGGATCCCGGGCGGTTGCCGAACGAGCGGCCGACCAGTGTCGAAGCCTGGGTCTGGACCCCGTCGAGATCGTCACGGTCCAGGTCGAACGGTCCGGCGGTGGCAGTGGCGGCGTCAATGACACGGTCAACGGTTCCGGCTCCGGGCCTGAGGCGCGGGCGAGGGACGCGCGATACCGTGCCTTTGAGGAGGTCGTTCAGCGGGTTGGTGCAGTGGCCGTTCTGCTCGGTCACACCCGCGACGACCAGGCCGAGCAGGTCCTGCTGGGCCTTGCCCGAGGCTCTGGGGCGCGTTCCCTATCCGGTATGCCGGCCCGTCGCGGACCGTATGTTCGCCCCCTTCTGGGTGTGGCCAGGGCCACCACTGTCGCCGCCTGTGAGGCGGCGGATCTCACGGTGTGGGTGGATCCGCAGAACAGCGACCCGGCATACGGTCGGGTTCGCGCCCGCGCGCTACTGCCGGTGCTGGAGACCGAGCTCGGCCCGGGAACGGTTGTGGCGCTGGCGCGTTCGGCCGATCTGCTCCGTGAGGACGCCGATGCGCTCGACGATCTTGCGGCCCAGGCCCTTTTCGAGGTCAGTGAGCCCGGTTCCCGCTGGGTAGAGGCGATGGTGCTGCTGAGGCTGCCGCGGGCCATCCGCACCCGGGTCTGGCGCCTGCTTGCCCTGGAGGCCGGGTGTCCGCCGGGCGCGCTGATTTCGACCCACATCGAGTCGCTCGACACCCTCGTCACGTGCTGGCGAGGGCAGGGTCCGATCGATCTGCCGGGCCACGTGCAGGGCAGCCGCGCCGATGGGCGAGTGCTCGTCGCAGCGATCCGTCAGGTTGAATAGGCACAGACTCAGTAACCGATGCACGCTCGCCACTCATCCAGACTCGTCACCTATACAGATATTCCAAGGAGTTGCTGTGGACGCCGCCGATATGGGAGCCGACCTTGAACGCGTGCTCGTCACCGAGCAGGAGATCCGGCTCCGGATTGCCGAGCTGGCCGTCGACATCTGGCGTGACTACGAGGGCAAGGACCTGTTGCTGGTGGGCGTCCTGAAGGGCGCGGTGATGGTGATGTCCGACCTCATGCGGGCCTTGCCCGGCACGGCTCCGATGGACTGGATGGCCATCTCGTCCTATGGCTCGGGCACCAAGAGCTCCGGGGTCGTACGGATCCTCAAGGACCTCGACACCGACATCACCGGCAGGCACGTGCTGATCGTCGAGGACATCGTCGACTCAGGTCTGACCCTGAGCTGGATCCGGTCCAACCTCGAGTCCCGCTCAGCCGCGTCGGTGGAGATCGTCACACTGCTGCGCAAGCCTGAGGCCGCCAAGGTGAAGGTTGACGTGAAGTACGTGGGCTTTGACATCCCCAACGAGTTCGTCGTCGGCTACGGCCTGGACTACGCCGAGAAGTATCGCAACCTGCGCGACGTCGGCACCCTGGCGCCTCACGTCTACACCTGAGCCTGGAACGTAGGCACCTGGTCGGGCGTTTGGCACCGTGTCAGGCGTTTGACTGGCGAGAATACGGCCACCTCTGCGGTGTACGGTCATTATGACTGTCATTGTGCTCGCTGAAGAGCGCGGTTGACGTCGCTGAACTGACGTGGCTGAACTGACAGTGCGGTACGAGCAGGAGGGACGGGGCGTCAAGCCCCGCAGATATACATGGACTTCAAGCGCATCCTTCGCACCCCGATCATCTGGGTGGTGCTCATCTTCGGCATCGGCCTGCTGTGGCTCTCTCTGTCCAGCGCCGACGGCTTCGTGCGCATCGACACCTCGGCCGCTCAGAAGCTGATCAACACCAGTTCGGTGGAATCGGCCAAGTTCGTCGGTGCCGATCAGATCAACCTCACCCTCAAGAAAGGCCAGACGTACTCCGACGGTGCCAAGGTCAAGGGCGCCACCCAGGTGATGTCCTACTACGTCACCCAGCGCGGCCAGAGCCTGGTGCAGGCGCTCACGACCCACCAGCCACCCAAGGGCTACACCGACGAGCCACCCCAGCAGAACTGGTTCTACGGCCTGCTGGCCACGATCATCCCCCTGGTCATCATCCTCGGCCTGTTCTGGTTCCTGATGAGTCAGATGCAGGGCGGCGGCTCCAAGGTCATGCAGTTCGGCAAGAGCAAGGCCAAGCTGGCCAACAAGGACACGCCCAAGGTCACCTTCGCCGACGTCGCCGGGGTGGACGAGGCCGTCGAGGAGCTGCTTGAGATCAAGGAGTTTCTCGCGGAGCCGGCCAAGTTCCTCGCGGTCGGCGCCAAGATCCCCAAGGGCGTCCTGTTGTATGGACCTCCCGGCACTGGCAAGACCCTTCTGGCGCGCGCCGTCGCGGGCGAGGCAGGCGTGCCGTTCTACTCCATCTCCGGTTCTGACTTCGTCGAGATGTTCGTCGGTGTCGGCGCCTCGCGGGTGCGGGATCTGTTCGAGCAGGCCAAGGCCAACGCCCCGGCGATCGTGTTCGTCGACGAGATCGACGCCGTCGGTCGCCACCGTGGTGCCGGCCTCGGCGGCGGTCACGACGAACGTGAGCAGACGCTCAACCAGCTTCTCGTGGAGATGGACGGCTTCGACGTCAAGACCAACGTCATCCTGATTGCGGCAACCAACCGTCCCGACATCCTCGACCCCGCGCTGCTGCGCCCGGGGCGCTTCGACCGCCAGATCGCGGTCGATGCACCCGACATGATCGGCCGTCACAACATCCTGCAGGTGCATGGCAAGGGCAAGCCGCTGGCCACCGGCGTCGACCTCCTCGCGGTGGCCCGACGCACGCCCGGTTTCACCGGCGCCGACCTGGCCAACGTCCTCAACGAGGCGGCGCTGCTCACGGCCCGTGGTAATGCCAAGCTGATCGATGACCTTTCCCTGGACGAGGCCATCGACCGGGTGGTCGCCGGCCCGCAGAAGCGCACCCGGATCATGAGCGCCAAGGAGAAGAAGATCACCGCGTACCACGAGGGTGGACACGCGCTCGTCGCCTCGGCGATGCTCAACACCGATCCGGTCACCAAGATCACGATCCTGCCCCGCGGCCGGTCATTGGGTTACACCATGGTGATGCCGCTGGACGACAAGTACTCCACGACGCGCAACGAGATGCTCGACCAGCTGGCCTTTGCCCTGGGTGGTCGAGTCGCGGAGGAGATGATCTTCCACGACCCGACGACCGGCGCCGGCAACGACATCGAGAAGGTCACCACATTGGCCCGGCGGATGGTGACGCAGTTCGGCATGAGTGAGCGCATCGGTGCTATCAAGCTCGGCCAGGATGGCAGCGGTGAGGTCTTCCTCGGTCGGGACATGGGCCATCAGCGTGACTATTCCGAGGCGGTCGCCGGCGTGGTCGACGAGGAGATCCGTCGTCTGATCGAGGCCGCCCACGACGAGGCCTGGCATGCGCTGAATGACAATCGTGAGGTGCTCGACCACCTGGTGCTCGAGCTGCTCGAGAAGGAGACCCTGGCCAAGAGCCAGCTCACCGACATCTTTGCGGACGTGGTCAAGCGCCCGCCACGGCCGGTGTGGCTCTCCAGCGAACGTCGCCACGTCAGCGACGTACCGCCCGTGATGACACCCGCAGANCACGCTGCGATGTCCGACGGGCAAAAGCCCCAGGACACGGTTCCCGAACGGGAGCATTCCGCGACGGTTGTCATCGAGCTTCCTGAGGGCAGTCGTGTCGACCCCACCTCCGATTGACCTGGAGCGTGCTGAGCGCGCAGTTCGCGAGCTCCTGCTGGCGATCGGCGAGGACCCAGACCGCGATGGGCTCACGGAGACTCCTGCCCGGGTGGCGAGGTCCTACGCCGAGATCTTTGCGGGCATGAGGCAAAATCCCGAGGACGTTCTCACGACGACCTTCGAGATCGGTCACGACGAGCTCATCCTTGTGCGCGACATCGAGGTCTATAGCACCTGCGAGCACCATCTCGTGCCGTTCCACGGTGTCGCTCACGTCGGCTACATCCCTGGCCGTGACGGGCGGGTGACGGGGTTGTCCAAGCTGGCGCGGCTGGTGGATGTCTATGCGCGACGCCCTCAGATCCAGGAGCGGATGACCTCGCAGATTGCCGATGCGTTGGTCGAGCAGCTCAAGCCCCTGGGAGTCCTGGTGGTCATCGAGTGCGAGCACCTGTGCATGTCCATGCGTGGGGTCCGTAGGCCGGGTTCACGAACCATCACCTCGGCCGTGCGAGGTCAGCTGCGTGATCCTGCGACGCGCGCCGAGGCGATGGGACTGGTGTTGGGCGGTCGTCGGTGAGCGATCGCGCCCCGTCACGCACGTCCTCACAGGTCTCCTCTCTTCGCGCTGGGTTCACCAAGCGTCGCTCGCGGGCCTCAAGGGTCATCGGCGCGCTCACCTACCTGGTCGGTTTTGCCGACATCGTCACCGGCCTGTCGGCTGGCTGGCGTCACCGGCTGCATCCACTGACCGATGTGATTCCGGGTGCCGTCGCCGCAGCCTCTGCGGCGACGGTCGTGTCCGGCATACTGCTGCTGCTGTTGGCTCATGCCCTGCGACGACGCAAGCGCCGGGCGTGGCGGGCGGCGGTGGCGCTGCTGGCAGTCAGTGTTGTTCTTCACACGGTCAAGTTCGAGCTCGTCCCGTTGATCCTGTCGCTGGCGGTCCTGATCGCCCTGATCGTCTACCGGTCAGAGTTCCGGGCGTTGGGTGACCCGAGGACCCGTTGGCGGGCGGTGCGGGTGTTCTTCGTTCTGGCGACGGTGAGCTTCGTCGTTGGCGTGCTCATGGTGTTCCTGCTGCGTCATCATGTGGTGGGGGGGCCACCGAGCTTGGCGAGCAACGTCCAGGAGGTTGTCACCGGCTTGGTTGGCTTCAACGGCCCGCTGGTTTTTCTCCCTGACCGCTTCAATGACCTGAGTGACTTCTCGCTGACCGCCCTGGGCCTGATGACAGCCCTCACGACCATCTATCTCGCTCTGCGTGCCCCGGAGCCGCGACCGGAGCTGACCGACGCTGACGAAGCGGCCATGCGGTCCCTGCTCCAGCGCAGCCCGGACTCACTCGGCTACTTCAACCTGCGTCGCGACAAGAGTGTGGTCTGGTCCGACTCCGGCAAGGCTGCGATCGCCTACCGCGTCGTCTCCGGTGTGATGCTGGCCAGTGGTGACCCGCTCGGGGATCCCGAAGCGTGGCCCGGCGCGATCGCGAGCTTCCTGGCCCAGGCCGAGCTGCACGCATGGACCCCCGCGGTGATCGGTTGTTCGGAGCAGGCCGGGAACATCTGGTGCCGGGAGGCAGGCTTCAGCGCCCTGGAGCTCGGTGACGAGGCCGTGGTGGACGTGGCAGCGTTCTCTCTGGACGGTCGACCGATGCGCAACGTCCGGCAGATGGTGAAACGGATCGAACGGGCCGGCTACACCACCGAGGTCCTGCGGGCGGGCACCGTCTCCGAGGGGGAGCGGAGGCGTGCTCTGGTTGATGCAGATGCCTGGCGGGGCACCGAGACCGAACGGGGTTTCTCGATGGCCCTGGGGCGGCTGGTGGACCCCATTGACCCCGACTGCGTCTTCGTGGTGGCACGTCAGGATGGAGTCATGAGAGCGTTCCTGCAGTTCGTCCCCTGGGGCGCTGATGGGATGTCCCTGGACCTCATGCGCCGCGACCGGACCGCCGATGCCGGTGTCAACGAGCTGCTCATCGTGGACGCGTTGAGGTCGTGTTCCGCGCTGGGTATCAAGCGCGTCTCCCTGAACTTTGCGGTCTTCCGGTCGACCCTCGAACGCGGAGAGCGGCTGGGCGCCGGACCGTTCCTGCGAGGGTGGCGCAGGGTGCTGCTGTTCGCCTCCCGCTGGTTCCAGATCGAGAGCCTGTACCGTTTCAACGCCAAGTTCCAGCCGACCTGGCTGCCGCGTTTCGTCGTCTATCCGGCCGCCCGCGACCTGCCCCGCATCGTGGTGGCCGCACTTGAGGCCGAGGCGTTCCTTACCTGGCCGCATCTGCGGCGGTTCAGCGGGGCGTGATCATGAGCACCCTGGTGATGGGCGTCGTCAACGTCACGCCTGACTCATTCAGCGACGGAGGTATGTGGTTCACTCCCGATGCCGGGGTGGCTCACGGACTGGACCTGCTGGAGCAGGGTGCTGACATCCTGGATGTGGGCGGTGAGTCCACCCGNCCCGGCGCCGACCGACCGAGCGAGGAAGAGGAGCTGCGCCGAGTCATCCCGGTGATCCGTGAGCTGTCCCGCAGCGGGGCCCGGATCTCGGTCGACACCATGAGGGCATCGGTCGCAGCGCAGGCCGTGCAGGCGGGTGCGTCCATCGTGAACGACGTCAGTGGAGGTCTGGCNGACCCGGAGATGGCGCGGGTGGTGGCCGCCGCGGGGG